>Ga0073902_10000544_pt1 | contig 22279 bp, 28 predicted proteins | sample KloWWTmeKNB19Kit_FD_66667 | JGI IMG/M metagenome (GOLD analysis project Ga0073902, IMG submission 66667) | Active sludge microbial communities from Klosterneuburg, Austria, studying microevolution and ecology of nitrifiers - Klosterneuburg... | ecosystem: Engineered > WWTP > Aerobic digester >...
GACGGCGAGAAGCGGGTTCCCGGTCGTGCCCTTGACGCCGAGCGCGCCGGCGACCTTCGTCGAGGCGACGGCCGACACCTTCGCGCCGTTCGACCACACGACGGGGAGCCCGAAGAGGTTGTCGACGCGGCGGCCGTTGACGAAGTCCGTCAGGAAGAGCGGGCGGCCCTGGCCATCCTTGATTCCGCGGAGGACGCGGCGGAAGTACGGGTGCGCCACGATGTTGACCTGCGTCTCGTCGTAGTAGTCCGAGTCTTCCGCGATCGCGATCACCTCGTTCAGCGCGTCGTACGCGGCGCCCGCTGCGGCGAAGCCGGCGACGGTGAGGCCGCGGTGGTTCGCGTTCGCGGTGTAGCCGGTCGTCGCGTCGACGGTCGTCAGCGCCTTGTAGAGCGACGTGAACGGGACCGTGGTTCCGTTCTCCACAGCGTTGACGCCGATCGCTGCGTTGTCGAACTTCTTCGCGAAGGACGAGCCGGCGGAGGCCTTCTTCGCGTCGAGGTAGTCGGCGAGCTTCTTGTCCTCGACGTCTTCCTCGGCGATGCGAAGCGCCTTGCCGAACTTGCGAGCGCGGATCGCGATGACGCTCGCGGTCGACGTGTCCTCGCCGTAGGCGCCGCCCTTCGGGATGACGTCGACGTCCATGTCGTCGATACGCGGGATCTCGACGACGTTCGCCGTCATCGTGACCGGGCGGGCCACCTTCTCCCATGCGCTCGTGTGCGTGTAGGCCTTGACGACCTGCGAGTCGCGATCTTCGACCAGCCAGCCGGTCGCGTCGATATCGTTACGTGCCATTGCGGCAGCATCCTTTCAGATATGGAATGCCGCCCGAAGGCCGTACCGGCTGCGCCGGTGTGGAGCACTATTCGCTCTTGCCGCCGAGAATAGCACGGCAGACAGACGAACGCCCCTCGCGGGGGAGCGAGGGGCGTTCTAGCGTGTCGGAGGAAGTGCCGCTGGGGGTCGGCGCTCCGTCGCGCTGCGGGGAGTCTACCGGCCGCCGCCGGTCACGAGGGCCGCCTGGCGCTGCGAGGCGGTCATCTTCTCGCGGGGCTTGCGCCCGGTCCCGTCCCGATCTCCGCCGCCGGCGACGGACTCGCGGCGCCGGCGGGCCGGCTTCGCGAAGAAGGTCGGGTACTTCTTTTGAATGCGCTCGATCTCTTCGTCGAGGCCTTCGATCTCCCCGTCGTCGTCGAGGTCGAGGTCGTCGAGCTTCACGAAGCCGATCAGATCGGCCGCGACTTCGCGCGTCACGCCGGCCGCCACGAGGGCCGACTTCGCTTCGCTGCGCTTGATCCGCGTGTCGGCCTCGGCCTTCGCCTCCGCCTTCGCGGCGTCGCGGATCGCGTCGAGATCCGGCGCGTCGTCGTCGTCTCCGGCCTTCTTCTTGCCGGCCGGCTTCGGCTTCTTCGCGTCCTCGAGCTCGCGGCGGAGACGCTTGATCCGGTCGCGCTTGACCTTATTCGAGCCCGCCGAGGTCGAGAGACGGTCCGTCGCCTTCTTGAGCTCGGCGCGCAGTTCGGACTCCGAGAGATCGGCAAACTCGTCGTCGTCGTCTCCGTCGTCGTCGTCGTCCTCGTCGTCTTCCTCGTCGTCGTCTCCGTCGTCGTCGTCTCCGTCGTCGTCGTCCTCGTCATCGCGCTTCGACTTGCCGCCGCTCGCGCTCTTCGCGAAGGGCGAGAGGAAGAAGGGGAGCGGGCGCTCGCCGGTCGTGATCCAGTCGTGCATCTTGTCCACGGGGTTGTCCTTTCGGGGGTTGTGGAGTAGGGGTTACTCGTCGACGGCGACGAAGACGCCGAGGGTCCGGGCGTGATCGGCGCACAGGGCGCGCTCTTCGCCGTTGATCTCGTACGTCTTCACGTCATCCTCGGAGCCGCATTCGCAAGTCATGGCCGTATCCTACTGCGCGAGCCGGCGGGCCTGCTCGTCGACGAGGCGAGTCACGACGCGATCGAGCTCGTCGTCCGTCATCTCCGGCGCCGTGAGGTCGACGAGGGGGGCGAGTTCGCGAGCGAGATCGGCGGCCGTGAACGGCACGGTCGGCGCATCCTTGCCGGCGGCCTCGTTCACTCCGGCGAGGATCAGCTGGAGCATGTCGGCGTTCGGGTCGAAGCCGCGGATGCGGAAGGCTGCGCTGTGAGCCTCGTCCCACGTCTGATCGACGCGCGCATGAATGTTCGCGAGTCGACCCTGCTCGGAGTCGCGTTCCTGCTGGATGCACTTCCTCAGCCACTCTTTATCGTCTGCGCTTAGCACTTCATCCTCCGGATTGTAGGGGGTCGATCCGCCGCCCGCGGGGGATCCCGCGTTCGCGCGTGCCATGTAGTCCGACGGATTGACGGGATTCCATAGCCGGTACTCGTGAGTCTCGAAGTGACAGTGAACGCCGGTCGACTGCCCGGTCGTCCCCATCCGCCCGACGGGCTGCCGTGCGCTCACGCGCTGCCCGGTCCGCACGTAGAGCGAGGCGTGGTGCAAGATGCGGTAGTGGTCCCCGACATGGAACGCCGTCGGCCCGTCAGCCCGGATGCGGACCTCGTTCCCGGCGCCGCCGTTGTAGCCGGCGAAGACGACAGTCCCGTCGACGGGCGAGCAATTATCGACGAAGCCGATCAGATCGTCGCCGTTGTGCGGCTGGACGATCCCTGTCACGGGGTTACGTCGGGCGGGATCAAAGGGCGACGAGACGCGAGGGCGCGTCGTCGATCCGTTCGGCCAGTAGACGGTCATCGTTCGGCCAGGATCTCGGCATAGGGCGGGAGCGTGACGAGTTCCCCGTCGACGAGTTCGACGGCGTCGAAGGTGTCGGGCTGCCGCGCTTCCCACTCGGCCTTCTTGAGCGGGTCGAGATGCGCCGGCGCGGGATAGAAGACCTCGCACCATGCGCGCTCGCCGTCGGGCGTCGCCTCAAGGAAGGCGCGGATCTCGTCGACCGCGTTATCCGGGTCGATCACGCGGCATCGTCGCGTCGGCAATTGGGAGACTTCGGGGGTCATGAGCGGCACTCTACCACTAGGGCCGGCCGCGCGTGCCGAACTCGCCCGCCTTGATCGCGCGCGCGGCGTAGGCCTTGACGCTCTTCGGCGCGACCACGCCGCGATCGAGAAGGCGCTCGGCTGCGTCGACGCGGACGCGCATCGGCTCGGACTCGAGAGAGAAGCCACGGAGCACGGAGCGATCCGCCTCGCGGCGGAGGGCGTCGGCGTACTCCCGCGAGACGAGAGGCTCGATCGTGCATCGGCATCTCGGATGCCGCGGCGGCACGTCGACGGGGTTGGGGTGATAGGACTTCGCGCCGTACGTGAGGCCGCCGGGGAACGGCTTCCCCGGCTTCGAGATCTGGCCGGAGTAGGCGAGGCATTCCACGCAGGCGTTCGTCTCGGCTACCCATACCGTAGAGAGGCCGACGGCATCGGCGACGGCTGCCGTTCCCTTGTTGCCGGCGTGATTGACGAGCGTCGTCACGTCGCGCTGTAGGACGTTCGAGGCGTTGAACACGGGGGCGAGCACGGTCGCGACGTCAGCGCCGGCGCGGGCGAGCTTCCGGGCCTTCGCGAGTTCGGCGGCGATCGCCTTCTCCGATGCGCGCGCGGCCGCGACGAGTGAGCTCGGCGGCGTGCCGGGGATGCCCTTCACGGGCCCCTCGCCGATCACCTTCTCGGCGTCGAGTACTCCGAGGTTCCATGCTGCGCCGACGGCGGCCGCGAGATCCCGTCCGATCGCCGGCGCGACGAGGGTAAGGACGCGCGCCCGGATCTCCGGCGACTCTTGCGCGAGCATCCGCCGGAGAAGATTGACCGTCTCGAGGAAGCGCGAGACGCGCGCGACGCCGAGGATCTGCCGCTCGAGCCGCGCCAGCTGCTGCTCGGCGCTCACTTGTTACGCCGCTCGCCTCGTGACGATCGCGGCCGTCCGAGGCTGCGTGACGACGTCGTCGGGCAGGGCGCCTTCGCTCGCGACCGTTTCGACGTAGCGGAAGACTTCGGGGATCATCGCGGCGATGCCGGCCGCGTCGATCGCGCCGAGCGTCTGCGCGTTGCCGAGGGCGGCGAGCGCCGTCGCGAGGACGGTCACGAGATCCGGCGAGATCGCCGGCGCGCCGTCGGGATACCACGTCGACACCTGCGTGTCTGTGTAGCCGGCTTCGAGAAGCGCCGTTCGTACGGGCACGCCCGCCTTGACCTTGAGCGCGACGAGTTCCAGGCCCTCTTTGTCCGTGCTCGTCTCGGAGGGGTTGAACGCGATCTGCACGTCGGCCGAGATGCCGAGCACGCCGAGCACGGTATCGGCGATTTCGCGGAAGAAGCCGGTCGCCTGGCGCTTGATCCGCGCGGCCGCCCGGTTCGATCGGCCCTCGGCACGCCGGCGCGCTTCGCCGCTCGGCTGCTCGCCGTTGAGGTCGAACTCGAAGAGCGCCACGCCGCACGCGACGGCCATAGCGCGGACGTACCAGTCCATGTTCGCGAGGAAAGGGTCGGAGGTTGCGGCCTCGTACGTGCCCGTCTCGCTCACGCCGCGAAGGTACTCGACCGCGCCGGGGACGACGCGCGTCCTCCGGCCCGTCGTCGCGTCGCGCCGGCCGTCGGACTTGTCGGGCGTCGTCGTCGGCCCGTCCGTCCCGAAGTCGTCGTCGATATCGTCGTCGATCTCGGCGTTCGGATCGACGAGCGCCCATCGCGAGGGGAGCCCCTGCGCCTCGACGTTCACGAGGTTGTTCGCGCTGATCTTCGTTATCGCGTCCTGCGGGCCGTAGGCCTTCCGATGCACGGGCACGCCGTACGGCTTGCCGCCGATCGGGAGGTGGGCGAGAAGCATCCGGCCGCCGTCGTGTTCCAGGTAGGCGTCCTCCGGCTCGCCGTCTGCCGGATAGTCGAGCTCGAACTCGTCGGCGTCCGAGACGTTCGATCCCTCGGCGTAAACCTTGACCGAGGCGTCGTCGTAATACAGGATCGCCTTCGTGATCGGCTCATCCTTCGAGCCGGCATCCCAGACGTGGACGCCGTAGAGCGCGCGGCGCCCCGTCTTCTTGTCGTAGACGCGGACCGTCGAGAGGGGCGACAGGCCGACGGAGTCGATATCCTCGACCGTGAATGAGCCGTCGAGATCGAGGCCCGTCGGGTCCGTGACCACGTAGTAGTCGCCGAACATGCACGCCTTGTGGATCCAATCGACCGACTCGTCGTCGAGGTCGTTCGCGTCGGCCCACGTCTCGAGGGCCTTCTTCGCTGCGCTGCCGGTCCCCGTGATCGAGGCCAGCTCGACCTTGTCGGCGATGACGTCGACGGGGATATGCGCGAACGATAGCGGCGTATCCTTCGCCTGCTTGATGATCGTCTCGGCGGCTCGGCTCGTCGCCTGCTCGGCTCGCGTGCCGTCGTAGAAGTCGCGGGCGAGCTCGTAGTCGGGGGCCTTCTTCGCGATCAGCGCGAGCCCGCGCTCGAGGTCGCGTCGGATATCTGCGAGATCTTCGGGAGCGTCGGCCATGCTCCGAAGGATAGCCGACGCCCGGCACAATAGCACGGCGCCCCGCCTCCGTCGCGATCGGAAGCGGGGCGTCGATCCCTCCCCAGGGGCTGCTCGTTCCCACGACGAGCGGTCCGTCGCGTGCCGTCCCCACGGCCGCGGCGAGATCTCAGATCAAGGCACGTACCACGCCGTGCACTCGTTCGCATCGTTATACTCGCGGCACTCTCCGGCCTGCTGATCGCCGCCGGGCTGCGCGGGAGCGGCGGGCGCCTGCGGCGCGGGAGCGGCGGGAGCCTGCGGGGCCGGGGCCTGCTGCCTCGCGGCGGCGTCGCGCGCTGCCTGCTCGGCGGCGGCCTGCTCGGCTGCCACGCGCTCGGCCTCGACGCGAGCGGCTTCCGCTGCGGCGGCCTCGGCTGCCACGCGCTCGGCCTCGGCGATCGCGGCGTCGACCGTCTCGCGGAACTCGGAGAAGGCGGCGGGGTCGAAGGTCGAGGTCGGAGAGGGCGTCGGCTCGGCGGCCGCCATGTTCGAGCCGATGAGCGCGGCGCCGCCGATGATGCCGGCGACGGCGAGGACGGAGATGGCGGCGGCGATTCCGCGGCCCTTGTTCGTGTTCATGCCTCTACTCTCTCACCTATTGGCCGAGAGTGCAACCCCTATCTCAGGCGTAGGGCACGGAGGACGATCCGAAGCCCGTCCCCTTCTTCTTCTCGCGTGACAAGAAGTAGCGCACGCCGGCGCCGACGGCGTCGACGAGGTCATCGTGGGGCGCCTTCGGGAATGCGACCATCTGCCCTTCGGCCTCGCGGTTGCCGGGCGCGTGCTCGACGCGCTTCCGGTTGTAGTGATCGAGGGCGTCGGCTGCGCGGACTTGCTTCGAGGCCGTGCCGGCGGGGTGAGTAATCACCTTGACGGGGAGGTGGTGCAGGATGCGCTTCCACAGATCGCCGCCCTGATTCGCCTCGATCCGGACGATGACGACGTGCCCGCGATCCAGGGCGCGCTCGACGAAGCGGAGCACGGCGAGGCGGATATCGTCGGGCCCCGCCTTGATCGCGCGCGACTCGTAGAGGATGCATCGGCCGGCCGCGCGACTCCATCCGACGGCGGCGATCGCCGTAAAGTCCGACTTCTCGCGCGTCGTGACGGCGGGATCGACCTCGATAACCTCGTGCGTTATCTGCGCGTTGAGGGCGTCCGTCATCGGCAGGAAGTCCCCGAGTTGCCAGTAGTCCCCATCGGCGCCGAGGGGATCGTTCGCGTAGTTCTTCGCGTACTGCCGCGTATGTTCGATCGACTCGAGGAAGTCCAGCGGCCACTTCGCCGGCCATATGCTGCGGCGCTCGCCGTCGGGGTCCGTCTCGATCGGGAGCCAATGACGCGCCGCGATCCGCTCTTCGGCTACCCACTCCGATGGATCGCCCTCCGGCCCGTCGTCGAACTCCCCGCGCGCACGCTTGACGATCTGGTGGACGATCGATCCCTGCATCGTGACCGTCCCGACGATGATCACGCGGGCGTAAATGTTGAGGGGGAAGATCGTCTCGCGGAGTGTCTGCAGCCGTCGCTCGGCCAGGGCGGCGGAGTAGCGGCCCTCGTGCGGCTCTATGTCGTCGAGGATGATCAAGTCAGGCCGGCGATCTCCGACCTTCATCCCGAGGTTCGACGAGTCCATGCCGGCGGCCGCGAAGACGAAGCCGCTCGCCGCGTGATAGAGGGAGACGCGGTCCGCCATGACAGAGCCGCGGCCGCGCGTGCGAGGTTCGACGAGCGTCGGGAAGTCCTCGCGGAGTAGGCGGTTGCTATCGAGCTCGGCCTTGAAAGTCGCGAGATGCCCCTGGGCCTGCGCCTCCGTATCGGCGAACGCTGCGGCGAAGCGCGCGTGCCCGTTCGCGGCGGCCCACATCGGGAGCAAGAGAAACCACCACGTGCTCTTCCCCATCTCGCGGGGCGCGACCTCGGCGCGGCGCTCGGCTGCCGGCTCGCGGCTCAGCTTCGTCCACCCCTTCGCCGTCTCGGCCCACGCGAGATGCACGCGCGAGAGGGTGACGCGCTCCGTCGCGGGGTCGACGAGATGGCGGCGGAGGTAGACGAGTGCGAAGAGCACGGGGTCCTCGCGCGTCATCTCGCGGCGGAGGGCCTGCGCCACGTCAGGCTTGCCGGCGGCGTGGAGTTCGGCCACCTTCTTGAGTAGCGCGCCGGCCTCGGCGAGGTCGATCGGATCAGGCGACGTCATGGCCGCGCGCTCGCGGCGTGAACGGCTGCGATCGCTCGCGCTGCCGAGCCGAGGGCCGGCGGCGGGGTGCGCGGCGGCTCGGCCTCGTTACTCGTGAGATGCCACCGGCCGCACGGGCAGAGGTACGAGCGGCACGGCAACTTCTCGCGCCATGCGTCGCGCTGCTCGAGGATCACGGCGAGCGCCTCTTCGGCATCGGCCTTCGTCCCCCAGCCCGTCTTCGTCGCCGTCGGGCAGGGGTGCGCCTTCTCGCGCCGGCGGCTCACGAAGACGCACCCGGTCGAGGAGCGTGGCACCTTCCGCTGCCGGTGAAGTCTGTGCGGAGGCGGTCCCCGCCGCACTTGCTGCACGGCAGGTTGTCGAGGTCGCGCTGCTCCGCTCGTGCAAATGCCGCGACGATCGCCTGGGCCAGCATTCCACCGCCCTCGCCCTCCGCCCACCCGCTCACGAGCCAGCCTCGGCCTCGACGGGCTCGCGGCCGAGCGAGACGAGGGCGGCATTCAAGTCTTCGAGGACGCCGTCGCGGGTCGTAACTTCGGCCTCGATCTTCGTCGCCGCGTTGTCGCCGTAGATCTCGCGCTCGTCTTTCATCGCGGCGGCGAGCCGGCGGTCGGCCTCGGCGATCGCCTTGTTCGCGACCTCGACGCGCTTCCCCCACAAGGCGAGGGCGTCGCGATGCTCGGCCGTATCGAAGTACTCTGACCTCTCCGGCTGCGGCTCTTGCGCGAGCGTGTGCCACTTCCGGAGATCGAAGCGGGCCCGCGCTGCGCGCTCGTCGATCTCGGCCTGCTGTCGGTCGATCCGATCGGCGCGCGTCATCGCGGTATCGCCGTGACGGGCGCGGGCGGACTGCACGAGCGCCCGCAGCGCGGACTCGCTCAGCGCGTAGCCGAGCTCGCGGAGTGCAAGGCGGCGCATCTCCGGATAGGGGATGCGATTCCGCCACGCCTCGAGGGCGAAGTCTTCCTCGCGGACCACCTTCGCCTCGACGATCTCGGCTCGTGACGGCTTCGCCTTCGGGGGCTTACTCATGGCCGCATCCTACCTCGCGCGCTTCGCGTGGAGTCCGACGTGCTCCGCGATCGCCGCCGCTCGCCGCTCGTCGAAGTCGGGCGCCTCGCGCGCCAGCCGGATCTCGGCGCCGCACAAGAGGCACGGGATCACGTGCTCGTCCGTATCGCGGCGGCCGGCCCACGGGGAGCGGACGTCGTCGTCGTCGTCGCGCCGGCGGCCGAGGCGCGACCGATGATCGCCGGAGATCTCGAGGTCGGGGAAGGGAGCACCGTCGAAGGCGAGGGCGTCGGCGTGCGCGTTGATCGCGAGGTCGACGGGGATCGACCATCGCGCCGTCTGCATCGCGGACTCCACGCCTGACCGGAACTCCGCGATGCTGATCGAGGCGGGCGGGTGATAGCGCGGGCACGTCGTCTCGTGCTTCACGCCGAAGCGATAGGCCTCGTCGAGTTCCGGCGTGCAGTTGCACTTCGTCATGATGCCTCTTCCTGTAGTCGGGACGTGAGTTCGGAGTGTGTGATAGCGAGGCCCCAGGGGCTGCCGAGGATCGCGAGGCGCGTCGTTCCCGTGCCGGCGCCCCGCTTGCCGGCGAGCGCGGTCCGTGAAGTCTTGTTCACGCCGATGGGGCGACGGTCTTCGACGATGCCGTAGCGCCACGGCGTGTTCCATGTGGCGCCTTTCGCGCGGCCGCGTTCCCATGACGCCGTGAAGCCGAGCGCGCGGGCCGCGTTGAATCCCTCGACGCGATGCCCGGTCCGATGCTCGAGGGTCTTCGTCTCGAAGCCGGCGGCCTCGGCGAGCGCGGCCAGCTTCCGAGCGTTCGCCGGCACGGGCCCGCGGTAGTAGCGCGGGAGATCGTGATCGGTCACGAGGCCGGCGACGATCTCGGCGACGTCGAGGACGCGAGGCCCTGCGCCCGCGTCGGCCGCGCGCTGCTGCTGCGCTATCTGCGCGTGAACGGGGATCGGCTTAGTGAACTCCGGCGCGAACAGCACGACGTCTCCACCGGCGTCTCGGAATGCGTAGGTCGGCACGGCGGGAGCCTACTCGGCGGAGAGGCCGGAGTGCGTCTCGCCGATCATCCATCCGCCGGCGTAGTTCGAGACGGTCACGAGGTAGGCGCCCGCGCTCGCGCGCTTCACGTCCTCGACGATCGAGGCGCGGCCGTTGAAGATGACGCGATCGCCGATCTTGTAGAGGGGCGCCGGCGACGTGCGCGAGGCGGAGAGGGCTGCCATACGCTCGGCGCGCGTGAGGCGGGAAGAGGGGCGGGGGTTCGCGATCGCTGACATGCTTCGAGTCTATCACCTATTGGCCGAGATGCAAGCGCGGCTTATCCGGTGTCGAGGCGGGCGATAGTATCCCGCGCGCTGCGCTATCGCGACGGAGCGCGGAGGATAAGGGGCACCGGAAGGTGAAAGTGCAAGGGTGCAAGGCCTGCAAGGGTATAAAGGTTGAACCTCACGTGCATGCGCGAGCGTGTGCGCATAAGAAACATAGAACTACCCCTGCACCCCTTGCACCCTTGCACTTCCCTTTCGGGAGTAGGGCACTCTCCGAGAATCAGCCTTGCACACCCCTTGCACCCCTTGCACTCGCCCCTCTTATCCCGACGCGCCGAGCCGCATAACGCTTGACACCATCTCGGCCAATGGCTTAGAGTCGGAGCATGTCAACTCCGCACCCTCTCTTCACCGTCACCCTCACGGCCGACGAGCTCGCGCACCTTGTAGCGGCCTACCGCTTCATGCAGCACGAGTCCGAGATGTCCTCAGCCTTCGACGCTCTCAACGCCGCGAAGCCGGTCCGGGCGACGAAGCCCCGCGCGCCTCGCGCCGTGGCCGAGCCTTTCATCCCAAACACGGGCAATGCCGCGGTCGACGAGTTCATGCGACGGAAGCACGATCCGAAGTGGAAGCCGAAGGCGCCGAAGATGGGCCCCGGCCTGCCGCCGCTGCGCCCCATGAAAGTCTCGGAGCAAGTCGCGGCCGAGGCTGCGTGGAAGGCGGAGTGCGAGACGGCCGCCCGCGTCATCGCCGACGGCAAGACCCCCGAGGCCGAATCGATGCTGCGCCACCTGATCGCGGTCCATCGCAACCCCTGGCGCGTCGAGGCCGTCGAGGGCGCGCCGCGGAATGCCGTCCGCATCCTGACGAGCCCGCGTCATCCCGGCGTGGCGATTCACGAGATCCGCGAGGCCGGCAAGTTCTCGTCGACGTGGCGCGTCATGGCCGGCGGCGTCCTCTCGGAGAAGAAGCATTACGCGATGCAAGCCGCCGAGCTCGAGGCGGACTCGCTCACCTAGTGGCGCATACCGTCGGCCCGTGCTAGCGTCTCTCATGGGCACGGGCTGACACCTTCCCCTCGACGCCGGCGGCACGCGAGAAGTCCCCTCGCAGGGCACGCTCCGCCGGCGTCGAGTCCCCCGAAGATCAGTCCGAAGCCCGGCCTGTCAGCCACCCCGAAAGGATCTCCCGATGGACTCCGAAATGAGCGACGGCACCCCCGTCTCCCCCGAGCTCGACGCCCGCATGCTCTCCGACCTCCGCGCTGATCGCGCCGGCCCTCTCGCCGACCTCCGCTACTTCACGCTGACGATCGACGAGTTCGACATGCTCCTGCGTCGCTGCACGGAACTCGAAGAGCTCCGCCGCGAGCTCGTGGACATGCCCGACGATCGCCTCGCGCCGGCCCCCGTGCGCTCGATCCCGTTCACGGCCGAGATCCCCGACGAGATCCGCGAGCGCGCCGGCGAGCCCGCGACCGACGAGAGGCCGCGGTGCGGCGGGTGCTCGTCGGTCATCGTGCCCGACCGATTCTCAACGAGCGGGTGGCGCCACGAGATCTGCCCGATGCGCCTCCACGTCGCGCGCCCGGACTCCGCATCGTGACGGCCGACAGGAGCCGAGGGAAGCGCCTCGCCTCGCCGGCGGAGACTGCGGCGATCGCGATCTCGCTCGCGAAGGCGGGCTGGCCTGTCTTCCCCGTGACGATCTACGTCGGCGACGACGGCAAGCGGCACAAGGTGCCAGCCGTCCCGAAGGGCACGTCCTGGAAGGACTGGGCGACGACGGACGTCAACACCGTCGCGAAGGCATGGGCCGGCGAACACTCCGGACGCTGGATCGGCGTCTATGCCGGCGCCGCCGGGATCGTCGTCCTCGACGTCGACCTGAAGCCGGCGAACGGCTACAAGAGTCTCAAGAAGGCCGGCCTCGAGATCCCGCCGACACTCGACTACGAGACGGGCGGCGGCGGCCGACACTACGTCTACGCCGCGCCGGAGGGCGTCGACCTCACGATCGCCCGCGGCCTCGTCTATGACGGGAAGACGCTCGAGGGGATCGACGTCCGATCCGGTAACGGCCTTATGGTCTACTACGGCGACGAGGTCACGAAGCGCGACATCGCGAAGCTGGCGCCGGCGCCCGATTGGCTGCTCGTCACGCGCGAGCGCCCCGCCGCGAACGATGGCACAGACCGCGCTCCGAGCGCCGACGAGGGCGCGCTGCGGGAACGGCTCGCCGACGGGAAGCCCTCCGAGGCCGTGCTCGAAGCCCTCGCGAAGGTGCGCCCCCGCGATATGGGGCACGAGGAGATGCTCGCCGCCGTGACCGAGCTCGTCGGCCTCGGCGTGAAAGGGCATCCGGGCGTAGGACCCGCCCTCGACGCCGCGCGCGAGACGTATTCGAGGGGCTGGCCGGATGCCGGGCGCCACTGGGATAACGCCGTGCAGGGCTCGGTCCGTCGCCTCGGCCTGCCGCCGGCGACGCTCGCTCTCACGAAGACGGAGCGCCGCGAGATCAAGAAGCGGAACAAGCCCGAGGCGATCGAGAAGAAGAAGAAAGAGCGGGCGCGCGAGTACGTGGCGCATCTCGTCGAGACGCGGGAAGAGCCCGCCGACGACGATCTCTCGGACGACGCCCTGGCCGATCGCTTCGCCGCGACCGTGCGCGACGTATGGGCGAACGTCGACGGCGTCGGGCTGCTGCGCTATGACGGCACGATCTGGAAGACGACGGATGAGGCCCTGCTCGTCGAGAGGGCGCGGACCTACCTCCGCGACGTGCGGCAGGATGCGACCGCGCTCGCGATCCGCCGCGGCGATAAGGTGCTCGAGTCCGACGCGAAGCGCCTCGGACAGAAAGGCACGATCGCGGCCGTCGCCCGCCTCACGGCGGGGATTCTTCTCGACTCGGCGCCTACCCTCGACGCCGATCCCGATGTGCTGAACGTGGTCAACGGCGTAGTGGATCTCCGGACGGGAGCCCTCCGCGAGCGCCGGCCCGAGGACTACTTCACGAAGTGCGCCGCGGTCGAGTACGTGCCGGGCGCGCGCTCGAAGGACTGGGAGAAGGCGCTCGAGGCCGTACCGAAGAAGACGCGGCCCTGGCTGCAGCGTCGCCTCGGACAAGCCCTCACGGGCCGGATCTCCGTCGACAAGTCGGTCCCCTTCCTCACCGGCGGCGGCGACAACGGCAAGTCTGCCGTGCTCGGCGCCTGCCGCGCGGCCGCGGGATCGTACGCCGTGACCGTGCCAGAGAAGCTCCTGCTGGGCTCGGACTCCGAACACCCGACAGAGATTATGACGCTGCGCGGAGCGCGCCTCGCCGTCTTCGAGGAACTTCCTCGAGGCGGCCGGCTGAACGCTCAGCGTATGAAACTTCTCGCGGGAACGAACGAACTCAGCGGCCGCTTCATGCGCGAGAACTACGTCACGTTCCCGGCAACGCATACCCTGATCGGCGCGTCGAATCACCTTCCCGTCATCTCGGACGTTGACGATGCGATCTGGGAGCGCGTCGCCCCGGTCCGCTTCCCATACAAGTTCGTGAGCGGCGAGCCGCTGCCGAAGACGAATCAGCGGAAGGGCGACGACGGCCTGCGCGATCGACTCGCCGAGGCGCCGCCGACGGCCGTCCTCGCGTGGCTCGTCGAAGGCGCGGTCCTCTCGTATCAGGGCAAGGCCGCGAAGCCGCCGGCCGTCGTGCGCGCGCTCGAAGAGTGGCGCGGCGACGCGGATCCCGTGCTCGGCTTCGTGCGCGATCGCCTCGTCCTCGATCCGGGCGCCGTCATCGCGGCGACGGATCTCTATGCGGAGTTCGGGCACTACCTCGAAGCGCGCGGACAGATGCGCTGGTCGGATAACCTCATGGCCGTATCGTTCGCCGGCCACTCGTCGCTCGAAGGCGTGCGGAAGCGGCAGCTGAAACTCGGCCCGCGCTCCGTCCTCTCGCGGCCGGCGTTCACGACGAAGCCGATCCCGGCTCGCGCCATGTCCTTCCTCGGCGTCCGCTTCGCCGGCGATCCTCGCGTCCCCTCGGAAGCCGAGCTCGACGCGGCGACGTTCGACGACCTCGCGAAGCGGGCGAGCCGATGAGCAACAGGTGGCTTGGAGGCGAGTCTCAAGACGCTGGCTCGCGCCAAAGAGAGACGCGGTGGCTCACTCCGCGGCCGATCGTCGAAGCACTCGGCGTGTTCGACCTCGACCCCTGCGGGGCGCCGGGGCACGAGCTTGCCCGCATCACCTATCTCCTTGAGACATACGACGACGGTCTCGTTGACGAATGGTTCGGGCGTGTGTGGCTCAATCCGCCCTATGGCAAAGAGATGGAACCGTTTCTGACACGGCTCGCAGACCACGGCCGAGGCACGGCGCTGATCTTCGCGCGAACCGAGACGCGACTCTTCTTCGAGCAGGTGTGGGGAAGGGCTTCGGCCGTTCTCTTCTTGCGCGGGCGGCTCAACTTCCTAGATGCGAGCGGCGCACGCGCGAAGGCGAACGCTGGCGCCCCGAGTGTGCTCATTGCATACGGCCGGGACGATGCCGAGAAGTTGCGCGCGAGCGGGCTCGAGGGTCACTACGTGGATCTAGGCCGATGAGCTACGGACCCGACGGAAGCGGAGAAGGCGGCATGGCGTCGCGCGACGTGATCCTCGGCGACTGGCCGGCTGGCGGCGTGACGTTCGACGTCCGGCGGGGCTCGTTCGAGATCCCGGCGCATCTCTTCGAGGACGGCGCCGAGATGGATCTGGCGCGGCACTACGCGCGGAGCATGCCGGACGAAGCGAGCGCCGCCCAGCGCGAGAGGCTACCGGGCGGCGCAGTCCGCATTCACTGGCGGATAATCCGCGTCGTCGCGGCCTAGTCCTCGTCGACGGCGTTCGCTGCGGCTTCGGTCGCGGCTCGGCCGGCGTCAAGCCATCGGCGCGCGACGACGGACTTCGACTCGTCCTCTTCGAGGGCCTGCGCCGCGACGGCCTGATAGGTGTCCTCCGTCGCCATGATCACGATCTGCCGGGGGTAGCGGATCGGGCGCTTGCGGGTGATTGGCTTGCTCGGAGAATCGGTCATGCGCCGAGTCTACCGTATCGGCCACTAGGTGTGGTAGCGTCGTTCCGTCAGCCTCACCTACTAAAAGGGTCCGAACATGAACAAGCCTTCCGAAGGACGCCCGATCGTCCGCCGCTTCGTGATCAAGCGTCACAAGGTGACGACGTCGACGAAGAATCCCTGGGTGCTGCGCGATCGCTCGCGCCCCGCCTACCTCGGCCACTACGCGACGCACGCCCTCGTGATCGCCGCCGTCGACCGGAAGCTCACGGACGAGCGCGGCTACGTGCCGAGCGTCGCCGAGATCCGCGAGCGGATGCGCCCGGCCTCGATCGACGTCGAAGCCGCCCCCGAGTTCGCTCGTGTCGTCACGGCTCGCGCCTCGATCCGCGAGCGCCGCGCGTGAGCCCTCTCCCGCCGCTGCTGCTGCGCGGCGACTGCCTGGTCGAACTCGCCCGCATCCCGGACGGGTCCGTCGACTCCGTGATCTGCGATCCGCCCTACGGCCTCGAGTTCATGGGGAAGGCGTGGGACAAGTACACGCCGCTCGACTTCGAGCTATGGTGCGCGAAGTGGGCAGCCGAGTGTCTACGCATCCTCAAGCCCGGCGGGCACCTGCTCGCGTTCGGCGGCTCGCGCACCTGGCACCGCCTCGCGGCCGGGATCGAGGATGCCGGCTTCGAGATCCGCGACTCGATCGCATGGCTGTACGGCTCAGGCTTCCCGAAGTCGATGGACGTCTCGAAGGCGATCGATAAGCTCGACGCCGCCGACGAGCGGATGCGGCGCGCGTTCGCGTTCACGGCGTGGATGCGCTCGACGGGAATCGCCGCGAAGAAGATCGACAAGATCACCGGAACCGCGATGGGCAGCCATTACACGACGCACCCCACGCAGCCGCATATCGCTACGGCCGAGCTCTTCGACATGCTGCGGCCCTACCTCGGCGACGTACCACCCGAGATCGAGGTGCTCGTCGCCGAGCGCGAGGTCGAGTCGCAGAATTACGCCGCGCGGAAAGTGACGGGCGCGCACACCGACACGGCGCCCGGCCAGAATATGCAAAGGCTCGACGGCAAGGCGCCGAAGATGGTCGACCCGCTGCGGCGCGACGAGGCGCACACCGCCGCGGCGCGCGAGTGGGAGGGATGGGGCACGGCGTTGAAGCCGGCGTTCGAGCCGATCATCGTCGCGCGGAAGCCACTCGGCGAGAAGACGGTCGCGGCGAACGTCCTCGCCCATGGGACCGGCGCTCTCAACATCGACGCGACGCGGATTGAGGGCGCACCGCGCACGACGCACAAGGACGGCAACCGCATCGGCGATCGAGCGGGGGCGTCGTCATACGCCGTGGGCGCGGAAGGCGTCACCTACGCGGGAGCAGCGGGCCGCTGGCCGGCGAACGTCGCGCTCGACGAGTCGCAAGCCGCCGCGCTCGACGCGCAAGCGCCGAAGACGGGCGCGAGCACGATCGCGAAGGCGTCGCGCCGCTATGACGACAAGCGCGCGATCTACGGCGCGAACCCTGCCGGGTCGCAGCCGTTCGGGCATGATGAGCTCGGCGGTGCGTCGCGCTTCTTCTACGTCGCGAAGGCACCGAAGTCTGAGCGCCCGATCGTCGACGGCGTCGCGCATCCGACAGTGAAGCCGCTCGCGCTCATGCGTTGGCTCTGCCGCCTCGTGACGCCGCCCGGCGGCGTTGTCGTCGACCCGTTCGCGGGCAGCGGGACGACGCTCGAGGCCGCGTACCTCGAGGGCTTCGAGTCGATCGGCGTCGAGATGACGCCGGAGTACTGGCCGCTCGTCGCGGCACGGATCGAGAGGGTGACACGATGACCGATACAACCGAACTAGGCCCCTGCGCGACGGACCTCGCCTCGTGCTACGTCCTCGACGGCGCGACGTTGACCGTCTACTATGACGGCCGCCCATGGACGTATGACGTTCAGGAGAACGCGACCCTCGTCCGAGTCGAGATTCCCTCGGCGTCCGCCCCGTGCGACGGCTACGCGGCGATCTGTACTCCCTCGATGCTCTTCGACTACGCGGCCCCGACGGCGGCCACGACGACGAGCGAGCCGAGCCTTCCCCCGACGGGCGGCGTCCTCTCTCCCGATCTCGCGATCGGCGGCGCGGTCCTGCTCGTCGTCGGCGTCTTCCTGCTGCGCGCCCGCCGTGCCGATCGGAAGGCCTCGCGATGAGCGCCGGCACGAAGACGACGTGGGCGAAGATCGAGAAGGGCGCGACGGTCGAACTCAACGGCCGGCCCTATCTCGTCGAGAAGATCAAGCCCGGCAAGAAGACAGCCGAGGTCAAGCTGTCACACAAGGGCCGCGCGTCGAAGGGCGAGGTTCGCCTGAAAGATCCGGTCGTCATGTCGACCGCGTCGCCGACGTCGAAGCGCGGTCCGCTGCACGACGAGCGCGGCACGATGCAACGCTGGGCGACGAAAGCCGAGCATCTCGTCACGCTACCGCCGGGAGATCCCGCGGTCACGACGCCGCCGGAGAAGGCGCGCGGCGATCTCTGGGAGACGCCGGTCGGCAAGGTCGAACGGAAGCTGGATCAACTACTCGGAGCGCGCCTCGTCGGCGTCGCGAAGGACGAGAACGCGGGGTACTACGTGCCGCCCGTCGACTCGTCTACCGTCGCCGCCCACCTTGCAATCTTCCACGGCGGCATCCCCGCCGCCTGCGAAGACGACGAGGGGCGGATGCTCGGCGCGCACGACGCGCAACACGACGCGGCGAGGGCCGGCGAGGGCGTGCTATCCGTCAATCACTGGCACACGGAGAAGCGGCCGAAGATCGGGGGTTGACAACCTAGTGCCCGGCCACTAGGTTTAGTCATGTCAGCACGTCACCCTCTCCGAAAGGCCTCGGCCCATGTCACCGTCCGAATACGCCGCCGTCGCGGCCGTTCTGTTCTCGTTCTCGCTCGGCTCGTTCATCGGCCATGCGATCGGCTACGGCAAGGGGCGCCGCTCGCGAGCCCCGCGCTACCACCGCGTCGGCACCCCCGAGTAACCTCAATCCCTCCACCCCCGAAAGGCATCGCATCATGGGAAACAAGAAGAAGGCCGCACTGCACGAGCTCTCGAAGAAGGAGCGGAAGGCCCTCGAGAAGAAGGCCGAAGCGCTCCGCGCCGAGCTCGCCGAGCGCGAGGCCGCGAAGTCCTCGAAGAAGGGCAAGAAGAAGGGCAAGAAGAAGGGCGACAAGGCCGCCGAGCGCGAAGCCGACCGGCCGCTCGGCGAGCTCCCCGAGACGCCGGCCCTCACGGTCACGCCGGCCGCTGCCGAGGCGAAGGCCGAGCGGAAGGCGAAGCGCGAGGCGAAGGAAGCAGGCGACGGCGAGGCCGTCTACGTCGGCGGGGCTGTCCCGGACGACGAGCGCGCCGCCGCCCAGAACGCTGTCATTGACGCTGAGATCAAGGCACGCCTCGCGGCGAAGCGTGAGGCGCGCGCCGCTGACGCCGACAAGCCCGGATCGAAAGAGCGCGTCGACAAGATGATCGACGACGTCGCGGCCGACAAGAAGGCACGGGCGCCGAAGCCCGTCGCCTCGAGCGACGTCGACAAGGGCGGCCTCGTCGCCGCGGCCGAGGCTCACGCGGCCTCTCTCACTGCGGAAGCGATCGAAGCGATCGGGCAGGCGATCGAGGTCGTCGAGACGGAGACGGGACGCGAGTTCGCGGCCGGCGCATCCGTCGCGGCGGAAGAGTTCGCGAAGCCGAGCGAGGCCCCGCGCGAACTCGAAGAGGGCCGCAACGGCTACAAGATCATCCAGCTTGACGCGGCCGGAAACCCGGACCCGCGCAAGGTCCGGCAGATGACGCGCGTAACGACGTTCGTCGGCAATATCGACGACGAGACGACGCTCAAGAAATGGGACAAGCGGAAGGTCGTCGAAGGCCTCGCGCTCGACGCGACCTCGCCGGAGTCCGCCGGCCTCGTCCCGAAGATCAACGAGGTTGTGCATCGTCGCGACGTGACCGTCGCGAAGGCGCTCAAGGCGGACCGGAAGGGCAAGCTGGGGATCGGCGAAGTCGCGACGCTCGTCGCCGACGCCGAGAAGATCGCGAAGGACGCCCTCGACGCGATCGTCGACGAGGCCGCGGAACTTGCCGGCCGAAGCGACAAGGCTCGCGCCGGAACGCATCTCCACTCGCTCGCCGAGATCTCCGACGAGAAGGGGATCGACGAAGTCCGCCGGATGCACGAGGCCGGCGAGACGATCCTGAACGAAGAGACGGGCGAAGAGATCCCGATCACGGCGACGGACCTCGCGTCTATCGAGGCGTACGCCGAGCGGATGACGCGCCTCGGCGCGAAGGTGATCGAGTCCGAGGCCGTCATCGTCAATGACGAGATGGGCTACGCGGGCCGCCTCGACCGCGTCATAATGGCGCGCCTGCCCGAACTCACGATCGGCAAGGGCACGCCCGGCGAGTACGTGCGCCCCGCGGATCAGCGGGCCCGCCGCTACGTCGCGGATATCAAGTCCGGACGGATCGACCTCGGCGCCGGCAAGATCGCCCGGCAACTCGCCGCCTACGCGCACGGGGATATCTACGATCTCGAGACGGGCGAGCGCTCGCGGCACTCCGCGGTCCGCGACGTCGCCCTCGTCTTCCACCTTCCCCAGGGCGCCGGCGTCTGCACGGTTCACGCGGTGGATATCAAGTCCGGGGCGCTGCTGCTGAAACTCTCCGGCGAGGTCCGCCGCGCGCGGAACACGGGCCGGAAGTTGATCGACGTCACGGTCGATATCACGGACCCCGCCGCGCCCGTCGAGGGCGAGACGGCAAGTGAAGAGGCGGCGGACTAATGCCCGTCGAGAATCTGCCCTACGCCGACGCCTCGTCGACGCCGCGGAAGACGATCACCCTCGGAGATCTACGCGAGCTCGTCGTCCTCTCGACGCTTCTCCCCGACGACTGCATCGTCCGGGCGAACGCGATCCCGTTCCACCTTCCGGACCTCGGAAACCGGAAGGGCGGCCGCGTTATGACGATCGCGATCGACGTTCCCGACAAACCCTAGAGCCGAGCCCGCCGCCGTTAGGTGATGCGCCGAGAGGGGCGGCGGCGGGCTCTACATACTTCGGCATCACCGAAGACTCGACCGGCATCCGCCGGCGGGACACCCCGAAAGAAAGAAGGCCCATCGTGGCGAAGGACAAGAGCAAGAAGAGCGGCGTCGACGAGTTCGCGAAGCCGAGCGAGGCGCCCGCGGGCGGCGACGGATTCAACCTCACGAGCGACGAGACGCGCGGCGCGCTGCTGCTGATCACGCCGCTGCGGACGGAGCGGATCGAGGACAAGTTCTCGAAGGAGCCGGGCGCGACGAAGGAGATCATCGTCGCCGACGTCGTCGTCCTGAACGAGAAGAAGCCGGCGAAGTCGGAAGAGCACGAGGAAGTGTACGTGTTCTCCGGCTACCTCAAGGGCGCGCTGCGCGGCTACATCGGCGAGCGCCGGGTGCTCGGCCGCCTCACGAACACCGAGGACACGACGAAGAAGAAGGACCGCGGGAACTACTACTGGGAGCTCGAGGACGCGGACGCCGACGACGTCGCGGTCGCTCGCGAGTACCTGGAAGCGCTCAACAACCCCCTCGCGAAGATCTCGAAGGACGAGAAGCCCGCGAAGAAGGGCGGCAAGGCCGAGCCGGCGAAGGCCGAGAAGGGCAAGAAATCGAAGCCCGCGCCGGAGCCCGCGAAGAAGAAGAGCAAGAAGAAGTAGCTCACCCCCGATCGACGGGCGTCGCGTCACACGGCGCGGCGCCCGTCTCCCTATCTGCGAAAGGATCTACCAGTGAACATCTATCGAGAGATGGAAGAGAGCGCGATCGCGATCGACCTCGACGCCGCGACGTCCGAGCTCAAGGCGACGAGCCTGATCCAGAATGACGGCGTCCGCCGGGCTCGCATGGCCGAGATCTCGGCGGCCGCCCTCGTCGATATCGCGACGTCGCTCCGCGTGATCGCGAACGAGTCGGCGGCCGCGATGCTGCCGGCCGCGAGCGTCGAGTACTTCGGCGAGGCCGAGGGCTTCGAGCCGGGCGGCGAAGACGACGGGCCGCGGGACTTCCTGCTCGTCGGGGATGTCGTGCATCTCGTCGGACAGACGGAGCCGGGAGAGATCGAGTCCTTCGGCTTCGACGGGGACGGCGCCCCGACGGCCGTCGTCAACTTCGGCGACGGGGCGGCGCGAGAGTACTACCACTCCGCGCTCGTCCGCATGGTCGGAGACGAGGGGCGGGATCTCGAACTTCTCGACGCTCTGATCGAAGCGGGCGACGATCCCGCCGGCGAGATCTCGGACGAGGAAGAGGCGGCCGATCCGGATCTCGTCGACCTCGACGCCGAGGCGGACGAGCCGAGCCCCGCGGATCTCGTCGACGATCTCGACGAGGACTTCGGCGACGAGCCCGCGCCCCTGGCTGAGTCCGCGGTCGACGTGCTGCGCGCGAACGAGGCCGCACGGAAGGCCGCGAAGAAGGCGGCCGCCACGAAGAAGGGGTCGAAGAAGTGAGCAAGGCGCGCGAGGCGCGGCGCCGGCAGGACCGCGCGAAGAAGGCCGCCGGCGTGGCGCTCGTCTGCCGCGAGGCGCTGCCGCTACAGGACGCGCCGATCGGCGCCGGGCCCTCGATCGACGTCCTCGTCGCCTATGTCGGGGAGACGCTGCGCGCGCTCGCCGGCGGCGGCGCGGATCTGTCGAAGACGATCGCGATCACGATCGGGAGCGATCACCCGTCCTTCCTCGCCGGCCAGACCGTGATCGAGGCGAAGGCCGCGCGCGCGAAGGCGATGACTCCCACGGAGTACGATGCCGAGATTGATCGACAGATCGCCGACGAGCACGGCGCGCACTCCGGCGGATGCGACTGCCCGGTCGACCACTCCGAGGCGGACCTCTTCGAAGACGAGCCGCCGCTCGGCCGGAACGGCGACGGCTCGTGAAGCGCGGCGCGGCCCGGCGCTACCGGCGACGCCTCCGTCGTCTTATGCGCCGGGCCATGACCGTTCGCGCGGGGCGCTTCGAGTCCCCGCATGGCACGATCACTATTCACAAGATCCCCCGAAAGAAGTAGCGATGGCCGCCCAGCCGTGCAAAGAGTGCCGGCGCCGCCCGAAGGCGGCGGGGCGGCACCGCTGCGTGACGTGCCAACTCCGACACGAGCCGATCGGCGAGCAAGTCGAGGCCGCACAGCGACGCCTCGCGA
>Ga0073902_10000545_pt1 | contig 22265 bp, 19 predicted proteins | sample KloWWTmeKNB19Kit_FD_66667 | JGI IMG/M metagenome (GOLD analysis project Ga0073902, IMG submission 66667) | Active sludge microbial communities from Klosterneuburg, Austria, studying microevolution and ecology of nitrifiers - Klosterneuburg... | ecosystem: Engineered > WWTP > Aerobic digester >...
CCGTGCAACTGCGCCGATCAACGCTTCGCCTGCTGGCAGTGGTTCGGTAACCACCAATGCGAAGGCGCTAGCGCGATCAAGTTCGCACAACTGACGTGCGAAGGCTGCCGTCATTTCGGTGATCGGGTGCAGAAACCGCAGGCGAATTTCTTCCGGGCTGAGGCGCGCAAAGCTGCGGCGCAACGCGTCGGCATCGGCTGGCACGATCGGGCGCAGCAGCAGTTCGCGGCCATTCGCTAGCCACAGGCGTTCACGCCAAGTACCGATGCGTTCGCACCGAATCGGCACACGGGCGGGCGGCGATTGCACTACAGCGTTCATGTCGACGCCGATTATGCACTGCATGACCCGAGTCCCTGCTCGGTTTCCACCACGCTCAGTCATAATCGCCGGCCCACCCGAACGCAAAGCGGACCCATGGCAGACAACGGCAATTCGACTCGGGCGATTTTGTATGCACTCGGCGCAAATTTTGCGATTTTTGCGACCAAACTATTCGCCGCCGTGATGACCACGTCCGGGGCGATGATGGCCGAAGCGGTGCATTCGCTGGCCGATTGCGGCAATCAGACCCTGTTGCTGTGGGGAATGAACCGTTCCAAACGTCCACCCACCCCGGATTTTCCGCTCGGCTTCGGCAAGGCGATCTATTTTTGGTCATTTCTGGTCGCGCTGATGCTGTTTTCAGTCGGCGGCATGTTTTCGCTCTACGAAGGACTGCACAAGCTGCAGCATCCGGAACCATTGCGGATGCCTTGGTTGGCAGTCAGCGTGCTCGTTTTCGGCATCATCGCCGAGAGTTTCTCGATGTGGGGCTGTCTGCGCGAGGTGAACAAGTCTCGATCTGGCCAAAGCCTATGGCGCTGGTTTCGAGATTCGCGCCAGAGTGAGCTGATCGTGATCTTCGGCGAGGATCTAGCCGCCCTGTTCGGCTTGGGTTTTGCGCTCGTCGCGATCCTGCTGACCATGGCCACCGGTGATCCGGCGTTCGATGCTTACGGCACCCTTGGCATCGGTGCATTGCTGATCGTGGTCGCGCTATTCATTTCGATCGAAGTAAAGGCGCTGCTGATTGGCCAGAGTGCCGACCCGCAACTGGATCGCAAACTGATCACGCTGATCGAGCAGCAGCCCGAGGTGAAGCGCGTGTTCAATCTGATTACGCTGCAACTCGGTAACGATGTGATGTTGGCCGCAAAAATCGAACTGGCCGACAATGGCCGCATGGAAGACGCCTGCGCCGCGATCAACCGCGTCGAAGTCGTCGTGCGTCGCCAGCACCCGCAAATCCGCTTCAGCTTTGTCGAGCCGGACATCAGCGATTAGATCTGCTCGACTCACTAGCCAGCATGCTGCCACGGCAATGCGCCGCCTCACAGCGACAACGCCAGCGCTCGCGTGCGGTAGCGGTGAGCGCGTGACTGAGTTCCAACGCGTAATCGAACACCAACTCCTCGCCCTTGCGGATGCGCCGAAGTGTTTCGATGTAGACGCGATCACGCCGTTCGTCACCATCGACGTCGACCCAGACCAGGGCCTCGCAATTCGGGGCGCACCCATGATTGACGAAGCGGGCGCTGCTGCCACCGACATTACCGTCGATCAGCCAGTGCGCATTGACCGCGAATAGATAAGTTTCACCGAGCCTGCTGTTGTCACCATAGCGGCGAAACGCCTCGGCACTATCGATACGCTCGCCGCGATATTCGAGCACGCGCACATGCGCTGACAGATCGACATTCGCGAACACACCGCGGCCGTGAATCGGCGAACGCCGCACGACAATGCGTGGCACGCTCATCGTCGGCAGATCACAACGCCACGCCGACGCCCAGCGCCCATTGCGCGTCGTCGAACTGGAACCCGGACTTCCACAAGGCCCAGCGTGCGTCGGCGAGGATTGGATAGCGATAGGGTGCGCGGCCGATATAGCCTTCAGCCGAACCGATGAGGCGGCCGCGCACGGTCAGATAGCGACCTTCTGGCGCATCGAAGCGCGTCAAGCGCTGCGCCACACGGATCACGAATCGGCCTTGGCTCGGTGCCTGCGTGATCGGTCGCTGGCGGCGGTCGAGCGGCTGCGCCAGCACCTCAATCTCGCTGCCAGTATCGTGATCGCGCACGGCGACGATCATGCCACCCCAAATCACGTCGATGTCACCACGATCGATGTTGGCGGCGGCATACGCCGGAACATCGACGCGCGCACCGTCGACCACGAACGGTGCCGGCGCCGCACAGGCGGCGAGCAGGGCGGCCAGCGCCGCAATGATCAGTCCTCGACGAGCCATTCGAGCCGAAATTGCGCGTAGCGGCTTTGCGCCAGTGTGGTCGCAAGCATCGGCAATATCTCCGCCAACGTGCGATCGAGCTTGTACGGTGCATTGATGATGGCCATGCCGCAGCCATTCAGACGCAACGCCGAGTTATCCGGGTGCACGCAAATCTCGGCAGCCAGCACTTTGCGCATCCCCGACGCCTTCAGCCAACGATGGAACGGCAGCACCGACTGGCGCAGTTTGATCGGATACCAGACTGCATAGATGCCATTCGCGAACCGTTTATGCGCCGCCGCAAGCGCCTCCTCGATGATGCGGAACTCGTCTTCCTGCGCTTCGAACGGCGGGTCGACGAGCACCAGACCGCGCTTTTCCGGCGGCGGCAACAGGGCCGCCATCGACTGGTAGCCATCGCGTTGGTGCACGGCCACACGCGCGTCGCGCCCGAACAATTGGCGCAGTGATTCGACCTCGGCATCCTGGATTTCGCACAGCATTAGCCGGTCGTGATCACGCAACAGTTGCGCCGCGATCAACGGCGATCCGGGATAGGTCTGGGCGCCATTCTGTGACTGCACCAGATGCAGATAGGCATGGACCAGCGTCGGCAGCCGCTCCGCCGCAACCAGACGCATCACACCGTCGCGAAATTCGCCGGTTTTCAGCGCTTCTTCCGAACTCAGCGAGTAGCGGCCAGCACCGGCATGGGTGTCGAGCACGGCGAACGCCGCCTGCTTGGCCTTCAACGCTTCGATCAAGGCGATCAGCACGACATGTTTGAACACATCGGCAAAATTGCCTGCGTGATACGCGTGGCGGTAATTCATCGGCCCCTTTCCTTGGACACGGCAAGCGCCAGTATCGGCAAGGAGCCCCCCGCACTGCAAGCGCCGTAGCCAATCGTGACCCGGTGACTCGCTAGTATCAGGGGATGCCGTCATCGATCGCCGCCACATTCCGCTTCTGCCTGATGCTCGCCATCGCCGGCCAGGTCGTCGCTGCGCAATGGCAGGAGTTCGATGTCGAGGACGGTTTACCGCAGAACTCCGCCGTCGCGCTCGCAGTCGATCGTTTTGGCCTGCTCTGGGTCGGTACCGAAGACGGACTCGCGCGCTTCGATGGCAGCCGCTTCGTGGCGTTCGAAGGTGCCGTCGATCACGGTTGGCTACCCGGCAACTACATCGTCGCGCTCGCCGCCGACGCTGATTACGTCTGGATCGCTGCCGAGAGCGGTGGTCTCGCGCGCTTCGACCTGCAAAACGAACATTTCGAAATCCTGTCGGTTCGCAATCCCGACAGCGGCCAGCCGCTGAATGCCTGGGCACTGACGGTCGACGGCGACGTACTCTGGGTCGGCACGCGCGACAGCGGCCTGTACGCATTGGATCGAGTCCATCCGGAGCGCGTGCGCGACCACTGGCACAACGACGCCAGCCCTGAATCAGGGCGGCGATTGCCGCTGCGTTCGATTCGCGACATCGCGGTCGATTCGGCACGACAGGGCTATTGGGCTGCCGGTATCGGCGGACTTGCCTTCATCGATTGGGATAGCGGTAAGGTTCACACCGATGCGCTCGTCAGTATCGACCGGAAGCGCATTGATGCCGACGTCGCCAGCGTATACAGCGCCGCCGATGGCACGGTCTGGCTCGGACTGCGCGGCGACGGCGTGATGCGTCGTCGTCCCGGTGAGTCCGGCTTTACCGCCGTCGCAACCGTGACCGGCACAACCGATCCTCTGCTCGTGAACCGACTCACGACCACGCCATCGGGGCTGCTCGCCGCGGCGACCGATCGCGGTCTTTACCTCTACCAGACCGTCTGTGATTGCTTCAAGCCGGTGCAAAGCACCACGCCCCAACGCCGCATGCTGGGCAACGCGCTGATGCTGAGCGTGCTTGGCGATGGTGACGTGATCTGGGCCGGCAGCTGGAATCGGGGACTATTCCGCTTCGATCCGCAGGCGGCCGACTTTGACCTGCTGACGCCGAGCGACCTGGGTGGACGCGATGCCCCGATGTCACCGCGCTCGTTGTTCGTCGACCGCAGCAACCGGCTCTGGATCGGCAGTTTTGGCGCTGGCGCACGCTATGCCGAAATTGCGCCGACTCCGATGGCGCAATGGCGATGGCGAAACTGGACCGACCAGGCTGATTCACGCGACCGACAAATCTGGGCCTACGCCGAGAGCGCCACAGGCGACCTGTTCATTGGCAGCGATGCCGGTGTGACACGCTGGCGCGCCGACGGACGCGAGCAGACGCATTTCGATCTGGATCCAGAAAAGAACGACGAGTTGCGCAGCCTGCTTGCGACCTCTGATGGCCGCATTTGGGCGAGTACGGTCGGCGCTGTCTACCGGATCGATCCGGACACGCTGGCAAGCACGCGGTTTGCTCACAAGGAAGGGCTGATCGACGCGCGCGCCTATGCGCTGGCGGAATGGCCCCGAGGCCAACTGGTGATTGGTACCTGGTCCGGCCTGCATACCATGGCGCTCGACGGCGACCGCATCCGTCCGCTGCCCTTGAAGCTGGACGGCAAAGACTACGATGCCCACCTCGTCTGGGACCTGCACCCGGATCGCGACGGCGCCTTGTGGATCGGCACCAGTGCCGGCCTGTTGCATCTGGCAACGCCCGAGCAACCCGCATTGCGCCGTTATGCCGAACCCGATGGTCTGCCGAACGCCGTCGTTTATGCGATTGAAGCGCATGCCGACGAACTTTGGCTCAGTACCAATCGTGGCATCGCGCGTTTCGACAAACGAGCACGGCGCGCCGTCGCCTTCACCGTACAAGATGGTTTGCAGGGCAACGAGTTCGGCGTCGGCATGGCCGCGCAGGATCGCGATAGTCGGCTCTATTTCGCCGGTCTGGGCGGCGTCAGTGCCTTTGATCCGGCGCATGTGCAGGTTCAATCACGCATGCCACGCACGATGCTTGGCCGCTTCTATCTGCGCGAACGTGCGGTCGTGGTCGGCGAGCGCGTGAATGGTTCGGTAGTGCTTGACCGCAGCCTGCTCGCGACCGAGCGCATCCAGCTGTCCCATCGCGATAGCGACCTTGGATTCGCATTCTCGGCACTCGCCGCCGAACCCTCCGATCGCCTGCGTTTCCAGTATCGCCTTGACGGCAAGGACGCACAGTGGATCGAAGCGGGCGAGCGCCGCTACGTCGGCTACACCAATCTCGCGCCGGGAGGCTACGCGTTCCGCGTGCGCGCCTCGGACCGCTTCGGCAGCATGGGTCCCGAACGCCGCATCGACATCGACATCGCGCCACCGCTGTGGTCGACCTGGCCGTTCCGAATCGTCGCTTTGATTGCAATCGTCGCATTGCTGCTGGCCTTGCTGCGATGGCGCTTTGCAACCTTGAATCGCAGCCGTGCACTGCTCGCGGCCGAGGTCGCACACCAAACCGAGCGTATTCGCGAACAGAACGAACAACTCGAAACTGCCAACCAGGCGTTGTTCGACCGCTCCATTCGCGATCCGCTGACCGGTGCATTCAATCGCCGCCATTTCAGTGAGCTAGCGGAACATGCCTACCTTGGCTGTCGCGCCCGCGCGCAACCGTTCGCGCTGCTGCTGCTGGATCTCGACCATTTCAAGCAGATCAATGATCGTCATGGCCATGCCGCCGGCGACGCTGTGCTGTGCGCCGTGGTGCAAGCGATCCGACCATCGCTCGGGCACTCTGAGGCATTGGCGCGCTGGGGCGGCGAGGAATTCGTGGTGATGCTGCCAGACCACGATCGCAGCAGTGCCGTGGCACGCGCGGCGCAATTGCGCGCGTGCCTGCTTGAGTTGCGCGTGACGTCCGGCGAATCGACCTTGCGCGTCACCGCGAGCATCGGCGTCGCCTGTGCATCGGCGACGTATACGCCGTCCCTCGAAACGCTCATCGCTGATGCCGATGCCGCGTTGTACCGCGCCAAGGCCGGCGGCCGTGACCGTGTCGAAAGTAACGATATCCCGGCACCTTGATCACGGCCAGTTGCAGCGCATGCACGTTCCGTCCCGAGTGACATTTGCTTACTGCTGCGGTGGTTAGCATCGACCCGTCCAGGAGATTCACTCATGTTCAGAACACTGTTGCTCGCGATCGCGATCGTCTCGGCGAATGTGTCGGCCGCCACCCCGGAAGTCCCTCGCGGCAAACTGCCACGGCAGGTGGTACCGACCGCCTATGAAGTCAATCTGCGCATGGATGCCCGCGCCGATCGCTATAGCGGCATGGTGCGTATTGACCTTGACGTCAAAGAAGCGACCGACCACTTCTTCATTCATGCCCGTGGCAGCAGCTTGCATGATCTGCAACTGACTCACGCCAACATCGCAACAATTACCGCGAAGACCGAACTGGTCGATGCCGCCGGCGGCGTCGTGCGCGTCGACAGCGCAACACCGATCACACCCGGACGCTGGCAGTTGCAATTGCGCTTCGACGCGCCCTACGACCAGCGTTTGCAGGGCGCCTACAAGGTCAAGGCCGGCGGCGCCGACTACGTCATGACGCAAATGGAGCCCCTCGGTGCACGCAACGCGTTCCCGAGCTTCGATGAACCCGCATTCAAGACGCCGTGGACCTTCACCATCAGTGCGCCCAAAGGGGACACGGCGATCTTCAACACCCAGGAAACCGGTGTCGAGTCGTTGGCCGATGGCTGGGTCAAGCATCGCTACGCGCAGACCAAGCCGCTGCCCAGCTATTTGATCGCGTTCGCGGTCGGACCGTGGGATCTGGTCGAGTTCAACGCCATCCCGAAAACCACACTGCGCGACCACGTCATTCCGCTGCGCGGCGTTGCCGCCAAAGGCCAAGGCGAACGCATGCGCTACATGCTTGGCGAGACCGCGAACATCGTCATCGCGCTCGAAGACTATTTCGCCTATCCCTACCCTTATGACAAGCTCGATTTGCTGGCAGCGCCCGACTTCGCTTACGGCGCGATGGAAAACCCGGGGCTGATCACTTACCGCGATTCGTTGATGTTCGCTGACTTGAAATCGGCAACGTCGCAGCGCCGCGGCGCACTCGGCACACATGCGCATGAACTCGGCCACCAGTGGTTCGGCGACCTCGTCACCATGCCGTGGTGGGATGACATCTGGCTCAACGAAGCTTTTGCCACCTGGATCGCGGCCAAAATCACCCATGGCCTCTATCCAGAATTGGAAGCAGACATGGATTTGCTCGGTGGCGGTCTCGGTGCGATGGGCTCGGACAGCCTCGCGACCGCACGCCGCATCCACAATCCGGTCGAGGATTGGACCGAAGTCAGCAGCACGTTTGATGGCATCACCTACCAAAAAGGTGGCGCGGTACTGTCGATGATGGAACGCTATCTCGGCAAGGATAAATTCCGCACTGCACTGCGCGCACACATGCGCAAGTTCGCGTTCGCGAATGCGACCAGCAGCGACCTTGCCGACTCGTTGGCGGCGCAGAGTGATCAGCCAGCGGTGCTGCGCAAAGCCTTCGCCAGCTTCACCGATCAGCCCGGCGTGCCGATGCTAGATACCACGTTGACCTGCAAAGACGGCAAGGCGACGTTGGCTGTGGCGCAGTCCCGCTATGCGCCGATTGGTGCGACCTTTCCGACCACCGGCGAATGGCTGGTGCCGATGTGCGTGCGCGTTGGCCGGGGCGATGGCAGCGTGGTCGAATGCCATCTGCTCGACACGGTGACCAGCACCGTCGCGTTGTCCGGCGATACCTGCCCAGACTACGTTCATCCGAATGCCGATGGCGCCGGCTACTACCGCTTCCGCCTTGATCCCGACGCACAAACCGCGCTCAATGCCGCCTTCGCCACGCTCAATCCATTCGAGCAACGCGTGCTCGCTGACAGCGTCGGCGCTGCGTTCAACGCGGGGACACTGAACGTCACGCAGTTTCTCGATACCGCTCCGCGCTTCGCAACCGCGAAACAAGGCGACGTAATCACCGCGCCGCTCGGCAATCTCGAATGGATCAAGGAGTACGTCGCAACCTCCGCGCAGCGCGACCGCATTGACGCAATGCTGCGCGAGATCTGGGGCGCACAGCTGCAGACGCTTGGCATCGATCATCGCGATGGCGACAGCGACGCAACCAAGTCACTGCGCGTCGACTTGATCGGAACATTGATCAAGCACGGTCGTCCGCAGTGGCTGGTCGATGAAATGGCTGCGCGCGGACGCAAGGTCATCGGTCTCGGTGGCGACGGCAAACTCAATGCCGATGCTGTTCATCGCGATTTGCTCGGTGCGTCGTTGCGTACGGTAGTGTCGGTGGACGGCAAGGCCGCCTTCGACCTGATCGAACAGCACTTGGCGACGAACGAGGATTCGGTCATCCGTGGTGCCCTGATGGGCGCAATCAGCAACACCAGCGACCCGGAACTGGTGCAGCGCGCGATGAAGATCGCGCTCGGACCGTCGGTCAAGTCGGGCGAGATGATCCGCCTCTATTTTGGCGCTTCCGACCAACCCGAGAACCATGCCGCAATTTGGGCGTTCGTACAGCAGAACTATGCCGCGCTGCTGAGCAAGGTGCCATCAGTCTGGCAAGGCAAGATCGCATTCTTCGGCAGCGCCGCGCTGTGCAGCGAAACCGGCGCCAATGAAGTCCAGACCTTCTTCGCCGACCGCGTCAAGGACCTTGAAGGCGGCCCGCGCGCACTTGCCCAGAGTGTCGAAGGCATCAAGCTTTGTACGGCACGAGTGGCGAAGCATCAACAACACTGAGCAACCTGCAATGAACAAAGGCCGCTGCATCACTGCAGCGGCCTTTGTTGTTGAGGCGATTACGAAGCCGCTTATTTTGCGGCCATCAGCGCCAGCGTCGTGTCGAGCATGCGGTTGCTGAAACCCCATTCGTTGTCGTACCAAGAACAGACCTTGACCAGTGTGCCACCCATGACTTGGGTCAGCGTACTGTCATAGATCGAACTGCGCGGGTCATGGTTGAAGTCGATCGAGACAAGCGGCTGAGTATTGAATCCGAGAATCCCCTTGAGCGCGCCCTCGGACGCCGCCTTCACAACGGCATCGACTTCTTCCTTTGTGGTGGCGCGCGCGGCGACGAAACTGAGATCGACGACCGAGACATTAATGGTCGGAACGCGCATCGAGAAACCGGTGAGCTTGCCGTTCAATTCCGGCAGCACCAAACCGACTGCGGCCGCAGCACCGGTCTTGGTCGGGATCTGCGACATGGTCGCGCTGCGGGCACGACGCAAGTCCTTGTGGAAGACGTCGGTCAGCACCTGGTCGTTGGTGTAGGCATGAATCGTCGTCATCAGGCCATGCACGATGCCGATGTTCTCGTGCAGCACCTTGGCCAGTGGCGCCAAACAGTTGGTGGTGCAGGACGCATTCGAGATCACGGTGTCGGACGCTTTCAGGGTGTTGTCGTTGACCCCAAACACGATGGTGTTGTCGACATCCTTCTCACCCGGCGCCGAGATGATCACTTTTTTTGCGCCGGCGGTCAGGTGTGCACCGGCTTTGGCTTTGGAGGTGAACAAACCAGTGCATTCGAATACGACATCAACGCCCAACTCGGCCCATGGCAGCTTGCCCGGGTCGCGTTCTGCACAAACCCGAATGCGATCGCCGTTGACGATCATCTGGTCGCCCTCGACGCTCACCTGCGCGTTGAACTTGCCGTGCGCGGTGTCGTAACGGGTCAGGTGCGCATTGGTTTCGGCGTCGCCGAGATCGTTGATGGCGACGATCCGGATTTCGTCGTTGCGACCCGATTCGTACAGTGCACGCAGGATGTTGCGACCGATGCGGCCGTAGCCATTGATCGCGACCTTGATCGCCATGACGCTCTCCGGAAAAAACAAGGGGACGAGAATTCTACCGTCTGGGCCCGCTGGCCGGTACCCCGAAGCCAGTCAAATTTGGGGCGCTGGCTAGCTAGACTAGGCTATCCCAGCAGTGGAATCGCGTCATGGAACCTTTACCACCGATCACCCCTAGCACGCGCGACCTTCCTGTTGCCGCACCGCGTCGACGCCTGTTTTGGCGGCTGCTGTTGCTGATGCTACTGCTCGTCGCGGTTCTATTCGCGGTCCTGATGTGGCGTTGGAGCACGCCACCACAGCCGTTTGACCCGTTGGTGAATGCGACGACGCGCGCCAGTGGTGACGCGGTGGTGGTGGGCACCATCACGACAGCCACGCTGGCGCGAATCGGCGAACTCTTGCTCGACAAAAACGGCGGTTATGTTTCCAACGACGTGCTGCCACCGAGCATTTTCCTCGACGATATGCCGAACTGGGAATTCGGCGTGATCGAGCAGGCCCGTGACTTGGCGCAGGCACTGCGGCGCGACTTTTCGCGCTCGCTGACGCAATCGATCGAAGACAAGGATTTGGCCGAAGCGCAACCGCTGTTCTCGACCAGCAATGACCGCTGGTTGTTGCCGTCGACCGAAAGCCAATATCGCGCCGCGATCGCGCATGTCGATGCCTACCGTGTGCGCCTCAGTGATGGCGACATGAATGATGCACAGTTCTACGCCCGCGCCGACAATCTGGCGACGTATCTGTCGATGGTCGAATCTCGCCTTGGCAGCCTGTCGCAGCGACTCTCAGCCGCAGCCGGCGCCATCCGCCAAGACACCGACCTGGCCAATGATCCGAGTGCGCGCCAATCGAAACCATCCAGCACCCCGCGCGAAGTCCGCACGCCCTGGCGCGAAATTGACGACATGTTTTACGAAGCGCGCGGCAGCTGCTTCGCGTTGGTGCATTTCCTCAAGGCGATCGAATTCGATTTCGCCGAGGTATTGAAGGACAAGAATGCAACGGTGACGCTGCGCCAGATCATCGCTGAGCTCGAAGCCACTCAGGAACCGCTCGGTAGCCCGATCATTCTCAACGGTTCGCCCTATGGCTTCTTTGCCAACCACTCGCTGGTGATGGCCAACTACATCGCTCGCGCCGACGCGTCGCTGATCGAACTGCGCAAATTGCTGGAACGCGGCTGAAGAATCGCGACCGCTGGGTCGTTTCTACACCAGCAAGCGCGGGGCAAACACCTGGGATTCGCGCAGGCTGCCAGCGAGGCGGAGCGCCTGCGCGAGGGTGCGGGCGGCAGCGGTGCGACCGACGAGGTTGGTCGACGCGAGGTAGAACACCCGCAGCGCAGTGCGCATTTCCGCCAGCGCGAGGTGGTCAGGAATCGCATCTTCATGCAGATCGCCGTCAAGCCAGTCGATCAGCATCGACAGCACATCATCGCCCGCATCCACCTGGGTGCGCGCCTCACTGAGCGCGAGGGTGATTCGCGCGATGCGATGGCCGAAATTGCGGAACAGGTCAGTGGCGAGGTGCGCCATGACGGTCTGGAAGACCTTGTGCGCGGCCGGCACCGCATCACGATGCGCGACCAAGGCCGAATCCGGAATCGAATGCAGGCCGAAATCCGCAAATGCACTGATTTCAGCCGGAATCGGTTGCGACTCCTCAATCGGTTCTTCCATCCCGACCAAGTGCGCCGGATACCGCGACAGCGCGTCGTAGCTCTTGGCCATCGCGAAATACATCGCCTTGGCGATGCGATGCCGTTCGTGCTCGTCGATCAGCTTGCGCTGCGCGGTGTGCAGCAGAAAACGGTTGACCAGAAACTTTGGCTCGACCGCACAGAAGGCTTCGCAAAAACTGAAGATGTCGTTGACACGATTGGCATTGTTCAATACATCGGTCAATGCCGTGTATACGGCACGACGGCGGTGATTGACACCGATCGCGGGCGGACTGCCACCACTGAGGAATGCTTGGGCCATCTGGCGATGATGGGGCCATCGCCGCGCGCTTCGCAAGCGATGGTCAGAAGTTCGGTTTGTTCGGGGCGGCCAGATAGCTCTCGATCGAAGCCATGATTTCGGCGCGTGCCGCTTCCGGCCCTTCCCAGCCTTCGACCTTCACCCACTTGCCCTTTTCGAGATCCTTGTAGTGCTCGAAGAAGTGCTGGATACGGTCGAGCGTGTGTTCGGGCAAATCCTGCACCGTGCCGATCTTCGAGTACGCGGGGAATACCTTGTCCACCGGCACCGCGATGATCTTGGTATCAACGCCGGCCTCGTCGGTCATCTTCAGCATGCCGATCGGACGACAGCGAATCACCGAACCCGGCAGCAACGGCAACGGCATAATCACCAACACGTCGGCAGGATCGCCATCGCCCGACAAGGTATGCGGGATGTAGCCGTAATTGCAGGGATAGCGCATTGGCGTCATCAGCACGCGATCGACGAAGATCGCGCCGCTGGCCTTGTCGACCTCGTATTTCACCGGTTCCGAATTCATCGGAATCTCGATGATCACGTTGATGTCGTCTGGCACCGCACGACCGCTTTCGACAAGATCCAGACCCATGATGTTCTCCGGCAACAAAGGGGAGCAATCCTAACGATACGGCACTGAATGCCGACTCTAGCGTCCAACAAAAACCCCGCCGAAGCGGGGTTCTTTTTGGTCTAGCGTTGATCGATGCGGTTACAGCAACGGGATCAACAGCAGTGCCACGATGTTGATGATTTTGATCAACGGATTCACCGCCGGGCCGGCGGTGTCCTTGTACGGATCGCCGACCGTGTCACCGGTCACCGCGGCCTTGTGGGCATCGCTACCCTTGCCGCCGTGGTGGCCTTCTTCGATGTACTTCTTGGCGTTGTCCCAGGCGCCGCCGCCGGTACACATCGAGATCGCGACAAACAGGCCAGTGACGATGGTGCCCATCAGCAAGCCGCCGAGCGCACCCGGGCCGAGGAACACACCGACCAGCACCGGGATGAACAGCGGCAGCATCGACGGGAAAATCATTTCCTTGATCGCGGCCTTGGTCAGCAGATCGACCGCCTTGTCATATTCCGGCTTGCCGGTGCCTTCCATGATGCCCTTGATGTCGCGGAACTGGCGACGCACTTCCTCGACCACGGCACCCGCAGCGCGGCCGACGGCCTGCATCGCATAGGCACCGAACAGGTAGGGGATCATGCCGCCGATGAGCAGGCCGATCACGACCTTCGGATCATTGATCGCAAAGATCGCGTCCGAGTAGTCGGCGCCCATCTTGTCCTTGAGTTTGTGCGCGTAGTCCGCGAACAGCACCAGCGCGGCGAGGCCGGCCGAACCGATCGCGTAACCCTTGGTCACTGCCTTGGTGGTGTTGCCGACGGCGTCGAGCGCGTCCGTCACCTTGCGGATTTCCGGGCCGAGTTCGCTCATCTCGGCAATACCGCCGGCATTGTCGGTGATCGGGCCATAGGCGTCGAGCGCGACGATCATGCCGGCCATCGACAGCATCGAAGTGGCGGCGATGGCGATGCCGTAAAGGCCGGCCAATTCGTGGCAGCCCCAGATCGCGGCGGCGACGGCGAGCACGGGCAGTGCCGTCGACTTCATCGAGATCGCCAGACCGGCGATGACATTGGTGCCGTGACCAGTCACCGACGCCGCGGCGACCTGACGCACCGGCGCGTATTCGGTCGCGGTGTAGTACTCGGTGATGACCACCATCGCGGCCGTCAACGCCAAGCCAATCATTGCGCAATAGAACAGTGGCATCGCCAATTCGCTTGCAAACATCTGATTGGTGACGATGTAGAACGCGATCGCCGAGATGGCGCCGGAGACGCCAAGGCCGCGATACAGGGCGTTCATGATCTTGCCGCCTTCGCGCGCCTTGACGAAATAGGTACCGACGATCGAGGCAATGATCGAGACTGCGCCGAGAATCAGCGGGTAGATGACGCCAGCCGAACGGTAGGTGTCGAACACGATGCCGGCAATCAGCATCGCCGCGATGATGGTTACCGCATAGGTTTCGAACAGGTCGGCGGCCATGCCGGCGCAGTCGCCGACGTTGTCGCCGACGTTGTCGGCAATCACCGCCGGATTGCGCGGATCATCTTCCGGGATGCCGGCTTCGACCTTGCCGACGAGATCAGCACCGACGTCGGCACCCTTGGTGAAGATGCCACCGCCAAGACGCGCGAAAATCGAGATCAGCGAGGCACCGAAGGCCAGACCGATCATCGGCTGCAGCGCGACTTTGAGCGTTTCCGCATCGATTGCCTTGCCACCCATCACGTACATGAAGTAACCGGCGACACCGATGATGCCAAGACCGACCACCAACATGCCGGTAATCGCACCGCCGCGGAACGAGACCGCGAGCGCCGCATTCAGGCCTTCAGTGGCGGCCTGCGCGGTCCGCACGTTGGCGCGCACCGAGACAAACATGCCGATGAATCCGGCTGCGCCCGAAAGCACCGCACCAATCGCGAAACCAATCGCGGTCGGCCAGCTCTTCAAGCCAAAACCGATGACCAGAAACAGCACGACACCGACGACCGCAATCGTCTGATACTGGCGCTTCAAGTAGGCGTTAGCACCTTCCTGGATCGCCGCAGCAATCGACTGCATGCGCTCATTTCCGGCGCTACGCGCGAGCACCCATTGCACTGAAATCGCGCCATAGACCACGGCAAGCAAGCCGCAGGCAATCGCGATCCATAGACCGTTCTGTTCCAGCATTTCTGTCTCCCACAAGCAGAGGAACTCCGGCGGAACTGCCGGAAGCGATAGCAAAGCCCGCTGATTCTACGGGGTGGGATGAACGGCGGCAAACTGAACTTGGCCGTAAACGGATTCGGTTGCTAGGCTGCACGGCTTGTCCCGATACCGCCATGAAACGAACCCCGGACGATATCCCTGCCCTCACCGGACTGCGTGGACTCGCCACGCTCTGGGTTTTGACGCACCATTTCTGGGAATTCATTGGCTTCCCAAGCATTGCTGTGGGCGGTCTGGACCTGTTGCCGGTCATCAAGAACGCGTATTTCGGACTGGACATGTTCTTTGTACTGTCCGGCTTCTTGGTCGTGCGCCCTTACATTCGCGCTGCACAGGGGCTGGGACGAATGCCGTCGTTCGGACAGTACCTGCTGCGCCGCGCCAAGCGCGTTGTACCCGCATACTGGGCCAACGTCACCTTGCTCGCAGTGTTCATCGGAGTCGGCACCGGCCAGTCTCCGATGAGCACGCTCGAATACTTCGGCTATCTCGGCTTCCTGTTCTGGTACACGCTTCCGGATCAGACGATGATGCTGAATCCAGTGTGGTGGACGTTGCCGGTCGAATGGTGGGCGTATTTCTTGCTGCCGCCGCTGGTACTGGCCTTGAAGCGGCTTCCGATCTGGCTGTGGCTAGGCTTAGTGCTGACGTTCGTGCTGTGGACGCGCTGGAACTTGGTCCAGCACTTCTTCGCCGGCGACACCTCGTTCTGGTGGCAACCACTGGATTTCCGCCACCTACGGTCACGCTTCGACCAGTTCGCCATCGGCGTGCTCGCAGCATGGATTTTCGAGCGCGGTGTGAGCGCCGAACAGGCGCGCCGAGTCGGATGGTGTGGACTGGCACTGTTCGCGATCGTGTTCGTCCACGTCGGTTGGTTCGTGCCGCGCTGGTTCGAAGACGCGATCCGACCCTGGATGTATTTCAACTACACCGCAGCAGCAGTACCGCTAGCGATGATCATTCTGGCAATGGCGGCAGGCTGGCGGCCGCTGGCGCGATGCTTCGAAGGGAAAGTTGCGCTGCTGTCCGGCGCCATGAGCTATTCACTGTATTTGTGGCATTTCCCGATATTTGTTTGGGTATTCAAATACGCGCCGATCGTTTCCGATTGGCCACTGCCGGCGCGCGGCTTCATCGCGCTGGTGCTTACCGCCGCTACAACGTGGACCGCCTACCACCTGTTCGAGCGACCGTTCCTGAGTCAGCGCGCCCGCAGTGACAATGCCGCCCAAGTCGCAGGACAATGACGTATGCACAGTCATTCCCACGATCCACACGGTCTTCCCCACGGGCACGGGCACGGCCATGACGACCCGCATGATCGACACGCCATTGCGCATGAAGGCAACAGCCGACGCTATTACATCGGCGTCGCGCTCAATATCGCATTGGTCGTGGTGCAGGCGTTGGTCGGCTTCTGGATTGGCTCGATGGCGCTGCTGGGCGATGCCGGGCACAACGCCGGCGATGTCCTCGGGCTGATTCTGGCGCTGTGGGCGATGCGCCTCGCCAGGCGCAAGCCGGACGCTCGTCATACCTACGGCTACGCGCGCTCGACGATCATGGCGGCAAACATTAATGCCGCCCTGCTGTTGGTCGCGAGCGGCGCACTCGCTGTTGAAAGCTTGCGTCGATTCGGCGAACCGGTGGCCGTCCCCGGATTTTGGGTGATGATCGCGGCCGGCGTCGGACTGCTCGTGAACGCCGGTTCCGCCGCAGTGTTCTGGGGCGGTAGCCAGCACGACAGCAATCTGCGTGCCGCCTTCCTGCATTTGGTCGCCGACGCGGCGGTGTCGCTCGGCGTACTGATCGTCGGCATCGTGCTGATGTTCAAACCCTGGTACTGGCTCGACCCGCTCGCCGGCCTGCTGGTTTCGGTCGCCATCGCACTGAGTGCCGTCAGTTTGCTGCGCGATTCACTCGATCTGGCTATGGACGCAGTGCCAAAGGGTCTCGACATCGCCACCATCGAAACCGCACTTCGCGGCGTATCCGGCGTGCGCCACGTGCACGATCTGCACGTCTGGCCGCTGTCGACCACCGTGAACGCACTCACCGCGCACGTCGAACACGACGGCTCGCGCGACAGCGACGCCCTGCTCCGCGACGCCGAAGCCGCTATCCAGCAACGCTTCGGCATCTCGCACACCACCATCCAGCTCGAAAACGTCGGCTGTGATCGGCATTGCGACTGATGCGGCCGATCAAGGTCAGACGCGTGAAGCAACGGCAGAGCCCGCACCAAGCGAGGCCTATTTGTCGGTAATCACATACTCCGCCAGCTTGCGCTTCACGAACTTCTTCGGCACGCGCAGGTAGGCAGGAATGCCGTTCGTGTAGGGCGGATACGCTTCGCCTGCGATCAACGGCTGTAGGTAATTCCGGCAGGCGGCGGTGATGCCATAGCCATCGCTGCGAATGAAGTTCTTCGGCATCATTTTTTCGTGGTTGGCGATCTTCGCCAGTGGCGCTGGTTCGATCCGCCAGCGATACGGCGTGTTCGACACCCGCCGGATCGTCGGCATCACCGCATTCATGCCGGCTGCGGCATATTCCACCGCAGCCTGACCGACTGCATAAGCCTGTTCGTCGTCGGTCTTCGACGCGATGTGACGCGCCGAGCGCTGCAAATAATCCGGTACGGCGAAGTGGTATTTGTAACCGAGGCGATCCTTCACCAACTTCGCGATCAACTCGCCGGCGCCACCGAGTTGCGCGTGGCCGAAGGCGTCTCGCGTACCGGTTTCGGCGAGCAGCCGGCCATCGGCGTAGCGCACGCCTTCCGACACTGCGACCGAACAATAGCCGTTGCGATCGACGCTGCGTTTCACCGCTGCGAGGAATTTGGTTTCCTCGAGCGGCACTTCCGGAAACAGGATGACCTGCGGCGGTTCGTTTGCCTTCTTCCCGGCCAGACCGGCAGCGGCGGCGAGCCAACCCGCGTGCCGACCCATCACTTCGAGCACGAAGACCTTGGTTGAGGATTCGTACATGGCCTCGACGTCGATGCTGGCTTCGAGCATCGAGATCGCCGTGTACTTTGCGGCCGAACCGAAGCCCGGACAGTTGTCGGTGATGACGAGGTCGTTATCGACCGTCTTCGGTACACCGATGCCGTGCAGGCCGTAACCAAGCTGCGCGGCGATCTGCGAAATCTTGTTCGCGGTGTCGGCAGAATCGTTGCCGCCGTTGTAGAGGAAATAGCGGATATCGTGGGCGCGACAGACCTCGATCAGACGCTCGTAGTGGGCACGGCTTTGCTCGATCCCCTTGAGCTTGAAGCGACACGATCCGAAGGCGCTGCCCGGCGTGGTGCGCAACTGACGGGACAGCTTCGCATCGAATTCCGAGAGGTCATACAACTGCTCGCGCAGTGCGCCGATGATGCCGTTGCGTGCGGCAAACACCTTGCCAATTGCCTTTTTGTGCTTGCGCGCCGTGTCGATGACACCGGCAGCGGTGGCGTTGATCACCGCGGTCGGCCCGCCCGACTGCGCGTACAGCAGGTTCCCTGCAGCCATGGAATGTTCCTTGTCAATCGTTGTCCCACCCGACTATCAACCAGACCGCCCATCCGATTCAAGCGTTTGATTTTTCAGCGTGAACGCTGCCCGCCCGGCTTCATTGACGCAAGCCGGGCCAGCCGCTACGGTGCCGGTCATCCCTCTTCATCCGAACCGCGTCCAGCCTCGCTTCCTGGCCGATTCGACTGCTCTGGAATTCTCATGCGCATCGTGTTTTTTGGCGCGCCCGGCTCCGGCAAGGGCACGCAGGCGGCAATCCTCAAGAGCACCTTTGGTATTCCGCACATTTCCACCGGCGACCTGCTGCGTGGCCATGTCGCGCGTTGCACCGAACTCGGGCGCAAAGCGAAAGCGGTGATGGAAGCCGGTCAATTGGTGTCCGACGATCTCGTACTCGGCATGCTCGAAGACCGCCTCGCCGAAGCCGATGCCAAGCCCGGTTTCATCCTCGATGGCTACCCACGCAATCTGGTGCAGGCCGACGCCCTCGGCGCCCTGCTCGCACGCATCGGCCAGCCGCTCGACATCGTGATCAAATTGAACGTGCCGCACGACGCCATCCTCGAACGCTGCGCCAAACGCTTTGCCGAGCAAGGCCGCAAGGATGACGATCCGGAAGTCGTGCGCGGTCGTCTCGCCGTATACAGCGAACAAACCGCACCGGTCGCGGCGTATTACTCGCGCACCGGTCAGCTGGTCGAGATCGACGGCGTCGGCGAATTGGCCAGCGTGACCGCACGCATTCTGGCGGCGGTTGAATCCGCAGCCTGACTCAGCCAGCGCGCGCAAGCGTGAAGCGCAGATGATCACCCAGCTGTTCTTCCGACACGAACCGATGGCCCGCGCGCAAACAGAATGCGCGCACGTCGACGCTGGCCAGCGGGTCGGTCGCAAGCAATACGATATGCATCCCGGGCGCGAGCCCGCGCAGCACTGCACGCGCCTGCAACACCGGGTGCGGACACAACAAGCCGCGCGCATCGACCGTAACGAACTCATTCGGTTCCATCACGCCATGATGCCATTGCGAGGCCGCTGACATGAATGTCTGGCTGACGCTGATACGCGATCTGTTCCGGTTTCGCCGTGGTCCGGCCGATGTGCCCTACGTGCCAAGCCTGCTGTTCGCACTGTTCGTTGCGATGATCATGATTGATGCCGGGGCCGCACGCGCGTTAACCGGCCAAAACGGCAACCCGATGCTGGCCGCCGCGAACAACGGTGTGGCCCTGCTGCTGATTCACGTTCTGCTGAAGATTTCGGGTAAGCCGGCGCGCTTCATGCAAACCGCGACTGCTCTGCTGCTGGTGCGCGTGGCGCTGTCGCTGCTGACGCTGCTGCTGATGTCCGCGGTGTTACCGATACCGAAGGACCCAGAGGATCTTCAGCCCTTGCAGGCCTTGCTGATGGCGCTAATGCTGCCGCTGTTGATTTGGTACATGGCGCTGCGCGTGCATATCCTGCGCCATGCGCTGGAGGTCGTCTGGCCGCGCGCGCTTGGACTGGTGTTGCTGATCGCCGCGGCCGAGTTCGTGATTGCCCTTCTTTTCGTACAGGCCTTTCGATGACCCTGCATATCCTCGGAATCTGCGGCACCTTTATGGGCGGCGTCGCCGCGTTGGCGCGGGAACTGGGCGAGACCGTCGCCGGTTCCGACCAGAACGTTTATCCGCCGATGAGTACCCAATTGGAACAGCTAGGCATCACGCTGATGCAGGGCTACCGCGCTGAGCACCTGCAACCCGCACCGGACTTGATCGTCGTCGGCAACGCCATCTCGCGCGGCAATGCCGCGATGGAATACGCACTGGACCGACGCCTGCGCTACATCTCCGGGCCGCAATGGCTGGGTGAACGCGTACTCGCATCAAAGCGCGTGCTGGCCGTTGCCGGCACGCATGGCAAAACCACCACGACCAGCCTGCTCGCCTGGATTCTTGACACCTGCGGAGTGCGGCCCGGATTTTTAGTGGGCGGCGTACCCGAGAATTTTGGTGTCTCTGCGCGTTACGGCGCCGGCGATGCGTTCGTGGTCGAGGCCGACGAATACGACACGGCGTTCTTCGACAAGCGCTCCAAGTTCGTGCACTACCGGCCCGAAATCGCGATTCTCAACAATCTCGAATTTGACCACGCCGACATCTTCGACACGCTGGCCGATATCGAACGTCAGTTCCATCATTTGGTGCGTACCGTGCCCGGTAATGGCCGCCTGATCGTCAATGGTGAAGACGATGCGCTCGCGCGCGTACTCGCCAAGGGCTGCTGGACGCCGGTCGAGCGCTTCGCGATCAACCGCGACGCCGAATGGCGGGCTGAATTATTGGCCGCAGATGGCAGCGCATTTCGCGTCTATTTGCGCGGCGTGGCGATCGCTGATGCTGATTGGCAAAGCCTCGGCCGTCACAACGTGATGAATGCACTCGCTGCGGTAGCGGCGGCAGCGGCCTACGGCATCGAACCGGCCGACGCAGTCGCAGCGCTGTCCGGATTCCGGAATCCGAAGCGACGCATGGAACGGATCACCGATACAAACGGCATCTGCATTTATGACGACTTCGCACACCACCCGACGGCGATCACAACAACCCTCGCCGGATTGCGCGCGAAGGTTGGCGACGGCCGCATCGTGGTCGCGATCGAACCACGTTCAAATTCGATGCGAATGGGCGCGCACGCCGATGGCCTGGCGCCGTCGCTCGCCGATGCCGATGTCGTCGTCTTCCTTGCGCGCCCGGAACTGCCCTGGCACGCCGATCAAGTGATCGCGGCCGTGCGCGGTGCCGCAGTCGCGGTCGCCACCGTCGATGCGTTGCTCAACGAGTTGCAGGCACGCACGCACCCGGGCGACACCGTGGTGTTCATGTCCAACGGCGGCTTCGACGACGCACCGCGCCGTTTTGCCCGCTTGATCGGCGCATGAGTCGCGACCGGCTACCGCTGTTTCCGCTGAACTCGGTCTTACTTCCCGGCGCTTGGCTGGATCTGCGCATTTTCGAAACGCGCTACCTCGATCTGGTGCGTGATTGCAGTCGGCATGGCACCGGTTTCGGCGTGGTGCTGATTGGCGAAGGCACTGACACCGGCGTCGGCCAGCTCATTCGCGACATCGGCTGCGAAGCCCGCATCATTGATTTCAACACGCTACCCGATGGCCTGCTCGGCATCCGCGTCGTCGGCATGCGCCGGTTTCAAATGAATGACAGCAGCATTACAGAGAATGGTTTGCGCATTGCCGACATCGAATGGCTGGCGCCAGCTGCCGTGATCCCGGTACCTACCGAATACGCCGTCTTGGTGACGATCCTCGAACGCCTTGCCGAACATGGCGACTCGCAACTCGCGGCCGCCGAGAAGGCACGCTTCGACGAAGCCGACTGGGTGAGTTGGCGCGTCGTCGAACGCCTGCCGCTGGAAAACGCTGAAAAACAACAGGCGTTGGCACAGAACGACCCTTGCCAACGCCTGCAGTGGATCATCGAACAGCTACCGCGGTTCCAAGCCGACTAAACGCTCAGAACCTCAGAACAGCCGACACGCCGACCAAGATCGGGTCGACATGGGCAACGCCGACACCAGCGCCATTCACCGCCACATCGGTATCCATGTCGATCCAACGGACCTCGCCGCGCAGCGCGAACTGCTCGGTCAGATCGAACTCGACGCCAGCCAGTGCCGCCAAACCAGAGGAGTCGTCGAGGGTGGTGTTGGTTCCGGCGATCGGACCGAATTCGGTCTCGTCGCTGAAACCGGTGCGGTTAAGACCGAGCCCGAGGTATGGACGGAACTTTTCACCATTGAACGTGTACTTGCCGGCTACCGTCAGCGGCTTGTGGGTGATCTCCAGCGACTTCGCTCCATTGAGGCTGACGTCATGATC
>Ga0073902_10000547_pt1 | contig 22252 bp, 28 predicted proteins | sample KloWWTmeKNB19Kit_FD_66667 | JGI IMG/M metagenome (GOLD analysis project Ga0073902, IMG submission 66667) | Active sludge microbial communities from Klosterneuburg, Austria, studying microevolution and ecology of nitrifiers - Klosterneuburg... | ecosystem: Engineered > WWTP > Aerobic digester >...
TGCCGGTCTGGATCCGACCACCAAGGTCAAGGATCTGACGGATGGCCAGGTGGAACGACTCCGTCAGGAAGTCGCCAAGTTCACGGTCGAAGGCGACCTGCGCCGAGAAGTCGGCATCAGCATCAAGCGCCTGCAGGATCTCGGTTGTTACCGTGGCCTGCGTCATCGTCGTGGTCTGCCGGTGCGCGGACAGCGCACGCGAACCAATGCGCGCACGCGCAAGGGTCCGCGCAAGGCGATCAAGAAGTAATCGACCCGAGACTCATCCATCATGAATACCAAGACTCAAGGGGCTGCGAAGCCCAAGAAGAAGGTCAAGCGCGTCGTCACTGACGGCATCGCGCATGTCCAAGCTTCGTTCAACAACACGATCATCACGATCACCGATCGCCAGGGCAATGCCTTGTCGTGGGCGACCTCTGGTGGTGCCGGCTTCCGCGGTTCGCGCAAGTCCACGCCGTTCGCGGCGCAGGTGGCTGCAGAAAAGGCCGGCCGTGCGGCGCTCGACTACGGACTGAAGTCCGTCGAAGTGCGTATCAAGGGCCCGGGCCCGGGCCGCGAATCTGCGGTTCGTGCTCTCAATGCCCTCGGCTATAAAGTGTCGAACATCATCGACATCACGCCGATCCCGCACAACGGCTGCCGTCCGCCGAAGAAGCGTCGCGTCTAAGGAACAATTGCCATGGCTCGTTATATCGGTCCTACCTGTAAGCTCGCGCGTCGTGAAGGCGCCGATCTCAGTCTCAAGAGCCCGGCGCGTGCGCTGGATTCGAAGTGCAAGCTCGAACAGAAGCCCGGCCAGCATGGTGCTGCCAAGAAGGGCAAGATGTCTGACTACTCCGTCCAGCTTCGTGAGAAGCAGAAGGTGAAGCGCATCTATGGAATGTTAGAGCGCCAATTCCGTCTGTACTACGCGAAGGCGTCGAACCAGAAGGGTGCCACCGGTGAAAACCTGTTGCGCTTGCTGGAGAGCCGCCTCGACAACGTCGTGTTCCGCATGGGTTTCGCAGTAACGCGAGCCGGCGCCCGTCAGTTGGTCGCGCACAAGGCAATCACGGTGAATGGCAAGAAGGTTAACCTGGCGTCCTTCCAGGTGAAGGCGGGTGACGAAGTCGCCGTAGCCGAAGCCTCACGCAAGCAGTTGCGCATTCAGGAAGCGCTGACCCTGTCGCAGGAAATGGATCTGACGCCGGGTTGGCTCGAAGTGGATGCGAAGAAGATGGTCGGTACGTTCAAGGCAGCGCCAGATCGCGCTGACTTGCCGTCGGACATCAACGAGAACCTCATTGTCGAGTTGTACTCGAAGTAATCGGAGAGCCCAATCACCATGGTTGCAAACGCCACCAGCGTCATGCGCGCCCGCGGCATCACCGCCGAGCGACTCTCGCCCAACCGGGCGCGCGTCGCTGTCGAACCGCTTGAACGCGGCTTCGGCCACACGCTCGGCAACGCGCTTCGTCGCGTGCTGCTTTCCTCGATCCCGGGCTGTGCCATCACTGAAGTCGAAATCGACAACGTGTTGCATGAGTACACGACCCTTGAAGGCCTGCAGGAGGACGTGATCGAAGTCCTGCTCAATCTCAAGGATGTCGCGCTGCGCATGCACGGCCACGACGAAACGCTTCTGACCCTCGTCAAAAAGGGTCCGGGCGTCGTCACCGCCGGCGACATCAAGGTCGACCACAGCGTCGAGATCATCAATCCGGAACATGTGATCTGCCACCTGACCAAGGATACGCAGCTCAGCATGCGCCTGCGTATCTCGCGCGGCGTCGGTTACCAGCCGGCACTGTCGCGTCGTCGCCCCGACGATGAATCGCGTCCGATCGGCCGTCTGCAGCTCGATGCGAGCTTCAGTCCGATTCGCCGCGTGGCCTTCGAAGTCGACAACGCCCGCGTCGAGCAGCGCACCGATCTCGACAAGCTCGTGCTCGATATCGAGACCAACGGCACCATCGAAGCGGAAGAAGCAGTGCGTCGCGCCGCTGACATCCTCGCCGACCAGCTGTCCGTGTTCGGTGACTTCACGCGTCGCGAAAGCGCCGCCGCGAAGCCGGCCGCCACCGGTATCGACCCGTTGCTGATGCGTCCGATCGACGATCTTGAACTTACCGTCCGTTCGGCGAATTGCCTGAAGGCCGAGAGCATCTACTACATCGGCGACTTGGTGCAGCGCACCGAGGTCGAGCTGTTGAAGACGCCCAACCTCGGCAAGAAGTCGCTCACCGAGATCAAGGAAGTGCTCGCCGCCCGCGGTCTCTCGCTCGGCATGAAGCTCGAAAACTGGCCCCCGGCCGGCGTGCAACACGGCATGCTCGGCTGAGGCACAAAGGAAATTATTTATGCGTCACCTCAAATCCGGTCGCAAGTTCAACCGCACCAGCTCGCACCGCGACGCCATGTTCAAGAATATGGCGACGTCGCTGTTCGTGCATGGCCTGATCAAGACCACCCTGCCGAAGGCCAAGGAACTCCGTCGCGTTGCCGAGCCGTTGATCACGCTCGCCAAGGTTGATGGTGTAGCTAACCGCCGTCTCGCTTTCGATCGCCTGCGTGACAAAGCGGCCGTCGGCGTGCTCTTTACCGAGCTCGGCCCGCGTTACCGCGAGCGCAAGGGTGGCTATCTGCGTATTCTCAAGTGCGGTTTCCGCGTTGGCGATGCGGCACCGATGGCTTACGTCGAACTGGTCGACCGTCCGCAAACTGAAGCCGCTGCCGAAGCCTAAGCTTCGCGCTAGTGAACTTCAGCACGAAGGCCTCGGTCGATAGACCGGGGCCTTTTTGTTTCGACATCAGTACCTGAGGAGTTGGCATGAGTTTGAACCCACTTGCATGGCCTAACCGCACTGCATTCTTGGCGGCGTTCCTGGTCTGCGCTGGTCTGATGGGCTATGCGTTTTATGCGCAGTATGTACAAGGCTTCGAACCCTGCATGTTGTGCATGGTGCAACGTGTATTCGTATGTGCGGTCGGGTTGACGGCCCTGGTGGCCGCCCTGCATGGACCGAAGGCCTGGGGCTGGAAGGTTTACGGTGCGGTCACCGCGATATGGGCAGGGATCGGAATTTACATTGCCGGCCGCCATGTCTACCTGCAAAGCCTGTCGCCTGAAGAACTCGATGGCTGCGCGCCGTCGTTGCAATATGCGCTTGAATACTACGACGCATTGAAGGTATTGAAGACGATCTTCATCCGCGATCAAGATTGCGGTGTGATCGACTGGACACTGCTCGGGCTGTCGATGCCGAACTGGGTTCTGTTCTTCTTCATCGCACTCTTCATTGGCGCGATTTACTACGGTTTCCGCCGCGCGCGTTAAACGCGGCGCTTTTGACAGGCGAAGCACGATGACCACCTGGACGCCCGCGCAATGGCGCGAACGCCCCGCTGCACAGCAGCCAACCTATCCCGATGCCGAACACTTGGAGCGCAGCCTCGCGCAGTTGCGCCAACTGCCGCCACTGGTGACGTCGCTGGAAATTCTGACGTTGAAGCGTCATCTTGCCGAAGCGGCGGAAGGCAAACGCTTTCTGCTGCAGGGTGGTGATTGCGCTGAGAGTTTCTCCGAGTGCGATTCGACCACGATCACCAATCGCCTGAAGGTCCTGTTGCAGATGAGCGTCGTGCTGGTGCATGGGCTCAAGCTGCCGGTCGTGCGTGTCGGACGCTTCGCTGGCCAGTACGCCAAGCCCCGTTCCACCGACACCGAAGAGCGTGGTGGCGTGACGTTGCCGAGTTATCGTGGCGATATTGTCAATGCGCCCGAGTTCACCGCAGCGGCGCGTAAGCCGGATCCGGATCGACTATTGCGCGCTCATGCCCATTCGGCGATGACGATGAATTTCGTGCGTGCGCTGATCGACGGCGGCTTCGCCGATCTACACCATCCTGAATACTGGGATCTCGGTTGGGTCGAACACTCGCCGCTGCAGCGCGAATACCGAGGTATGGTCGAGGCGATCGGTGAATCGGTTCGCTTCATGGAGACGTTGGCGGGCGAAACGTTGGGCAGCTTTACCCGCGTCGATTTCTTCACGTCGCACGAAGCGCTGCTGCTGGATTACGAAGAGGCGGTGACGCGCCAAGTGCCGCGCAATCCCGGCTGGTTCAACCTGTCCACACATTTCCCGTGGATCGGTATGCGTACCGCGGCGCTGGATGGCGCGCACGCCCAATACTGCCGTGGCGTTCAGAACCCGGTCGGCCTCAAGGTCGGGCCGACGGTGACTCCGGATCAGTTGCTGCCAGTCATCGATTTCTTGAATCCGCACAACGAACCCGGCAAGTTGACGCTGATCCACCGGATGGGTGCGACGAAGATTGCTGCGGCATTACCGCCATTGCTCGATGCCGTGCGTCGTGAGGGCCATCAGGTGTTGTGGTGCGCTGATCCGATGCATGGCAATACCGAGAGCACGGCCAACGGTTTCAAGACACGCCGCTTCGACAACATCCGTTCCGAGCTTGAGCAGTCCTTTGATATCCATGCCGCGGCGGGGACGCGTCTCGGCGGTGCGCATCTCGAACTCACCGGCGAGAATGTGACTGAGTGCATGGGTGGCGCCCGCGATTTGACGGAGACCGATCTTGAACGTGCCTACAAGTCCACCGTCGACCCGCGCTTGAACTACGAACAGTCGCTGGAGATCGCGATGCTGATCGTTCGCAAGCGCGGCGGGCATTCAATTCAGGAAGGCTGAGGCGACACGGAGCAAGGGAATGACGTCGGCGCAGCGGTTGTACAGCGGCGTTGGCGAGACGCGGATCACGTCGGGTTCGCGCCAATCGCAGAGCACGCCGTGGTGTTCCAGTTGTTCAAACAGGGCGCGGCCACGTTCGCGACCACCGCGCACGCGTAGCGACAACTGGCAGCCGCGCCGCGCTGGTTCGTTCGGCGTCACGATATCGATGTGCGTACCAAGTACGGCTTCGATGGCCTCGGCGTAGAACGCAGTCATCCACACCGATTTTTTGCGCAGTCGTGTCAGATCAGCGCGCAGGAACAGTTCAAGCGACACCCGCAGCGGCGCCAGCGCAAGGATCGGTGGATTCGACAACTGCCAACCCTCCGCGCCCGGCGTTGGCACGAAGTCAGGGCCCATCTTGAAACGGGTTGACTGGTCGTGCCCCCACCAACCGGCGAAGCGTGGGCTCGTCGTGTGTGCGTGGCGTTGGTGTACGAAGCAGCCGGCGACAGCACCCGGTCCAGCATTTAAATACTTGTAGCTGCACCACACTGCGAAGTCGGCCTCGCTGCCATGCAAATTCACCGGAACGTTGCCGATCGAGTGCGCGAGATCGAAGCCGGCGATGGCGCCCGCAGCATGTGCGAGCCGCGCGATGTCGCCAAGGTGATAGACCTCGCCGCTGCGGTATTGCACGCCAGGCCAAAGTACTAACGCGAGTCGGTCGCGATGGTGTTCGATCGCATGTGCGATCGCGGCTATCGAAATCGTGCCGTTTGGCTCGTCCGGTGCGAGTTCGATCAAATCGGTCGCCGGGTCGAAGCCATGAAAACGGATCTGTGATTCGACCGCATAACGGTCGGAGGGGAATGCGCCTTGTTCGATCAGGATCGCCGAGCGCTCTCGGGTCGGGCGATAGAAACTCACTATCATCAGATGCAGGTTAGTGGTCAGCGAATTCATCGCCACCACTTCGCTGGGCATCGCGCCGGCGACATGGGCAAGGCCGTCGCGCACAAACGTGTGATAGGGCATCCAAGGATGCCGACCACGGAAATGGCCATCGACGCCGAGCATCGCCCAATCATCGAGTTCTTCGATCACCGCTTGTCGTGCGGCTCGCGGTTGCAGGCCGAGTGAGTTGCCGCAGAAGTAGGCTTGGTCGCGGCCTTCATGTTGGGGAATATGGAACTCGCTGCGCAGGGGCGCGAGTTCATCGGCGGCGTCGAGCGCGGCGGCGCGTTGCTGGAAGGAATCAATCATCGATGCATTACCGGTTGAATCGGGTGATCGGCAGGCCCAGCCATTCCAGCGCCGTGCCATGGAATAGGCGTTCGCGCGAATCATTGTCGAGCCCGAGGGCATCGATGCCGCTGCCAGGAATCTGCTCGCCGAGCGGGAACGGATAGTCGGTGCCGAGCATCACACGATCGTGGCCGACGACATCGAGCAGATAGCGCAGCGCCTGCGGGTCGTGCACGCAGGAATCGAAGAATAAACGTGGAAAGTATTCGCGCGGATTGCGATGGTTGTCGGTTGCAACCAGGTCCGGCCGCATGCGGTAGCCGTGCTCAATGCGGCCGATCGTGTAGGGGAACGAGCCACCGCCATGTGCGAAGCAGACGCGCAGTTTTGGTAAACGTTCGAGCACTCCGCCGAAGATCAGGGAACAAGCGGCGCGGGTCTGCTCGGCCGGCATGCCGACCAGCCACGGCAGCCAGTATTTCGGCATCGCGTCGGTGCCCATCATGTCCCAAGGGTGAATCAGGATCGACGCGCGTAAATCCTGAGCAGCCTGAAAGAATTCGAACAGTTCCGGCGCATCGAGGTTCCAGTCGTTGATATGCGAACCGATCTGGATGCCCGACAGCCCGAGCTGGTCGATGCAGCGTTCCATTTCCTCGATCGCCAATTGCGGGGACTGCAGCGGTACTGTGCCGATTCCGGCGAAGTGTTTGGGATGCGCACGGCACAGCCCGGCAACATGGTCGTTCAATGCCCGATGCAGTTCCAGCGCCTGATGGCCCTTGGCCCAGTAAGAGAACATTACTGGCACGGTCGAGGCGACCTGCACCGACACACCAAACTTGGCGTACTCGGCGATGCGTAGTTCGGCATCCCAAGTGTTCGGCCAAATTTCGCGGAAGAACTTGCCATCCTTGTAGATACGATGCCTGCCCTCGGCGTGATGAATGACCGGGAAGCGAGGATCGCCATACTTCTCGGCGAGATTTGGCCAGTGCTGCGGCAGCAAATGCGCGTGAGTATCGATTTTCAACATGGTTCAGACCACTCCGCGCGCTTCATCGCCGTCGTATTTCGGCGGTGCCGGATTCAGATGCCCACAATGTGTGCAGGTGCGATGCGCGTGCGACCGATAAAAGCGATCGAATACCGCAGGGAACTGCGTCTCAATGTTGTCGAGCGCGAACAACTCTTCGTAGAGCTTGGTGTTGCATCGTTCGCAGAACCACATCAGACCATCGCGTTCATGCGCGAGTCGCTTGCGTTCGATGACCAATCCGATCGAGTTCGCCATGCGCTGCGGCGAATGCGGCACCCGCGGCGGCAAGTAGAATATTTCGCCGGCCTTGATCGGAATGTCGCGCACAACACCGCGGTTCCCATCGAATTCGTCTTGGATGCGCAACACCATTTCGCCCTCGATCTGGTGAAAGAATTCCGGACCTTCCTCGATGTGAAAATCAGTGCGCTGATTCGGTCCACCGACGATCATCACGATGAAATCACCGTCAATGATGCACTTGTTGCCGACCGGTGGCTTCAGTAGATGGCGGTGTTCCTCGATCCAGCGTTGGAAATCAATCGGACCGGGCAGGGGCATGGGCAGGTCTCGTGATGGGATGCGCGTAAGTGTACCTTTCCGCTGTTGGTAACTCGGAGCAAATCATGCGGCGATGGTGGGTATTGGGATTGCTGTGTCTGACCGCGTGTTCATCCGGCCAAGACGCCGATGTCGCCGAAGACTCATCGCTGATGCGCACATTTTTCGCGGCGATGTTTGATGAGATGCGTGGTCCGCCGACGACCGCTGCATTGTCCGAATTCGCCCGGTTTTCACAAGCGGGTGTCCATTTCAACTACCCAAAGCCGTTGCGGCTGAGTGTCGACCACGAGCACTACACGACGTGGGCGCTGGAGCGCGGTGATTTCGAACTGGAACTACATGCCCCCGATGATGAAATTCATGCCGAAGGCTACCTCGATAGCCTGGTCGGCATCCTTGCCGACAAGTCGCAATCAATCGAGGGACCACTGCCGGGGCGCAGCGTGCGCTGGTGCGGGCAGGAGATCACCGGTTCGCTGTATCGCTTCGAGTTTCTCGGCGATCCGCGCTTCTACGAAGGCTTCGAGTTGCCGCCGGGCAATGTCGGTCCGCGCTTCCTGATCTTCGACGATATTACGCGTAATGGCGCATGGACCGAAACCGCGATCGCGACGTTTGCCGCAGTCGATGCGAGCATCAAATGCGACGGCAGCAAGCCGCCGATACCGGCATCAGCCGATTGATGTCAGCACGGCGACGCACTTCAACTCGATGGCGATCGGTGTCGGCAGTGCGGTGATGCCGAGTGTGGTGCGGCAGGGTGCGCGTGCCGGGTCCGGGAAATACTCGGCCCACACGGCGTTATACGCCTTGAAATCACGTGCCATATCGGTGAGGTAGACGGTGACATCGACAAGGCTATTCCAGTCCGCGCCACTCGCTTCGAGTACCGCGCGGACGTTCGCAAACACCGAATGGCATTGCGCGACGATGTCGTAGCTGAGCAGTGTTCCATCCGTATCATGGACATTGCCCGGAATGTGGTTGTCACTGGCTGATCGTGGGCCAATACCGGACAGGAACAGCAAGTCACCGACGCGGCGTGCATGCGGATAATGACCGACCGCATGCGGCGCCTTGCCAGTCTGAATCACGTCGCGCATCAGAAACTGCCTCGGGTGATGCCGAGTTGCGCCAGTGAATGCACATAGGTTTCGGCGAGCACCGCGTGGCTATGCGTGGTGATGCCGAGATCACGCAGGCGACCGTCGAACAGCGAATAGACGAAGCCATGCACTTCCAGTTTTTGGCCGCGTTCCCATGCGTCCTGCACGATCGTGGTCTGGCAGATATTGACGACCTGCTCGATCACGTTGAGTTCGCAAAGGCGCGCGTGCTTCATCGAGGTCGTATCGATCGTGTCGAATGTATCTCGGTGTTTCTGCAGTACGTCGCCGACATGTCGCAGCCAATTGTCGACCAGTCCGTGTCGGGCACCATCCAGCACTGCGCCGACGCCACCACAACCGTAATGACCGACCAGCATGATGTGTTCAACCTTGAGCACATCGATCGCGAATTGCAGCACCGACAGACAGTTCAGATCAGCGTGCACAACCACATTGGCGACGTTGCGATGGACGAAGATTTCACCGGGTGCGAGCCCGAGAATCTGGTTTGCCGGCACGCGTGAATCCGAGCAGCCGATCCACAGGTATTTCGGGTGTTGTTGCTTCGACAGTTGTCGGAAGAAGTCGGGTTGGTTGATCTTGATCGATTCTGCCCATTGCCGGTTGCGTTCCAGCAATTCGTCGATTTCGCGCATGCTTCAGACTCCGATACAGACGTTCTTGGGTTCGGTGAAGAAGCGCATCGCATCTGCGCCACCTTCGCGACCGAGGCCGGATTGTTTCATGCCGCCAAAGGGTGTGCGTAGATCGCGTTGCATCCACGTGTTGACCCAGACAATGCCGGCATCGACCCGCGCTGCGAGCCGATGCGCGCGCGACAAATGCTCGGTCCAAATACTTGCGCTGAGGCCGTAAGGGGTCGCATTCGCGAGCGCTAGCGCTTCGTCTTCGTCGTTGAAGGCCTGCAGGGTGACGATCGGGCCAAAGATTTCTTCTTGATTCGTTCGACAGTGTGGGCCGAGGCCTTCGATGATCGTGGGTGCGACGAACCAGCCGTTCGCGCATCGGCCCGGCACGTCCACGCGGTGTCCTCCGGCGACGACGCGACCGCCTTCCTCGCGTGCGAGGTTTAGGTAAGCCATGACCTTGTCGTAATGCGCCTGCGACACTAACGGACCCGAGAACGTGCCTTCAGCGAGTGGGTCGCCGACCAGATGATGCGTTGTCCGGGCGATGAACTGGTCGCGGAATTCGTCGTAATAGCTGCGTTCGATCAGCAGACGCGAGCCGCACAGGCAGATCTGGCCGGTGTTCTGGAATGCGGTGCGAACGATGTGCTCGAAAAGCGTGTCTTTGGGCGCGTCAGCGAAAATCAGGGCCGCATTCTTGCCGCCCAGTTCCAGTGAGCATTTTTTCAACTGACGCGCACAGCTTTCGGCGATACCTTGGCCGACAGCTGTGCTGCCGGTGAAACTGATCGCCTTGATGCCGGGATGATCAACCATGGCTTGCCCGACCGTCTGGCCAAGGCCATGGACGATGTTCAACACGCCTTCGGGAAAGTCGATAGCACGCGCCACTTCCGCCAACATCTGCGCGGTCAGCGGCGTCACTTCCGACGGTTTGGCAACCACGCAATTTCCCGCCGCCAGCGCTGGCGCCAGCTTCCAGGTGAACAGCAGCAGCGGCATGTTCCAAGGTGAAATCACGCCGACGATGCCATGCGGTTGCCGCAGCGTGTAGTTCAGTCCGGCCTGCCCGTGATGCGATTCCGACGCGAACTGCGTGGCCGCGTGCGCGAAGAAACGCAGGTTGGCGACGGCGCGCGGGACCTCGATCTCGCGCGTCAGCCACAGCGGCTTGCCAGTGTCGCGGGTTTCCGCTTCGGCGAACTCCGGTACCCGCGCTTCAAGCGCATCGGCCAGCTTCTCCAGCCAGCGTGCGCGCTCGGCATTCGGCAGCTGCGACCATGCCGGAAACGCCGCCTGCGCCCGGCGCACCGCAACCGCGACATCGTCTGCGCTGCCAGCGCTGACCTGCGCGATCACTTCGGTCGTCGCCGGATCAACCACATCGAGCCATCGCTCGACTGCATTCAGTTCGGAGTAGGCGATGCGTTTCATGGGGCGAAGCCTAGCTGAAGCCGTGCCCAAGGCGCGATTCAGAGCGACTGCGTGCGTCCGCCATCGACCGGTACGTTGATGCCATTGATGTAGGCGGCGGCTGGCGAAGCGAGGAAGGCGATGGCTGCGGCGATTTCGTGGGCTTCGGCGAAGCGTGCGGCGGGTACGCTGGCGAGCATGCCGGCTTCGATGTCGGCGCGTGGTTTGCCGGTAGCGGCGACACGTTCTTCGATAATTTGTTCGAGGCGCTGTGTGCGCGTGAATCCGGGCAAGACGTTGTTGACGGTGATGCCGTGTGCTGCCAGTTCACCCGCGAGTGTCTTGGCCCAGCTCGCAACCGCGCCGCGAATGGTGTTCGAGACACCGAGGTTCTTGATCGGTTCTTTCACCGAGGTCGAGATGATGTTGACGATGCGCCCGTAGCCCGCGGCTTTCATGCCGCCGACGGTCGCCTGCACCAACGCGTGATTGGCCAGCAGATGGCGCTGAAAGGTGTCGATGAATTGTTCGCCACTGGCATTGATGAGCAACCCGGGATTTGGGCCCGCGGTATTGTTGATCAGGATTTGTACCGGATGTGCAGCGACCATTGTTTCGACGGCAGCACGCAGCGCGTCGATGTTTGACACGTCTGCGCTCAGCCACGCGTGTTTCTGCGCACCATGCGTCTTCGGCAAGGTGCGCGCGAGTGCATCGAGTGCGTCACGGTCGCGGGAAAGTACCGTTACATCGGCGCCGAGGCTGGCGAGCGTTTCTGCGGTCGCGCGGCCAATTCCTTTGGATGCGCCGCAGACGAGGGCGTGCTTTCCGGTTAGATCAAGCTTCATGAGCAATCCTCAGCGCGGTTGCAGCTTCATCGTCATCTGTTCGAGCAGATCATCCTCGTCGCCTTCGTTGGCGCGAGGCGGAGCGACGCTGTCGAGCTCGAATCCCATTTCCTCGGCATCGTCGTCGTCGATGCCATCGAATTCACGATAGTTGGCATCGAGCAAAGCGACGCGTGCTTCGCCTTCATTCGGGAAGCGTTCGGTTTCGCCATTGGCACTGAGTACTTCCGCATTACCGTCTTCGTTCATGGTCAGGCGCGCCCAGTGCAGCATGTCGCCGAAAGTGACGATCCACCATTGTTCGTCGGACATCGATTTTCCTTGTTGCAGTTCAGAAGAACGGTGCGGCGATCAACGACAGTGCCGCCAACACGAGAACGAACAGCGCCAGCCACACGCAGAGATATGCGCCAAAGGCGAAGGCATGCGCACGCGGGTCGTTCAGGCTGCGCGATTCGCGCGCCTTCAGATAAGCGTAGAGCCGATAGCCTCGACCTTCAGCAGGTTCCATCAGTTCGCGTGCCACCTCGAGATGGCATTCGACCAGTCGGCTGATGAATCGGCGCAGCAGATAGGCGGCCAGGACCGCCAAGGCGACGGCGATGACCAGGTCGGCCATCGCGGCGTACAAAAGGAGTCGCGAAGTATCGGCGGCCATCGATCAAAACTCCGCCGAACCGGGCACGCGCGGATACGGAATCGCATCGCGGATGTTGGTCAGACCGCAGACGTAGACGACCAGACGCTCGAAGCCCAATCCGAAGCCGGCATGTGGCACCGTGCCATAGCGGCGCAGGTCGCGATACCACTGGTAGGAATCCGGATTGAGGCCGAACTTCGCGATGCGTTGGTCGAGCATGTCCAGGCGTTCCTCGCGCTGCGAACCACCGATGATTTCGCCAATACCCGGGGCCAGCACGTCCATCGCTGCGACGGTACGACCGTCGTCGTTCAACCGCATATAGAACGACTTGATTTGTTCGGGGTAGTTCATCACTACCGTCGGCCGGCCAACATGCTTTTCGGTCAGCCAGCGCTCGTGTTCGGTCTGCAGGTCGAGGCCCCACTCGACTGGGTAGTCGAACTTCTCACCGGAGTTCTTCAACAGGTCGATCGCTGCGCCGTAGTCGATGCGCTCGAACGGCGCGCTAATGAAGCTTTCCAGACGAGCGATCGCGTTCTTTTCGACACGGTCGTTGATGAACGCCATGTCATCACCGCGCTCGGCCAACACCGCCTTGAAGATGTACTTGAGGAAATCTTCGGCGAGTGTGGCGTCGTCGTTCAGATCGGCGAAGCCGATCTCCGGCTCGATCATCCAGAACTCGGCGAGATGCCGAGTCGTGTTCGAGTTTTCGGCGCGGAAGGTCGGACCAAACGTGTAGACCTTGCTCAGTGCCAGGCAATAGGCCTCGACATTGAGTTGGCCGGAAACCGTCAGGTAGGCCTCCTTGCCGAAGAAGTCCTTGTGCCAGTCGATCGCGCCCTTGTCGGTGCGCGGCAGGTTGGCGAGATCGAGCGTCGAGACGCGGAACATCTGGCCGGCGCCTTCGCAGTCGCTCGCGGTCACGATCGGCGTGTTGACCCAGAAGAAGCCGCGCTCGTGGAAATAGCGATGGATGGCTTGGGCGATGCTGTGGCGGATGCGTGCAACGGCGCCAAAGGTATTAGTGCGCGGGCGCAAGTGCGCCACTTCGCGCAGGAACTCCATCGTGTGCGGCTTGGGCTGGATTGGGTAGGTCTCGGGATCGTCGACCATGCCGGTCACTTCGACGGCATCGGCTTGGATTTCGTAGCTTTGTCCCTTGCCCTGTGACTGCACCAAGGTGCCGGTGGCGATTGCGGCGCAGCCGGCAGTGAGGTGCACAACTTCGCTGTCGTAGTTCGGCAGTGTGTTGGGTACGACGATCTGGATTGAATCCTGACCCGAACCATCGTTGATGGTCACGAAGGAAATACCGGCTTTGGAATCGCGACGGGTTCGCACCCAGCCACGAACCGTGACTTTGTCGCCAACCGCCACGCGGCCGGCGAGCGCATCGCGCACGCTTGCTACACTCATGCCTTGAAACTCCGTTGGGCGCGACCAGATCGGTTGCGACTGAGCGCGCGATCATATCCGAGCGCACGCATCTGACGGCATGGAGTGAACACGATGGGCATTCAACTTTCCGAATCGGCTGCTGCGCGCGTCAGTGGCTACTTGCGCGATCAGCCCGAGGCACTCGGCTTACGTCTCAGTGTGCGCAAGACCGGTTGTTCGGGCTACGCCTATGTCGTGGACCTGACTGACACGGTGAGCGCCGATGATCAGGTGTTCGAGTCGCGCGGCGTGAAGGTGATTGTTGCCAGCGAGAGCTTGGCGATGGTCGATGGCACCGAGATTGATTACGCCAAACAAGGCTTCGGCGCCCAGTTCGTATTCCGCAATCCCAATGTCGCCGCCGAGTGCGGTTGCGGGGAAAGTTTCACCACGGCCTGAGATTCAAACGCGACAACGGTAGAAAAATCTCCGCAAAACATAGAGATGCACGGCATTGCTCGCTTTTCACCTGAATCTACGGTGGAAAAAATTTTTGCAGCTGTGGATAGAGCACCTAAGTCTCTGATGCAGCTTGGGAAATCTGGACTAATCCGCTGATTTTTCACGACTTTTACATTGCGGCGGTGGCCTCGTCTCGGCTAAGCTTCGGACCCCTGTCAGCCGCTGGTCGACAGGACCTTGCCTCACCGGTTACACGTCGGGAGGCCGCTACGTCCGCAAGGAGTTTTTGATGCGTCACTATGAAATCGTTTTCCTGGTCCATCCCGACCAGAGCGAGCAGGTACCCGCGATGATCGAGCGTTACAAGTCGCTCATTGAAGGTGACAATGGCACGATCCACCGTCTCGAAGACTGGGGTCGTCGTCAGCTCGCGTATCCGATTCAGGATCTCGGCAAAGCACACTATGTTCTGTTGAACATCGAATGCAGCCAACCGGTCCTGAATGAATTGCAGTCCTCGTTCCGCTTCAACGATGCGGTTTTGCGTCATCTCATCACCACCCGCGATGACGCGGTGACCGAACAGTCGCCGATCGCCAAGATGAAAGATGAGAAGCCGAGCCGTCGCGTCAGCGAAGAAGGCTTCAGCGACGCCGAATTCGAAGACGCTGCTTGAGCCACGAGGAATAGACCATGTCCAAATTTTTCCGCCGCAAGAAGTTCTGCCGATTCTCAGCCGAAGGCGTGAAGGAGATCGATTACAAGGATCTCAACACCCTGCGTCAGTATCTGACCGAAACCGGCAAGATCGTTCCCAGCCGCATCACCGGCACCAAGGCCCGTTATCAGCGTCAGTTGACGACCGCCGTCAAGCGTGCGCGATTCCTCGCGCTGCTGCCGTACTGCGATAGCCACTGAGGAGCACATCGTCATGGAACTGATTCTTCTTCAGAAAGTAGTGAACCTCGGCGCCCTCGGCGACAAGGTCAATGTAAAGCCCGGTTACGGGCGTAATTATTTGGTCCCGCAGGGTAAGGCCGCTCCGGCCACTGCGACCAACGTGGCGGAGTTCGAGAAGCGCCGTGCAGAGTACGAAGCCAAGGCCAACAATCTGTTGTCCGATGCCTCTGCTCGCAAGGACAAGCTCGAAGCTGCTGCGGTCACGATTCGCGCCAATGCCAGCACGGAAGGCAAGCTCTACGGTTCGGTCGGTCCGCGTGATATCGCCGAAGCCTTTACGAATGCGGGTTTCCCGCTTTCGAAGGCTGAAGTGATTCTCGGGGAAGGCCCGCTCCGTCGCACCGGCGAATTCGACATCCACGTGGCACTGCACGCTGATGTGCATTGCACCGTCAAGTTGTCGGTCGTCGGCGAGAGTTAATGGCCGATTGTTCTGCCGGCTTCTTCGGCCGGTAGTGCTGCTTCAGGGAAACTCAAAGCCCGCTGCTGACCCCGGCGGGCTCTTTTTTTGCGTGCGATTCAGACTCGTCGCTTGACGGCGCGGATTGCCCAGCCGAGCAATGGCACGTGTTGGAACAGACCATCGGCGGCATTCCAGAAGTCTTGCTGGAATGCGATTCGGCCTTGCTCATCCAGTCGCAGCAGGCTGATGCCCATCGATTCGGTATCCTGACCGCGCGCGAAGCGGTTGAAGCGGATAAGCATGTGCCAGCGCACCAGCACATCACCCTCGCGACTGATCGACCAAGTGTCGATGATCGCGCGGCAATGCTCGACATTGTGCGCCGTCTCGACCATGTAGCATTCCAGTTCGGCGCGCCGAGTGATCGTCTTCAGGGTGTCGTTGAACCAAAGTTCTGGCGCATACGCGTGCGGAATACCGCTGCGCACCGATTGTTCGGTCAGCGGACCGAAAAACTCTGAGAATCGTTGCAGTGCTGCGGTAATGGTCGCCTCGCTCGGCGTTTCGGGGTGGGCGCGTCGTGCCAAAAGCAATGCGTCGTGATAGTCCATGCGGTTCTCCTTTGAGCCGAGCATGCGCCTGATTCCGTGCAGGAAGCGTAGTTGAATCGTTGGCAACGCGCGGTCTGACAGGGGAACTCTGCGGCTCGCTCCGGTTCAAAATCACGCCCGTTTGCGTCCAAGCCGACTCGCCATGACAATACGCGGCCTTTTTATCGGTCATTACCCGGCGATCTGCCGGTTTCAACCTGGAGCACAAAAGAATGAAGCAGTTCCTTCGCAGCACTCTCGCAGCCGCGGTCGCGGTCGGTTTGGTCTTGCCGCTGTCGGCGAGTGCGCTCGACAAGCTGAGCACTGAAAAAGAAAAAATCAGCTACATGGTCGGCATGGATCTCGCCAACGGCGTTGGCCAGATCAAAGAAGAGATTGATATCAACATCGTGATCGACGCGATGAAGGCTCAGCTCGCTGGCGGCAAATTGCTGATGACGGCGGAAGAGTCGCAAGCCGTGCGTCAGACGTTCATGACCAAGCTGCAAGCCGCGCAGCAGGCCAAGACCGCTGAACAGGCGACCAAGAACAAGGCCGAGGGCGACAAGTTCCTGGCTGCGAACAAGGTTAAGCCGGGCGTGAAGGCGACGGCCTCGGGGCTGCAATATTCGGTCGTCAAGGAAGGCACCGGCAAGAAGCCGACTGCCGAGTCGACGGTCAAAGTGCATTACACCGGCACCTTGCTGGATGGCACCAAGTTCGACAGCTCGGTCGATCGTGGTGAGCCGGCGCAGTTCCCGCTGAATGGTGTCATCGCCGGTTGGACCGAAGGTCTGCAGTTGATGTCGGTGGGTTCCAAGTACAAGTTCTACATCCCGGCAGAACTGGCCTATGGCGATCGTGCCAATCCGGGCCCGATCGGCCCGAATTCGACGCTGATTTTTGACGTCGAATTGATCGAAATCGTGAACTGATCACGGCTGCTACTGTGCTCGAAAAACGCCGGCACAAGCCGGCGTTTTTTTTGATCCATCACAGCGCGCTCGTCGCTGTGATGGACGCCCGCTAACATCGCCAGTACTTCTTCCTATTTGGATTCGCTGCCATGCACGTCACCATTTTCGGCACCGGCTATGTCGGTCTCGTTACCGGCACCTGTCTCGCCGAGGTAGGCAACAAGATTCATTGCGTTGATATCGACGCGCGCAAGGTCGAAGGGCTGAACAATGGCATCGTGCCAATCTACGAACCCGGCCTCGAAGAACTGGTCCTGGCGAACCACAAGTCCGGTTGTTTGCAATTCACCACCGACGCCGCCGCGGCAGTCCGCCGCGCTGAAATCATTTTCATCGCAGTGGGCACACCTCCGGGCGAAGACGGCAGCGCCGACCTCTCGCACGTGCTCGCAGTGGCACGCACGATTGGACAGCATCTCGAAAAATCCGCCATCGTCGTCAACAAATCGACGGTGCCAGTCGGCACTGCCGATCGCGTGCGCGCCGCAATCGCTGCAGAGCTTGCACAGCGCGGCGTAGTGATCTCGTTTGACGTGTTGTCGAACCCGGAATTCCTGAAGGAGGGCGATGCGGTGAAAGACTGCATGCGTCCGGATCGCATCGTCATCGGCGCCGACAGCGCGCACGCGGTCGAGCGCATGAAAGTGTTGTATGCGCCGTTCAATCGCAACCACGAGCGCATCGTGTTGATGGACGTGCGTTCGGCCGAGCTGACCAAGTACGCCGCAAACGCGATGCTGGCGACCAAGATCAGCTTCATGAACGAAATGGCGAATATCGCCGAATGTGTCGGCGCCGACATCGAGCATGTGCGCCACGGTATCGGCTCCGATCCACGCATTGGCTACTCCTTCATCTACCCGGGTGCCGGCTATGGCGGTTCCTGTTTCCCGAAAGACGTGCAGGCACTCGATCGCACCGCCCGCCAGCACGGCTATACGCCACGCATTCTCGAAGCTGTTGAAGCGGTCAACGATGCCCAGAAACACCGGATATTTGCTCTAATCCAGCAACATTTCGGTGATGTACGTGGCAAGACCATCGCGGTCTGGGGTTTGGCCTTCAAGCCGAATACCGATGACATGCGTGAAGCCCCGGCACGCGTGCTGCTGGCGCAGTTGTGGGCAGCCGGTGCGACGGTGCGTGCCTACGATCCAGAAGCCGGCAAGGAGGCGGCAGAAGTTTTTGGTGTGCGCGACGATCTGGTGATCTGCGATGAAGCCTTGTCGGCCCTCGACGGTGCCGATGCCTTGGTGCTGATGACCGAGTGGAAAATGTTCTGGAGCCCCGACTTTGATCGCGTCCGCGATCTGCTGAAGTCGCCGGTCGTGTTCGATGGGCGCAATATTTACGATCCAAAGTCGGTTGAGGCGGCGGGCTTGGCCTACTATGGCATTGGTCGCGGCCGTTCCGTGCCGTATCCCAAGGTCGTCTGAGCGCATGCGCCAATACGAATCGACCAAGCGCATTCTGGTCACCGGTGGTGCCGGTTTCCTCGGCTCGCACTTGTGCGACCGGCTGCTCGCCGACGGCCACGAAGTGGTCTGTGCCGATAACCTGTTTACCGGCGCGAAGCGCAACATTGCGCATCTGCATGGCCATCCGCGCTTCGAGTTCCTGCGTCACGACGTGACCTTTCCGCTGTTCATCGAAGTCGACGAAATCTGGAATCTGGCCTGTCCCGCGTCGCCGGTCCACTACCAGCACGATCCAGTGCAGACGACGAAGACCAGCGTACATGGCGCGATCAACATGCTTGGTCTGGCCAAGCGATTGCATGTGCCCATCTTTCAGGCGTCGACCAGTGAGGTGTATGGCGATCCGGAGCAACATCCGCAACGCGAGGACTACTGGGGCCATGTCAATCCGATTGGTCCGCGGTCCTGTTATGACGAAGGCAAGCGTTGTGCGGAAACCTTGTTCTTCGACTACCACCGGCAGCATCAGTTGCAGATCAAGGTTGCGCGAATCTTTAATACCTACGGGCCGCGCATGCACCCCAACGATGGACGTGTGGTCTCTAATTTTATCGTCCAGGCGCTGAAGAACCAACCGATCACGCTTTATGGCGAAGGCCAACAGACGCGGTCGTTCTGCTTCGTCGACGACTTGATTGACGGCTTTATCCGACTGATGGCGACCGATGACGCGATCACTGGGCCGATCAATCTCGGCAATCCGGGTGAGTTCACGATTCGCGCATTAGCGGAGAAGGTCATCGCGCTGACCGGTTCGCGCTCGATCATCGAGATGCGACCGTTGCCGGCGGATGATCCGAAGCAACGCCAGCCGGACATTACCCGCGCGCGCGAACAACTCGGCTGGGAGCCGAAGATCAACCTCGATGCTGGATTGCGATCGACGATCGCCTACTTCGACCAGTTGCTCGCCGGGGGTTCGGTCTAGAACATGCGCGAGCGACACCGGCCAGCGACGGCTTCACAAACCGCGATGGCGGTTTTGCCGCTGCATCCGTTCGTCGACCTGCATTTGCATGCGCTACCCGGCGTCGACAATGGCCCGGCGTCGTGGTCGGCGGCTGTGGAGTTGTGCGTGCAGGCGGCCCACAACGGTGTTGCCCATGCGGTGCTGACGCCGCATTTTCGAGGCAAGTCCTATGCCGAACGCATTGTTCGGCTGTCATCGCGATTGATCCGGTTGCGCGAGGCGCTCACTGACCGCGGCCTAGCAATGGAGGTCGCGCTGGCCGGCGAATGTCGCTTTGACAGTTTTCTGCACCAAGCGATCCAAAGTGGCGATTTGCCGTGGCTCGGGCGCTGGGACGATGACTACGTGGTGCTGATCGAATTCTCTGACACGCGTCTGCCGGCGAAAATCGTACCGGCCATCGAATGGATGCGTGCGCGCCGTATCCGTCCGATGTTGGCGCATCCAGAGCGCATCCGCGAGGTTCAGGCGATGCCCGATGTGCTGGCGCCGCTGGTGGCTTCAGGACTGCTGCTGCAGGTCGATGCCGATGCGCTCGCCGGCGGGCGTGGCCCCTATGCGCAGGGAGCGGCACGGGCATTGTTGCAGCGCGGTTGGGTCGGTGTGTTGGCGAGCAATGCGCACGATCTCGTGCGGCAACCGCCGCGCATCGAACCCGGGCGCATTGCTGCTGCAGAAATCGTCGGCGAGGCGTTGTCATGGGAACTGGTCGCGCATCGTCCTGCGCGTATCGCCGCGATGCATTTTCCGGCGTTGGCGCAAGCCTAGACTGCACGCTCCGCTAGACTAAGCGCCATGAACACGACGTTGTCCGAAATCCACGAACGATTGGCTGATCTGGAAATGCGCTTCGCGTTTCAGGATGACGTCATCACCAGTCTGAATCCGCAGGTCGCGACGCAGGAACGGCACCTCATCGACATCGCCGAGGAGTTGCGCCAGCTTCGGCACGAGGTGACGCAGTTGCGTGCGGCGCTCGGCCATGACATTGGCGACGAACCGCCGCCGCCACATTACTAGATCAAATTCGATACCACACCGATGACCGACTCACTTCGCGATCAATTGATAAAACTCGGCTACGCAGCAAACAAGCCCGAGCCACCGAAACCGCGCCCAGTCCACAACAAGCCGCACGGGCAAGGCAAGCCGCACGGGCAGCAAGGCAAGCCATTGGCCCGGCCGCATGTGCATGCGAAGCCGCAACACCCACCGAAAGCGGACACGCGGTCACAGGAAGAAATCGACTTGGCCCGCGCCTATGCACTGCGCGCGAAAGCCGAGCGCCAGGAAGCCGAAGCGGCAAAGCGCGAAGCCGAGAAGAAGGCGCAAGAAAAGCGCGAACGCAAGATCAAGCTGGGCGCATTGCTCGAAGGCAAGGCGCAGAACATCGCCGATGCTGAGCACCCGCGCCACTTCGAGCACCAGGGCAAGATCAAGCGCGTGTATTGCAGCGAGGCGCAGGTCACGGCGATCAATGCTGGTGATCTCGGCATCGTCATGCAAGATGGTCATTTCCGCCTCGTCGCGCGCGACATCGCGCTCGCCGTCGGTGAACTCGAACCACGTTGCCTATTGGTGTTGCTGGAACCCGGTGAGTTCGATGCGGCAGAAGCCTTGGCTGAACCGTCGCCCACGTAATTCGCGACCCGCCGCGCAGACTGCGCAGACCTCATGCGTCAGTATCGACATCAGGTGCGGGAGCCGATCATGCGAGTGGCAGCCATTTCCTTGTTTCTGATCGGTTCGGTGAGCGTCCACGCTGAAGTGCCGCCGCGCTTCGCCTTCGGTTCGGTGTTTCAGCAGGACATCAGTGCTGCGCCAGTGCATCCGCAGTCGGCAAACATGATCGCGACCAATATGGCGATCTGCAGCGGTGATTCGAGCGGCTGTGGGTTTGGCGTCGGCCGCATGCAAATCGACTTCTCGATCGAGGTCATGCATGCCGCTGCCGGTGTGCCGACTCGGCCGATGGCACAGCACGCGATCTACGAGGACTACTACCTGCCGGATTGCGAGCCGCTCGGTACGTTGATGCCCCTGCCGCCCGGTGGACGGATCGAAGGCAGTGCCAGCAACAACTACGCCTGCGACAACGAAAACAACGACTGCCATTTGATCGTCGTCCAGGGCAACACGCTCTTCGAGGCGTATTCCGCGAATGTTGGTGCGGACGTGAACGCAGCGACGCAGGTCGATGCCTTGTGTTTGGCCAAATGGCAACTCGATGCGGTCTATCCGGCCGAGTTACGTGGTGATCACTGCACCAGTGCCGATGCCGCTGGATTCCCGATTGCGCCGCTATTGTTCAACGCCGATGAAGTCCGTGCAGCATTGGCCCGACCGAACGAGTCCGATCGCCATCTCGGCCATGCCATCCGCTTCATCCTGCCGAACGATCGCATGGCGTCGCTGCCGGATGGACCAGATAGCGGCACGCAGCGCGACCGTGTCTACGTGCGCCCAGCGACGCATGCCGGCGGTCCGGACGGCCCGACTGGCGCGATCGCCTACGGTTCACGTCTGCGCTTGCGCGCGGACTTCGACATGACCGGCTATGCGCCCGCCGCGCGTGTGGTGCTGCGGACCATGCAGAAATTCGGCATCGTTCTGGCCGATGGCGGCAACATCGCGCTGACCGCGCAGGCGGATACGTTCACTACCGCGAAATGGTCGGACGCCGACCTCCAGATCAGTTCGCGCGAGTTCGATCAAACGGCGGGTGCGATCGACGTGAACCTGAATCATTTCGAGGTACTTGATACCGGTGCGCAGATCCTCGAAACCTATGACTGCGTGCGTACGAATGTGACGGCGACGCTATTTTCTGACGGCT
>Ga0073902_10000552_pt1 | contig 22156 bp, 17 predicted proteins | sample KloWWTmeKNB19Kit_FD_66667 | JGI IMG/M metagenome (GOLD analysis project Ga0073902, IMG submission 66667) | Active sludge microbial communities from Klosterneuburg, Austria, studying microevolution and ecology of nitrifiers - Klosterneuburg... | ecosystem: Engineered > WWTP > Aerobic digester >...
GCCGGGGGATGTCGTTTCTGGAAAAAGGTGCCGTTGCCGCCGCACCAGCGGACTACAATACTCCCCACGCGGTTTCCACCGCGCGAAAAGGTTCCCCTGCTCCCGCGGGCTCGTCTCCGCACCCGCGCTATCGCGGGCGTGGCCCGACAAGTCGGCGTGAAAACCCGCCATGATGCGACCTGAAATCCTCACCCCTCCCCCGGGCCCAAAGGCCCGCGCGTTGATCGAGCGCGACCGCAAGCTCAGCTCCACATCCAATTCGCATCCGATCCCGCTTGTGCCGGAATCGGGCGAGGGGGTCTGGTTACGTGATGTTGATGGCAACACCTACCTGGACATGATGGCAGGCATCGCCGTCAATACGACCGGGCACGCCCACCCGGCCATTGTGGCGGCCGTCACCGAGCAGAGCAAAAAGCTCATGCATACCTGCTCGACGCTCTTTCCGCATGAGCCGCTCCCGACCCTGGCCGAGCGCCTGGTGAACAAACTGGGCGGCGGGTATCGCTGTTTCTTCGGCAACTCGGGCACGGAAGGCATCGAGGCAGCGCTGAAGCTCGCCCGTTATCACACCCATCGCCCGTATTTCATGGCCTTTACCGGCTCATTCCACGGGCGGAGCGTCGGCGCGCTTTCGCTTACGGCCTCGTCGACAAAATACCGCAAGGGCTTCGGGCCGATGGCCTATCCGGTCACCCATGTGCCGTATCCGAACATGTACCGGCCGGTCTTTGGCGCGAGCGCGGAAACGGTTGGCGACGCGGTTCTCGAGCACATCCGCCATCTCTTCCGGACCAGCCTGCCGCCCGAGGATGTGGCCGCCATCGTCTTTGAGCCCGTGCAGGGTGAGGGCGGCTATATCGTCCCACCGCCCGGCTTTCTCAAGAACCTGCAGTCGCTGATGGCTGAATATGGCATCCTCGTCATCGCCGACGAGGTTCAGACTGGCGTCGGGCGGACCGGCAAATTCTTCGCCTTCGAGCATGAGGCGATGGAGACGCCCGACATCGTCATCCTGGCCAAGGGCCTGGCGTCGGGCTACCCCATCAGCGCCACACTGTTCAAGGAAAAACTCAACACCTGGCCGGTCGGCGCGCACGGCACAACGTTTGGTGGCAATCCAGTCTCGGCCGCTGCCGCCATGGTCACCCTCGATCTCGTCGAGGCCGGGCTGATGTCGAACGCGGGCGCTACCGGGGGCTATCTGATCGAGCGCATGAAGGAAGTCGCGGCGGAGTTTCCACGCTTGGGCGACGTGCGCGGCCGGGGGATGATGATCGGGCTCGAGTTCATCGCTGACCCGAAGACGAAGCGCGAGGATGAGGCCCTGCGCGATCAGGTGATGAAGGCGTGCTTCGAGCAGGGCGTGCTCACCCTTTCGGCCGGGCCGAACGCCCTGCGCCTGGCCCCGCCGCTGATCCTCACCCGCGACCAGGCCGACATCGCGGTCCGCACTCTTGCAAATGTGATCGGCACGGCGACCGCCTGAAACGTCTCAGTAGAGATATCCATCAAAAGCGACACCCCCCCGGCGAAGCCGGGGGGGTGTCGCTTTTGAGAACATCTCTACTTTGCCGAGGGAACGAGCGCGCGGAGCAAGGGCTCGCGCCATTCGCCGTATCCTGGCGACCAGGCACCAAAGCCGGAGGCGAACTCCCAGTAGGCCCAGCTGAAGCCGCGCTGCTCGGCCTCGCGCGCAACGGCCGCCGTCCAGCGCGCGCGGGCTTCCATCTCGGCCTTGTTGTAGGCCCCAAATTCGCCCATGAAGATGGGACGCTTGTTCTGAGTTCCCCAGGCCACAGCCAGGTCAAAGTCAGCCCGCACCGCCGCCAAATCCGCGGGCGTGCCCTCCCAGGCGGTGTCGTTCCAATCCGACGCGCCTTCGACCCACTCCGCGCCCTGGTGGGTGAAATGGAAGGGGTTGTAGTAGTGAAATGTGCCGATGAGATAGCGGTCATCGGCGGGCAGATCGAGCGTTGCCAGGGTCGTAACGTTGTTCCAGTTCACTCCGCCCACCACGACCGCCCGGGTGGGGTTGCCCGTCCGGATCTCCTTTAACGGCAGCAGCAGCGTCTCATTCCACAACGCCGCAGTTTGGGCCGTGTTGGGCTCGTTCAGGATTTCGAAGACCACGTCTTCGGGCCGATTCTTGAAATGGCTCGCGATTTGGCGCCACAGGCCAACCAGGCGCGCCCGATGCTCGAGCGGCGCCTTGTCCATTTCCTCGAAGTGATGGATGTTGACGACCACCGCCAGGCCGGCCTTGAGCGCCTGGTCGACGACCGCGTCGATGCGAGCCATGAATTCGGGATCGATGGTGTACGGCGCATTCAGCTCTGCGTGGGCCGACCACTTGATGGGGAGGCGGACCGAGTCAAAACCGGCTTTGCGGATGAGCGGGAAGTAGTAGTCCTGGATCATCACCCCCCACGCCCCTTCGCGCGGCCCCTCGAGAGCGTTGCCGATATTCATTCCGCGCCCGAGACGCCTGTTCGTCTCGAAAACATCCCGGGCAGCCGGGCGGGCAAGGGTTGGGGTGGGTGGCGGGACAATCGCGGTGGGGGTGGATATGGGGGTTGGCGGAAGGACGGGCACCGCAGCGCACGCGCACAGGGCGAGTGCCAGACACGGGAAAATTAGGTTTCGCATGGCGGTTATGTCAGGAATTCTCAAGGCCAAGCTCGATCAGAATCTGGCCGCGCTGAACGGTCTCGCCTTTCGCGCAGCCAATCCGGTTGACGATGCCGTCCGCCGGCGCCACCAGCCGGTATTCCATTTTCATCGCCTCGAGGACGACCAGGGTGGCGCCCCGCGCTACGCGCGCGCCCAGCGTGGCCGGCACGTCCACGACCAGCCCGGGCATGGGCGAAACGATCTGCGAGGCGCGGGCGGGTGGGTGGGCGGGCAGCGGCGCGGTGTTGCGGGCGGTGGGCGCGCGGGTTGACGCGGCGCGCGGCGCGGCGGCGCCGATGCGATACCCATCCGCGATCTGCCACGGGTTTCGGATCGCTGCCGTTGGGTCGGCTGTGATCGTTTGAGTGGCCCCTGCAGCCGGTTCGCCCCCAAAGTGCCGATCGATGAAATCGGTCGTGGTCTCGCCCGCGGCGAAGGCCGGGTGGGTGATGACTTCGCGCAGAAAGGCCAGGTTCGTGACGAGGCCTTCGATCACGAAGTTGTCGAGCGCGAAGGTCATCTTCTCAATCGCCGCGGCCCGGGTGGGGGCATGGACGATGAGCTTGGCCAGCAGCGCGTCATACCGCAGGCCGATCTCATCGCCGCGCGCCACGCCCGAGTCCACCCGGATCCCCTCGCCCTCCGGCTCGCGATAAGCGGCGATGACGCCGGTCGCGGGCAGGAAACCGTTTGCGGCATCCTCGGCGCACACCCGGCACTCGATGGCGTGCCCGTGGCTTGGCGCGCCTTCGAGGAGCGCTTCGGGCAGCGGCTCGCCGGCGGCGATCGCAAGCTGCAACGCGACCAGATCAACCCCCGTCGTCAGCTCCGTGATCGGATGCTCCACTTGCAGGCGGGTGTTCATCTCGAGAAAGTAGAAAGCGCCGCCTGGGTCGACGATGAACTCGACCGTGCCCGCGTTGACGTAGCCGACTGCGCGCGCGGCGGCAATGGCCGAGGCCGCCATCTGAGCGCGCAGCGCAGGCGTCAGAAACGGCGAGGGCGTCTCCTCGACGACCTTTTGATGCCGGCGCTGGATCGAGCACTCGCGCTCATTGAGGTGGATGACCTGGCCGAAGCCATCGCCGAAAATCTGGAATTCGATGTGGCGCGGGCGCGCGATGCAGCGCTCGAGATAGACCGTGTCATCGCCAAAGGCCGCCAGAGCCTCACGCCGCGCGGCGCCGAGCAGCGCTTCAAAATCGTCGCCGTTTTGGGCGAGGCGCATGCCCTTGCCGCCGCCGCCGGCCGCGGCCTTAATCAGCACGGGAAAGCCGATGTCCAGGGCTGCGGCTTGGAATACGGCGTTGGACGTATCGTGGGCGGGGTGAAACCCCGGCACGACCGGCACGCCCGCGGCCCGCATGAGATCCCGGGCGGCGGTCTTGCGGCCCATCTTGCCCAGGGCGTCCGCGCCCGGGCCAATGAAGGTGAAACCAGCCCGAGTCACCGCCTCGGCGAAAACGGCATTCTCGGCCAGAAAACCGTAGCCTGGGTGGATGGCCTGGGCGTGGGCTTTGCGAGCAGCCAGCACGATCGCGGCGATGTTGAGATATGAATCGCGGGCGGGCGCCGGCCCGATGTTGTAAGCGGCGTCGGCAAGGCGCACATGCAACGCGTTCGCGTCGGCATCGGAATACACCGCGATCGCGCGGATGCCCTGAGCCTGGCACGTCCGAATGACGCGGCAGGCGATCTCCCCTCGATTGGCAATCAGGACGCTGGTAAACATACGTTGGCCCGCGGCAAGTATATCGGCCCCGCGCATGCGTTATAACCGGTAGCATGTCGTTTCGCGCCCGCGCTCCGATCTTCCGACTTGCCGGTCTCGGCTTGCTTGCCTCCGCCGCCATCGCCCTGGGCGTGTCACGCGCGCCGCAGGAGCCTGTCCCCGCGGCCCCGGGGCTGGTCGCCGAAGCGACGACCACGCGAATCGGGCTTCGGCTCATCACTGTCCCGCTCCAGACGCCCGATGATGCCAGCCGGCTGATTGCCCTTGGATTTGATGTGCAGGAACACATTGAGGACGGCGCAGCCCAGGTGCTGGGCGACGACGCCACCGCGCAAGCGCTCGCGGCCGCGGGCTTTCGCTACACGCAGGATGATGACGCGGCCGGCCGGCTTCGTTCGGCCAGTTACTTCGCAGGCTATCGCACTGTCGCCGAGCACGAGGCCCACCTGCGTGATGTCGTCGCCCGCTATCCGAAGCTCGCTCAGGCCGTTGACTTCGGGAGCTCCTGGAAACGCGTGCAGGACTCAAAAACGGGATACATTTTAAGAGCGTTATGCATCACCCGCCGCCAGCGCGGTGACTGCGCCCTCGATCCCAGGGCCCCCAAGCCGCGCTTCTTGATCATCGCCGCCGTGCACGCCCGCGAACTCTCCACCAGCGAAATCGCCTGGCGCTGGATTGATGCGCTGCTCGAGGGAGATGGTATCGACCCGGAGATCACTCGCCTGCTCGACACGACTGAAATGTGGGTGATCCCGGTCGCGAATCCCGACGGGCGCGCCATCGTTGAGCAGGGCGGGGATCGGCCGTTGATGCAGCGCAAGAACGCGAATAACAGCGCCGGCGCCGGGGTGTGCGCGACGACACCGACGGCTGGGAACCAGAACGGGGTCGATCTCAACCGCAACGCCAACTTTTTGTGGGCTGCTCCAGGCTCATCCGGGCATCCCTGTTCGCAGTTCTATCACGGCGCGGCCGCAGCTTCGGAGCCCGAGGAGCAGGCTCTCGAGAAGCTGATGACGGCGCTCTACGCCGATCGCAAGGGCCCCGCCCTGACCGATCCCGCCCTGATCACAACGACCGGCGCGATGCTCACCCTGCACGCGTACGGCAACTCAATCATGATTCCTTGGGGGTTCACCGAGTGCCGGATGAAGGCCTGCCCCGAGGCGCTGCGCGCGCCCAACGATGTCGCCTTGCGAGCCTTTGCGTTCCGGATGGCGGGCTTCAATTCCTATCTCGTCGGACAAAGCGCGGAAGTCCTGTATGCCTCCAGTGGCACAACCGACGACTGGCTGTATGGGCAACTCGGCGTGCCGGCGTTTACCGTTGAGCTCGGGCCGTATCGCGGCGTGTGCGGCGGGTTTTCGCCGGCCTATGCCTGCGTCGATACCGTGCTTTGGCCGCAGAATCGGGATGCCTTGATCTACGCGGCCAAACTTGCCACCCAGCCCTACTCGCTGACCCTCGGCCCGCGAGTGACGATTTCTGGCGCGCTGACCCTAACCGTGACCGCCGGGGCGTCGTTCACGGCCACGGTCATCGCCGACGACGATGCCTTCGGCGCCGCGCCGGGCAGCCACGGCCGGCCGGCCGTCCAGAATATTGCCCAGGTTGAAGCGACCATCGACGCGCCACCAGGACCCGGCGCACGTCAGTTGGCGATGCTGCCGGCCGACGGCGCCTACAATGCCCCGCGTGAGACCGCCCGGGGGGTGGTCAACACACGTGGTTGGGCGCGCGGGCGGCACACGGTATATGTCAGAGCCCGCGACGCGGATGGCATTTGGGGTCCGCTGAGCGTAATGTGGGTAACCATACGCTAGACAGAACCCCCGAAACAATATGCCCGGCGAAGCCGGGCATATTGTTTCGGAAAATCTACATTCGGAAGATGCCGTAGTCGGTCGGACCGCCGGGCGCGCCGGCGCAAACGGCCAGGGCCAGACTCAACACTCGCCGCGTGTCGGCCGGATCGAGGATGCCGTCGTCCCACAGCCGCGAGGTCGCATAGTAAGGATTCCCCTCGCGTTCGTATTTGGCCAGGATTGGCGCGCGGAAGGCGTCCTGCTCAGCCTGCGTCATCGGCGGCAGACCGCGCCGGGCGTTCTGGTCCAGCTTGACCGTGAGCAGCACATTGGCGGCCTGGTCGCCGCCCATCACGCTGATCCGGGCATTGGGCCAGGTCCACAAGAAACGCGGCTGATAGGCCCGCCCGCACATGCCATAGTTGCCGGCCCCAAACGACCCGCCGATGATGACGGTGAGCTTGGGCACCTGGGCGTTGGCGACCGCATTGACGAGCTTCGCCCCGTCCTTGGCGATCCCGCCGGTCTCGGCCTCGCGCCCGACCATGAACCCGGTGATGTTCTGCAGGAATAGCAACGGGATGCCGCGGGCAGCGCACAACTGAACAAAGTGGGCACCCTTGAGCGCGCTGTCGCTGAATAGCACGCCGTTGTTGGCCAGAATCCCGACCAGATAGCCGTGAATGCGGGCGAAGCCGCATACAAGGGTGACGCCATAGCGGGCTTTGAACTCGCGAAAGCGGCTGCCGTCGACCAGGCGCGTGATGACCTCACGCGCATCGTAGGCGACCCGATATGAGTCGGGCAGCACACCATAGAGCTCTTCGGGGTCATGCAGGGGCGGCTCAGGGTCGATCTGGTCGAGGCCGGCAGCCGGAGACTGGCCAAGGGTCTCGACGATGCCGCGCACAAGCGCCAACGCATGCGTATCATCTTCGGCCAGGTGATCGGCCACGCCGGACAAGCGGGTATGGGAGTCTGCGCCGCCGAGGTCCTCCGCGCTGACATCCTCGCCGGTCGCCGCTTTCACCAGCGGCGGACCGCCCAGGAAAATCGTGCCCGTTCCTCGCACGATGATGGTCTCGTCGCTCATCGCCGGAACGTACGCGCCGCCGGCTGTGCAACTCCCCATGACTGCCGCGATCTGCGGGATGCCGCGCGCGCTGAGGGTGGCCTGGTTGTAGAAGATCCGCCCGAAGTCGTCGGCATCCGGGAAAACCTCATCCTGCATCGGCAAAAACGCGCCGCCGCTGTCGACGAGATAGATGCAGGGCAGCCGATTCTCGAGCGCGATCTGCTGCGCGCGCAAGTGCTTTTTGACCGTGATCGGGTAGTAGGTCCCGCCTTTGACCGTCGCGTCGTTGGCGACGATGACGCATTGCCGCCCATGGATTGGGCCGATCCCGGTGACGATCCCAGCCCCGGGCGCATCGTCATCGTAGAGATCGTTTGCGGCCAGGGGCGAGAGCTCGAGAAAGGGCGCCTGCGGATCAATCAGCCCGTCGATACGATCGCGGACAAAGCGCTTGCCCTGCTCGGCGTGGCGCTGGCGGGCGGCCTCGTCGCCTCCGCGCTGAGCGGCGACCAGCCGTTCGCGCAGGGCCCGGGCCAGCCCGCGGTGGTGGGCGGCGTTGGCTTTGAATTGTCCGGAGCCGGTGTCGATTTTGGATTCGAAGATGTCCATGAATTGTCGAGGATTATCGACAGAAACTGCCGGATCGCCCGCCACCGGCTCCGCCACGGAGGGCGATCCGGCAGGAAACACCGAGCTTGACAAGACAGCGTTTGAATCTTAGCATCAACCAAACGATCGTTTGATTGCTTCCGGAGGCGACCCCAGCGGCTCCGCCGCTGGGGTCGCCTCCGGAGGGATGTATTCGTTACCCACCATGAGAGAAGCCGTCATCGTCGAAGCCGTCCGCACGCCCATCGGAAAACGGAACGGGCGCTTGAGCCAGTGGCACCCGATTGATTTGCTCGCCCATGCGCTGGCCGATCTCGTCCGCCGGGCTGGAATTGATCCGGCCATGGTCGATGATGTCATCGCCGGCTGCTACAGCCAGATCGGCGAGCAAAGCATGAACATCGGCCGGAACGCCGCGCTGGCGGCGGGCTTCCCCGAGAGCGTGCCTGGGACCACCGTCGACCGCCAGTGCGGGAGCAGCCAGCAAGCGATCCATTTCGCCGCCCAGGGGGTGATGAGCGGAGCCTATGACGTCGTCGTCGCCTGCGGGGTTGAGAGCATGAGCCGGGTAGCGATGGGGTCCAGCACGGTGGGCCCCGGGCAGCCGGTCAGCCCGCGCCTGGTTGCGCGCTACACGGGCGGGCTCATCGGTCAGGGCCTGAGCGCCGAGGCCGTCGCCACAAAGTGGTCGCTGACCCGGCCCGAGGTCGACGCCTTCAGCCTCAAGAGTCACCAACGGGCGGCTCGCGCCACCGACGCAGGGCACTTTGCGCATGAAATTGTGCCCGTGCCGGTCGGTCCGGATGGCGCGCAGGTGACGGTCGATGAGGGCATCCGCCGCGATACCAGCCTCGAGAAGCTGGCCAGCCTCAAAACGCCCTTTCAGTCGGATGGGCTGATAACCGCCGGCAACGCCTCGCAGATCAGCGACGGCGCGGCCGCCGTGCTGATCATGGCCCGCGACGTCGCCGAGCGGCTGGGTCTGCGCCCGCGCGCGCGCTTCACCGCCTTCGCCGTGTGCGGGGATGACCCCATCCTGATGCTGACCGCCCCGATCCCGGCCACCCGCCGTGTCCTGAGCAAGGCCGGCCTGGCGCTACAGGACATCGATCGGATCGAAATCAACGAGGCCTTTGCCAGTGTGGTGCTGGCCTGGCAGCGTGAGCTCGGCGCTGACCTGGACCGGGTCAACGTCAACGGTGGCGCAATCGCGCTCGGCCATCCACTCGGCTGCTCGGGCGCGCGGCTGATGACAACCTTGCTACACGAACTCGAGCGCTGCGGCGGGCGCTACGGCCTGCAGACCATGTGCGAATATGGCGGCATGGCCAATGCCACGCTGATTGAACGGATCTAGTATTCATCGAAGACTCCGGGCGAGATCACCCTCCCCGCGCGAAGCGCGGGGAGGGTGATCTCGCCAGATGTCTTGGGTGGCCTCCTGGCAAACGAACAAAGGACACACCATGAAAATTGAGAACAACGCCTTCATCGTCACGGGCGGTGGCTCGGGCCTGGGCGCGGCGACCGCCCGGATGATCGTCGGTGCCGGCGGTTATGCCGTCCTGGCCGAGGTCAATCCCGCCGCGGCCGGGGCTGTCGTCGCCGAGCTGGGCGATCGGGCGCTCTTCGTCCGGACCGATGTCACCGACGAGGCGAGTGCCGAGGCCTGCATCAAGGCGGCCTTGGGGATGCCTGGCCCATTGCGCGGGCTGGTCAATTGCGCCGGGATCGCCATCGCCGAGCTCGCCTTGCGTAAGGGCATGCCGCACAGCCTGGCCAGCTATTCGCGGGTCATTGCGGTGAACCTGATTGGGACCTTCAACATGATCCGCCTCGCCGCGGCGGCCATGGCCAGCCAGGCGCCAGAGCCAGCGGGCGAGCGGGGGGTGATCGTGAGCACGGCTTCGGTCGCCGCCTTTGACGGCCAGGTCGGCCAGGCAGCGTATGCGGCCTCCAAGGGCGGGGTGGCGGCCATGACCCTGCCGCTGGCCCGCGAATACGCCCGTTACGGCATTCGGGTGCTCGCGATTGCACCGGGGGTTTTCCGCACCCCGATGCTGGCCGGACTGCCCGAGCCCGCCCAACTCTCCCTCGCCCAGCAAGTGCCGTTCCCCCAGCGTCTGGGCGACCCGGCCGAATACGCGGCCCTTGTCCGGCACATGTTCGAGAACGGCTACCTCAATGGCGAGGTCGTGCGGCTGGATGGCGCGATTCGCATGGCTCCCAGATAAGTTCCGGAATCGACATGCCCCAGCTCCGCCGGGGCATGTCGATTCCGGAACTCAACTAAATGGTTGCCCACACGGTCTGCCACGGCGCGAGGCCGAGCGAGGGGCCATGCACGTTGAAGCGCACACCGGTGACCTGATCACGAATTGCATTTCGTGTGCCCAGCAGGGCCCGCCAATCTGGACTGACCAGGCGTTCGTCGCCGGTCAGATTGGTAATGCAGACGACTCGACCACGCTGGACGCTCATGGGCGTGCCATCTCCGCCGGGCGCGTCGCGGATGACGAGCAGCACGCCCGGCCCCGCATCCGGAATCTGACTGGCGCCGCCCGCGGCAAACCCGGGCAAACCTGCCCTCGCGCGCAAGAGCCGCTCGACCGCAGCGCCCACCCGGGTCTGGCTTGATGGGCCTTCATCCTCATCGATTGCCCAACGGTTTACGTCAATTTCGTCGACGTCGCCACGCAGGCCGCCGACCAGGCTGAGGGGGAGCACGGGCACACCGGGCAATGAAAGAAGGCAACCAGCCAGGGCCGCACAGGCGCGTTCGGCCTCCCGTCCGCCAAGTCCGCTGAGCCAGGCTGACGCGGCTGCGGAATCGATGACGAGCCAGGCGCTTGTGCGGTCAGTTTGTCCGCGGGCCCAGTCGCCAATCACGCGCGCATCGGCGCCGCTGAGCGCGGCTGGAATCGGCGCCACGTTGACGCGCCCGGGCGGCTCGACCAGCGCCATGTGCCGCGCGACGGACGCACGTTCCTCCGGCGTGGCATCGGTCAGCCACAGTCCCGCAACGCGCCCCGTCAGCCGCGCGACGGCGAACCGGGCCAGCGCCTCCGGCCCGCCGCGCAGGCGCGCGGTACGGGCGAGGACATCCGTCACAGCCGGATTTCGGCGCCTTCGCGCTGGCTCCGATACACCGCGTCCAGGAGGGTGATGACTTGCAGCGACTGCTCGGCTGGGACCGGCGATGGCGCGCCGTCCAGAATCGCCTTGGCAAAGTCGAGGCACTCCTGGGCATGCGGCTTTCGCTCCTGGCGCGCAATCTGGAGGGTCGACTTGTAGTGTTGCATCGTTTCGTTGTTCGAGGATAGAATCTCGTTGGCCGGCCAGGCCGCCCCGGCCCGCTCGCCATACAGCCACATCCGCATGTCCTCGGCCGAGCCGGCCGCAACATCATGGTGGAGCATCCAGCTCACTTCCAGGATCAGGGTCGCGCCATTATCAAAGCGCACGAAGGCGGTGGCCAGTTCCTCGACATCGATCTCGGCCGGGATGCGTGGATTCTCGCCCCAGGCTGTAAACGCGCCCGGCTGGCGGGCCAGGACGGTTCGGGTCGAGCCGCTGACGGACACGGGCTTCGGATGCCCCATCATCCACAACGTCAAATCAAGGATATGCACCCCAATGTCGACCGTGACCCCGCCGCCCGAAAGCGCCTGCTGAATGAAGCCGGGCCGGGTGGGCAGAAAATTGCGTCGCAGCATCCAGCTTCGGGCATGATAGATCGGGCCAAGCGTGCCGGCGTCGATTTCTGCTTTGAGCGCACGGGCATGGCCGGTGAAGCGAAAGTGCTGGGCGGTCATCAGCATCTTGCCGCTCGCGTCGCGGGCGGCGATCATCTGGCGGATCTCGTCGGGCGTGGGGGCGAGCGGTTTCTCGCACAGCACGTGCTTGCCGGCCCTGAGCGCGGCGATGGCAATCGGGGCGTGGGCGCGGTTCGGCACGCAAATGTCGACGGCGTCAATGCTCTTGTCCGCCAGGATATCGTCCAGGTTGGTGGCCAGGCGGGTGACGCCGTACTTCTCGCCCCAGCCCTGCAGGGTGGGGGTGTGGGCGTCGTAGCCGGCGACGACCTGGGCATAGGGCGAATCGATCCACCCGGGCATGTGGGCGTGGACGATCCCGCCCGTTCCGATCACGGCGATATTGAGCTTGGGGTTGTTCATTGTGTCACTTATTGGCGTTGGGCCAAACATCAGTCTGGCATGCGGTTTCTTGCAGAAGAAGGGAAGAAAGAAGCGTCCGATCAGAATCTGCTTTCCGTTCTTCCTTCCTTCTTCCTTTCTTCTGTCAGGAAAAGTATGCAGTCAGGCGTGTTACGCTGCGGCGTACATCATCTCCATCACCGTGTCGCGCTCGGCGCACTCGGCGGCGGAAACGAAATTCTGAGTGGAGGCGCTGCCCTGCAGCCAGTCAAGGAAGAGGTCGAAGCCCGCAGGCTGCGCGAGCGGCAGCGCCGTCCACGCCGCAGTACCGGTGGCGCCGGTAATATGCTGGCTCCTGAAGAACAGTTCCTTGTTGATGACAACGGCATGCCCGGCCGTGCCGCTGATCTCGGTCGTGACCGGGTTGGCCAGATCGACCCAGCCCGCGCCCAGGGTCGCCGCTACGCCGCTCTCGAAGTGAAGCAGGCCTTCACCGTATTCGTCGATGTCACCGAAGCGGCCGGTGGCGGACCCCAATACGGCGGCTGCCGACTCGACCGGCCCCAGCCACCACAACAGCAGATCGAGGGCGTGCGCGCCCAGATCGCCAAAGGCGCCGACCCCGGCCTGGCCCCGATCGGCCATCCAGCGCCAGTCGGTGTCGAAGTAGCCGGCGAACAGGCCGGCGTGGCAATTGCTCTGGCGCACCCGGGTGATCCGGCCAAAGCTGCCGTCCTGGATACGGGCCTTGAGAAACGTGTTGACTGGCGCGCCGCGCATGAAGAAGCCGGTCTGGAAAGGGATACCCGCGGCGGCGATCGCCTGAGCCATCCCGGTCGAGTCCGCGCCATCCATGCCAAGGGGTTTCTCAACAAAGACGGGCTTGCCCGCGGCCGCGACGGCGCTCACCAGGGGAGTATGCAAAACGGTCTCGGAGCACACAATCACGGCGTCCACGGACGGATCGTTCAGCGCTTCAGCCGGGTCGGCGATGGACTGGGCGCCCATCTCGGCCGCCCATTTGGCGCGCCGGTCGGGGATGTGATCCCAGACGTGGCTGATGGCGAGGCCCTCACGCTCGCGAAAGCGTTTCATGAAGCCGGGGACGTGGATGTGCGAGGCGCCAAGCAGGGCGATGGATTTCATGGGGCCAAGGATAACGCGTGGCTGCGCCAGGTATTCACCACAAAGACACAAAGGCACAAAGGAAACGGACTCGTTTCTTGGTGTCCTTGTGCCTTTGTGGTGAAAAGCTGAGGTAGTCAAGCATTGCGCCTGGGGAAGAGTGGATTCAGCGCCGTCCCCGCTTGGACGGCCGCGCCGCTTCCTGCAGTGGCTCGACCCGCACCGCGCAGGCCTTGTACTCGGGAATCTTGGCCCGCGGGTCGACGTCATCGAGGGTGAGCAGGTTGGCCGCCGCCTCGACAAAATGAAACGGGATGAAGACGACACCAGCAATGGTCTTGTCGGTCACTTTTGCGCGCAGGGTGATCGTGCCGCGCCGGGAGGACACTCGGACGGGCTGCCCATCCGCCACGCCGGTTGTCGCGGCATCTACCGGGTTGAGCTCCATTAGCGCCTCGGGAAACAACTCATCCAGGCGGCTGTTTCGGGTGATTGAGCCGCCATGCCAATGCTCGAGCACCCGTCCGGTAGTCAGGATTAGTGGGTAGGTCTCGTCCGTTGGCTCGACCGCCGGGATGTACTCGAGCGGCCGGAATAGTCCGCGCCCGCGCGGGAACGCGTCGGCAAACAGAAACGGGGTGCCGGGGTGGGAGGTGTCATCGACCGGCGTCTGCAATCCTTCACCCTCCAGCCGTTCGTAGCGAATGCCGGCATAGTCGGGCAGGACCTGGGCGATCTCGGCCATCACCTCGGACGGGTGGGCATACGCCCAACCCGCCGTTGGCCGGCCAAGGCGTGCCTCGATCCGCAGGGCGAGATCGCACACGATGGTCCAGTCGGCCCGCGCATTCCCGCGCAACGGAATGGCCTGGCGCACCCGCTGGACGCGCCGATCGGTGTTGGTGAAGGTTCCGTCCTTCTCGGCGAACGAGGCCGCGGGCAGAAAGACATCCGCGAAGGCGGCCGTCTCGTTCATGAACAGATCCTGGGCGACCAGAAATTCGAGCTGCTCAAACTGATGCCGGGCGTGATTGAGGTTGGGCTCGGACATCATCGGGTTCTCGCCCATGACGTACAACCCGCGCACCGTCGCGCCGATCGCGCCCACGATCTCGGTCGTCGACAATCCGCGAGCGCGGTTGAGCCCGCCCGGCTCAACATTCCAGGCCCGGTCAAACATCTGGGCGACCGCCTCGTCGGTCACCGACTGGTAACCCGGGTAATGCCACGGCATCGCCCCGCAATCCGAGGCGCCCTGCACGTTATTCTGTCCGCGCAACGGATTGAGCCCAGTTCCCGGCCGCCCGATCTGGCCGGTCATCAGGGCCAGGTGGATGAGCGAGGCGGCATTGTCGGTGCCATGGGTGTGCTCGGGGATGCCAAGCGCCCAATAGATGGACGCATTCGCCGCGCCGGCGTACATCCGGGCCGCCTCGACAATCAAGCGGCGATCAACGCCCGACACGGACTCGGCATACTCCGGGGTGAACGGCCCGAGCGAGGCCAGGAATTCGGCATACCCTTCCGTCCGGGCCTCGATGAAACCGTTGTTGGCTAGGCCGTCGCGGGCAATGACGTGGGCGATGGCGCTGAAGACCGGCACGTCTGTGCCGGGGCGCAGCGGCAGCCATAGCGCGGCGTAGTCGACCATCTCAATCCGGCGGGGATCGATGACGATAAGCTTCGCCCCGCGCTTGCGCACCGCCGCCTTCATCTGCAGGGCGATGATGGGATGCGTTTCGGCGGTATTTGATCCGGTCACGATGAAGACATCGCTCAGCGCGACTTCGGCCGCAGTGTTCGACATCGCCGCCGAGCCCAGCGCGTCCATCAGGGCGACGACCGAGCCGGCGTGGCACAACCGGGTGCAATGGTCGATGTTGTTGGTCCGAAACAGCGCGCGGAAGAGTTTCTGCAGGAGATAGTTGTCTTCGTTGGTCGCCTTGGCGCACGAGAAAGCCGCCAGCCCGTCCGGTCCGTGCTTGGCATAGATTCCGGTCAGCCGATCAGTGACAAGCTCGAGCGCCTCGTCCCAGGTTGCCTCACGCCAGGCTGCCCGATCGAAGGCCTGGGTCCGCCCGCCGGGCGTTTGGGGCTGGCGCCGGATCAGGGGCGTCGTCACCCGTTTGCGGTGATGTATAAAGTCGGTCCCAAAGCGGCCCTTGACGCACAAGTTGCCGTGATTGACCACCGCGTCGCTCGGCGAGGTGACCTGATAAATCGCATCGTCCTTGATATGCAACTGCAGCTTGCAACCCACCCCGCAGAAGGGGCAGGTCGTCGTGGTGATCCGATCGGGGGTAACCATGTTCGGGATCAGGCCGCCGGGCCGTCGGGATGCTCCAGCTCCCACGCGCGCAGGGGTTTAAGCGCGCCGCTCGGACACACGCCGACGCATTGGCCGCAGAACACGCAGGTGGTCTCGGGCAGGGGTTTGCCAAAGAATGTGGCGATTTGGGTGTCGAACCCGCGCCCGTCGAAGTTGATGGCAAAAGCGTACTGGGCGTCCTCGGCGCACACCTGCACGCAGCGCCAGCACAGGATGCACTTGGCGTAGTCGCGGACGAACATCGGGTTGTCGGCGACGACAGGCGGACGGCGTTCGCGCCCGCCGGCGAAGCGGGCAATGTCGGCCCCGGTCTCGGCGATCTGGGCCAGCGCATCCGGGGTCTCGCTCAGGTCGGTCGAGGCGGCCAGCATCTCGAGTACGGTCCTTCGGGCCCGGGTGATGCGCGGGCTCTCGGTCGTGATCGTCATGCCTTCCACGGCTCGGGTCACGCAGGCAGCCTGGAGCAGGCGCGCGCCCGTGGCTTCGACCACGCACATCCGGCACAAGCCGTTGGGCGCGCAGCGCGGGTCATAGCACAACGTTGGTATGTCTATCCCAATCGCGCCCGCGGCATCGAGCACTGTCGCGCCCCGGGTGGTTTCGACAGTCAGCCCGTTGATCGTCAGATGGACGGTCTCAGTCATTTGGAAAGAGCTCCGGCCAGCGCTTCAGGGCGCTGAGCGTGACGGAAGCCGCGGTCTGTCCAAGCCCGCACAACGAGGCGTCGGTCATCGTCCAGCCCACGTCGAGCAAGCGCTGCCGGTCACCGGGCATGGCCGCGCCTGCGGCCGCGCGCTCAAGAATCTCGGTCTGGCGCTGGGTGCCGAGCTGGCACGGGTAACACTTGCCGCACGATTCGTGGGCGAAGAAGCGGGCGATCCGGCGGATGGGCTCGCCCAGATCACGGGTTCTGTTGAAGACCATGACGACGCCTGACCCAAGCGGCAGGCCGGCTGCGCGCATGTCTTCCATGCTCAGCCGGGTGCCAAGCGCCTCAGGGCCGACCAGGGCCCCCGCCGCGCCACCCACCAGGAGGGCCTGGAGGTGTCCGTTCACCCCGCCCGCGCGCTCGAGCAATTCGCCCAGGCTGATGCCAAACGGCATCTCGTACAGTCCTGGCCGGGCGACATCGCCCGAAAGGCAGAAGAGCTTGGGTCCGGGCGACTTGAGCGTGCCATAGGCGCAATACGCTTCGGCCCCCCGTTCGAGCAAGGCCTGGGCCGCCGCCAGGGTCTCAACGTTGTTCACCACCGTCGGCGCGCCAAACAGGCCGTGGGTGACGGGAAAGGGCGGCTTGAGGCGCGGAAAGCCGCGCTTGCCCTCGATCGACTCGATCAGGGCCGTCTCCTCACCGCAGATGTAGGCCCCGGCGCCTGAGCGGACCTCGATCTCAATTGAGAAGCCGGAGCCGAACGCGTTGGGGCCGAGGTAGCCGGCCATGCGCAGCACATCGACGGCCCCGCGGGTCCGGGCCAGGGCGAGCGGGTACTCGGCCCGGATGTAAATGTAAACGCGATTTGCGCCGACGGCATAGGCGGCCAGCAGCGCGCCCTCGAGCGGCCGCCACGGATCTTGCTCGAGCAGAATGCGATCCTTGAAGGTCCCGGGTTCGGACTCATCGGCGTTGACGACGACGTATTTGGCGGGGCCTTGAGCAGCCGCGACGGCCTCCCACTTGGCAGCCGTGGCAAAGCCCGCGCCGCCCCGGCCGGCCAGGCCGCCTTTGCGGATCTCATCGATCACCTGTTGGCCGGGTTCGCGAAGCGCGCGTTCATAGGCCCGCATCCCGCCTGAGGCGACATACTCGGCCAGGCTGGCCGGGCGCCCGCGCCCGCACAACGCCGTTAGCCAGCGCACGTCGCCGTCCACGTGATCGCGCGCATCCGGTTCGGCGGCGGTGAGGACCCCGCGTGTTTCGATCAGCGTGGCCGGAGCGCGATTGCACAGGCCGGGGCAGGGCGAATCGCGCACATCCGCGCCGGCGGCCAGCAGTTTCTGGCGCAACCCGGCACTGCCGGCCAGTGCGCAGGCTGGATCGACGCACACATGGTGGACGACCTCGGGGCCAGGGGTCGCGCGCAGGAGATCGTAGAAGCTGATGACGCCGTGCACGTCGGCCAGCGGCACACCAAGACCAGCTGCGATCCGCCCGGCGGCGGCCTCTGAAATCCAGCCGTCTGCGGCCTGGGCGGCCAGCAGGGCCGGCAGCAATTGTGAGCGTCGTGGCTCGGGGTTCGTCATGACGAACGTATTGTGGCCGGGCCGCGCATTTGCGTCAACCCGGATAGGCGGCGGGACCATGGTTGTTGCAAAGTCCTCCGCAGCCCCTTAGCAAGAACGCCGATTGGGCAGGATCGGGCTGCGCCTTCGATTTTGCGTTATCTCCCAGCCTGCATGACGTCGTCCAGCGTCCGCACCCCGGCGATCGTGCGTAAAAAATCGCCCACACTCGGGCTGCGCTCGCGCAAGGCTTGCACGGCTGGGCCGATTGGATCGCGGCCAGCGGCTGGCGCGCCACCGGGTTCGGCGTTGTATGCGCCATAGAAGGCGAAGTAGGCCTGGTTCAGGCGGCGGATGGCGTAGCCGTTTGAGACGAACAGCGCCCGGCGGGAATCCATGTAGGCCTCAGCTTCCTCGATCTTGCCGGCGGCCAGCAGGTCGTCGGCGCGCAGACGCGTCTCGCGCATGGCGGCGTTGAAATCGAATGGCGCGGGTTGGGCCGCCCGATCAGAGGCCAGCACGGCTTCGGCACGGCCAAATTCGAGGTCGCGCGCGGTGTCCGGATAGTAGCGCTTCAAGACGCGCGCGCCAATCTCGCGCTGCACGATCACGGAGGCGGTCTCGTTGATGACCCGGGCGACGGGATCGTCACCATACGACACCGCAACCGGGGCAAGTCGAAAGAGCAGATAGTTGTGCACCCACTCGTGCGCGGCCGTGTCAATGATGAAGGGCAATGACGGGGTTTCGGGCAACATCGTCGGGTACGCCCCGAGTCCGCCGATCGCGGTGACAAAGGACGAGATGTTGAACCGTTTTTCGGTGCTGCGCTCGATGCTGTCGAACTGATCGACGGTGAGGCCAACCTGCAGTTCGCGCTGATCAATCCGTTCGATTCGATCACGGCGCGAAACAATCAGGACGTGTGGAAGCTGGGTCATCTTGAAGCGCAAGGGAGGCATGACCTGGCCGCCCAGCGCAAACCCCTCGTCCCGCAAGGCGCCCTCGACTTGCTCCTGCAGGATCGACTCAGCCAGCTCCTGACGCGCCACCAGGTCAGCCCGCGCCAGGTCGCGCTGCGCCCGCAGTTCGGCCGAAACAAGCGCGGGATCGGGAATGGTCGGATCGACATACAGACGATTGATCTCTGAATCGAGGCGTTGCTGGTCTGAGATGCGGCGTACATAGTCGCGGACGAAGGCGATGCGCTGGCTTTCGGACATGCCCGCCTGTGGGGCGATCAACTCGTGCCCAAGTTTGCCCGCCACGGCATCGGCGATCCAGGCGATGAAATCGAAGGACTGGCCTGCCAGCAGCCGATCCAGCATGGCGCCTCGATCGGAGCTCTGTGGCACGTCAAACCGTAGCGATGTCAGAAGCAGCACGCCCAGGGCCAGACGGGGAAAATCGTGCCGCCACCAGTTGCGCAGGGCAGGGGCCACATGCGCGCGAGCGAAACGCCTCGCCGCCCGCGCCTTTATCCACATCTTGTGCCACCGTTGTGTCCCCATCTTGTTATGCCAAATCCTCGCCGGCGGCTAAATCCGACCGCCACATATGGGGAAGTATGCAGTTTTCACGCTACGGGTGGCGTTAAGAATAACTGAATAGTGGCCTAAATTTGACAATAATCGACACGTGCTCTTACATAACAATTCCGTTTTGTGGACAAGTGCATACCTTTCTGGGGATAAGGAGGAGGCTTTGGGGATAACTCGGTCCTCGAGGGAGTCAGCGACGCTATAATTTCCTGCAGATCGCCGTGCAGGATTCAGCGGGGCGGACTGGTGTGGACGGATTGACGTATTATGTTTCAGGTCACCTTGGATACACCGATCGGACGACTGCTCATTGAAGGCACGCGCGATGCGGTCACGGCCATCAATGTTGTGCCACCCGATACCCAGGCGGTCCTCCGGTCGGGCGGCGCGCCGACCATGGCCAGGCGGCAATTGCGCGAGTACTTTGCGGGAAAGCGCCGATTGTTCGACGTGCCCGTATCGCTGGATGGGACGCATTTCCAGCGCGCGGTGTGGACTGAGATCCAGGCCGTTGACTTCGGGTCCACCACCAGCTATGCCGAACTCGCCCGGCGCATTCACGCGCCGTCCGCCCCGCGCGCGGTTGGGCGGGCCAATGCGGCCAACCCGGTGCTCATCATCGTGCCCTGCCACCGGGTGCTCAGCACACGCGGGCGGCTGACCGGATACCGGGCTGGCTTGGCTGCAAAGGAATGGTTGCTGAAGCATGAGCGGGCGGTGATGTTCTAGATGGGCCGGCCGACGGTCGCCATCGACTGCCGACTGATGAAGCATCGGCGGGCGGGCATCTCGCAATATACCCGTGGGCTCGCCATCGCCCTGTCCGAATTGCCTGCGCGCGATTTCGATCTGGTCTTGCTGCTTGATCGACGTGATCGCGACACTCAGTGGATACCGGCGGGCGTGACCGTGCGCCGCACGGTCACGCCCGCCCATCACCGCTTCGAGCCCTGGGCCTGGCCGCTGGAATTGGCCGCGCGTTTCCCTGGTCTCGCTCTGCTGCATTCGCCCGATTTCATCACGCCGGCCGGGCGTTTTAAAAAGGTCATCACCCTGCACGACCTGTATTTCATGGAGCACCCCGAAGTCATGGGCGTGGATGGCGCGCGATACTATGCCCGCACGCCCGACTCGGCCGCGCGAGCCCACCGCATCATTGCCGTCTCCGCCCACACTGCCGCCGATATCGGGCAGCATCTCGGCCCGGCTGCGTCGGACAAGACCGTTGTCGTGCATGAGGCCGGGGCAATTCCGGTTCTCGTGGCGCGGTCCGAGGATGCGATCCAGCCCTATGTCCTGTTCGTCGGGACCTTCGAGCCGCGCAAGAATCTGGATACGCTGCTGCGCGCGCTTGCCCGGCCCGAGGCAAGCGCCGTGCACCTTGTCATCGCTGGCGAGCCAGGCTGGCGGGCGGGCGGGCCGGCCGAACTTGCGAATGAGCTCGGCGTGGCAGGGCGGGTGCGCTTCGCAGGACGGGTCGACGATAGTAAGCTTGATGCGTTGTACGCCCGTGCGCGCGGCTTTGTGATGCCGTCGTTGTCCGAGGGCTTTGGGCTGCCCGTGCTCGAGGCGATGGCCCGGGGTGTGCCAGTGGTGTGCGCGGCGGCCGGCGCGCTTCCGGAAGTCGCCGGCGCCGCAGCGCTTTTGCACGCCCCGTCTGATGGAGCGGCCCTCGCCAATCATTTGGGCGAGCTATGGGCCGACCCCGGTCTGCGGGCCGATCTGGCCCGGCGCGGGCTCGCCCAGGCCGCGCGCTTCTCCTGGGCTCGCGCCGCGCGCGAGACCGCCGCGGTATATCGGGCGGCCATGGGGCTTCGGTGATACACCTCGCGGGCGAGGGACGAGGCCAATAGCGATCAACCTCGCGGGGGGCCCCGGCGCAGTTCCAGGACCCCCCCGCGAGGTTGATCTCATCGAGAGGCAAATCCATGTCTGTTGATCGAACCCATATTGAAACCAACCGCGCATCCACCGCGCGCATCCGCGCCCTCGTCGCCGGTCTAAGCGACGATGCCTTGCGCCAGCCCGTCGGCGAACACTGGACCGTCGCCATCGCGCTCGCCCACCTGGCATTCTGGGATCGGCGCGTTCTGCGACTTCTGGAAATTGCCGAGCGTGACGGGTTGCGTGATGTGCCGAACATCGACGTGTCGGTCAACGATCTGTCGCTGCCGTTTTGGGCGGCTCTCCCGCCGCGCGAAGCGGCCCGGATCGCCCTCGAGACGTCCGAAGCGCTCGACAGGCGACTCGAGGCGCTCCCGCCGCGTGTGCTGGAGATGCTCCGGAGTGGCAACCCGCGCTGGGTGCAGCGTGGTTTGCACCGCGATGCGCACCTCGACGAGATCGACGCCGCGCTGAGGATTTAGGATGCGCACGCTTCAACCCGGCCGACCTTTACGCCATGACGGGCATGGTCGCGGCGAAGTTTCTCAAGGAGATCATGGCGCGCATGCTCTCCTGATCCTGCGTTCACGAGACCGCTCATGACTAATCCCATCTCCCGCAACGTTACGCGTGCCCTGGCCGTCTTCGATGTTCCTGGCGCAGCGGTCGCCGTGGTTAAGGACGATGCGCTTGTTTTCGCCGCCGGCTTTGGGACGAAGGATCTGGGCGGCTCGGCTCAGGTCGACGAGCACTCCCTTTTCGCAGCCGGCTCGATTTCGAAATCGATCACCGCCACCTGTCTCGCCATCCTGGTGGGCGAGGGCAAGCTGGGTTGGGACGATCGGGTGACCGACTACCTGCCTGGATTTCAGCTTTCGGATCCCATTGCCACCCGTCTACTCACGGTCCGCGACCTGTTGATTCATCGCTCCGGCCTGCGCGATGTCAGCGGCGGCACGATTTGGTATGGCGCCCACTATGACCGGGCCGAGGTCATCCGCCG
>Ga0073902_10000555_pt1 | contig 22089 bp, 19 predicted proteins | sample KloWWTmeKNB19Kit_FD_66667 | JGI IMG/M metagenome (GOLD analysis project Ga0073902, IMG submission 66667) | Active sludge microbial communities from Klosterneuburg, Austria, studying microevolution and ecology of nitrifiers - Klosterneuburg... | ecosystem: Engineered > WWTP > Aerobic digester >...
AGTTCTGGAAGTCCTCGACCAAGCATCGAAGCCAGCGTAGGGGTGGTTGTTCGCCAATGCGCAGGCTTTACCCTGTTGATTGCGCGGGCACAACCTGTCGCAGATCCGCGATGTCCGCTTCTGGCCGACAGCAGACTTCGGGGCGGTCAACACCAGCGCGTTGGTCAGTGCAATCCGGAACTGAAATTCAACTTCGTCGGAATCCACACCCACTACTGCCATTGACCGTTAGCTAGCTAACGCTAAATATCGGGGCTAGTAAATATACAAATCAATCACTTGCGGACTTTTCGTGACTAGCTGTTTGCTAGCTGATCGCGATCATTAGCAAAGCTATTTCGTTGTCTTGAGCCGCCATTCGGGTACGTTCTTCGTCCCGCGTCGCTCGACGACTCCCGCACGACGCATGGCTTGCAGCAGGTTCCGGCTCTTGTGCGCCTTTTGAGCGGCATCCAGCACCTCCGGCAGCTTGGGCAGCAGAAGATCGTCCAACTCTTTGCGACTGGCCTTGTCGTACTTCTGGAGGTACTCGATGACGAGTCGCTTGTAGAAGCCATCGTCGAAGCCGCGGTTGCGGATGTACTTCGCTTTCTGTGCGGTCCAGTCAGCCACCTTCGACGAGATCAGATAGTGCGGGGCACGGCCCTCGATCAAGCCCTCCGAGCGCAGTGACTTGGCCTCCTTGGGCGTCAGGCTCAGACCCTTCTGGACCCGGTCGAGCAGCAGCACCTGACGCAAATCGAGGTCGGCGGCATGCATCAGCGCTTGGGTGTACTTCGCATCCAGAATCTTGCCACTGATCACCACTTCAACACGTGGCTTCGACATGGAATCGGCATCGATCACGAAGTCCGGCAAAGGGAAGAAGCGCTCACGCTGCGTCTGAAACATGCGGCGAATGCCGCTGCCGATCTGGTCAATCATGCGCAACCGAACCATGCCTTCGATCAACCACTGGTTGCGATAGTGCTCGGGCGGCGACTGATGTTCGAGCATCCATTCCACCGACTGCGGCATGAAGCTGCCCAGATTGGTGAACACCAGCCGATCCGGATGCTCGACCACATTGATCTTTCCGCCCAGCACGTAGTCCTGATGTGCGATGCAGTTGTGTAAGGCTTCGCGGATCACCCAGGCGTCGTATTGCGCAATCGGCGTTTCCGAGGTGCAGGATGCGGCAGTAAACCGGAGCCGGCAGCGTTGCTCAAGGGCGCGCTTCGGGCGAGCGGCGATTGCATCGCTACCGGTGCTCCGGCCTATACTCGAACCATTCTCGGGGAGCGTGCAGATGAAGCGAATTGCGGTGGTACTGCTGTTGGTCACTTCGGGTGCGACGCAGGCGGAAAGCCTGCTGCCGTTCGGCAAGTCGTGGGCTGGTGACCGTGATCTGCCGAAGCCTTATGGCATTGGCGTCGACCTGCTCACCTTGAAGCAAGATTATGCGATCAGGGCGCTCGATTTCGAACTGCCCGGCGCCACTGTCGGTGATCCCAACACGATTGGCGTGAGCAACGCGATCAACCACGTCGACCTCAAGGCCGATGCGTGGGTTTTTCCGTTCCTGAATGTGTTCGGCGTGCTTGGCAAGGTGCACGCCCGCACGCCCGTCAACCTGAGTTCGGTGAGCATTCCGAATGCGCCGCCAGGCTTATTCAACGAATTGGTGATCCGCTACAGCGGTGAGGTCTACGGCGCCGGTTTCACACTCGTCTACGGTGGCGACCATTGGTTCACGTCGCTGACCGGCACCTATGCGGAAACCTCGCTGTCGGGTGACTTTGACAGCAATGTCACATCGACATCGTGGCAGCCGCGGTTCGGCCTCACCCAAGGCACGTGGGCGTTCTGGGTGGGCAGCCTGATCGTCGACGTACAAGAGGACCACAACGGCTCAATCGCCCTACCCTTCGTCGGCAATGTGCCGTTCGCGGTCGAGTTGGAGAACAAAGACAACGCCGGCTTGGTGTTCGGCGCTAATTGCTCGCTGGCCGATACGCTGGACATCGCGCTAGAAGTGGGCAAGGGCGCGCGCACCAGCACCCTGCTCAATCTCACCTGGCGATTCGGCGAGTAGGCCAGGTATCGCGCGGACTGCACACCGGTGCGCACACGGCTCTGGCTTGGCCGATCGTGGCTGCTCATCGCCGCCACGCTGGTGACACTGCGCGCCGGTGCGTATGAGACCGACGCCTACCAAAATCGCGCGGTAGCGACCGCCGATGCGCGCGTCGTGTTGAATCGCGAGGTCAATCGCACGCTTGTCGACGTGGTCGAACATTGGCACGGCCCGGCGACTGAATCGCGCATGGTCGATGCGATCTATCACCGCATCGGCGGCCACCACTGGGTCGACAAGTTGGAGCGCTGGGCGATGCGTTCGCCCGAGGTCGAAAAACTGCCCACGCCAGCGCATGCATCGATCTACGCCAAGCTGTCTTTGCTGGCCGCACGCGTCGGGCGACTGTTCGGTGTCGGACCGAGTTTCCGGGTCGCCGGCGTATTGGTCGGTTCGGACAAACTCGGGCATTTCTTGTCGCAGGGACGCAAGTTTTGGCGACGCTTCCAACGCAGCCACGATGAAGCGGCCGCCGCTCGGCATTCGGCATTCACCGAGCGCGCAATCTTTGGCGCCGCGACAACCGGCGTCTATTCGAACGCCGACCTGATCGCGAACTACGAAGGCCATCGCTTCTACCGCTCGCTATTCGAAGACGGCATCGTGCCCGGCAAGCCGGCGATTCTGGCGCGCAGCGACCATGGCTGGCAGATCCAGCGCGAGTTCGACTTCGCCGACTACGTCAATCCATGGTGGGACGAAGCCATGTATCCGAACGCCTACGACCACCTGCTCGCCCCCGCCATGCGCCGGCGCTTGCATGAACTCTGCCCTGAAGTCGATCGCCACCCAGAGCTTTGGCAAGTACCCGAGCGCACCGATAGCGAACTCGCCGTGCGCTACGCCATGCTCGAACTACGCGACCGCCGCGACTGGCGGATGACGGCTTTGTGCGGCGCATCACCACAAGCATCGGAATCGTCGCCATGAACCCATCGCACGATGAACGATCCGGTTATCTACTGATTCTGCTCGGCCTGTTCCTCGCATTCTGGAGTGCGCTCGCGATCGCGCCGCACTACCGCCAAGACTGGCTGCTCGAAAACGTGTTGGTGTTCATCGCGATCCCGCTGCTGATCTGGCACTACCGTCGGCTGAGGTTTTCGCACTACGCCTACACCGCGCTGTTCGTGTTCTTCTGCCTACACACGATCGGCGCACATTTCACCTACTCGGAAGTGCCGTGGAATACATGGCTGACATCGCTGACCGGCTGGGACGCGATGCAGGCGCTCGGCCTGCAACGCAATCCTTTCGATCGTGCCGTGCATTTCAGCTACGGACTGCTCATCGTGCCTGCAGTCGCTGAGCTCATTGAAGCCCGTGGTCCATTGCGTGATCTGTGGCGCAACCTCGTGCCGATCATGTTCATCATGTCGAACTCGGAACTCTACGAAATGATTGAATGGCAAGCCGCCGAAACCTTCGGGGGCGAACTCGGCCAAGCCTACCTCGGCACCCAAGGCGACATTTGGGACGCGCAGAAAGATTCGTTGATGGCGATGCTGGGTGCGATTATGGGCCTGACGGTCTACCGAGTGTTTCGGCCCTCAGGTGCCATGACTCGCTGATGTGGCGGTTCACGCCATGACCGTCACAACCCGCCCGCCGCCTGCGCCACCGCGCGGAACAGGGCGCGGCCCTTGTTCATGGTTTCCTCCCATTCTTTTTCCGGGTCAGAGTCGTAGACGATGCCGGCGCCGGCCTGGACATGGAGTTGGCCGTTCTGGATGACCGCCGTGCGGATGGCGATGGCGGTATCGGCGTCGCCCCACCAACCGACGTAACCGACTGCGCCGGAATAGATGCCGCGCTTGATCGGCTCCAAGTCCTGGATGATTTCGAGCGCGCGAATTTTCGGTGCACCGCTGACGGTGCCGGCCGGAAATGTCGCCTTCAAGACGTCGGCGAATTTGAAATCGGGACGCAGCGCACCCTGTACTTCGGAAACGATGTGCATGACATGCGAATAGCGTTCAATGATGAAGCGTTCGGGCACACGCACACTGCCGGCTTCTGCAACACGGCCGACGTCGTTGCGACCGAGGTCGATCAACATCAGGTGTTCGGCACGTTCTTTCGGATCGGCGAGCAGTTCCGCTTCCAGAGCATGGTCCTGCTCCGGCGTTTTGCCGCGCGGGCGCGTGCCGGCGATCGGACGAACCGTCACTTGGCCGTTCTGCAGGCGCACCAGAATTTCCGGTGACGAGCCGACGACTTGTCGCTCGCCAAGGTCGAGGAAATACATGTACGGCGACGGATTCAGCGCACGCAGAGCACGATAGACATCGACCGGGCGAGCACGGAACGGCACCGTCAGTCGCTGCGACAACACGACTTGGAAGATGTCACCGGCGCGGATGAATTCTTTGCTCTGCTCGACCGCGGCGATGAAGCCGTCACGGGTGAAGCCAGAGATGAAGTCCGCCTCGGTCAGGCTGGCCGGGTCCAATACTTCCGGATAACTTGGGCCCGAACGACGCAGTCGGAAGGCGAGTTCGTCGAGTCGCCGCTGCGCGCGCGCATAGGCGCGTGGTTCATTTGGGTCAGTGTGCACGATCAGGTACAGGCGCCCCTTGAGATTGTCGAATACCGCGACTTCTTCGCTCAGCATCAGCAGCACATCGGGCGCACCGATCGGATCGGGTTTGTCGTCGCGTGCCAGCTTCGCTTCGACATAGCGGATGGTGTCGAAGCCCCAATAGCCGACCAAGCCGCCGGTGAAAGCAGGCAAATCGGGCAGCTTCGGCACCTTGAAGGATTCACGGATCACATCAAGTGCGGCCAGCGGGTCGGCCAATTCACGTTCCTCAATCACCTCATCGTACTGAGCCACGCTCAGGCGATGACCACGCAAGCTGTATGTCGTTTTCGCCGGCAACCCGATGATCGAATAGCGCCCCCAGTTCTCGCCGCCCTCGACCGACTCGAACAAATAGGTATGCGGGCCATCGGCAAGCTTCAGATAGACCGACAACGGCGTGTCGAGATCGGAAAAGACCTCGCGCACGATCGGGATACGATTGAAACCTTGCGCCGCAAGCGCGGAAAATTCGTCGTGCGTCAACATGTCGATGTGTCCTGGGAAGCGCTTGATTATTGCGGCGCGCCAAGCGCCGCGCCAAGCCATGCACTGACATGACAGAATCCCGTCATGTCGATGGAGTCCGCATGAGCGACGCTTGGTACGTGGCCGAACCCGATGGCAACACGTGGGGACCGTATGTGCACCAAGACTTGCTGCGTGCGGCGGCAGCACAAATGTTCGCGACGAATGCACTAGTCTGGCACGTCGATTTCGGTGAATGGCAACCCTTGGCGAAACATGTCGCACGCGTTAGCTTGGCCCCGCCGAGCAGCGTGCCACCGCGCGAAGTCATACAGCCGGTCGTACTGCCCAGGGTCGCCAAGCCCGCAATTCAAGACAAAACTTCGAAGCCGCCACCGCTGGCCGCGCACGCGCCGAAGATCGTGGCCAAAGACCGAGCGCAGATTGAATCGCTATTGCGCCAAGCGGATGCAAGAAAGGCGGCGACCGACGTCAGCGTCGCGCAGAGCGCGAAGGAATCGTCACGACGGCTGTTTTGGGTAACGAAGCGGCTGGCCGCCCGCTACGTCGACGTCATGTCGCTCGGTCTGCTCGGCGCAAGCGCTTGGTGGGCCGCCACCGAAGGCGCGAAAGGCCCGGAATCGCAGACGCTACCGGAGTTCTGGATGCTGCTATCGATGGCCTGCGCGGTGTGGTTCGTAGTCGAGTCATTGCTGATCGGTCTGTTCGGGACCACACCCGGCAAGTATCTGTTCGGTCTGCGCGTTCGTGACGAACGTGGCGAAGTACCCGGCCTTGCTCGCGCCTTCGGACGTAGCTTCCATTTGTACGTGCGTGGCATCGCGTTCGGCCTGCTGTTCCTGACGCCGTTCGCGATCTTCATCGCCGGCGCGCAAACGCTTCACAAGGGTTCAGCGCCTTGGGACGGCGGCCTCACGGTCGAGGACGAAGCGATCGGATCGCGTTGGCAAGTCAGCGCATTCATGATCGTGGTGTTGTGGATCGCCGCCGTCGAGGGTTGGTGGCTCGACCTTGCTGCCATGTTGGTGCATTGAGCCGACTAGATGTTGCCGCTCGTTGAAAATTGACCAGGGGGAGTGATACCGATTTTCGGGATTGAGCTTGGTCAGACTTGATAATTAGACACATTTGTCAAATAATGGCCGCAATCCAGAAATATATGACGCATAGGTCAAATGCAAACGCTGATGGAATTAGGCGAAGCAGTAGCGGAACGGCGGCGTGCCCTCGGCATGAAGCAGGGTGATGTTGCTGCGAGCGCCGGCGTGGCCCAAGGGGCACTTTCCCGCTTCGAGCGAGGAAAGCTGGCCGAATTCGGCTCGCGCAAGCTTCTGGCGGTACTTGCCGCCGTAGGTATGGAGATGCAGTTCGTCGAGATGGGGATCTCGGGCTCCCTCGATGAGCTTCGTCGTGAACGCGGGGGCGGTGCGTGAGTCTCTCGGTATATGTGCTCGGACGCGAAGTCGCCACGCTGGAGACCGTGGGTGACTTCAAGAGCTCGATGACCTATCACGACGACGTTGCGCCCGAGGATTTCGTGTCGCTGACGATGCGAGTGCGGCGCGACCCGTACATCTGGGACGACGTCCTGCATCCAGTGTTCCAGATGAACCTGCCAAGTCCGTGGATGTTTCCGCGTTGCTGCAAGGCGACAACTCGGAGGAAGCCTTCGCCGAGTTGGTGCGCCAACATGCGACCAGTGGTGTATCCGGCGTGGTACCGAAGTTCCTGGACAGCGACGCCGAGAAGATCCGCTTCGGCCCGCACAAGAAGACCTCGCTGTTCACGCACCGGCACATCATCAAGGGCTCCTCCCGCCTGCTGCCATTCGTGTCTCTGAACGAACATCTGTGCATGCAGGTGACCAAGCGGGTGATGCCCGCGGCCCTGACCGAAGTATCAGCTGACGGGCAGGCCCTGATCGTCCACCGCTTTGATGTGGACGAGAACGGTGCGCGCTTCTGGGGCATGGAGGACTTCTGCGCGCTGCTGGGTCTGCGCCCTGCTGCGAAGTACGACACGACCTGGGAGCGCATCGCCAAGGCCGTACGCGATCATGTGCGGGTAGCCAAGCGTGCGGATGTGTTTCGGCAGATGGCGACGCTGCTGCTGCTGACCTACGCGCTACGCAACGCCGACTGCCACGCCAAGAACGTTGCCCTGCGTTACAGCAGCCAGAACGACGTTCACTTGGCCCCGGCCTACGACATGATCACCACGGCCGTGTACCCGGACTATGCGAAGAACCCGCCGGGCATCTCGTTCATGGGCCGTAAAACCTGGGACCCAGGCAAGAGCCTGCAGACTTTCATCACCGCCACATTCGGTCTTTCCGTGCGTGATCAGGCCGAAATCGTTGACCGAATCGCAACAGCCGTGGCCGAGGTTGGCCCGCAGGTCCGCGAGGCGATGGTCGAGCATCCAGCCTTCACTGAAATCGGCAAGCGCATGTTGCTGACCTGGCAAGAAGGCATTGCCTGCCTCCGCTGCAAGCATATCTACGCCTTGGGCGATGCAGCGCTGGGTGACGCCTTTATCGGATTCTCGGAGCCAAATCCCACAGTCACCGAGCGCCATGTCATCGGCCGCTCAGATCTGCTGGGGAGGCGCTGAGAATGTGTATTGGGCCCTCAGTAACAGACATGCGCCACCGCATGGGACTCTCCTTGATCGAGAGCCGCTTCGAATTGCTGGTATCACTGATACCGACATCGCTTCGGACGACTGCGCGCTGATTACAACGATCACGCCGGGCGCGGCCAACGCCCCCCTGACACTCAGCGCTGCATGTTTTTCAGGCGCAGACGGAATTCGACGCCGGCTTCGGCCGGCAGGTTGTAAGCGAGTGCACTTCCATCATGCGCTTCGGCGACCAGACGCACGATGTACAGGCCGAGGCCAAGATGCGGCACTTCACCGGTGGCGCGTAATGAGCCGGCGTCGCGCATCGACACCAACGAGTCGAATAACCGCTCGTGCATTTTTGCCGGCAGGGGCGGCCCAGAATTGGCGACGCTGATCTCGACACCATCGATATCCAACGCAAGCTTGATCCGAATCCAACCACCTTCCGGCGTGAAGCCCTTGGCATTGTCGAACAACTTGTCCAACGCTTGCGCGATCAAGTCCGGCGCGCCGTGGAAACGGATCGGTGACTCTGGCACCATCAAATGCACCTGACGATTGCCGGCGATGCCGCGATACGACTCGGCACACCCACGCACCACGCCAGTAAGGTCGAAATCTTCTGCTTCCGCTGCCTTGATCGCCTTTTCCATGCGACTGGCTTCATTCATCGTGCGCAGGATGCCCCAGAGCCGATCGGCGCCGGCGCGCGCGCGGTCAGCATAGACACGCGCTTCCGGCGGCAGCGGTTCGTGATCAAGGTTGTCGAGCGATGACCGCACAATGGCGAGCGGTGTGTTGAGTTCATGTGAGAGCTTGCTCGCCAGCGTGCGTAGATATTCGTTGTAGCCGCCGATCTCGTCGAGCAAGCGTGCGAAGCTGCGTGATAAATCACCGACCTCGTCGACTGACTGCAAATGCGGCAGCTTCGGATCGAGACGGCCGTCTGGCCGCAGTGCGCGCTCGGTGGCATTGCGCAAACGGCGAATACGGAAGGACAGAATCCCGGCGAATCCGAACAACACCAAACTCGCGATCAACACGGCGATCAGGCTGGTCGCCATTAGTTTCGCGACCGCGTCGTTTGCGATCACCAGCAGCGCGTCACTGGACTGTTCCATCACCAGCGCACCGCGCACGGCGCCGTCCCAGCGCAATGGCACGGCCGCCGCGACAATCACCGTTCGCTCGTTGTTCGACGGCCGCCAGACACTGGCCTCGATGCCAGACAACGCCTGCCAGACTTCATCGACGTCGAGCTTGCCGAGATCCCAAGCATAGTCGCTGGCATCGACCAGAGGCGGCGCCAGCAAGGCGCGGTAGATCCACGAATTCGGCCACAGTGTGCGTGATTCGATATCGTCAACTTCGAGTTTGCCCGCCTTTCCGAGCACGCGCGCATCAGCGGCGAGCACGCGCAAGCGCACACCCGGCGGCACCAGCGGCTGCAGCGCGCGCGTGAAGCCGGCGTCGCTGAGCCAGAGGAGCAACGTATCTTCGCCGCGTCCGGGATCACCAAACACTGGATACATGCGCGTGCCGCCCTGACCACCGGCATCGACGACATGCGCCGCTAGTGCCAGGCCGTCTCGCGGCAGAAACAATGAGAACTCAATGCGGTAACCATCACTGGTCTCGACCCATTCGCCCTGCAGTGCCGGCGCGTCGGGCGAGTCGACACGAACCTGCAGCGGTCCGGGCGCAGCATTGCCGAGAACGTAGACGTAGCGACGATCACCGGCACCGAGCCGTAGCTCGATCTGATCAGCCGCACCAGCATCAAGTGGATCAGGGTCGGCGCGTACGCGACTGCGATCTTGAACCTCGATCAAGCCATACAACGTGCTCGCACGCGCAGCCAGATAGACGCGCCCGAGTGGCGGCACGCTTGGCCACGGCTGTAATGCCGCTTCCTGCCAGTCATCTGGACTGCCGTCCATCAGCAACACCGGTGGCGCATCCGGCAGCACCACCACTCTTCCGGTCGCCGGCAAGATTGGCGCGGTCGCGACGAACGCTTGCGCGAGTGCGCGCGCCGATGACAGTTGCGCGCGCTCCTGGCCTTCGCGCAGCAGCAATTCCATTTGCTTGATGAACTGAAACCCGGCCCATGGCAACAACAGGGTGACCAGTGCGATCAAGAACAGTTTGAGACGCAGGGTCATGATCGGCGCAGTTTAGTCGAACGCCGCCTCACGGCTCTGATCGCGGCCACAATGCCGCGACCGCGGCATGCGCCTCAGGCACGCCAGCGATAACCGGCACCGTGCATGGTCTCGATCTCGTCGAAGTTCGCGTCGATGGCGAGAAATTTCTTGCGGATACGCTTGATGTGCGAGGTGATGGTTGCGTCATCGACCACGACTTGGGCATCGCGCATCAATGCATCACGTGACTTCACGTGGCCGGGATGGCGCACCATCGTATGCACCATCCAGAACTCGGTCACGGTCAGCGGCACTTCTTCATCTTTCCAGGTGACGCGCATGCGCTCCGGATGCAGCGACAGGTCGCCATTCTTCAACACCGCCTCCGCACCTTGTGGACGGCGCAAGGCATCGACGCGGCGAAACAGAGTGTTGATGCGCGCGGTCAGGTGCGGCAACGACACGTCCTTGGTCAAGTAGTCGTCGGCACCGAGACGCAGGCCGGAGATCACATCGAAATCGGAATCGCGCGCGGTCAAAAAAATGATCGGCAACGTCGACGACTTCTGACGCAACTCGCGACACAGCTCGAAGCCGCCCTCGGGTTCGTCGCCGAGGCCGATGTCGATCAACACCAGATCGGGCAAGCGGATATCGAAGCCACTGCTGGCATCCGGGCGCGAGGAATAGGTTTGCACCTCGAAGCCAAGGCGGCGTAGTGCATCCGAATAATTTGCGCGGATGGCGGGTTCGTCTTCGACGATGGCAATCTGTCTGGCCATGGCGTGTTCCTGTTGAAGTAGGTGGAGCTTACGCGGGACATGCTCCCTGACAATGCCCGGCCGTCCCCTGTCTCGGATTTGCCCGAAGGTGCGCCCTGATTCGGCACTGTTACGCGCTGCACCCACGTCGCGACGACGCCGTTTCGAGCTCCACGTAGTGGTGCCTTCGGTCGCGGGTGGCGGGTCAGTCCGCACGCGTCGAGGCCGCAGAGACCGATGAGCCGGCGCCCCGCCGTCAGCGTCGGTCGAGCACAGCAATCGTGCTCCTCGCGGTGGCGCTGCTAATGGCGGTGTTTTTTGCAGTACAGACCGCACGCACTGCGCGCAATGAAATCGCGACCGCGATGACTGCACGGGAGCGAGCGCTCGCACTCGCGAAACTCGGTCGCAAGGAAGAAGCCCGCTTCGAAAATGCCGCCAAACGCACGCTGCGCGAGATCGGTGATTGAATTACACCCGCGTCCCGATTGAGATCGCTGGCCTGACTACGTGAGACACCATCGCCTCGGCAAGAAATTCCCAACTCAACCGATCGCAGCACGCATCGCGGCGATGGTTGCGGCGTAGTCTGGGGCATTGAAGATTGCGGAGCCGGCGACGAAGGTGTCGGCGCCGGCGCGGGCGATCTCGGCGATGTTGTCGGCTTTCACGCCACCGTCGATTTCGAGGCGGATCGCACGCCCGCTGCGATCAATGCGTTCGCGCACGGCGCGCAACTTGTTGAGTGCGCCGGGGATGAAGCTTTGGCCACCGAAGCCTGGATTCACGGACATGATCAGGATCAGATCGATCTGTTCGAGGGTGTGATCCAGAAAGTGCAGCGGCGTCGCTGGATTGAACACAAGCCCGGCCTGACAGCCGTGTGACTTGATCAGTTGCAGGGTGCGGTCGACGTGCTCGCTCGCCTCCGGGTGAAAGCTGATCAGACTTGCGCCGGCTTTGGCGAAGTCGGGCACGATGCGATCAACCGGCTTGACCATCAGGTGCACATCGATCGGCGCCGTCACGCCGTGCTTGCGCAGCGCCTCGCAAATCAACGGACCGATGGTGAGGTTCGGCACGTAGTGGTTGTCCATCACATCGAAATGTACCCAGTCGGCACCGGCCTTGAGCACGGCATCGACTTCGTCGCCGAGGCGAGCGAAGTTCGCGGACAAAATCGACGGAGCGATTACGGCGGATTGACGCATGCGGGTCCCTTTGGTCAGTGCTGGCCGCGCGCGCGCTGGATGCGCTCGTATGCGGCGTTGAGCTTGCTTGTCTTGTCGCTGGCGGTGCGGCGTGCGGCGGCGCTCGCGTCCGGCGGCAGGCGGTCTGGGTGATGGCGTGCCACCAGTGTGCGATACGCCGCTTTGACCTCATCGTCGCTGGCCTCGGGCGTCACTTGGAGCACTGCATAGTCGGCGGCGAGCTTGGGGGCGTGCGCAGCAGCGGCGCGGAAACCGTCCCAAGTCGGGCGCGCGACATTCAATCGTTCAGCGATCGCATCAAGCAGCGCCTGCGCCGAAGCATGCGCATCGACAGCGGCGATCTCTGCGAGCAGCTTCAGCACCATCAGCCGCAGTTCCGACTGGTCGTGCGTGTAACTGCGCAGGCTGTCGCATGCTGGCTCGTAGCGCCAGACCGCGTGACGACCGCGTTCGAACGCAGCAATTGAACGCTTACGCATCGCCGCATCCAGATTGAATCGCTCCATCCACGACGTCGCCATCGCGATTTCAGCCTCGGAGACATGCCCGTCGGCTTTGGCTAATCCACCGGCCAGCTCGAACATCGGCTCGGTGAACGCGGCCTTGGGCGCATCCCGCAACTGCGGAAACAGGCGCTCCAGAAACAACGCACCGAGGATGCCGCCGATCACCGGACCCCAAGGCGTGCGTGCACGGGTCAGAAGTGTCCCGACTACGGCACCGACGAACCCCGGTTTCCAGTTCATGGCGCGGGTGGCGGCATGGCCGCCGGGGATGGCGCCACAAGGGCAATGCGATTCATGTGTGCATCATAGCAATCGTGCCGCTCTAGAATGTCCGCCTTACTTCGGAGCACGCGCTGTGCCCTATCGCTTGATGTCGATGACACAAATTCCCGGGCTGATCCTGCTCCATCGCGGCAAGGTGCGCGATGTCTACGCACTGCCCGGCAATGAACTGCTGATCGTCGCCAGCGATCGCCTGTCCGCATTCGACGTGATCCTGCCCGACTCCATCCCAGGCAAGGGTGAAATCCTCACTCAGTTGTCCAACTTCTGGTTTGCGAAGACTGCAGATTGGATGCCGAATCACCTATCGTCACGCAGTCTGCTGGAGGCACTGCCACGCGGCACGCCAGTCGTTGAATATGAGCGCCGTAGCGTCGTTGCCAAGCGACTGAGACCGTTGCCGGTGGAAGCCATCGCACGCGGCTACATCATCGGCTCGGGCTGGAAGGATTATCAGGCCAGCGGACGAATCGGCGGTGTCGTACTGCCACCCGGCCTGCAACTCGCGGAGCAATTGCGCGAGCCGATCTTCACACCTTCGACCAAAGCGGCGGTCGGCGACCATGACGAAAACATCGGCTTCGATGATTTTGTGGCCAAGGTCGGCGGCGACATTGCCGAACAGGTACGTGCATTGACGCTGAAGCTGTACATGTTTGCGGCCGACTACGCACGCGAGCGCGGCATCCTCATCGCCGACACCAAATTCGAGTTCGGCATCGACGAACAGGGCACGTTACGCGTCATGGACGAGATCCTGACGCCAGACTCGTCGCGATTCTGGGACGCATCGGAATACCGCCCAGGCACCAGCCCGCCGAGCTTCGACAAACAATTCGTGCGTGACTATCTGGAAACGCTCGATTGGAACAAGACCGCACCCGGCCCGATGTTGCCGAAGCGCGTGATCGAAGGCACACGCGAGCGGTATGCCGAAGCGCTGAAGCGATTGACCGGCATTACGCTTTGATGCGAGCACCCGCGTTCACGCTGCGTGATATCGGCCTGATTGCGATTATCTGCCTTACCTGGGGCGGTAACTTTCTGACCTCGGCCGCCGCGCTGCGTGAGTTGCCGCCGCTGATGTTCTCCGCACTGCGCATGACGCTGCTCGGCGTAGTGTTGCTGCCATTCACGCACTGGCCACCGCGGGCACAATGGCCGCTGCTCGCCGCCGTCGTGTTATGCAATGTCGTGCTGCATTTCGGGTTGAGCTTCTGGTCACTGAAATTGGCCGGCGACCTCGCCTCGCCCGCGATCATCATGCAGAGTTACGTGCCGATGGCGGTGCTATTTGCTTGGCTGATTCGTGGTGAACGTTTCGCGTGGCGCAGCGGACTCGCGATCTTGGTCAGTTTCGCCGGCATCCTCGTGCTCGGCTTCGATCCGATCGTGCTCGACAATCCACAGTCGATGGTTCTGATGTTGGTCTCGGCGCTGTTCCTGGCAATCGGCACAGTGTTGATGCGTGGCCTATCGGGCATCGACGCGTTTTCGATGCAGGCGTGGTCGGCATGGATCGGCCTCGGTCCGCTGCTCGGCTGGAGTGCGCTGGTCGAACCAGGGGCGTGGCACGCGGTGCAGGATGCAAGTTGGATCGCCTGGGGCGGCGTCGCGTGGGCGGCATTGATCGCATCACTGCTCGGGCACAGCCTGTTCTTCGTGCTGGTGCAGAAGCATCCCGTCGCACAGATCGCACCGTATCTGCTGATGGCGCCGATCGTTGCAGTTCTGCTCGGCGTGTTCGTCTGGGGCGATCGTCCCGGTCCGCGACTGTGGATCGGTGGCGCGATGGTGCTTGGCGGTGTGCTTGCCGTCGCGCTGCGCGCCTTGGCCAAGCAACGGGCGGTGACCCCGGCACCCAGCGAAATCTGATCACTCGCCATAACAACAAACGGCCCGCATCTGCGGGCCGTTTGCGTCACTGCCAGCGAACCGACGTGATCAGTGCGATTTACCGGTGCGGAGCGCCGCGAGTCCCAGTCCTGCGATCAAGGCCAGCAGTCCGCTCAGACTCCAGAAGTTTGTCGCTGGTACGGCGTGATGAACCAGTGTTCCGGCGACAGCGGCCATGCTCACCAAGCGCATTTCGTTGGCGCTGCCACCATCGGCGCCCAAAGTGAACCACCAGACTCCATCGGGTGCACCCGATCCCATGCCACGAGTCGCCGGATAGCGATCGCTGCCGCGTTCACCGCCACCACAGGAAATCAGGTTGAAGTCTCCGCTTGTACCGGATCCGCCAGATGGGCTTCGCATCGGCACCGTGGTTGCCCAAGGATCACCGGCAGTCGGCTGACCCACCAGTTCGCGCGTGAGATCCAAGGTGCCCCCTTGCGTGTCGAACACGACATCGCAGAAGTCATCCAGTCCGAAGGTTCCATTTCCGGACGAAGCACCTGCAACCGTTACGCTCAAGTCCAAGACCGCGGCAGAAGGAACTTCATAGTTGCTCGCACCAGGATTGGCGATGAGTCCAGTTTCGAGCACGATGTAACCGGTGGCCGACGCCGGGCCACCCGATTCCTGGAAAGTAAAGTTGAATTGGACCGGGTTAGCCACTGCGATCGACGCGGCGACACCCAACACAAGCGCGAGCAATATTCTTTCTTTGATCATGACGGTCTCCATTTCTCAACAAACGTTTTCGTTCGATCAGGCTTCGCGCGGGCGCAACAACCAGCGGCAAAGCGCCGGAAGGAAGATCATAGCGGCGATCATGTTGACGACAAACATGAAGGTCAACATCACGCCCATGTCGGCCTGGAACTTCAGGTCGGACCAGATCCAGGTGGCGACACCTGCGGCCAGCGTCAACGCGGTGTAGAAAATCGCGATACCGGTGGTCTTGAGGGCGCCGAAATATGCTTCGGTCAGCGTGCGGCCAGACTGCATCGATTCGGCCATGCGCGCGTAGATGTAGATCGCGTAGTCGACACCGATGCCGACGCCGAGCGCGACCACGGTCAAGGTATTCACCTTCATGCCGATGCCAAGTTCGACCATCAACGTATGCCCGAGCTCGGTCACCAACACCAAGGGCAGGGTGATACACAAGGCCGCGAGCGGTGAGCGGAAACTGAGCAGGCACATCACGAACACTGCGGCGTAGAGCAGGTAGAGCATCATGTGCTCGACCTCGCGCACCTTGTCGTTGATTGCCGCCATCACGCCGACATTGCCGGTGGCGAGGCGCAGATTCGCTTGATCGGTGCGGTATTCCTCACCTTTCGCGGTCGCGGCCTCGACCGCCTTGTCACGGTTGACGCGGAAGTTCACGTCATAACTCTTGTTCGCGACACGGAACTCTTCGACCGCCTTGACGACGCGATCGATCGTGGTCGCGCGGTGATCGGTAGTGAATATCTGTACCGGCATCGCCTTGCATTCCGGGCTATCGATCAATCCGGAGTCGGACTCGATCGCCTGCAGGCTCTGACGCAAGAGATTGGAATCGCGCGGAATCACGCGCCAGCGCACATTGCCTTCGTTGTAGCCGGCGTAGATCACCTTGGCAATGTTTGGCAGCGTAATCACTTGCTGCACACCCTCGACATTGCTCATGTGCCAAGCGAAACGATCAATCAAGGCCATCGCCTTCGGGCTTTCTGTGCATGCGAACGGTCCACCTTCGGCGATGACATTGATCATGTCGACGCCGAGCGCGAACTTCTGCGTAATCAGTTTCGCATCCTGGTTGTAGCGTGCCTCAGGTCGCAGTTCGGCGACGCCTTCCTGCGCATCACCAACCATTACCTTGTCGCCCTGTGCCTCGGCGAAGAACCAGATTGTCGCGCCCACCAGAATAACGACGAGCGCCGGCATCGGCTTGCTGAGCTTCGCCAACACCCGCCACATCGCATCGAACTTGGTCAATTGGCGCAAACGGTATTCGCGCTTCTTGTGCAGATTGCTGAGTTTCGTGTAACTGAGCAGCACCGGCAGCAGGATCAGGTCGGTGAGGATGGTCAAGGCAACGCCGATGGTCGCGGTGATCGCAAGCTCACGCACCATTCGGATATCGATCAGCATGATCGTCGCAAATCCGATGCAGCCCGCGAGCAACGCGACCGCACCCGGCACCAACAGCATGCGGAAAGAGCGACGCGCGGCTTCCAGCGAGGAGACCGCTTGCGATTCGCGCTGGCGCAATTCCTCGATCGTGCCTTCTTCGAGACCGCCGTAGAAGATTTCTCCTCGATAGCGGTTGATCATCTGCTCGCCGTGACTGACCGCAATCGCAAAGATCAGGAATGGCGTCAGCATATTCATCGGGTCAATGCCGTAGCCGAGCAGCCTGAGCGCACCCAACATCCAGACGACGGAAATCAATGCCGCCAGAACGGTTAGTGAGGCCAACTTGCCAGACATCGAATACAAGAACAGCAACAGCCAAGTGAAGCCGATCGTGAGTAAGAAGAAGTTGATCACCGAGCGCGCGCCGTCGGCGATGTCGCCAACCATCTTGGCGAATCCGATCACGTGGATCGTGAGGCCGTTCTTCTCGTACTTGGCGCGGATCGACTCGAACTCACCGGCAATCTTCTGGTAGTCGAGCTTGGTATTGGCGGCACCACCTTCGGGAACCAGATCGGCCCAGACCATCGCGCCAGAAAAGTCCTTGGCGACGAGACGGCCGACGACGCCGGCCTTGACGATATTTGATCTGATGGTGTCGAAGTCTTCTTGTGTCGGGTCGAAGCCTTCACTGTTCGGAGTAAACGAAGACGGAATAACGTTGCCTCCGGCGAACCCATCTTCAACCACTTCGACGAAGCGCACATTTGGCGTGAAGATCGAACGAACGCGGGCATCGTCGACTGCATCGAGCGAGATCACGTCATTGGTGACCTTCTCCATGGTTTGCATGAAGTTCTTGTTGAACATGTTGCCGTTCTTGTCCATCACCGCGACAAGCACACGGTTAGCGCCACCAAACTCCTGCTCGTAATCGATGAAGGTCTTCATGAACTCGTGGTCGAGCGGAATCTGTTTCTTGAATCCAGCATCGACGCGCAACTGCGCGGCAAAGAACAGCATCACCGCGGTCACCAGCGCGAACAGCGCCAGCACCAACATGCGGTTGCCGAAAATGAGTTGTTCCAGTGCACGGCCGAAGGCGCCTTGATTGCTGTTACCGATCATTGCGATTCTCCGTCACGGCTCAGGGTTGAAAGAAACTGACGCCGGTCTCGCCGACGACCGTGTATTCGCCGGGTCCGAGGACCAAGACCGAAGACAGCACCGCACTGTCTGGATGAGTCGTGGCGAGAAAGTGGGCGCTGTCGCTGCTGCGCGACAGCACGATGCCATTGCCGCCGACCAGAACCGTCGAACCGTCAGCGCCTGTGGCGCCGCCCATCAGACTCAATTCGGTGGCGGTCTCACGCTTGTTCCACGTGCTACCAAGATCGTCTGACTCGAATACATTTCCGCGTAAACCGAAGCAGAGCACGTGATCGCCCGCACCGCCGATCACGCCGAACATTGAACCTTCATACGGCAACTGGATGCGCTGCCACGTGGCGCCACCATCCAAGGAGCGGAATGCAGCACCACGTTCCGCAACGACAAACAAGTTTCCGTTGCCGGTTCGAGCGATTCCGTTGAGATGTGGATCGGTCTCTTCATCGAGATCGAGATCGGCCGCATCAAAATTCCAGCTATCGTCATCCAAGGATGGCGCAGCAGCGCCTTGAGCGAGTTGTTCTTCGGTCGGCGCTGCGGCATCACCGCGATTCAAAATATCGACGTAGTTCCAGGACTCGCCACCGTCATCGGTGCGCAGCAGGGTGGCGTAGGCGCCGACTGCAAATCCGTGATCGGCATCGGTGAACAACACGTCCAGCAGCGGTGCGCCGTTGCGCGGATCAGGGTTATTGCGATCGAATAGGACAACGCGCTTGCGCGCCCAAGTCAAACCACCATCGTCCGACCGCAACACAATGCTGTCGTGGCCGACCGCGAATACCCGCGGACCGACCGCTGTGACCGCTGTGAGAGTGGAACGTGTCGGCACGTGTTCGATCTGCCGCCATCCATCACGGCGAGTTTCGCTAACGAGGATGTGGCCACGCTCTCCGACCGCGACTGCGCGATCACCAGCGTCGACGATGTCGAGTATCAACGACGACATCACCCGCGGCATCACCTCCGCCTCCAGAATGGACGGATCGTCGGCACTCGGCACGACCGCTACCGGCGCTGCAGTCTCGTCTTGCGCCCTCAATCCCAATCCGCACACGAGTGCGAGCAATCCCGCGGCGATTCCGCCGACGCGCAATGTGGTCTGTTTCATCGATGAACCCTTGACTACCTGTCCAGCCCCATAAAACAAAAGGCCGACCGCCCCGATGATCGGAACGGCCGGCCCGAGCGAGTAACGTGCGACCCCTTCAGCGAATGCCGCGCTGACGCAACGACTGCGGCGAGAAATTTTCCGGCGCAGTGCGGAAGCCGAAGTCGATCGTGGTCTTTTCTTCGTTGTCGAGCAGGCCCGAGATATAGCGTCCCGACTGCAAGTCGTGGTGCGTCTCGATCGTTGCCCAGTAAGTCGGCACTTCGTAATAGTTGATCGATGGCGCTTCCGAGTAACGCCACAGGCCACCGCGGCCATCGTAATGATCGATCGCGACGATCTGATAGCTGTCCTCGTCGAGATAGTAGGTACGGCGGCTGTTGATATGGCGCATGCCCTTCTTCAGCGTCGCATCGACCACCCACACGCGATGCAGTTCGTAGCGGAGCAGATCAGGATTCAAATGGCCGGGGCGCACCAGATCCTTCAGCTTCACGGTGTTGCTGTGTGCCTTGTAGGAGTTGTATGGGACCAACATTTCCTTCTTGCCGACCAACTTCCAGTCGAAGCGGTCCATCGCACCATTGAACATGTCGGTCATGTCATTGGTACGCAGGCCGTCTGTCGCGGTACCCGGATTGTCGTAGGCCACATTCGGAGCGCGTCGCACACGACGCTGTCCCGGGTTGTAGATCCACGCCTGACGCGGCTGCGCGCTGGAGTTCAGCGTTTCATGCACGAGCAACACGTTGCCCGCGAGACGTGCCGGCGAGACCACTTCCTGGAAAAAGTACAGGAGAATGTTGTTGATGTTCTCGGTGGTTGCACCCTTACGGTAGTACAGACCGAGGAACTCTTCCTCAATACGAATCGGCGTATACGCGCCGGTCGCAGTCGGAGCAACCTGATTGGCGTAACGCTTGCCGCCAGTGCTCTTGTACTTCAGCTTGTGGTTCCACATCGGCTCGAAGCCGTTCTGCGGAATCGGGAAGGGGAAGCCGAGCGACGCGCCCTGCACACCTTCGCCGTTTCCAACCAACTTGGCCGAGGTCGCGTTCGCGAGGGTGGCGTTGTACACCTCCTGCGGGAACGACGCCGAGCGACGCGTTGGATAGATATTCATCTTGAACGTCTTGTATTTCGCGAACATCGCCAACTGACCCGGCGTGAGCTTGGTCGAGTAGTCCTTGGCATTTTGCGGCGTGATCGCAAACAGCGGCTTGTCCGCCGCGAACGGATCAGGATGGAACATACCGGCACGATAACCCGCCGGTGGGCGCGTGATACCCCCGGTCCAAGCCGGGATGGTGTTGTCTTTGTTGCCTGCGGTTTCTGCACCGACGGGCGTCAAGTCCTTGCCGAGGCGAGCCGCCTGATCGGCGGTGACACCTGCCTGTGCTGCGCTGGCCATGGCGAGGGCTGTAGCCGCCGCCAAGATACCGTTTCGGATCTGTCGCATGGATCTCCCTCCGTCAGAACGAATACTTGACCGTGAACGAAACAAAGTCACGGTCGTGAATCAGGTTCAGATGACCGGCGCCGCGGAACTCGGTGTAGCTGAAGTCTGCTGCCCATTGATTCAGATAGGTCGCTTCGACGCCCACGGTGAGCGACTTGCGGCCTTCCAAGAAATTGCCGCCTGGCCCAGGAGTGATGCCGTTGACGTCGTGGTTGAATGCGACGCGCGGCGACATGTTGAACGGCGAGCCAAACACGTTGTTGTAATCAGCACGGGCCGCGAGGCGATAACCCCACGAGAAGCGCGTCGGGAAGCCATCACACTGCGAGACTGGATTGACCAGCGCGCCGCCGTGCAGCAGATCGCCACCACAACCGGTATCGGTGCCGTCACCCTGATAGCGCAACAAGTCCGGCGACGGCAGATCCCACACTTCGGTACCGCCGAATTCAGCGACCGTCGCGATCTGCTGTGCGCCCAGCCAGTTACCGGGGCCGAACGCCTTGGTCATCGTGAACTGCAACTGGCTCACTTCATGACGTTCCCAGCCACGCACATAGTCGCCCGGACCGTATTCACCGAGCTGGCTGATGAAGCGGTTGCCTGGCGCCGGAATGAACTGATTCAGGGGACTCAGTGCCGAGAACAGCAACTCGACGTCATCGAATTGAAGTGGTGTGTTGTCGCGATAGGACAACTCACCCTGCAACGCGATGCCGGTGTCGCCGAGCGTCGTATTGAAGCTCATGCCGTACATGTGAATGTCTTCGGGGTACTCGACGATGTAGCGGCCAGAGTTTGGCGAAGTGCTGGTCACTGCGTAACCGGACAACAGCGGCAAACGGCTGTGATAATTCATGAAGAAGAAGCCGAACTCAGTATCGTTCAAGGCTGGCGAGAAATAACGCAACGCCAAACCATACTGACCGTCGTCGCTCGCGTAATCGTCCTGCAGGCGCGGAATCGCCTGAATGCATGAAGCGCGTTCCAACTGGTTGCTGGAATAGGCCAATACATTGCCGCAATTTGCGAAGTTTGACGGCTCGTCAGCACGGCCGAAGCCGAGCATCAAGAAGTCCGCACCGAGTGTGCCGAAGTCGTTGGTGCTGAAGTAGGTGCCCGCAGGATCCGGCTCAGTCTGCTCGAACTCAAGCAGATACAGCGCTTCGATCGACAGATTCTCGTTGAACGCAAACGAACCTTGGATCATGTCGACCGGCAGGAATGCTTCCTTCAACTCGGCACCGGCCACACGTAGCTTGGAGACGTCGATCGGGTTCACGATATTGATGCCGTTCTGGATGAACGTGCTCTCACCCCAACTCACGGCTTGGCGACCGAGGCGAATTGATGCCTCATGACCGCTAATGTCCATGCTGTGGAAAACGAAGGCGTCAAGCAAGGTCAGGCGTGTGCCAACCTTTTCCTTGGCGACTTCGGTGAGGCTGGAACGATCGGCATTTTCCCAGTCGTAGAAATAACTGGCGCGCGCAAATGCACCCCAGTTTTCCTTGTAGTTCAGACTGAACTCACTGGTCATCTTGAACGCGTTCGAGAACAGATCGCCATCGTCGTAATTGAGGTTGCCGTCGTCGCCGTTCACCGAGAAACGAC
>Ga0073902_10000557_pt1 | contig 22021 bp, 23 predicted proteins | sample KloWWTmeKNB19Kit_FD_66667 | JGI IMG/M metagenome (GOLD analysis project Ga0073902, IMG submission 66667) | Active sludge microbial communities from Klosterneuburg, Austria, studying microevolution and ecology of nitrifiers - Klosterneuburg... | ecosystem: Engineered > WWTP > Aerobic digester >...
TGGAAGGACGCCATCATGCCTACCCAGTTCGAAAATTTCGACGTGCTTCTTGCTGGACCTACGCCGCCAAATGCATCGGAGCTAGTGTTGAGCAATGAACTTGAAAAGCTATTCACCGAAGCCAAAGACATCTACGACTATATTATGGTGGATACGCCACCGGTGGGTCTCATTACCGATGCAGTACTGATGATGCGCTACATGGATGCTACTTTGTTCGTATTGAATACACGGTTCGCGAACAAGGACCACGTCAACAATGCCATGGAAGTGTTGACGACCAGTGGCGGAAAGAACAGCGGATTTATCCTGAACGGTGTCCGGATGAAGAAGAGCAAGTACTACTACAATACCAACTACGGGTATGGCTATCGGTATGCCTATGGTTATGGTTATGGTTACGGTTACGGTTACGGGAAAAAGAACAAAGGTGTCGAAGGCACCAAGGATAAGTAAGCGTGATCGATATGACCAAAGTGAATTTAGAAAATGATCATGTCCAGCATTGGGATGTAGTGGTAAGCCCTGACCAGCCATGGTGGAATTTGGATCTTAAAGAGATCTGGCAGTACCGGGATCTGCTTTTTTTATTGGTACGTAGAGACCTTTTGGCGATCTACAAGCAAACCGTACTTGGCCCGTTGTGGCAATTGGTGCAGCCCTTGCTCACCTCCCTTATGTTCGCTTTTGTTTTCGGTATAATGGGCCGAATGGCAGCAGAAGGCATTCCTTCCACGTTGTTCTACATGGCAGCAGTGGTGCCTTGGATATTTTTCGCCAACGTGCTGAATAAGACCTCGACCACCTTGGTGACGAATGCGAGCTTAATGACGAAGGTCTACTTTCCGCGTCTTATTGCACCCTTGGCAACCACGCTATCAACTGCAGTAAGCAGCTTGATCCAATTGGCATTGTTCTTTATCATTGCTTTAGGATACCGCCTATTAGGTGGCTACGCATGGAGTCTCGATCTTTCCATATTGATGCTACCCGTGTTATTACTGATCTTGGTCGGATTGGGCTTTGGTCTCGGAGTGATCGTATCGGCTATGACCACTCGATTCCGGGACCTTGCGTTCTTAGTAGGCTTTGGTGTTCAGCTTTTGATGTATATGAGTCCAGTGATCTTCCCGTTGGATCGGGTAGAGCCAGGGTCGAATTTGAGACTGGCTTTGGAATTGAATCCCATGACGCCGGTCATCGAAGGCTTCAGAGCTGTGTTGATCGGCACATACGTGGAATGGTCAACCTTGCTCTATTCGTTCGGATGGATGGTTGGCGTGATCTTGGTCGGCTTGGCTATGTTCCGGCGCGTGGAACGCACATATGTAGACGTGGTGTAAGATGAGCGACCTAGCAATAAGTGTTGAGGATGTGCACAAGCGTTATCGTTTGGGTACGATCGGCAGTGGCTTGATCGCCGATGAAGTGAAAGCGATCTATGCGCGTATGACCGGTAAGACGGATCCACGCCTTTCGATCGATCAAGAGAAGGACATGCAACGCCAAGGCATGGATTTCTGGTCGTTGCGCGGTGTCTCTTTCGATGTAAAGAAAGGCGAGATACTTGGGGTGGTAGGACACAACGGTGCTGGAAAGAGCACGCTGCTTAAGTTGCTTTCCAGGATCACGTTGCCAACCAAGGGGACGATAAAGATGACAGGGAAGGTGTCAAGTTTGCTTGAAGTTGGCACGGGATTCCATCCGGAATTGACCGGGATCGAGAACATTTACCTCAACGGCTCCATCATGGGCATGCGTAGGGCCGAGATCACTGCACGGTTGGATGAGATCATTGAGTTCAGCGGCATCGAGCATCACATTGATACGCCGATCAAGCGGTATAGTAGCGGTATGAAAGTGCGGTTGGGGTTTGCTGTTGCTGCACATTTGGAACCGGATATTCTGATATTGGACGAGGTGCTTGCTGTCGGTGATGCGGAATTTCAAAAGAAGTGTCTCGGAAAGATGCAGGAAGTGAGTACCAAAGAGGGGCGTACCGTGATCTTTGTGAGTCATAATTTAGCTGCGGTCAAGACACTATGCAACAGGGCAATTTTACTGGATAAGGGCGCGGTCACATTCCAAGGTGATACGACCGACACCATCAACTACTACCTGAAAGGAGATACAGAGGCTCGGAACTACAGACATTTTGGTAAGGAATTTGACACTGACGAGTTCAAACTTGACGAGATCAGTTTCAATCCTGTCGGAGGATCAATAGATGATGCATTGGATGAATATCAGACCATTGAGATCCACTTGAAGATCCATATGAAAAGGAACGGCGCTAGGAGAAGAGTGAATTTTACGGTCCAAGATGATCATGGGGTTGTCCTTTTCGTTTTTAGTTCGGCCCGTAGTGATGTGAAGTTGCATGATGGCTTGAACCACTTGGTCTGTACCTTTCCGCAAGGATTTTTGAATATTGGCAATTATTTCCTCTCCATGCATCTTTTTGAAGATGACAAGTCCTTGCTCTATAATTTTCCGAACATGGCGGCTATGCAGATCCAAGAAGGTGAACGCGCGATCGGTAAATGGATGGGGCGCGAGCCAGGTTTCATCAAACCGCGTTTCGAATGGAGCAACAGCGCGGAGTGAAGTATTAGTGCAGAGTTGATTAAAATGATAATAATAAAAGACCTGGTCATATTGAACCTTCCTAAAACTGGAAGTTCATTTGTACGTAAAGTGATTAAGGATATTTTCTTAAAAAGAAGAAATAAAACGCTCACAGGAAGGATCCTGAATAAGTTGAGGATCAAGTCGATCGGTTATAAAGAGATCATGACCGATCATCCAATAGTTTCAAATAAGAGAGACCAACACGGGTGTTTTGATCAAATTCCGGAAAAAGATAAACATAAAGAGATCTTATCCGTGGTCAGGGACCCATATTTAAGACTTGAGTCACTCTATAAGCATAGATTTTGGGCGAGATATCCTCCCGTTGGGAAAAAGCAGTTAGAAACTCTGTTTCCAACTTTTCCTGACCTATCAATTCAAGAATATTTAAAATTGCAGATGGTTGGAAATGACCAAATGAAAGAAAAATATGGAATTGATAAGAATGTAAAGATCGGAAATCAATCTATTCAATTCATTCGATTTTTTTTTAGAGATCATAAGCAAGTATTATCAGAAATGGATCATGATTATATAAAGAATGGTGAATTCAAAAAAGACATGATAAGTGTTACTCTTCTAAAAAATGAAAACTTAAATAGTGAATTAGCGTCGTTTCTATCAAAAAATAGTTTTTCTAAAGAAGAAGTGAACTTTGTACTTAGCCATGAAAAGGTGAATGTAGCTAAGGATGACATGGAAAAGAGTTTAATTGATCAGGATCTGATCCATTTTGTGAATGAGAACGAATGGATACTTCTTGAGATTTTATCTTCTCTTGGGATCAATTATAAAAGAGAATTATAAATGGTGCTCCAACATTTTGAATTGATAATGGCTTGGAACGTGTTAAATGCCAAGCTCTGTAGCCCGCTCGATCTGAGTGTCGGCTTGATTGGGAATTACCATGGTATCTGCCACTACTCTTCCAATTGAATATGAGCTTGAATAGATAATGACAGGCCCGATCTACGTGACGCGTACTTTTTTACCTCCTCGAGAAGAATACGATTCTTGGTTGGATAGAATTTACGCGAGTCACACTCTTACCAACAATGGGCCTATCCATCAGGAGCTTGAAGAGACCTTGCGCGATCGATTCGGAGTTCCGCACATGCTTCTTATGAGCAATGGGACCATTGCGATCCAACTTGCGATCCGGGCACTGGGTATCAAAGGCAGCATAATTACAACACCTTATAGTTATGTCGCAACAACCAGCGCTATTCTTTGGGAAGGGTGTGAACCCATTTTCGTGGATATTGACCCGCAAACCTTTTGTATCGACCCTACTCGAATAGAAGCAGCAATAACCTCTGAAACTAAGGCAATCCTGGCCACACACGTTTATGGTTTTCCATGTGACGTTGAAGCGATAGAGCGCATAGCACTAAAGCATGGACTTAAAGTGATCTACGATGCTGCACATGCATTTGATATTGAATACAAAGGGCGTAGCATACTGCAATGGGGCGATGCAAGTACGCTCAGCTTCCATGCCACTAAACTATTCCATACTGTAGAAGGAGGTGCCGTTGTGACGAACGATCCAGAGACCTTGAAACAACTACGGTTGTTAAGGAGCTTTGGTCATATTGGTGATGACCATTTCAGTTTAGGGGTTAATGGCAAAATGAGTGAGATGCATGCAGCAATGGGCATGGCGGTTCTTCCTCACATGCCAGCGATCATACAGTCTCGTAAACATATTACTGAGCGGTACGTGCATGGGTTAGCTGGCACAGCATTGGTTCTACCTAAGATCCCAAACGGAACGGGATATAACTACGCATATTTTCCGGTCATATGTAAGAGTCGTGAACAACGTGAAGCCCTCATGGACCGCCTAACGAAAGAAGGAGTTTTTGCCAGACGTTATTTTTATCCATCGCTGAACAAACTGCCCTATTTATCCGCTCCTGTTATGCTCAATTCGGAGAATGTTTCTGATCGAGTGATGTGTTTGCCATTGTATTCGGACCTTGCAGATGTTGATGTGGACAGGATGGTGGAGGTCATCGTGGAATTTGATCTCAATGACAAGGCATAATTCTAACTCTTACGGGGACAGGGCATGCGTGGTTTACGAACTTTCCATACTGTCTAATTGGTAAATAGGCACTACCTAATGGAATGAGGAGTCCTGGTTTTCTATTATTCGGCGGTACTAATGATCGTGCTCTTTTGGCGCTTTGCCGAGGGTTCGAGCAATATCAGGTCCCTTATGGACTCATTGGTCGCAATAGTGATGATCTACTTCGTCGCAGCCGCTATGCAGATCACTATTATATTGAGAGGAACACGGAGGAACTGACCTTGGAGCAAATTAAGCGTGCTGTTGCGGAAGGTAATTCAAGAACAGGAGAACGACCTTGGGTAATATGCCCTACGTCAGAGTACGTAAACCTGAAAATTTTCACATGGCATCATGAATTGGCTGCTATTGAGGTTTCGGTCGGCACGTGCGCTCAAAGTTTGTATGGTGAATTATCCGAAAAGTCTTCATTCAGAAGTTTCTGCGAGAATATTGGGGTACCACCTCCTCGGATCTTGGACAAAGTAAGTGGGCAAGATGCCACATTACCATTCGTAGCCAAGCCAAGAACCAATTTATCGCGGTCTGGTAAGATATTGTATCCACATCTTGTGCGCAGTGAAGAAGATCGTGAACGTTTCCTTCTCAACTCAGATCAGGAGGAGTATTATTTAGAAGAGTTCGTATTAGGTGAAAGCTGGTATCTGCTGTTCTATTTCCCCAAGAACGGACCTGTTGCGCAAGGAGCGCAGCGAAATTATTTGCAACAAGGGCTTGGTAAGTCCATTGTATTGGCACGAGCAGAACCGTATCCGGAACAAGATGTGCCTCAACGATTTATTGACCAACTAAAACAGGTCGATTACCGAGGGTTCATCATGGTGGAGATCAGACGAACGTTGGCCGGGGATGCGATATCGATTGAGGCGAATCCCAGATGCTGGGGGCCATTCCAATTGACCATGGATGGAGGCATGGGCCTGTTCGAGACATTTCTGACGGACCACGGGCATCCAGTTGACCTACCTTCGCGAGGTCCTAATGGATCAAACTATTGTTGGACCGGCGGCATTTCCCAAGCGATCCGTAGTGGCAAGGGGTTGGATACGCATGTCAATAAAGCGAAGGTAGCATCGCAATTTACTCGTGCCATCTGGAACGATGTTTATGCAAGACGAGATTCATGGTCCTGCTTCTGGGCGGACCTTAAACGAAAATGATCAACAGGATCCAACGATAACGGAATGATGCAAGCAACAAAAGAGATCAAGGAACAACTGAACGAGCTGTATGAAAGGGCCAGCAAGCACGGGCAATATCAAACCCTACCGGACAAGTTGGCCACCGCATTAGAAATGCAGTTCGAGGTGAATGAAGAATGGCGTGGCGATAGAACTCGTTATCCAGTTATCAAAGGTTATTTGGCAAAGAACAAGTGTAACTCGGTGCTTGATATTGGCGCCAACACGGGCTATTTTTCGTTGTCCATAGCAGATGACATAGAAGGTTCCCAGATTACAGCATGTGAACTGAACAAGACCCATGCACGGATCATTGAGCTATTGGCAAAAGTAGGAGGGTACAACGAGTTCCGAGTAACCGACCGTTCCGCTAATATGGAACACATTGGCGATTTTGGTAAGTTCGATTGTGCTCTACATTTGAATATTCTACATCATGCCGGTCATGATTTCGACAAGGAGTTAGTGCCGGACCGTGAAGCGTTCATGCAATACGGAAAGAAGTACTTGAAAATGTTTGGAAGCTCTGTAGACCGAATGATCTTTCAAATGGGCTACAATTGGGGTGGTGATAAGACATTACCACTTGTAGGTCGGGATGATCAGGCTGGCAAGATCGCTTTCACACTTGATCTGATGGACGGTGCAGGCTGGGAGATCGAAGGTGTTGCACTCGCCAAGAAAGGGGACAAAGACCTGCCCATTGCGTACGACGTCTATTCACTTCATGAGATAAAAGGAGAGAAGGGTACCCAAAAGTGGCTGGAGGAACGCTACGGTGCGGATGTGTGGAGTGAATTTTATCAGAGGCCACTTTGGTTGTGCAAAGCGAAACGGTGACCAGCATCTAGGCCCCATGGGTTCAATGGAACTACGTTTAATATATCTACGACAATGAACAAGAATTTCGATCCAGAGAAAGAACGCGAGTTCCTCAATGGTCTGGTGCAAGACTATACCGATAGCTCACCATACAGCGAGATCAAGAAGGAGATCATTGTTAACTTGATGTTAGGTCACATCAATGGAACAGAAGGAACAGGACTACAGTTCGGTTGTGCCAATGGGTATGAAACAAAACGATTATCCTCGGCATTATCTCAACTGGATGTAGTGGATGGCTCAACGATCTTTATTGAAAGATTGAAAGCCAATGACAGCGGCAGCAATATCAACTACCATTGTGCCTTGTTCGAGGATTTCGATCATGGAACGGTTGGGCGTACCTACGATTTTCTTTCATGCAATTATATCATGGAGCATGTTTACGATACATCCTCGATCCTGGCCAATATTAAGAGCATGATGCATGACAAGAGCTTACTGTTCATTACGGTCCCGAACTCCTTGGCATTGTCGCGTAGGTTGGCATTGGAAATGGGTCTGGTCTCATCATTGTCCGCATTGACGGAGAATGACCACAAACACGGTCACAGAAGGACTTACACAGCAGATTCGTTAAGGAGTGAGGTAAAGGAGGCAGGGTTCAAGGTCGTTAAAGAGCAAGGCATAGTAATGAAGATCCTTGCCGATTTTCAGCTTAACGGGCTATTGAAGTCCAATGTGCTTAAAAAGGAGCACATCATTGGGCTTCAAGGATTGGCGGAGAAGGGTGAGAATGTCACCTACAGCGATTCTATATTTCTTGTTCTGCAAAAGGGCGGGAATTGAAAGCGTCGCTGCGTAATGCACTTGGGCAATGATCATAGGTCAGTGACGCGACAACATAGAATGCTTATCGGACAGGTTACAGAGCGATGGAATATCATTAAGCTCACAGCCTCGCTCCACTGATTATCTCAACAGTGAATTGCCCTTGATGAATAAGTCCTTGAATCTTCCCATGGTCAGCGTGATCATGCCCACTTACCAGCATGTTAAGTTCATTGAATCGAGTATAAATAGCATACTCGCTCAACGAACACAATTCACATATGAATTGCTTGTCGGAGAAGATGAAAGCACTGATGGTACAAGAGAAATTTGCCAACGTTTAGCGGCAGAGCACCCGGGCCATATTCGGCTATTCCTGCAGGAACGTAAGGATGTTATTCATATACAGGGCAAACCTACCGGCCGTGCAAACCTACTGTCATTACTAGCGAACGCTAAGGGTAAGTACATAGCGCTTTGTGAAGGAGATGATTACTGGACGGATCCTTTGAAACTTCAAAAACAGGTTGATTTCTTAGAAGCCAACCCTGACTATGCGATCTGCTTTCACCCGGCGATGCTTGACCGGAACGGCGAGCTGATCTCTGATTCGATAACAGAACCCAGGTTCGATCGTGTCACAGAGCGGCCTATTAGTATCAGTTCATTATTGGAACACGGGAATATCATGCATACGAATACCGTGGTGTTCAGGAATGGTCAACGCCCGTATCCGGTAGAATTCATGTCCGCAGCCATCGGCGATTATATGCTTCATGTTGTAAACGCTTCGAACGGTTACATCCATCGTTTGGATGATGTGATGTCGGTTTATCGTGTTGGGGTCGGGATCTTTTCCACGAAGTCTGAAATGGACACACATCATGCAATTGTGGTCAATCAAGCTCATGTATTGTCATTGCTTACAAAAGAGGAGCACAGAAAGATCGCTTTGGCCAAGTTTGAACGTTCGTTGAACACCTACATCAAGGTCATTGAGAAGTACGCGATCGAGGATGCAAATTTGCTCAAGCGAAAAAGTGGCCGTGACTTGTTAAGACTTCTATTCAAGAAGATCACATCCAAAAAATGAATATTACAGGTCGGTTCATTCGGAGCGAATGCTAATTCTGATCGGGATCAAATGGATGTAGGATTGATCATTTAATGATCGCTACCTAATTGGATGTAATGCTATGATTCCTTCCCATTGGTTTGCATCGAGGCCGATATGTTGGACACACTGGTGATCTGTTTCAAGGGAGCCACCGGCATTGCCGAGGTGCTGATGTAGGCTTCAAGGTAGTTCGCCCGTTCATAACTGGAGGTAACGCTCTTTTGGCCCTGTGGTGTTAAGAAGTGCGTTGGCCTGTCAAGGGCTACATTCAACACACTTGGCCATAAGGAAGAGCAAATTTTCGGTATACCGGATTGTTGTGATACTCTAGCAACATGAAGCGGGACGCAAAGCGGCCGTTATATGCCGTGAGCGTTCCGTAGGCTGATGGTCGGTTGTAAGCCTACAAAACAGTCCAGGATCGATCAGAAGCATCTAATTTACTTGACAACACTGGTTCTTTGATAATAGGAAGTATACTTTTGTGCCCCTCTTTTTAAGCGCGATACGGCGCAATTCTTAGGGTTGTTAGTGAAGTTACAAGGCGAAGTTCAGTGTTATGAAACAACTAGAGTCCGAGTCCATCGAGATCATCCGTGAAGCAGTAGCCACGGCGCGCAACCCGGTCATGATGTATTCCGTGGGCAAGGATTCATCGGTAATGCTGCATTTGGCGCGTAAGGCGTTCTATCCTGCGCCGCCTCCATTCCCGTTGTTGCACGTAGATACAGGCTGGAAGTTCAAGTCCATGTATACGCACCGGGAGCGCATGGTCAAAGAAAGCGGTATGAAGCTCATCTCACATACCAACCCGGAAGGGAAGGCCGACGGAGTTGGCCCGTTCACACATGGGAGTAGTTACCACACCGATGTTATGAAGACCCAAGGCCTCAAGCAGGCTTTGGACATGCATAAATTCGATGTGGTCTTTGGTGGTGCGCGGCGTGATGAGGAAAAGAGCAGAGCCAAAGAACGGGTCTTTTCCTTCCGCAGTGCGGGTCACCGTTGGGATCCAAAAGCCCAGCGTCCGGAATTATGGAACCTATACAATACGCGGATACAGCCCAATGAATCGATCCGAGTGTTCCCGATCAGCAATTGGACCGAACAGGATATTTGGAACTACATCCTGCAAGAGAACATACCCATCGTTCCCCTGTATTTGGCAGCAGACCGGCCAGTTGTTGCACGGGATGGTCAATGGATCATGGTTGATGATGATCGTTTCCCGTTCAAGGAAGGAGAAAAGGCAGTGATCAAGCGAGTTCGGTTCCGGACGTTGGGGTGCTGGCCGCTAACAGCAGCGGTAGAGTCGGATGCCGATACCTTGGAAGCCGTGATCGCCGAGACGCTGAATGCCCGTAGCTCGGAACGGCAGGGTAGAATGATCGATGTGGACGAACCCGGTTCCATGGAGCGCAAGAAACAAGAGGGGTATTTCTGATGGAAAAGGCACACGAAAAGGATGTCCTCGAGTTCGTAAGAGAACAGGCGAACAAGGAAACGTTGCGCTTCATCACATGCGGAAGTGTGGATGATGGTAAGAGCACATTGATCGGGAGGTTACTCTACGAAAGCAAGAATATTTTTGACGATCAACTACAATCGCTCGAGAGCGATTCTCGCCGATACGGAACCCAAGGTGAGAAGATGGACATGGCGTTACTTGTGGACGGTTTACAGGCCGAGCGCGAGCAAGGAATTACGATCGATGTAGCCTATCGGTTCTTTGCCACGGAAAAGCGGCGGTTCATTGTAGCGGATACACCCGGACATGAACAGTACACGCGCAACATGGCCACCGGCGCATCCACTGCGGATGTTGCTGTGATCCTGATCGACGCGCGCAAAGGTGTCCTCGTACAGACCCGGCGCCATAGCCGTATTGCGGCCATGATGGGCATCAAGCATGTCGTGCTTGCCGTTAATAAAATGGATCTGGTGGAGTTCAATCAGAACGCCTTCGATGGAATAGTTGCGGACTACAAGGCATTTGCCAAGGATCTGGGTTTCGATGGAATGCAGGCCATTCCGCTCTCTGGCCTGGATGGTGATAATGTGGTAGAGCGCACGGAGCGTCTTTCGTGGTACGACGGACCGAGCTTGATCGGTTATTTGGAAACAGTGGATGCCAAGCGATCAGCAGAGCGTGAAGCATTCCGGATGCCGGTGCAATATGTGAACAGACCGAATTTGGATTTTCGCGGGTTCAGTGGCCGGATCGCCGAAGGAACGGTTCGGCCTGGTAATAAGGTCCGGGTTTTACCCTCTGGTGTGCGAGCATCTGTGAAAGCGGTCCATGTCGGCTTCGATGAAGTTGAAATGGCAGATCTTCAGACCTCGGTGACCATTACGTTGAATGAGGAGGTTGATGCAAGTAGGGGCGATGTACTTGTTGCTGATGAGGCACCCGCTGAAGTTGCCGATCAGTTCGAAGCACGGTTGTTGTGGATGGGTGAACATGCAATGTCACCCGGACGGCAGTATCTAATGAAGCAAGCGTGCAGGGAGGTGACTGCGACCATAACCGGCATCAAGTACCGTGAGGACGTAAATACGGGCGGGCATTTGGCAGCAAAAACGCTGGAGCTCAACGAGATCGCAACGGTAGATATTTCAACAAGCAGCCCACTCGTTTTCGAACCGTATGGAACCAATAGGATCCTGGGTAGTTTTATCCTGATCGACAAGCTCACCTTCGAGACCGTTGGAGCCGGAATGATCGATTTCGCCTTGCGAAGGGCGAGCAATATTCATTGGCAGGCGTTGGAACTGGACCGTGCGGCACGTGCCGGTATCAAACACCAGAAGCCTCGCTGTATCTGGTTCACTGGGCTTTCCGGTTCAGGAAAATCCACAATCGCAGACCTCTTGGAAAAGCGCCTTCATGCCGAAGGCAAACACACCTATATTTTGGATGGTGACAATGTGCGCCACGGGTTGAACCGTGATCTTGGATTTACGGAGGCGGATCGCGTAGAGAACGTGCGCCGCGTTGCGGAAGTGGCCAGGTTGATGGTCGATGCTGGTTTGATCGTGCTGGTGAGTTTTATTTCACCCTATCGTAATGAACGCCGCATGGCAAGGGACCTGTTCGCGGAAGGAGAATTCGTCGAAGTGTTCGTGGATACACCGTTGGAGGAGTGCGAGCGCCGTGATGTAAAGGGATTATATGCAAAGGCACGCCGAGGGGAGTTGAAGAATTTTACAGGAGTCGATAGTGATTACGAGCCGCCTCTCGCCCCGGAGGTACATCTGCATACCATGCGCACGGAACTGGTAGACTGTGTAACGAACGTGATCCAGACGTTGTCATAATGTTCTTGGATTGGCGGTTGATCATTGCTGGTGCAACGGTAGGTCTTCTTGTTGGCCTTACCGGTGTTGGCGGTGGTGCCCTGATGACCCCGATCTTGTTGCTCGTATTCGGGATGGCACCTATGGCAGCTGTTGGCACTGATCTGTGGTTTGCAGCGATCACTAAGTTGTTCGCCACACCTGTACATCAACGTCATGGCTTGATCGATTGGCAAGTCGTGAAACGATTATGGACCGGGTCGTTGACAGCTTCCACATTAAGCTTGATCTGGTTGCGTTACCATCCGATCGATAGCTCATCCATGAATACATTAAAAGGAGCAGTGGCCATTACGGTAATGGTCACCGCCATAGCCATGCTTTTTCAAAAACAACTGCACGGGATAGGGCGCAGCCAAAGGACCACTGAAGGCGTGAAATTCAAATCAGTGCAAGGTCCGCTCACCGTTGCAGCAGGAGCATTTCTGGGGATCCTTGTAACCTTCACATCCGTTGGGGCAGGCGCACTGGGCGCGGTGTTCCTGGTCTACCTCTATCCACTTCGCTTAACTCCCCCTCGCTTGATCGCTACGGACATCGTGCATGCGATCCCCTTAGCCATATTTGCTGGGTTGGGTCATTTGTTCTTAGGACATGTAGAAGGGGGCTTGCTGCTCAATCTGATGATGGGTAGCATTCCCGCTGTCATTATCGGCGCGATGTTGTCCGCTAGAATGCCGCACGCTGCACTGCGTTTCATACTCGTATTGGTGCTCATTGCTGTGGGTGTCAAATTGTTGTTAAGCCTCTGAACCTTATGTCCGTTCAGTGAGTCTTCGGAGAAAACACGACAAAACAACCATGGTGGAATGTATAAGAGCCCTTGTCGATCTCCACTTGAAAGAGCATGACCATGGAACAAAATTCGATGACCGAGCCTTTACTGAGCGTAGTGATCTCCACTTATGATCATGTAAAATACATTGAGCAATGCATCAATAGCGCATTGATGCAGCGTACGGATCTTCCTTTCGAGATACTTATCGGTGAAGATGAAAGCACGGACGGAACAAGAGAGGTCTGTAAGCGGATAGCGGATGAACATCCGGATCGAATTCGGCTTTTCTTACGTTCCAGGGAAGATGTGATCTACATACAAGGAAAACCAACAGGGCGATACAACCTTCTGAACTCTTTGAACGCTGCAAAGGGGAAGTACATTGCGCTCTGCGATGGAGATGATTACTGGACGGACCCATTGAAGATCCAGAAACAAGTGGACTTTCTTGAGGCCAACCCGGATCATTCCATTTGCTTTCACCGAGCTATGTTGGAACAGAATGGTCAATTGGTTCCGGATTCAATCACCGAGCCTAGATTCGACCTGATAAAAGAGCGACCAGTTGGGATCAGCGCATTGTTGGAACACGGTAATCTAATGCACACGAATACGGTGGTATTCAGAAACTTTCGTGAGAACTTGCCATTTGAGCTGTTTTCTGCACCGATGGCTGATTATTTATTTCATGTAATAAGCGCCTCCAAAGGTTTTATCCATCGGTTGGATGACGCCATGTCCGTATATCGAGTAGGGGTTGGCATTTTTTCATCGAAGTCTGAAATAGAAACGCATCATGCAATTGTGGTCAATCAAGCTCATGTATTGTCTTTGCTTACAAAAGAAGAGCACAGAATGATCGCTTTGGCCAAGTTTGATCGTTCGTTGAACACATACATCAAGGTCATTGAGCAGAACGCGACAGAGGATTCAAATTTGCTTAAACGAAAAAGTGGCCGTGACATATTAAGACTTCTATTCAAGAAGATCACATTCAAGAAATGAAGAATATAGGTCGCTTCAATTGGAGCTAACGCTTATTCTGATCCGGGTCGCCGGAAGCGCTACTCGTAAAAGGTGAGATCGGCATTTGGCCTGTTCACCCTAGAAGACGGTTGCCCTTCAATTGGCACGTTGATCAACGAGTTGCTCGGAGACTAGGCTTTCTTTCAATGTGGACTGACGATCGGCAACGATCGGTCTTTCAGCCAAGGTGCATCAATACACTATATTCGCCGCATTCGTTGCTTGAAGTGAGATGAAATCACCATGCGCCTCGAAGTAAGAAGCACGACCATGCAACATCGTGACCGCCTTGAAACCTACCTATTTCAGAATCTCATGCTGCGATTCCTGCGCGACCTTCACTTGGAATACCTCTGGTTCTTGAAGCGTGAAAGGGAAGCCAGGATCCTTTCTGACCAGCAGTTATTGACTATGGTAGTTCAGCGGATCGCACGGCATTTCGAATCAACGGACAAGTTAGAGTCTTTCATCATGCTCAAGAATAAGCACTGAAAAACCCATGCGGATCTTTACCATAATTGTTACTTACAACGGCGCGCATTGGGTCGATCGCTGCTTCGCGTCACTAATGTCCGCCGATGCTCCCTGTACGGTTCTGGTCGTCGATAATGGATCAACGGACGGAACGGTAGAACGTATCCGGGCCGGGTTCCCATCTGTGGAAGTGTATCGCGCCCATGCGAACCTAGGGTTCGGCAAGGCGAACAATGTGGCCATTCGAATGGCTTTGGATCGAAGTGCCACCCATTTCTTTTTGCTCAATCAAGATGCTTGGGTAGTGCCGGGTTCATTGGCTGCGCTTGCAACGGAGTTGGACAAGGATCCATCGTTCGGGATCGTTAGCCCAATGCATTTGAACGGCAGCGGTGATGCACTTGATGTCTTTTTCTCCCGTTCGTTGATACCTGCACAATGCCCTGGATATTTATCGGACCTCGTTCTAGGCAAGGTGAAGACCGGGATCTACGCCACCACGAACGTTAATGCAGCAGCGTGGTTGATGTCCAGAGCTTGCGTGGAGCGCGTCGGTGGGTTCAGTCCTGTTTTCTATCACTATGGAGAGGATGAGAATTACGTAAATCGGTTGCATTATCATGGTTCACGTATCGGGGTACTTCCAGGCACATATGTCCATCATGATCGGGAAGATCGTCCGGAGAGTTCCTATTTCACGGACCGGATGGAGTATGACCGTCGCATCTTCGTGAGAAACCTTTCCGATCCGGCTGATGAACGGACCGGAAGTGAAGAATTAGCGGTACTGGCCCGTGCTCGATACAAAGCTTTACTGTTTCGACGATCAAGCGAACTTAAGCGGATCGACGCCCGCAAGCAATCCTTATTGAGATCGAATCTCCAGCAAGTCATTGAACTAAGAGCGCGTACACGTGTTCCCGGCCCAACCTTCCTCGGAGAAGAAGAAGATCTCTTGGGCGCTGTAATTCGTGTATAATGGCTATTCACTGTTGGACAAGTAGCGCCGATCACTGACGCAGGGATATTACTGAATGTTGGTGTGATCTGGATCGAAAAGCCGCAGGGTGTCGAACTGGACCAAAGCTTACGCTCCAACTATCGATAACGCAATCGGAGGAATACGTGGTGTTTGAAGGTACAGAGCACCTACCGACCTATCGTGTATAGCAACACCGTGACGGTGCCACACTGGTAGTTGAACTACGGTGGCTCGGGAATTGACAAGTCAACAAACGCACCACACGAACATTCAACACCTCGTTGGCAGAATCGTCCACCCATTCGTAATCCCCGCTTGCTGCTATTAGCCCCAAAATGCCAGCATCCGGGCATGCGGCTGCAAATTCCGCCCAGGTACACAGGCGCTTTCCGCTTAGCGCACAATTGTTGGCCGCGTCAAAGAAATCGGTTGTTCCTTGTGGTTGTTGCTCGGGATCAATGCAATACTGAGTACCGATCTCGATCATGCCCGTTGGACACTCCCGCAGCTTATGCGCGCGACCATTGAGCACTTGGAAAACCGCGCCATCAAAAACCGCGGATATGATCATGCCATCCGGAATATCCTCACCAAGAATCGCTTCACCGGGTTTCCAAAACAAAGGGTAAGGTCCCTGTGCCCCGACCTGGATCTGTACCGGGCCGTTGATGCTCGTTGGAGCAGTGATCATGAATTGGGTACCTGCTTCGATAGGAGTATCGAATGTGGTCAACGTAATTTGCCAAGTGGTTCCAGCTGTATTATTCACAAAACGATGAGTGCCGCTTTGTTCCACTTCCGCGCTTAATACATCTCCGGGTGTAAGTGACGGTGAAAGACCGTTCAGTTGTCGGTCGATGCTGCCAAGCCCATTTAAGATCAATGGGCCATCAGAACGCACTTGTGCATTCACAGCGACTGCCGAGCAACAGGCCAGCATTAATATGGTCGATCGCATCATCATCGCGGGTGGTAGCAACAGCGATTGTTAGCCGTTAATGTGCTCAGTAACCCAGTGTTGCGCTGGCTCCCACACGTAAGACGACCAACCTGGTCTGATCCATGGGCGTGGTTCGATGTATCATCCATCCATTCCCACTCCGAGAACAATCCCTGCAATTGCCCAGCGAGCACTGTGCAACCTACAACATACTCTGCCCAGCTACATAGTTTGCCACCAAGGTTGGCACAACGATCCCGTGACGGGTGGAACAACATGCCAGTAACAACGTCGGCTTCAATACATAAGCGGTCAGTCGCTTGCAGAAAACCAGGAGGGCAGCCCGTCTCCGTACGGTCCATCAGTATGAAGTAGCCATTCGCGTAGAGCACTTCACAAACAGCGCCAGCAAGCAATTGACCATTAGTGGGTGGTAGACCATCAGGCCTGACCAAAGGGACCGAGGCCAAGCCGTTCGCACCTTTCACATAGGTCGGCCCGAACTGATCGACAGGTGACAGGAACCGTAACAAAAGCCCGTCCGATAGTGAAGCCACGTCCGGCAGTGCAACAAGCAAGATCGTGTCAGAGGACATAGTTGCGGAACACCAAGTGTAACCTCCTGAAACAACAACTCCGTTCACCGTGATCGCAGAGGAATTGGACTCTGGCTCACCAACACCTTGCACGGTACGCTGTGCATCGTTCCCGGTAATTTGGATCGGCTTGTCATAAGTCACCTGTGCAAAGCAGCCTAATAAAGCGGTTACTGCGAGCACAGTAAGCGAGGTTCTTATCTGGTCATGCAACATCTGAAACGTACACTAGTAGTTGAAGCTATAGAGGAGCCGTGTTTACAATCTATTCCGGGGATCGTTCCGGTCTCACCATTTCCTCCATTACCAATTCGTTTGCCTCCGTCCAGATGGTTAGCGGCATCGTCCACCCACTCATAATCGAGCACTGTGCCAAGGAAGCCGGGAATTCGCAGGCACTGATGGACCCATTCGCTATTCTTGCACAATCGCGCACCACGGTTCTTGCAGAAGACCACTGCATCAAAGAAGGAAACTTCTGAACGTGAGGAATCTTCGATGCAATATTCCCTTGCACCCACACTGAATCCGTTCTTACAGGGGATCGAAGAACTCCCAAGAACGATGAAACGCTGGCCATCATAGATCATCCGGGAAGGCACTCCGGGCCATAGATCAGCACTATCCAATGGTATGCCACCTGCTTTTACGATGGGTCTTGCACCCAAATTATTCAGATCCAGTGTCGCTCCGGGTTCATTTGCCGATGTAGGTAGGATCGTCACTACCATCCCAGCAGAATAGTTCACTGGGGCAGGAACAAGAGTTCCGTTCAACAAAGTGGTTCCATTGACCGTCGTATACGTGGTCCGATTAGTTCGAATCGCCTCCACACTAATTGCCGCATCTGCGGTAAGGGGGTCGGCTAAGCCGGTGATCTGTCGCTCATTCGGGTTGGCACCGTTGAGTACCAATGGCCCAGGGATCATCAATTGTGCATTGCACCAATGGACGTTTCCTATTAGTGCGACCAACGGCAACAACACGTAGTATATAGCGCTTTCGAATGTTGATGTGACCATACTGGACCTTCAATGACGGTGCAAAAATAGTGAAGCGTAAGTAAAATCTACAGTATCATCTGACAATTGGATCCTGTGGTCGGTTCTGATACGATCTGCAGAGCTTTTGCAGAAGAATTGTTCTTCCATATCGGGTATCTTCGCGCTCAGAAAATGGAAGTGTCGGTAGTGGTTCCGGTCTTTAATGCGATACAGTATATCGAAGCGGCTGTAAACTCCATACTCGCTGTGCCAGAAGTTGCTGAGGTGGTGATCGTGGATGATGGTTCAACGGATGGATCCCGTGAACTTGTCCACCGCTTATTCGCGAGCGAGGAACGTGTGGTCGTTTACCATCATCCCGGTAGCGTGAATAAAGGCGTTTCCGCAACCCGGAACCTGGGTATGCAGAAAGCCAGGAAGGAGTTCATTGCATTTTTGGATTCGGATGACCTATTCCTACCGGATCGATTCAAGGTGGACCGACAGGTATTTGCGGAACATGCGGATGCCGAAGGGGTCTATGGCGCAATAGGCGTGCACTACCACGATGAAGGAGGCCGTGAACAATTCAATAAGGTATTTGCAAGTGAGCTTACGACATTGCGTAAAAGGCTGCCTCCGGAGCGCCTGTTCGAGGCTTTCATGGGCGTTGGTGAGCCAGTTCATAACCTTGGGAATTTTTCCTTGGATGCAGTTACTTTGAAACGCAGCGCATTGGCCAAAATGCCTCAGCTATTGAGAGAGGGAATGTCCATGCACGAAGATTCTGAATTCACAGTTCGTCTTGCATTTTATCTGCGCATGTATCCGGGCAGTATAGAGAAAGCAGTGGCGCTAAGAGGAGTGCATGGCGAGAATCGCATTACGGCGAATGAACGCTCACCGCGCATGCGTTGGCACTACAATGAAGTGCTGTTGGAATGGGCAATGAAGGAGGTGAAGGATCAGCGTGTGATCAATAAACTGAGATCCCAAGTGGTGCATGGTGCATTGAAAAGTGCCGGATCACCGATTGAGAAGCGTAACGCGATCAAGCTAATGCTGCATACGCCATCACAATGGAAGCGCGTTGATTCCGCCCACGCTTTCATAGAACTAGTAACGGGAAAAGGCACATGGACAACTCGAACATTAAAGAACGCATCCAACGTGGTTTACAGGATCCTCTGGAAGATCAAGGGTAGCGCACCGCCCGTTCCAATCCCAAGTGTTAGCACTTTATAAAGGTCTTGCACAATGACTCAATATCAATGAGTGTTCAACTTTTGCCTCCAAAAATAATCTCGCTGATCACGCTTTACAACAAAGGCGAGTTCGCAGGTGAGACATGGGAGAGCATTGTGAAAAATACATTACGGGATCTCACGAAGGAACAGCTAAAGCTCCATGTTTACCCAAGTGAAGGAGATCCTACAGGATTATCGGTCAGCAAAGTTCCTGAGTTATGGAAATGGGTGAATGAAATCAAGCAGATCAACAAGAGCAAAGGCGTATTTCCGGAACCCATATTTTCCAATGAAGTGGAACGTCACTGGGAGCGTTTGTTCAATTTATTGGCCGATCAGGATGCCGCGGCTGCACTGGCTCATGCGCGTTGTTCCAGAACGGTTTCTCTGAATGCCATCGCCCATATTGGTAAGCGCATGGTCCGACGAATTTCAGGTGATAAGTAGTAGGATCGCTCCGAGTACACCAAGCAATTGCAATGGATCAAGAGCCCAAGGTCAGCGTTCTTATGACGCTCTACAACAAAGGAGAATTTGTTGTAGAGGCCATTGATAGCATCTTGAAAGGGACATATGGCGATCTTGAGGTATTGGTCATGGACGATGCCAGTACGGACGACGGTCCTGCAAAGGTGCGAGCGATCAATGATCCGCGGATCAGGCTTGTTACCGCCGAAAAGAACGGAGGAAGGGCAGCCGCAGCCAACCGGGGCTATGAAGCTGCACGAGGCGAATACATTGCAGTGCTGGATGCGGATGATACAGCGCACCCGGACCGATTGGCCAAGCAGGTCGCGTTCATGGATGCACATCCGGAAGTGGGTGTTTGTGGCACTGCTGCACGTTATTTCGGGGCGCGTACGGGTATTGATCGTTGGCCGGCCACGGATCGCGAATGCCGTGCTAAACTGTTGTTCACCGATCCTGTTCTGTATGGGTCTTCAATGATCCGGCGGTCGGTCATTATGGACAATGGTCTGCGTAGCAACGCGGATTGGCGGTTTCCGGGCGAAGACTATATCTTCATGGTGAGAGTAAGTGAGTATGCTCAATTCGCGAACTTGCCGGAGCCTTTGTTGAACTACCGCATAGGTGAACAGAATCAACGCCATGGAAGAGACCCGGTCCACGACAAAGAGCAGGTCTGTCGGTATGTTTTCGGATCGTATGGGATCGCTGCAACGGATGAGGAATTCGCCTTACAGCTCATGTTCCACAAGCTCAAGAAAGGAACATTCAACAGTGCTCGGGTGAGATCCTTGTGGAACTGGCGGTGCAAATTGATCGTCATGAACCGGTCACGCCAGCTATTTCCGGTTGACTTATTCGAAAAGCATGTCGAATACTGTTGGAATACGGCATATTTCCTCTTAGCTGACGATGGAATTGGTGCTGCCATTACACACATGCGGCTATCCGGAAAATGGCCGTTGGATCGGTTGGTCTACTTAATGAAGGTCACGCTCAAACGTTGGGTGGGAAGAGGTTGAATAATTGTTGCAAGACTCCAGTATCTTGCACGCAATAGCGTCTGTCACGGTCTATGAACCTCCCTGTCGTCTCCATAATAACCCCAAGTTTTCAGCAAGCGGCATTCTTGCCGGAGTGCATCGCTTCGGTCGGCACTCAGGACCGTTCCATCACGGAACACATCATTGTGGATGGTGGAAGTACTGATGGGTCCGTACATATTATTGAACAGAACGAGAAGAATTTGAAATGGTGGTGCAGTGAAAAGGACCGTGGACAAAGCCATGCCATCAATAAAGGGTTGGAGCATGCCTCGGGCAAGGTCTTCAGTTGGATCAACAGCGATGATGCTTTACTACCGGGTGCGTTGCATATCGTATCGGAAGCATTCGCCCAGGATCCCGACCTACTTATCTTCGAAGGTATTCGAATGGTTCGTCAGAAAGATGGAACGGGAGAGCCGTTGCCTTTGGATATTTTATCGCAAACCGATGCACTTTATCATTCTCCGAAGATCAATCAGCAGTCGACCTTTTACGCATTGGATAAGGTCAAGGAGATCGGCGGTGTTGATGAAGCGTTGAAATACGTGATGGATCACGAACTCTGGTTGCAATTTCTATTTCGATATGGAATAGAACACCTGCGTATTGAACCCGTACGGCTGGCCATGTTCAGGATGCATGAAGACGCTAAAACGGCCACGGCACCTGAAGCGTTCGTGGACGAAATGGCGGGTGTCCTGCACGGGTTATGTTGTGCAGTGGAGCTTCTGGATCTAGCGCAGATACTCTCCGTCGGACATGAACTGCCCAATGGCTTGCGGGGCATACCGGTAAGCATGATGGAGCAGGATCGCATTTCGCGGATGGTGATACATTTTCTGTTGAAATGGAATAGAGTAATACACTCCGAACGAAGGTTCAATGCTATGCGGTTGTTCCTTTCAACACGCTTCGTTCATACGATCACTCTCAACGCAGAACAGCAAGAACGCCTTAAGGTGATTGCCGATCAGGTGAGTGCTGGAAGCTGGCTTGCCTTTCGTGCAAAGCGTAAATGGCAGCACTTATGGGGATGAAGGTGAGCGTGGTAGTTCCGGTGTACAACAAAGCACCTTTTCTAAGGGAATGTTTCGAAAGCATTTTCGCGCAATCATTCACCGATCTAGAGGTGATCGCGGTGGATGATGCCAGTACAGATAATAGCTTGGACGTACTAAGGTCATTCACTGATCCACGATTGCGCGTATTGTCGAATCCAACGAACAAAGGGCCTGGTGTTACTGCTCAGCATGCGATGGATCAGGCAGAAGGTGAATACATCATTCGTGTGGATGCGGATGATATTTTGTTGCCCCACCGGTTCAAAGAACAGATCGCTTTCATGGATGCACATCCGGAGATCGGCATCAGCGGTACCAATATCAAGATTCTCGGGCGCAACGAGGTGATCAAAAGGCCTACGCATCCGAACACCTGCAAAGTGCAA
>Ga0073902_10000560_pt1 | contig 21983 bp, 13 predicted proteins | sample KloWWTmeKNB19Kit_FD_66667 | JGI IMG/M metagenome (GOLD analysis project Ga0073902, IMG submission 66667) | Active sludge microbial communities from Klosterneuburg, Austria, studying microevolution and ecology of nitrifiers - Klosterneuburg... | ecosystem: Engineered > WWTP > Aerobic digester >...
CTCATTAGCTAAAACTGGCAAGGGCCATGGTACGGATGTGGCTGTGCAACTGGGATTATGTGGTGATGATCCGGTTACATTTGCTGTAGATCAGATCGATTCAAAAATCCGTGATATAGCTGCCATGAAAAAAATGGTGTTGCTCGGTATGCATGAAGTGGATTTTGATCCGCAGGAAGATATAGAGTTCCTTGTCACAGAAACCTTGCCGTATCATCCTAATGCTGTTACTTTTCTGGCAACGATGCGAAATGGTGAATCAATTGCCGAAACATATTACTCCGTTGGCGGCGGTTTCGTTATAAAAGAAGGAGAAGAGGCCGGAACAGTACAAACTGTTCAATTACCATTTCCGGTAAATGATGCTGATGACCTGCTGCACTGGTGTATTAAAACAGGCCTGAGCATTCATGAAATTGTGATGGAAAATGAAACGGCCTGGCGGGGTGAAGAGGAAACAAGAAATAGTGCTTTGAATATCTGGCGGGTAATGAAAGAATGTATCTACCGGGGTTGTCATACTCCCGGTATATTGCCGGGCGGGCTGAATGTAAAACGTCGCAGTGCAGCGCTCAATAAAAAGCTGCTGTCAGGTAAAGAATACCACGATTATGATTCATGGCTGATGGCAATCCGTTCCGGTGGGAATGATTTTAAATACACATTGGACTGGGTCAGTTGCTTTGCGCTTGCCGTGAATGAAGAGAATGCCTCCTTTGGCCGGGTGGTAACGGCACCCACCAATGGCGCTGCGGGTGTAATACCTGCAGTCCTGCAATATTATATTTCATTTTGCAATGGAAATAATGAAGATAAGATCATACAATTTTTATTAACAGCTGCGGAAATTGGAAGCATCTTTAAAAAAGGAGCCACTCTTTCTGCTGCGATGGGAGGATGCCAGGCAGAAATCGGGGTTTCTTCTGCCATGGCGGCTGCCGGTCTTACTGAATGTATGGGTGGAACACAAAAACAAGTGATGATGGCTTCGGAAATTGCCATGGAGCATCACCTGGGCCTGACCTGTGATCCGATTGCCGGCCTGGTGCAGGTGCCTTGCATTGAGCGAAATACTATGGGGGCAATTAAAGCTATCACGGCTTCCCAGTTGGCCCTGCAGAGCACCCCTGATTTTGCTAAAGTATCCCTTGATGCTGTTATAAAAACGATGTGGGAGACAGCCCTTGACATGAACCATAAGTATAAGGAAACGGCTGATGGCGGGCTGGCAGTGAATGTACCCCTCAGTCTGCCGGAGTGTTAGCTATTTACCTGTAATTTTTTCTGCACATTAAGCTTTTAGTCAAAGCAAGTTGTAATTTTAGTGTCCCCGTAAGACAACATGATTATCCTTAACATTTAAATTATTCTGTCATGGCTACTAAAAAGAAAGCAAAGAAAAAACCTGCTAAACCAACTCCCAAAAGGAAAGCAACTGCAAAAAAGAAAGTAACAAAGAAAAAAGCAGCACCAAAGAGAGTGAAAGCAGTTAAGAAGAAAGTGGTGAAGAAGGTGGTGAAAAAGAAAGTAGCTAAAGCCCAACCAAAGCGTAAGGCAGCTCCAAAGAAAAAAGTAGCTCCAAAGAAAGCGAAAGCAGCTAAGAAAAAAGTGGTAAAGAAAGTTGTCAAAAAAGCAGTGCCTAAAAAAGCAATGCCTAAAAAAGCAGTTGCTGTAAAAGCAAAAGTGGTGAAAAAGAAAAGTCCGGCCAGGACCGTTAAAGTAGCACAACCGGAAACAAAAGCTCCCGTAAGTGTGATTCCTGTTATGGTGGAAGAAGTAAAAGATATATACATAACACCGGATGGGGAACTGGAAGTAACCGAGACAATCATTACAGTTGATGATGATGACGTAGTAGGGACCGGTTTTGAGGAGGATGATATAGCAGAAGCTGATGATGAAAAGGAAGAAGATGAACCGGGAGTATAAAATTTCTCAACTCATAAAAGTAAAGCCGCCTGATTTCAGGCGGCTTTACTTTTTTACTTTTTTTATGAATTTATTATTAAAGTAATTGAAATGGTTGATTCATAAAACAGGAATAATTAAATTAATTCAACCCGGCATTTACTTCCGCAGGAATGTTACTATAGTTTTTGATTTCATTATACAAGGTATCTCTCTCCACGGGTTCTCTCTTGGCCTGCCTGATCAATGTTACCAGTTCAGCTGTTGTCATGGATGGACTTTGTTCTTCAGATCCTGCCATGCTGTATATTTTAGTGCTGTCGTCAATTGTTCCGTCAATATCATCTACACCAAATGAAAGAGAGAGTTGGGCATTCTGTCTGCCGATCATCGGCCAGTAAGCTTTCAGGTGAGGGAAATTGTCGAGATAGATCCGGGCAATAGCATACATCTTCATGTCTTCAATATGGGTGCTTTCCGGCACATTGCTCATATCATTATCCTTATTGCGGAATTTCAATGGGATGAAAGTGTTGAAGCCATTGGTTTTGTCCTGCAACTCTCTTAATCTTCTCATATGATCAATGCGGTGTTCAAACTTTTCAATATGCCCGTAAAGCATCGTCGCATTGGAATGTAATCCTAGTTTATGTGCTGTTTCATGAATATTCAGCCAGCCATCCGCATCCACTTTATCGGCACATATCTTTTCTCTTATCTCCGGGTGAAAAATTTCAGCACCCCCGCCAGGTATAGAATCAAGCCCGGCTGCAATCAAAAATTTCAAACCCTCTTCTGCACTCACTTTTGCTTTGCGGAACATATAATCGTATTCCACAGCCGTAAATGCTTTAATATGCAATTCAGGGCGATGTGTTTTAATGGCCTTTAGCAGATCTGCAAAGAACTGCAGGTCCATCTTCGGGTGCACACCTCCTACAATATGTACTTCTGTTATAGGTTTCCCGTCATATTTTTTCACCATGTGCAACATCTGCTCAATACTCAATTCCCAGCCTTCTTCCCGGTGTGCATAGAGTTTACTATAACTGCAGAAGTTGCAACTGAAGACACAGACATTTGTTGGCTCAATATGAAAATTACGGTTGAAAAAAACTTTATCGCCATGCAGTTTTTCTTTGATGGCATTGGCCAGGCTGCCTGCAAAACCAAGACTTGCTTTTTCAAATAGTAGTAAACAATCCTCATCGTTTATTCGCTGGCCTGCTTTTACTTTTTCAGCTATGGACTGAAGCTCGGGGGAAATTGCTGTTGTGGTGATCATATTACTGTAACAATTAACTGCGGGCAAAGTTACAACTACAAAAGGTAACTAAGGAAAGGCAGGGACAGAGAGTTTGAGAAACAGCTGGAAAGAAAAGGGGTACATTATATGGAATACTTAGTGCCTTCCTGTACTGGTATGTTTGTCTTTCAAAACACTAAAATCCTTATCTTCCCTTTTCAATAATTTCATTTTTATGAATTTAAAAGGAAGGCTGACTGTATTGAGTTTTCTGCAATTCTTTGTGTGGGGTGCCTGGCTTATTACAATTGCCACTTATTTTTTCTCTAATAATATGGGCACAGGAGCCCAGTTTGGGGCAATCTTTTCGACGCTGGCCATATCTTCTCTGATCATGCCTGCCCTTACAGGTATAATTGCTGATAAGTGGATGAATGCCGAAAGGTTATATGGACTCCTGCATATTTTATATGGAGCGGTTCTGCTGTATGTACCACAGGTTAAAGATGCCGGTACTCTTTATTATGTCATCCTGGTGGCTATGCTCTTTTATATGCCTACCATCTCTTTATCTAATTCTATTTCTTACACCTTACTCAAACAAAATAACTACGATGTGGTGAAGGTTTTTCCACCGATCAGGGTCTGGGGAACAATTGGTTTTATTGTAGCTATGTGGATGACAAACCTCACCGGAAGTAAAGCAAATGCCAACCAGTTTATAATTGGAGGGGTAGCGGCTATTTTGCTTGGGATTTATTCCTTCACCTTGCCCAAATGTCCCCCGCAACGATCTATTGCTAAAGATGCATCCATTATTGAGCAATTAGGTTTGAATGCTTTCAGGCTCTTTGCAAAATACAAGATGGCGTTGTTTTTTATCTTCTCTATGTTTCTTGGCGCTGCCTTACAGCTTACCAATATGTATGGAGATACATTCCTGGATGATTTCAGAAAAGTACCGGAATACGGGCCAGAGTCTTTTGTGGTAAAATATTCCACTATCATCATGTCTATTTCCCAGATATCGGAAACTGTATTTATTCTTACTATCCCGTTTTTCCTGAAAAAGTTCGGAATTAAAAAGGTAATGCTCTTTTCTATGATTGCCTGGGTGCTGCGGTTTGGTCTGTTTGCTTATGGTAATCCAGCCGATGGATTGTGGATGATCATTCTTTCCTGTATCGTCTATGGAATGGCATTCGACTTCTTTAATATATCGGGTTCATTATTTGTTGAAACCACTACCGATTCTTCTATCCGGTCCAGTGCCCAGGGTTTGTTTATGATGATGACAAATGGGGTAGGAGCTTTTTTGGGTAGTAAAATAAGTGGTTATGTTATTGACAAATATTTTACTGTGAATGGAGCAGATAAGGACTGGCAGAATATCTGGCTGGCGTTTGCAGCATATGCACTCGTTGTTGCGGTGTTATTTGCAGTGCTCTTCAAGCATAAGCATAATCCTGATGTAATAGAAAAAGTGACTCATTAAATTGAGCAGAACTGGTATAAAAAACCCCGTTCAGAAGAACGGGGTTTTTATTTTATAAGGAATAAGCTTAAATATGCGCCTCAATTTTCTTTACAAAATTTGCTTTAGGCTGCGCACCTACTAATTTATCAACTACCTGCCCGTTTTTGATAAACAGGATAGCAGGTATGGAAGTGATGCCATAGTTCATGGATACCTCAGGGTTATTGTCAACATTCAGTTTACCGATGTTGGCCTTTCCATCATATTCTTTTGATAATTCTTCAATAACGGGCCCGATTGCACGGCAGGGACCACACCATTCCGCCCAGAAATCTATCACGGTCAGTTTATCAGAAGCCAGTACATCCGACTGGAAATTAGAGTCTGTGAATTCTTTTGCCATTTGTATAAATTTTATTTTTTGTTTTTAAAGGGATTGCAAATTTAAGTCCTGCCTCAATAACATGCGATACTGGCACAAAGTTGTGCAAAACTTGTCCAACTAATGGAAAAATTGACAGGCTTAGGCGTTGAAAACGGTAAAGCCTCTTTCTCCTTCGTAAATCAGCTAGTTACAACCTGCACCTCCAGTTCTGGTTTATTTTCCAAAAACTGGATCATTTCTTCGTTCATCTCAAAACCGCTATTCATTGTCACCAGGCTGATTTTCATCTTGTTCTTAGGTTCTGATAAAGTGAATTTAAGGGTTGACTTGCCGGGATTATTCTTAACATTTTTTTCAATAAAGTTTACCAATTCGCTACTGATATCCTGCGGATGTGCCTCAATGGTAAGTTGTTTTGTCATGTTTCGCTTCATGGTTTCAGCCAGCGAGACACTCATAACCTTAAATTCAAATTCATCTTTATTGTATCGTTGTTTGAAATATCCGTGTATAAGAACAGTACTGCCCTGTTGCAATATGGGAGTCAGCCGCATATAATCTTCACTGAACAGGGGAAATTCAGTTTTGCCAGAATAGTCTTCGATCACAAAATTGCCATACTTGTTACCACTTCTGGCTATCCGGTGCTGTGCATCTGATACCAGCCCCACAATACGGAACGGTCTGCCCGGATTTGGCTGCATTTTTATCGCTTCTTTGAACTCATTGAAATCAGCCAATGGAGTTACACCATAGTGCTTCATTTCAAATTTGTAATTATCCAACGGATGGCCGCTCAGGAATATTCCGGTAACTTCTTTTTCATGATCCAGTTGTACAATCAATGGCCAGGGTGCACAATCAGTAATCCGTGGCGGAGGTATTTCCATGCTGATGGGCAGGTCACCAAACAACGTATTGGTGGTTGTGGCATTTTGTGAAGCCATCACCTGTCCGTATTTGATCACCCTCTCCAGGCCGTTAACTGTTTCCCCTTCAGGGATAGTGAAATACTGTGCCCGGTGATGTTCAGGAAAACAATCAAAGCCTCCTGCATAGGCAAGGCTTTCCAATGTCTTTTTATTTACTGTTCGCTGGTTGATGCGCCTGATAAAGTCAAAAATATTGGTGAAGGTGCCGCCCTTTTTCCTTTCTTCAATAATACTTTCAACGGCCGCTTCACCTACACCTTTCAATCCGCCCAGGCCAAAACGTATTTCACCCTTATCGTTTACTGCAAATCCTTTTAGCGATTCGTTGATATCAGGCCCCAGTACTTTTATTCCCATTCGTTTACACTCTTCCATGAAGAAGGTGATCTTTTCAATACTGCCGGCGTTGTTCAAAACCGCTGACATATACTCAGCAGGATAGTGGGCCTTTAAATAAGCTGTTTGGTACGCTACATATGCGTAACAGGTAGAGTGAGATTTGTTGAATGCATATTGGGCAAATGCCTCCCAGTCCGTCCATATTTTTTCCAGCTTTTCCGGAGGCAGCAATTTTTCAGTAGCTCCTGCAATGAACTGTGCTTTCATTTTATCCAGCACCGCTTTTTGTTTTTTACCCATCGCTTTACGCAAAACGTCTGCATCCCCTTTGCTGAAACCTGCTAATTTTTGAGCCAGCAGCATTACCTGTTCCTGGTATACTGTAATGCCATAGGTTTCTTCCAGGTATTCTGCCATTTCCGGAACATCGTAAGAGATAGCTTCCCTACCATGTTTACGGTCAATGTAATTGGGGATATATGCTATGGGCCCGGGGCGATACAGGGCATTCATGGCAATGAGGTCGCCGAATTTATCAGGTTTCAGGTCTCTCAGGTATTTCTGCATACCGGCACTTTCAAACTGGAATGTGCCGATTGTAGAACCGTGCTGATATAATTCAAATGTTTTTTTATCATCCAGCGGAATTTCATCAATATTTATTTCAATGCCATGATTCAATTTGATAAGTGCTAAAGCATTTTTAATAATGGTCAATGTTTTTAATCCAAGGAAGTCCATTTTAATAACACCTGCATTCTCAATATCTGTTCCTTCGATCTGTGTCAGCCATAAGGTTGACTCTTTAGAAGTGGCAACTGGAATTAATTCCGTGAGATCTCTTGGCGCAATAATGATTCCTGCCGCATGGATACCGGTGTTACGTACCGATCCTTCCAGCCGCTCTGCTTCATGTAATACTTTACTGGCCGGCGAACCTGACTGGTTATAAATCTCTCTGAGTTTTTTTACATTTTCCAGGTCATCATTACCCAGGCCATCTTTTTCTTCCAGCGATTTTTCACCATCCTTCGCTTTAAGGGGTGCATGCAGTACCCTTTTCAATTCTGTTCCGGGGCGATCCGGGACTAATTTAGTTAAGGCCCTGCTTTCCGGTAAGGGCAGGTCCATCACTCTTGCTACATCCGCAATACTTGATTTGGCAGCCATGGTGCCATAGGTAATGATCTGTGCTACCTGGTTCTTGCCGTATTTTTCAACAACGTAATCAATTACCTTTTGTCTCCCTTCATCATCAAAGTCAGTATCTATATCGGGCATTGATTTACGGTCCGGATTCAGGAACCTCTCAAATAGTAAATTGTATTTGATGGGGTCTATATTGGTAATGCCGATACAATAGGCCACTACAGAACCGGCAGCAGAACCCCGGCCGGGACCAATAAACACTCCTTTGTCTCTGCCGGCTTTTATAAAATCACTTACAATCAGGAAATAACCGGCAAAGCCCATCATTTTGATAGTGAAAAGTTCGAATTCAATCCTTTCTTTTACATCATCAGTTAATTCAGTATACCTTTTTGCGGCACCTTCGTAAGTGATATGTTTCAGATATTCCCATTGATTCTGCGATTCAGCTGATACTTTGTATTTGCCGATTGTTTCTTCTTTACTGTGTATCTCAAATCTTTTCTCAACGGGGAAGTTGGGTAATAGAATATCACGGGTAAGATTCAGTAACTCTATTTTATCAACAACCTCGTTGGTGTTATCAATTGCTTCGGGCAGGTCGTGAAAGACCTTGCTCATTTCTTCTGTGGTCTTGAAATAGAACTGGTCGTTCGGGAAAGCAAAGCGTTTATCTTTTATATGTACATCATCATCTGCAAAATCCCGCAGGGCAGGAGTAGCCTGTTTTTCCCCGGTATTGATACAAAGTAAAATATCATGTGCATTAAAATCATCCTGCTCCACATAGTGAGAGTCATTGCTGGCTATGATTTTTACATTATACTTTTTAGCAAACTTTATCAATACATCATTTACTTTATCCTGTTCGGCCATGCCATGACGCTGCAATTCCACATAATAATCCTCCTGGAATACATTCAGCCACCATTTAAATTCATTTTCCCCATCTTCATCCCCTTTTCTGAGTATTGCCTGTGGCACCGATGCCCCGAGGCAGCAGGTGGTGGCAATCAATCCCTCATGATATTTCAGGATAAGCTCTTTATCAATGCGGGGGTATTTGCCATACATGCCTTCAATAAAACCAAGCGAAGTAAGTTTTACAAGATTCCTGTACCCCTGTTCATTTTTTGCAAGCAGTATCTGGTGATAGCGTTTGTCTTTTTGTTCCTTGGTAAAAGTCTTTTGGTGTCTTGTTTCCGTAATGTAAAATTCACATCCTACGATGGGCTTTACTTTTACATTGCCGTTCTCGTCTTTATGTTTATACGCTTCGGCTACAAATTCAAAGGCACCAAACATATTGCCATGGTCACTAATGGCAAGGGCAGGCATGCCGTCTTTAATGGCTTTCTTATAAAGATTCTGAATAGAAGCGGCTCCGTCTAATAAGGAGAATTGTGTGTGTACGTGGAGATGCGAAAATTTCATACTCACTGTCCTTTATTTCTTTTTAAAACTATAAATATTAATCAGGCCGTTACTGTAGCTGCACACCCAGGCTTCCAGTGTAGTATCATTTTCAAAAATATCCACACCTACCGGGTGACCACTACAGGGCAAAGATGCCACTTTCTCAAAGTTGTCAGCATTGATTTTGTACACATCCACAAAATCACTGCTGTAGCAGGTTACAAAAATGAATTTGTAATTTTTTGACAGTACGATTGTCCTGGGCTGTGCATGGGTTTTGGCAGTGAATAAAGATTTGCCCGTGGCGGCATCCAGGCAGGCAATAGTGCCAAGACTGTTGTAAGAGACAAATAAATGTCCGCTGGTATCCATTACCAGGTGCCGGGGACTGGCTGCCACATTCATATCGTCTTCTTTCATCCAGACCGAATTGCTGATGACTGTAATACTTGATCCGCCCATGATAGCCACATAAGACAGACCGGTTTTATCGTCTACTGCAATACCTCTTGGTATGGCTGAAACAGGAATGGTACTGATTACTTTTCCGTAGGGTGTTATCGTATCATTCATTTCCAACACACTCACATTACGGGAATGCCAGTTGCTGACGAGCAGATTTTTATTGTCAGCTGTTCTTGAGATTACTTTTGGTGTTTTTCCTGTTTCAATCAAAGGCACCTGGAATGAATCTTTTTTATTGCTGCCGGGGTAAATGACAGTTACCGGTTTTGTTTTTTGGTTTGCAGAACGCTTTGCATTATTTTTTGAAAAATCATCTACCCAGATTGGAATAATCCCATCGGCATTGTGCAAGGAAACCCATAAAATTCTATCATCATGGCTAAAACAGGCTTCAACCGGTTTTTCCTGGTAAGATGCAATGGGCCTGCTTTTATTGTAATCCCATCCTGTTCCCCTGGTGGGTTTGAACTTAAATTCACGGGTTATTTTTCTGGAGGCCCGGTCAAATTCGTAAACACTCATGCCTTCCAGGTTCATCGCAAATAACTTTGACCCTTTTGAATTGAAAAGGACTGATTTTGTCCCGGAGGCGGCTGCCAGCACTTCCTTTTTTTCAAATTCAAGTTCGGAATAAGGCCTGGGGGGTGGTGGAAGTAAAGGGACAATGGTATCTCTGACAACTACACTGGCTGCCAGTACCTTAGTGTGACCTTTATCATCCGCGGTATTTTGGCAACCCGCAGTTAACAAAAGCAAAGTGAAGTAGGAGAATAGAGCTTGCATGGTTTAATAGTTGCTTCAATAATAATCAAATAATCGCACCTGGCAATTGGGTTGATTTTACTCAATATACACAGCCTGTTAGAAACTATAAATCATTTAGTTACAGAGGTTTAGGGGTGTGGCAATTTTTACACGGAAAATTCGTTTAAGGGATGTCAATTTTTTAGGATAATAACCTATATTTTTGCACGCCTCCCTACGGGGAATCAGCAAATCCAGGAAAACAGGTTTTTAACCGACCTATGAAATCAACTTAACATGATAACCCGTATGGTTAAGCAATTTTTACCAGCATTAGCATTTATAATACTGCTCAGCAGCTGTTCTACATTCAAGCCGTTGAATTTTACCAGTAATAAGCAACTTTCTGCATCCGAGGAATCAGTAGCTCCTTCCAACGCAAAATTTATTGAAGAAATTTCTGTTACTCCCCAGATGGCTGAAGTTAAAACGGCACAACAGGAGATTGGGGAAATTAAAAAAACGAAGGCTGTAAAAATCCAGAATGAGGTTATTAAGGTGGAAGATAACAGGAAAGCATTAAAGGAGACAGTTACCAGGGAGGAACCCCAGTCATCAGTAAACCTGTTTGCTAATCGTACACCATCCATAGAGAGTGCTTCTTCTGTCCAATTAAAATATTCAATACTTCTGAATACTGAAGTAGAATCATTGCCAAGCAGATCTTTACTTGAAAGTGTGGACGAGTGGTACGGTGTAAGATACCGTGTAGGTGGAAATACAAAAACGGGTATTGATTGTTCAGGACTAACCGTAGCAGTTTATGCTGCCGTGTATGGTATGATGATTCCAAGAGTTTCCCGTGAGCAATACCGCATCAGCAGGAAAATATCTACTACAGAATTACAGGAAGGTGATCTTGTTTTTTTTAATACCAATGGCCGTGGCGTATCTCATGTGGGGGTATACCTGGGTAATAACAAATTCATTCATGCTTCTGTTTCAAAAGGAGTTATGGTAAATGATTTATTTGAACCATACTACCTGAAACGGTTTGTTGGTGCAGGTAGAATGGATGACAAGCAAGCTGTAGCCAGCAACTGATAATTACTTTCTTATTCCTAATCTTTTCTGGACATTTTGAAGCACCGGTTGAATATCCGGTGATAATCTCATATAGATTGCTCCTGCTCCGTATAAGGTTATGAATGCGATACTCCTTAAAAAAATAGCTGCCAGGCCATCGATATTCCTGAAGGCAAAATAGCAAATACCATAGCATACAGTTGCAAGTAGCAATGTATAACCTGACTGAACTGTTAGCGGAAATAACCTGAATTTTTTCCATAAAAAAATGATCCGCATAAGGTTATACACACTCATTGAAACCAGGGTGGCAAATGCCGGACCGATGATACCATACTGTTTTGTAAGCAGGTAGGTAAGGGGCAGCATGATGAGTAAGAGCACTATACCACTGATAAGTTCAAATTTCCAGTAAGTCGATGTGACGATGATCTGTGAATTAACCCCGGTGCCCATATCGATTATAACGGTAATCCCTAAAACAAAGAAGACCCAGGCAGCATCCAGGTAAATGGGTTTTAATCCAAATGTATTTATCCCATCAGTAAAGTTGAGCCAGATAAGCAGGAAGATTGCACAGGCAAAGAGAAGTTGATTTATGGAAGACCGCTGGTAAACCTTTTGCAGCAACGCTGTATTCTTTTCTTTCCATGCCCTCGATAAATGAGGCATAGCGGCAGAAACAATACCTCTTTGCGGAGCCTGGATGATACTTGTAACGACAGTGGCCAATGCAAAAATTCCGGCTTTATCCAGGCCATCGTCCAGTACTGAAGCAATAACAAAAGAATCAAAAACCTTTGAAAGGGTTTGTATCAGCATCGCACCATAAAAGAAAGAGCAGAACAGAATTATTTTTTTCAGGAATCTCCTGCTGACCTTACTGACAGTAAAAGCGAAATGAATTTTTTTGGTGATAAGCAGGTAAATGAAAAGTCCGATGGCGATGCCCGGGTAAGTAAATGCAAAGAGTTTTATGAATAAGTCGAAATCGCTGATGACATTCAGAAGAAAGAGGAGTATTAATATAGTTGTAAATAATCTCCATTGTACCTCTTTAAAATAGTTGGTAACGACTGGTTTACCAATGCTCCAGGTATAGGCTTCAAGGATTGAATAGATGGTAAGGCCTAGTCCAAGCGGGAAAATCCAATAATAGTAAACCACCAGCAATGGTGAATTGGTGCCATATTTTTGAATGACAAGGTCTTTCAAAAACCATCCGGCTGCCATTACAAGGATAAAACCAATAAAGCCGGTAAGCAGTGCCCACGACAGCATGTCATTTTTCCGGTCCGGCAAATGGTCTTTATAATAAGGATAAAATTTGTAGATATAAGAGGGCATTGCCATATTCGAAAGACTGCTCATCATAGTGGCTATGGCAATGAAAACGGTAGTGAGGCCATACTGGGCTTCTGTGAAAAGACCCTGCTTGGTAAAAAAATAAACGTTGATTAATCCAACAGCAAATCCAACATAAATAACCAGAGATGAAATAATGCTTTGCCGGCGGATATTACTCATGTGGTAAAGGTAAGTTGTGAAAGATCAATGACCAATATGTTATTGACCGGGTGTACTCAGTTTACCTTTTTAGTAGTGACGTAGAAATTGGCATTTGCATTTAATTGTTCAATCAGGCCAGCCGGGATCATTTTGTCTTTCCATTCAGTTGTCGGGGAAAGCCAGCCGATCTTTTCTGTGTAAACCGGCATATTAAAACCGCTGATGCAATTTGCCCAACGGTAGGAAAAATTACCGGCATTAATTTTATATTCCAGAACCGGAATTTCAGTTGTTCGCAGGAACTGGTCAAAGATTTTTGACAAATCTTTACCCGAATACCTGGAAAAATAGTCTTCCACATCTTTTGTATCTACCATCTTGTGATAGAAATCTTTATTCAGTCCCCTGAGTATTTTTCTGAAAACAGTATCATCATTGATAACCTGCCGAATTGTATGCAGCAGGCTGGCTCCTTTATTATACATGTCACCGCTTCCTTCTTTATTCACCCCATAAGGGCCGATCAGTGGCCTGTCATTGCTGATTTTTTGACGGATGCCCTGCAGGTATTCATCCCCGGCCTGTTTACCATAGTGGTATTCTGTAAACAATACTTCCGAGTACATCGTAAATCCTTCATGTACCCACATATCTGCAATATCATTTGTTGTGATATTATTGGCAAACCATTCATGGCCACTTTCATGAACAATAATATAATCCCATTTTTTGCCCCATCCGCTGCCGGAAAGATCCATACCGAGATAACCATCCAGGTAATAATTGCCATAAGCGATAGCACTCTGGTGTTCCATTCCCAAATGGGAGGACTCTACAATTTTAAATCCATCTTCATAAAAAGGATAGGGACCAAACCAATATTCAAATGCTTCCAGCATTCTTTTTACATCCCGGCCAAACTGTTTTTTTGACTTTTCTAAATTATAATCTAAAACCCAGTAGTCTAGTGACAGATTTTTTTCAGTCTCGCCAATATAATTATCCGACCAGAGTACATATTTACCGATATAAGGAACGATATTATAGTTGTTGATCGGATTTTTTACCTGCCAGGTGTATAAAACAGTACCATCTTTCTGATCATCAGCAGCATGTAATTTTCCATTGGCAACTGCAACCAGTGTATCCGGAACTCGTACCTGTAAAAGCGCACCGAGATCTGGTTCATCACCCTGGTAATCCTTACAGGGATACCAAACGCTGGCTCCTAATCCCTGGCAGGCGACAGTCATCCAGGGACGTCCTTTGGCATCTTTACTCCATATCCAGCCTCCATTCCAGGGCGGATTGATGGCTTCCCGGGGTTTGCCATGAAAATAAATTTTTATACTGTGAAGGGGTATGGCTTTCTCTTTTTTTACCAATGTCCTAGCTGCTATGAATTCATAATTGCCAAAATCAATGATATATACATTACCCAACCGTTTAAATGTGCTGATCTTTTTTTTCTCAAATAGGATACTGTCAATCTCCATCGGTTGTTGCAGGTCAATTTGCATCTTTTTGTTTTTGCCATCTGTGTTGATGTCAAAACTGATCTGGTTCCAGCCGCTTATTGTCCGGGTTTTATAGTCAGGAGTTACCTGTATATTATAGGAAGCAACATCCCACCAGGCCCGTTCTGGCGTTATACTGCCTCTTAGTGTATCCTGACGTGTAAATTGATTTTGCCGGTTTAATGGCTGTGCACAACTATACATTACAAAAAAGAGAGGTACAATGAAACTAAAACGAAAAAATAGCGTAGCCATCTTAATTTGATTGAATGAATGTTTCCGATACTTTGCTAATTTAGACCGGTTGTAATTAATTCATGAACCGTTTAACAAAATATTCTCTGCTTTTTTGGATAATGTTGCTGTTGTTGACCTCTTGTTATAATAAAAAGAGTCATGAAGGCAAGATCTTCCATTATAATGAATTTTCGGGTATCCCCACATTGGATCCGGCTTTTGCCAAAAGCCAGGCTACCATGTGGCCTGCTCACCAGTTGTTCAATACACTGGTTGAAATAGATGACAGTCTCCATATTGTTCCTTCCCTGGCCAAAAGCTGGGATATTTCACCTGATCGTACTATCTATACTTTTCATCTCAGAACTGACGTCTTTTTTCATGATGACGCTGCATTTGAAAAGGGAAAGGGCAGAAAGATGACAGCCGCTGATATTGAGTATAGTCTCAAAAGGATCATTGATAAGCAGGTGGCCAGTCCCGGTTCCTGGATATTTAACAGGAAAGCAGATACAATCCAGCCATTTAAAGCCATTGATGATTCTACTTTTCAATTAAAACTGCTGCGTCCGTATAATCCGATTCTGGGTATTCTTTCCATGCAATATTGTTCTGTTGTACCAAAGGAAGTAGTGGAAATGTATGGCACAGATTTTCGTCGTCACCCTGTTGGCACCGGGCCATTCCGTTTTGTACACTGGGAAGAAGGCCAGGCTTTGGTGCTAAAGAAAAACGAAAATTATTTTGAAAGAGACAGTGCCGGTAACCAGTTGCCTTATCTTGACGGGATTAAAGTTAGTTTTTATGATAGTAAGGCAACTGAATTCTTATTGTTCCGTCAGAAAGAGCTTGAGTTCATCAATGATATCGAAGCTTCCTTTAAAGATGAAGTACTTACAAAGAATGGTACACTGCGTAAAAATTGGGAAGGAAAGATCGCATTGCATACCAGCCCATATCTCAATATAGAATACCTGGGAATTTTGGTTGATTCAAGTAATGAACTGTTGAAGGACTCACCAATGAAGTCAAGAAAAATCCGGCAGGCTATTAACTTTGGATTCGACAGGCGTAAAATGATCCTGTATCTACGCAATTCATTGGGTACGCCTGCGGAATCTGGTTTTGTACCTATGGGTTTGCCATCTTTTGATTCATCTGTAGTAAAAGGATACAATTATAACCCGGCGAAAACAAAACAGTTATTAGCAGAAGCAGGATACCCGGATGGAAAGGGGATGAATGCCATAAAACTGCTGACCATTGCTATTTATGCTGACATGGCGAATTTTATTGCCAAACAACTGGAGGAATCTGGTATACCGGTACAGGTAGAAGTTGTACAGAAATCCTTGCTGCTGGATATGACTTCTAATTCAAGAGCTGCATTTTTCCGGGGAAGCTGGATAGCGGATTATCCTGATGCTGAAAATTACCTCTCTGTTTTCTATTCCAAAAACCCCGCACCGCCTAATTATACCCGGTATAAAAACCCGGTTTTTGATGTTCTTTTCGAAAAGGCCATCGCAGAAACAAATGATTCGTTGCGCTATAAGCTTTACCAGCAGGCGGACCAGGTGATGATACAGGACGCACCGGTGGTACCTTTATGGTATGACAAAGCCGTTCATTTGGTTCAGCCCAATGTAACAGGATTTAATCCCAACGCACTTAACCTGCTTGAGTTAAGGCGCACAGAAATAAAATAATATTTTTTTTCAACTCTTTTTCGCTTTAAATCGTAATTATACGAGCTGTTTCACTATAGGATTTATACGTGGACTATTGCATAATTCCACATCGTATATTACTTTTGAACCGTAAGTAAAAAGCCGGGTACATTTTCATATAGTGTATCGTAGTTTTTGAAAGCAATTCCAAGTTCCTCTGTTGAGCCGATAATCACAACCCTGGTAAAAACTAAAAAACCGTACTATGAAACTATTTTCTATTCGCATTTTAATGCTATTTAGCATTTCTATTTTTTTGCTTCCATCTTTCGCAATTGCCCAATCAAAATATGAATTTAAAGGGGCTACATTAATTTCTGGTACTGCATTAAGTATTGGTGCAGTGTATAAATTTTCTTCAGTAAAAGCAGGAGTTGATGCAACTGTTACTATAGCAGATATTACAGGAGGAATTTCAATAACAAATATTGATGGAGGGGGAGGTTTTGACAAGGCATTACAGCCTGTAATATCTGTTCCGGCAAATCGAAATGGTTATATTGAATTTAAAATTGATTTTTTTGAGGCTGGCACAAATAATTCTCTTATACAAACAGAGGTTCCGGTTACCCCGATTGACGTAGATGGTCAAATGTACTCTGGTCTTCCTCTTTACGAATTTGATGAAGTAGATATGCCAAACGGGTATACTTATTTTCAGTGGGCCGGAAGTGAATTAAACATGTCCCGCAATGGAACCTGGGCTAGGGGTAAAAATAAAGCAGCAGTGGATTATCCCGGAATTGATACAGCACAAAAAACAGTAATGTTTACAACTATTAATGCAAACATCAGCTCAATCAGTATACGGGTAGGGGCAGATAATCAATCAAATACTGGCGCATCAAGATTACGAAGTTTGTATTTTCAAAGATTTTCCTATCCTTTTGAAATAGTATTGCCCAACAGGACATTAATAAGTTTTAATGGAGTATTCAAATCAAACCAGGTTGAGTTAAAAGGTGTTTTATCTGCCAGTCATACATATGATAAAATTATTATTGAGAAAAGTAGTAACGGATCTTTTTTTGAAGAGGCTGGAAATTTGGCAATAACCAATAGTGGATCCGGCGAATTTCCATTTACTTTTTTGGATAGTCATCCTTATGAAGGAGTTAACTATTACAGGATCAAACTTGTAAATACTATTCAAAAAATCTATGAAATAAGTAATACAATTATGATAAAAGTGGGTAATGAGAAAAAAATGTTTACGTTTTATAATACTATTTTGCGTCAGGCTGATCCTGCAGTTACAATACAATGTAATGACCAGAAAGAAGTACAGTTGGAAGTGGCAGATATGGCCGGGAGGATGGTATATAGTAAAAAAACTAAACTCTTGAAGGGAGTTAATGTTGTTGATTTGACCTATTTCAAAGCAGGGAGGGGTTATTTTGTACTTGTGGTTCGAACAGCGCAGGAGTTTAATAGTCAGAAAATAATAGTTCAATAAAATAAAGCGGGTTATCCCCGCTTTATTTATCTATCAATTATCGACTTTCAATTTGTTCTTAAAAACTTTTCTGAATTTTTCCAGCTTAGGCTGTATCACTATCTTACAATAAGGATTGCTGTTGCCATTTAATTCATAATACTGCTGGTGATAGTCCTCTGCAGGATAAAATTTGCTGAAAGCTGTTATCTCTGTTACAATAGGGTTGTTAAAAGCCCCACTTTTATCCAGTTCCGTTTTATATTTTTCCGCTTTTTCTTTTTGTTCTGAATTGTGATAAAAAATGCCGCTTCGGTATTGCGTGCCAACATCTGCTCCCTGCCGGTTGAGTGTAGTGGGATCATGTGTTTGCCAGAAAACTTCCAGCAGTTCATCAAATGTTATTTTTGTGGTATCATATGTTATTTGAAGGCATTCTGCATGCCCGGTCTCCCCATTGCTGACTTCTTTATAAGTGGGATTGGGTGTTTGTCCACCTGTGTATCCGGACACTGCACTAATCACACCGTCCAGTTCTTCAAAAATGGCTTCAGTACACCAGAAACATCCGTTGGCAAAAGTAGCTATGGCTGTATTGGGTTGGGTTGTCATATAATTATTATCTTTTTTTATTTTATCTGTTGCTGTAGATTGCTGGGCACAGGAAGACAAGGTTGCGAGTCCTGCTATAGCTACTGTTAAAAATGGTTTCATTATATCAGTTTTAGGAATCATTATATGAATTTCGGACAATTATTCTTTTGACAACTGCTTAAATTGCAGGTTCTACGTTTGTATATAACAAATTAACTTACGAAGAGTTGAATAAAGAGGATTTATTATGAAGAGTCTTGTAATTATTTTAACATCTTTGTTTTACGCTAATATTAATAAGTTTATAATAGAAGAATGATAATTCTACTAATGAATTATAACCCAGGCTCCTTGATGATATCAGCGATGTGGTATTATTAAATAAAAAACCCATCGTCCGAACGATGGGTTTTTTATTTATTCTTAACCTGGTTATTTTCGCTCCAGTGCATTATTGATCAGAAATAACAGGCTTCCTCTGTGTGCTTTTGTTTCTTCATTCAGCGAAACGGCTGAGGCTAATTGTGTTTTTAATTTCTTAACGGTATTCAAGGCAGCAGCCCTTGCTACGTCATCATATCCGGGAGATTTGGGATCCAGTATTATGGCTGCTTGTTTTACAAATGCAGTCTGCAGGTATTGACGATAAACGTTTACATTACCCTTCATGTCTGCATCGAAACAGGCCTTTAACAGGTCATTCATAACATCAGCAACGCTGTATTGGTTGCCATAGAGACGGCTGTTGGTAATACGCTGTACCGTGGATGGATGTAATATATGTGCAATCGCGGCTCCCTGGTTATTCAGTATTACGCTGGTGATTCTATAATCATCACCATTTCCATTTTGATTAAAACCACGGCGTTGAGGTTGCAGGTAAGGGAATACCTGTGCATCACTCTCAAAAGCATTAGGGGCCAATACATATTTACTCAATACTTCCATTGCCTTCTTTTGAGTAGCCAATGGTACCGGCGTAAATGGTTTGTTACCTGAATTTTGATCAGGGGTACTGCGGTCAACATAAACACCACCAATGTAACGGCTAACAGCAGCAATCATACTATTTCTTTGTCCCTGTAACGCTCCATATCGTGAACGAAGTTCAGCATAGCTTTGCCCGGGTTTGCTGTATTTCTGTACTAACCTGCCCATTACATTATTCACAAGTTTGAACCTCTCTTCAGCATATCCGATCGCATCACTGCTCATATCATTCACATTCACTCTTGGATCCATAGCTTTACCCGGTGCCCGCATGTCGTCGCCATCATTACCAAACGTCAGTTTAGGGTCTGTGCTTTTGCTGAGGATCTTTTTGAGTTCAGCTTCTTCTGCTGATTCGGCAAAAGGAGTATATCCGTATTCAATAGCCCAGATATCATAAGGCCCAACTACTGTAGTATAATAATCACCTTGTTTACTTTTATCGGATGCAATATTGATGGCTGGGTAGTCCATAACAGAGCCTATAAGACCAATCTTTCTGGTGATCTCTTTATTATGTGCTTCGGAGGGAGAAAGCATCTGGCTGGCTTTCATATTATGGTTCAGGCCAAGAGTGTGTCCCATTTCATGCATAATGAGGTATAGTAAGAATTGCTTATGCATTTCTTTGATCTCGGCCGGGTTGGCATCCATGGCATCTGCTACTGTCATACCGGTTGTCAGCTGTGCTTTCAGTTCCTGGGCCATAATACAAGTTGCATAATGAGTATGGTCCATTCCCGGGATATTAAATTCCTGTTTAGTATTGTCAGCAGCAGGCCCGCTGAATAATTCGTCAATAATTGGGGTAGCACTTCCGCTAAACCATTCTACGGTGATATCTGCACCCAATATCTGACCTGTCTTGGGGTTTACAAAGCTTGGTCCAATGGCACCATAACCTGGCTGAGCAGAAGATACCCAGCGTATAACATTATAGCGAATATCTGCCGGATCCCAATCAGCATCGTCCGGCATTATTTTCATTTGTACCGCATCTTTAAAACCAGCTTTTTCAAAAGCTGCATTCCATTTTAGACCGGCATCAACTATCGTTTGACGGTATTCAAGGGGAGTTGTATTCTCTACCCAATATACAATTGGTTCTATAGGCTCACTGATAGCTGCACCCGGATCTTTTTTCTGTAAGTTCCAACGATTGATCTTGTCTTTGTATGGAACAGGACTTATACTTGTCTGGTCAGTCACCTGTTGCATGAAATAGCCCACTCTTGGATCATCTCGACGGGGGCGAAAATCGTTGGAAGGCATTTCAATTAAACTATGTTGCATACGTACCCTGACATATCTCGGGTCTGTAATGTCCGGACCTCCTGATACAATCGCCCCGGGATTATCATAGGCCATGTCTACTACCACATCAGTGTTGTTCGGGAAAGAACGAATCGTATGATATTTTGATTTCTGGGGATTCAAACCGCCAAGACTAAAAGAAAGACCGGGAGGCATGCCTGGAAAACTGGCTGGCTTTACCGGGTCCATTTTTTCACTGATAAAAAATGCATCAGCTGCAATAAGGTATCCTGCAGAATCTTCTGATACATATTTTTCTGACAAGAATACTGCTTCAGGTTTATCCACATTCTTTGTCTTACTTACCGGATTGCTTTCGTCATAATAAAATGAAGTATTGACTCTCGAGAATTCAAGTTTGTCAAATGCCTTTTGCACTTTAAAAACAAACGTGGCCCTGTGCATACTTTGATTCAGGAAGAACTGCGTAGGTCCGCTAATAGAAAAGCTTTGGTAAATAAACTCTTTACCCAGCTGATTTTTTTTGACATACAATTGCACACTTCCGGTGGCTGTATCCTGGTATAAAGTAAATAAGCCATCTATCTTTTTACTACTTTTTACTTTGTCGGTAATGCCGGCTGGCTTTTTTGTCTTGGAAGTATCCAGGTTAACCCCGGGAGCTCCGGTTTGTGTTTGCATCAGGGGTTTGTTCTGCGCCATGGCCGAAAAAATTAGTCCCGATGAGAGAACGGTAAGTAATGACTTTAACTTCATAAAATTGATTTGATTGTAGATAAAAGACACACAAGTATAATTCTATATTATAGGCGGAAGATAAGGAATTGTATGAATGGGATAAAAGCAGGGATAAGAGACCCTTTTCACGGATGAAATCCGTTAATAACAAGCCTTTATTTCTGTTGTATACACACATAAAATGCAGAGAGGATCAGAAGTATGATCGAAAGTCCGAAATTTGCAGCGCCCTGAAATACCCACTTAAACGGATTTTGATGAAGCTTTTCCCTGAATCGGCACCTGTACAATTAGAGTTTAACAAAGTGAAAGACCTGCTGGCTAATTACTGCCAGACCGATCATGCCCGGAATAAGGCCCGGGAACTTCGGATACATACCCGCAAAGAATTCATTGAAGTAGATCTGAAACAAAGTCATGAGTACAGACAATTGATTGTTAACAGTATTTACTTCCCCAATGACAATGTATTGAACCTGTCCAAAGAGTTGAAGCTGATTTCAATACCGGGTGCCGTATTAACAGGAGAACAGTTAATGCTTATCAGAAAACTGGCAGAAAGTATTGAAAAGATATTTCGCTGGTTCGATACGGAAAGAAGGATTGCCTATGATGCACTGACCAGGGTTATCGAAGGGACGTACTACGAGAAAGCGATTCTTGAATTGATCGATGAGGTGCTGGATGAATTTGGACAGGTCAAGGATAATGCATCGGGTGAATTGAAGGAAATCCGGATGAATTTATACCGTAAAAGAAATGAGCTGCGGAAAGTGTTTGAAAAAATTATTTCAAAGCTCAATAAACAGGG
>Ga0073902_10000569_pt1 | contig 21727 bp, 20 predicted proteins | sample KloWWTmeKNB19Kit_FD_66667 | JGI IMG/M metagenome (GOLD analysis project Ga0073902, IMG submission 66667) | Active sludge microbial communities from Klosterneuburg, Austria, studying microevolution and ecology of nitrifiers - Klosterneuburg... | ecosystem: Engineered > WWTP > Aerobic digester >...
ACAAACGCGCATTCACGGGCAATTTCTGGAACTCCGTCACTCCGACGGTGGACTCACTCCAGCCATCCATCGTTTCGTAAACGGGGATGCATCTGGTGATGTCATCTGCCCCCATGGGTAACAAATCAATGTGCAGACCATCAAGCATGTAGCCAGTACACAACTGCAGCTCCTTCAAACCATCCAGTACATCCAGCTTGGTGATGCAGAGACCAGTGAGGCCATTCACTTGTGCACTGCGCTTGAGCAATGCGGCGTCAAACCAACCACAACGACGGCTACGTCCTGTGGTGACACCTTTTTCGGCACCCACCGTGCTCATGTGGTAGCCCGGCGTTCCGGGGGTCTCCCAATCAAGTTCTGTCGGGAATGGCCCACCGCCCACACGGGTGCAATATGCCTTGGTAATTCCCAGGATGTAGTGCAACAAACCCGGCCCCACGCCCGCACCCGCTGCCGCGTTTCCTGCGACACAATTGCTGGAAGTGACATAGGGGTAGGTTCCATGATCCACGTCGAGCAGGGTGCCTTGTGCTCCTTCGAACAAAAGATTCTCACCATTCAGATGTGCCTCATTCAACTCCCGCGAGACATCCGCCATCATCGGCCGAAGCATTTCGGCATGCTGCATCGCCTCCTGGAACACAGGTTCGAACTGGATCTGTCCATCCAGCATGTATGGCCGAAGCGATTCAGCGAACACAAACTGCGAAGAATTCAAGAAAGTTCGTAGTACATGGTTATGCAGGTTGAGCAGCTCGCGCAACTTGGCAGAAAACCGCTCAGGGTAATTCAGATCCTGCACACGCAAAGCGCGTCGGGCGATCTTGTCTTCATAGGCGGGGCCGATGCCACGCCCCGTCGTGCCAATTTTCTCCGTGCCGCCTTGTTCACGTGCAGCTTCCCGTGCCACATCAAGGGCCACATGGAAAGGCAAGATCAAAGGGCAGGCTTCACTGACGCGTAGCCTCGAACGAACCTCAACACCGGCCTTTTCCAAGCCTTCGATTTCTTCAAATAGCTTGGCCGCCGACAAGACGACACCGTTGCCGATATAGCATTTCACTCCTGCCCGCATGATTCCGCTGGGAATCAGATGCAATGCTGTCTTGACGCCGTTGATCACCAACGTATGTCCGGCGTTGTGTCCGCCCTGAAAGCGCACCACACCTTGCGCACTCTCCGTCAGCCAGTCGACAAGCTTACCCTTGCCTTCATCGCCCCATTGGGTGCCCACCACAACAACGTTGCGACCTTTGGTTGTTTTCATTTCAAACCCGATTCAAATATCTGAATGCTTCAAATGGATCTGACGATCCACTTTCCTGCTTCAATGAGAAGTTCGCGGTCACAGTGAAACTCATTGACTTCACTCTCATGACCAGGGAGTACACATACGACTGTTTCACCGCGACGCCTAAGTTCAGCAATGGCTGCTTGCGCGTCTTTGGCTTCATTCCAAGTGACGCGGATCGCTGACTTTAGCGCACGGGCAGGCACAACGCTCACCAATTGCTTCAGATCCAGACTGAAGCCAGCAGCGGGACGATTGCGTCCAAATACGGCGCCTACTTCGTTATAACGCCCACCACGAACCAATGCATCACTGACACCGTCCGCATAAATGGCAAATCTTGCGCCGCTGTAATAGGAATAGCCGCGCAAATCTGACAAATCAAAAATCACGCGTGCACCATCCAAACGCTCAGCGAGCCAACGCAAATCTGCTAGCAACTCACTGATGCCCGGCGTACCCGAAAGCGCCCTATCGGCCTCAAGCAAAACAGACTGATCGCCATACAAATGCAGCAGAGCATGCAAACCTTCGCGCGAGGCTTTTGGGAAATCGAGCGTGAGTGCGGATAGCTCGCTGGCATCTTTGGCCGCCAACGCGGCATACACATTGCGCAGGGCGTCCGCATTGGCATCCACCCCTTTCAATAGACGGCGCACAATACGAACATCAGCCATGTCTACCGTGGCCGCGTGTACCCCTGCAACATCCAGACAGGAACGTGCCAAATTCAACGCTTCCAGATCGGCTTCAAGGCCGGCATGACCATAGATCTCTGCACCAAACTGCAGAGGTTCGCGCGTTGCATGGGGACGATCTGGCCAAGTGTGCAGCACCGGACCGCAATAGCAGAGCCGTGCAACACCTTTGCGATTAAGCAGATGAGCGTCAATGCGTGCAACCTGCTGCGTGGTATCGGCGCGCAATCCCAGCATGCGACCCGAAATTTGATCCACCAGCTTGAAGGTCTGAAGATCGAGCGCCTCTCCTGTGCCTGTAAGCAAGGATTCAAGGTGCTCCAGCAGCGGCGGCATCACCAATTCATAACCATAGCCACGTGCGGTATCGAGTAATCCTCGACGTAGCTCTTCGATGTGTCTGGCCTCTGAAGGCAGTACATCGGCAATGTGATCCGGCAGGACCCAAGCAGACATGTAATAGGAGGCGCTGTTAAAAAGGAGATTCTACCGGCACGTACGCTGAATTTTGAAATAGGAGGCCTTGGAGGCCATCCCGATCAAACCGCCAGCAACATCGCTGCACCGACCACAACGCTCACCAGGGCCACGAAGCGAATCTGTCCATCACGCAACTGGGTCAATTGGATAAACATGTGGCGCCAGCCAGCAGGTGATACCAAGGGCAAGAGTCCCTCGAGTAAAAAAAACAGGCCCAAAGCGATCCAAATGCCATCACCCCAAGCCATCCGGTTGAGCACCAGGACTACTTTCGCGTGCTTGGCGATGAAGCCAGCGCACCCGATCCGCGCAACGACTTGAAGAACTCAGACGAAGCTGGATCCAGCACCATGATGTCGCTTTTCTTGTTGAAACTGGCCTTGTAGGCATCCAGGCTCCTATAGAACTGTGCGAACTGAGGGTCTCGGCCAAATGCTTCTGCATAAATGCGAGCAGCTTCTGCGTCGCCTTCACCTTTGACTTTTTGAGCATCGCGGTAAGCATTGGCAATCGCGATTTCGCGCTGCCGATCTGCATCAGCCCTGATTTTTTCGCCTTCAGCCGCACCGGTAGAACGCAGTTCGTTGGCAACCCGCTTGCGTTCTGCCTCCATGCGCCGATACACCGACTCCGTGATGGCCTCCACATAGTCCACGCGTGTAATACGTACATCGACCACATCAACGCCCCAAGGCTTCGCTCCACGCACCGATTCAAGAACCTCTCGCTTGACGTCTGCCATCAGCGCTTCTCGTTTGAGCGAAAGCAATTCCTTCACCGTTCGTTTGTTAATTTCTTCCTGGAATGCATTGCGCACTACGCGATTGAGTTGCAGAGCGCCAGAATTTTCATCCAATCCCACATTTCGGATGTATTCGGAAGGCTCCGAAATACGCCAACGGACATACCAATCAATCACCACACGCTGCTTTTCGGCAGTCAGCATGGGCTCAGTATCTGAACTGTCCAATGTCAAAAGCCGTTTGTCAATGTAAGAAACATTTTGGAAAGGTGGCGGCAGCTTGAAGTTCAAGCCAGGCTCCGTAATCACTTCCTTGATCTGTCCCAACGCGTAGAGCACACCAAACTGTCGTTGATCGACAACGAAAACCATCGAACTCAGCAGCGCAAGCGCTACCAGAATCGAGGTTGCAAAAAATCCGACCCTGTTCACTTGGCTCTCCTAACGCGATTCACGATCACGCGTGCGGCTGCTATCTCGCGCACGGGCATCATTTGACAATGTAGATGGCATTTGCGGTGCAGCGACGGCCCCTGCCGTCGGAACATCCGCCAGTCCCGTTGGCTGGGCCGTACCTTGCAATATTTTATCCAGCGGCAAATACAACAAGTTCGAACCTTGGCGAGAATCTATGAGCACCTTAGAAACGCTGCTATAGATTTGCTGCATGGCATCCAGGTACATGCGGTCGCGCGTCACCTGAGGCGCCTTCTGGTATTCAGCCAGCACCGCACTGAACCGCTGCGAATCGCCCTGGGACTGCGCAACAATGCGCGCCTTGTAAGCATCGGCCTCTTCCTTCAGGCGAGAAGCCGAGCCCACTGCGCGCGGCACAACATCATTGGCATAGGCTTGCGCCTCATTCTTTGCCCGCTCACGCTCCTGGCCGGCCTTCAATACATCATCAAAGGCGGATTGCACCTGCTCCGGCGGCCTCACACCACCTTGTTGCAAATTGATACCAACAACTTCAACACCCACTTTGTAACGATCCAGGATTGTTTGCATCAAAACACGCACGCGCGGCGCTATCTGATCACGCTCCTCGGCAAGAGCGGTATCCATTTTCATTTTCCCGACGACTTCGCGCACCGCCGTTTCGGCAGCCTGTACAACGGCATCGCCCGGGTTCTTGCTCTCAAACAACCAGGCGCGTGCGTCATTCAAGCGGTACTGGACTGCAAATTTGATTTCAACGATGTTTTCATCTTCCGTCAGCATGGCTGACTCGCGTAAACCGGTGGCCTTGATCACCGTATCCCGCCCCACATCCACCGAACGAATTTGCGTCACAAACACTAGTTCATGCCGCTGCACAGGATAGGGCAACCGCCAGTTGAAACCAGCACCCACCGAGCTTTTGTATTTTCCAAATTGCGTGATAACGGCCTGCTGCCCTTCTTGCACGATGAAAAACCCTGTTCCTAACCAGATCAAGACCGCAATCCCTGCGATCAGCCCAACACCGACACCCGCATTCTTCATGTCGGGCTGGTACCCGCCACCGCCATTGCCGGGGCCACGTCCACCCCCATTTTTTCCACCAAAAAAACCTGACAACTTACGATTCAGATCACGCCACAGTTCATCCAGATCTGGCGGCTGCCCTCCCGATTTAGGGTTGCGGTCACCCCGATCTTCAGAAGGTTGGTACGGCGGACGCCCTCCGTCATTACGGCTCTCATCGTTCGGTTTTTCATCGCCTCGTCCCCAGCGAGGATCGTTCAAGTTGAACATTCCTCGCAGACGTGCTGGCAAGAGAGCCCAGCGGCGGGCACTGTTTGGTGCATTCATGCGCAAATTCTCTGGTTTTCAAAAAGTGGTGTGCACGGGCTATTGTGCCCAATCAGACCCTTGCACATTCAAATGGGCAGCAGATTCCGAGGGCCCATCCAATGGATAGGCCTTCGTCACGATGGAAGCGAGTTGGGTACGCAATGTACTCAGCCCCTCAGCCCCACGGGCACTCACAAAGATGCGCGGCACCTGAGCGCCATCGACTTCAAAGGTGTCGCTCAACTGTACAGGACGGTTGTGTAACTCCAAGGCATCCAGCTTATTGAACACAAGCAGTTGCGGGATATCTGCGGCGCCGATTTCATGGAGCACCTTTTGTACCTGCTCAATCTGCTCGGGGAAATGGGGATTGGCTGCATCGACCACGTGTAGCAGCAAATCGGCATCGACTGCCTCCTGAAGCGTCGCCTGGAAGGCGTTCACCAATCCATGAGGCAAATCACGGATAAACCCTACGGTATCCGACAAGGACACTGTTCGACGCGCATCTGTCAAATATAGCTGGCGCGTTGTGGTATCCAGCGTAGCAAACAATTGATCGGCCGCATAGGATTGCGCCTTCACCAGCGCATTGAACAGCGTGGACTTTCCGGCATTCGTGTAACCCACCAAGGAAATATTGAATGCGTCCTTGCGCTCCCGTTGCCGTCGCTGGGTTGAGCGCTGGCGTTTGACTTTGACCAGCCGCTCCTTGATCCGTTTGATCGACTCATCAATCATTCGACGATCCAACTCGATCTGCTTCTCACCCGGTCCACCACGAACACCAGCGCCTCCGGTCTGACGCTCCAAGTGCGACCAACGCCGGACCAGGCGCGTACTGAGATACTGCAGCCGTGCCAATTCGACTTGCAGCTTGCCTTCGTGGCTACGCGCGCGTTGCGCGAATATTTCAAGGATCAGAAACGTTCTGTCATAAACAGGCAGTTCCAGACTACGCTCAAGATTTCGCTGCTGTGCCGGGCTGAGTGACTGATCAAATAGCACCTCCACGGCACCATGCATCTGGGCCAGCGTTCGAATTTCGTCGGCTTTACCACTTCCCACGAAAAGCGCTGCATCAGGAGCTTTGCGTTTGCAAGTCAGGCGTGCTACAGGTGTGAGCCCTGCTGTCTGGGCAAGCAGTCCAAGCTCCTCCAGCTGGGCATCAAAATGCGGAAGTCCGAGATCCACCCCGATCAGAATGACGGGGGCCGACGGACGACCCGGTGTAGCGGTAGTGCTCAAGTGAGAGAGGATACGGCGATCAACCGAAACACATTTCCGAAGGATCGATTGAGCAATTCAAATGCAAGCTCAGGCATCCGAACTTTCGCTTGCATCCGAAGCGTCATTTGTCGAAAAATTCACCGCCCGCCCTGGCACGATTGTCGAAATGGCGTGCTTGTATACCATCTGGGTCACGGTGTTGCGCAGCAGCACAACATACTGGTCAAAAGACTCGATTTGCCCCTGGAGCTTGATACCGTTGACAAGATAGATGGAAACCGGCACATGCTCGCGGCGCAGGGCGTTGAGAAAGGGGTCTTGAAGAAGCTGACCTTTATTGCTCACGATATTCTCCGTGTTCAGAATGTTGTTGTAAACCAGCACCTTACCACAGCCGCACACACATACCCCGCATGTAGTCCGTTGCCACAGCAGGATAGAGGGTGAACCGTATGTCAGGAGCGCTCACCATCCGCAAACGGGTTGTGAGAAGTTTTCATTTCGATCCGCAGCGGGGTCCCAACCAAGTCAAATTCCTTGCGGAAACGTCCTTCAAGGAACCGTTTGTAAGCATCGGTCACGTGCTCCAGCGAATTGCCGTGAATGATGATGACCGGGGGATTCATCCCCCCCTGATGGGCATAGCGCAGTTTTGGGCGAAACATGCCCGCCCGCTTGGGACTCTGGAACTGGACAGCTTCCAGAAGTAATCGTGTCAATACAGGGGTCGACATTTTACACATGGCTGCCTTGTGCCCCTGCACAATGGAGGCCCACAGCGGGCCCAGTCCCTGCCGCTTCTGGGCAGAAATGAAATGTAACGATGCGAACTTCAAGAAAGGCAGCCGCGTCTCGATAGACCGCTCCAGCAACTGCTTCTGATAGTCATCAACGGCATCCCACTTGTTCACTGCAATGACAACCGAGCGCCCGCTCTCCAAAATGTATCCTGCAATGTGGGCATCCTGATCTGTCACGCCCTGTGTTGCGTCCAAGAGAAGCAGCACCACATTGGCAGATTCAATCGCCTGAAGCGTCTTGACCACTGAGAATTTTTCAATCGCCTCAAACACCCGTCCCTTGCGGCGCAAACCGGCGGTATCGATCAACTCGAATCGCTGTCCGTTACGTTCAAAGGGCACAGAGATAGTGTCACGCGTCGTACCAGGCAAATCAAAGGCAACCAGACGCTCCTCGCCCAGCCAAGTGTTGATAAGTGTTGACTTCCCCACGTTGGGACGTCCCGCTACTGCCAGCCTGATGGTGGTCTTGTCAATCGGCTCAGCATCCTCCTGAGGCTCGGGTAAATGCAACAATTCCAAAGCAGTTTCCACGAGATCGCGGATCCCTTGCCCATGGGCAGCTGAAATACCATGCACATCACCCAGTCCAAGTTCATAGAACTCAGACAATTGCACACCCTCAAGCATGCCCTCGGCCTTATTGGCGACCAGCACACAAGGCTTGCCAAGACGTCGGAGATATTTGGCAATCTCATGGTCCTGCGCCGACACGCCGGCACGGGCATCCACGACAAAGACGACAACATCCGCTTCAGCCACGGCTTGCTGCGTTTGCTTCGCCATCTCACGATAGATGCCGCTAACCGCATCAGGCTCAAATCCTCCTGTATCGATAACGATATATTCGTATTTGCCCTGCTTCCCGTTGCCGTAGTGCCGGTCACGCGTCAGTCCGGCAAAGTCTGCAACGATGGCATCCCGGGATTTAGTCAGGCGATTAAAGAGTGTCGATTTCCCGACGTTGGGACGCCCTACCAAGGCAATCACTGGCTTCATGGAATACTACTTTTCATTAGTCCGGTCGATAGCCAAAAACACTTCCGTTGCGTGTCACAACGATCAGCGTGTCAGCCGCAACCACAGGCGTGACAGTAATACCAGAACCATCCGTTTGAATCCGGTTCAAAGGCGCGCCATCATCGCGCGACAGAAAATGCAACAGACCTGATTCATCTCCAATGACGACCGATCGACCCAGCACCAATGGTGCCGTCAGCTTGCGGTATTGCAGCCGATCCGTCGACCAAAGTTTCCGGCCATCCCGGCGACTCCAGGCCACCACGACTCCATTGCTTTCAGTACCCACAACCAGGTCTTCGGTTCCTTGGACGCCCTGACCACCTGAGGCCTTCTGCACCCAATCCACCGTTCCACGGCCCACATTCACACAACCGACCGCCATTTGAAATGCACGAACGCAGACACTGGAATCTACTCGGCTGACAGGCGCCACAAGATCGACAAGACGCTCTACGTCATTGGTTCCACGTGAACTGGCCAGCGGAGCCTCCCAACGAACAACACCGTTGTCCGGGTTCAAACCGACAAGCCTGCCCGATGAGCCGGTCACCAAGGTGTCGCCCACCGCGAGCAAAACTCCCGGCTGCCGAAGTACCAAGGGCTCCCCCGCTCTTGCTACATTCCACAAGCGTACTCCGTTGGCGGCATCGAAAGCGGTCACAGACCGATCAGCACCCAGCACGAAAATCCGCGCTCCGGCGACCAGCGGCGCCGTATACACCTGTGAGGACAACCGCTTGCGCCACAGTTCGCGGCCCGCTTCCAGTACGACTATTTCATTGCGGCTGGACACAACTGCAGTCCACTTGCCATCGCTGCCGACGCCCGCCGCAAGCGGTTCATCAAGACTGATGCGCCAGAGATCCCCTCCGGTGCGCGCATCAATACCAGCAACCGTGCCATCCACAGACCCCACGCTGATAGTGTTACCTTGGACATGAACCATCAGCGGCATGTCCTTCAACCCGCCGATGCGTGCAGCCCAGGCTTGACGCACTCCCAGAACAGGAACGTTTGCCCCCAGTTCAGCGGGCTTCGGTTTTTCCGTACCGCCGCCCCACAAGGAACATCCAATCAATGTGGAAGCAAGCAACACACCGACCGTACCCTGACCGATCACCCCCCCAATACGCTTGATCGTTTTCACTTGCTTGGCTCCAGCGGTGTGGCGATCGCAACCGCTTGCGGGTGCTCGCCCAAGGCGTTGAGCTTGATTTCTACCAAGCGCCGATACTCGGCGTTGTCAGGAAATGCTTTGTAAGCCTTCACATACTCGGCAATAGCCTCTGCTCTTTTCCCTTGCAAAGCTAGCACATCGCCTTTTCGATCAGCCACGACGGCCGCATATTCCACAGAAAACGGCGCGACGAGTTGCTGAAGCGCCTCATCGTAAGATTTTTGCGCCATGAGCAACCCCGACAGACGAATCCGCGCCAACTCCTTGTGTCCATCATCAGCGGCATGGTCGGCAATCCAAGTCAATGCCGATTTTGCCGCGTCCATATTCCCTTTGGTTGCCTCCGTCTTGCTCACCAAAAATCCTGCCTGACTCGCCTGGATGGTGCCGGCATATTTGCCACGAAGATCCGAAAATGCCTGTTCCCAACGCCCCTGATCACCGGCAGCGACGGCAACTTCCACTGCGTCATACAGTGCGGCTGCCTGCGTCGCTTGCCGGGCCTGCCAGAACTGGTATCCATTCCACGCCGCCAAAGCCGAGACAGCAACCAGCAGGACTGAACTGATCAACGTGCCCCAGGTGTTCCAGAAATGCTTGAGCTGATCTAATTGCTCTTGTTCTTCAAGATCGAGATGATTTGCCATGCTGCTTGCTTAAATTAAGTAATGGATTGTAGGGTGCCGGCCCAGTCAGCGACTTGGCTGACAGGATGCTCGACCTGCTGACTACCGACATCGCGGAGTGGTTTCACGATGACACCACCACGCGCCAGTTCGTCAGCTCCAAAAATCAATGCATACCGCGCCCCACTGGCGTCCGCTTTTTTAAACTGCGACTTCATGCTTCCCATGCCCTCACCACGGGCGGTGGAACTGTGCATCTGGACGCTGACGCCCAATTCCCGCAACTTCTGCAGCACAGCCATGGCCACTGGCAGGGCAGCCGCATCGGGAACAATGGCGTAGGCCACTGGAACCGATGGCAGTTGCATCGCGCCCTGCTCCTTCAGCAACTCAAGCACCCGTTCGACACCGAGCGCCCAACCCACGGCCGGCGAAGGCTTCCCCCCAATTTGTTCAATCAAATAATCGTAACGCCCGCCTCCGCATATGGTTCCTTGCGAGCCGAGTTGATGGGTAACAAATTCAAAAACGGTCAGATTGTAGTAGTCCATTCCCCGAACCAGACGAGGATTGAATTTCCATGCAACACCATTCGCATCCAAAATTATTTTAACGGCATTGAAATGCGCGAGTGATTCCTCCCCCAGGAAATCAATCAATCGCGGCGCCTTTTCCACCAACCCCTGCATACCGGGGTTTTTGTTATCCAGAATACGCAGGGGATTGCTGTACAGCCGCCGCCGTGCCTCGTCGTCCAGCAGATCTAAATGCTCTTCCAGGTAGGCGATCAATGCCGTACGGTGCGCTTTACGCTCATCCGGTTGTCCCAGGCTGTTGATTTCGAGTTGGACATCCTTCAAGCCCAACTCCTTCCAAAGAGCGTCGGCCAAGAGAATCAGCTCGGCGTCCATTTCCGCACCTGGAAAACCCAGCGCTTCCGCACCAATCTGGTGAAACTGTCGATACCGGCCACGCTGCGGCCGTTCATGGCGAAACATCGGACCCATGTAATACAGTCGTTTGCCACCGTCATACAACAGGGAGTGCTCCACCACGGCACGTACAACCCCCGCTGTGCTTTCTGGGCGCAATGTGAGCTGCTCACCGTTCAGTTTGTCTTCGAAGGAATACATTTCCTTCTCAACGATGTCCGTGACCTCTCCAAGCCCACGAATGAACAGAGCCGAAGGCTCGACGATGGGCGTGCGGATATTCCGGTATGCATACCGCTCCATCAACGATCGAATTTTGCTTTCGAGCCACTCCCATTGTGCGGATTCAGGAGGAAGAACGTCATTCATCCCTTTTACGGCCGAAAGGCGCTCTAGTTTTGCAGCTGACCGCTCTTTATCAATACTCACAACGTCTGTTTCACTAATATAGGCAAAAGAATAACGACATGCCCGTCGTCTACAATAATACGATTCTTATCGCATCAGAAAAATTTACTTTTCAAAGTCAATTATTTTTTGATGGTCCAAAGCGTTTTTCAATGTACTGTTGAACCAACTGATGAAATTCATGTGCGATATTGTCACCACGCAACGTTAGCGCTTTTTCTCCATCAATAAACACGGGGGCCGCAGGCACTTCGCCTGTACCGGGCAAGCTGATACCGATATCGGCGTGTTTGCTTTCACCAGGTCCATTCACGATGCACCCCATGACAGCCACTTTGAGTGCTTCAACACCCGGGTACTGCTTGCGCCACACTGGCATTTGCTCTCGCAAATAGTCATCAATCTGCTTGGCCAATTCCTGGAACGTAGTGCTGGTCGTGCGGCCACAACCAGGACAGGCGGTCACGCTAGGCACAAACATGCGAAGTCCGAGCGATTGCAAAATTTCCGATGCAATCAGCACTTCTTGCGTTCGCGATTCGCCGGGTTGCGGCGTCAGAGAAACACGGATGGTGTCCCCAATACCCTCCTGGAGCAGCACCGAAAGAGCTGCGGCCGACGCCACCGTCCCTTTGGTTCCCATCCCAGCTTCTGTCAAACCCAAATGCAAAGGATAGTCACACCGCTGCGCCAAGGCACGATAGACAGACACCAGATCTTGCACGCCGCTGACTTTGCAAGACAGGATAATCTGGTTGCCATTAAGTCCGATATTTTCGGCCCGTCGCGCTGACTCGATGGCCGAGGTCATCAACGCCTCATACATCACTTGCCGAGCATCCCAAGGCTGGGCGCGCGCACTGTTGATATCCATTAATTGCGCCAGCAACTCCTGATCCAAACTTCCCCAGTTGACGCCGATACGAACCGGTTTTTGCCAACGGATGGCGGCTTCAATCATTTGCCCGAATTGCTTGTCCCGCTTCTCGCCCTTGCCGACATTGCCAGGATTGATGCGGTACTTGGACAACGCTTCTGCGCAAGCGGGGTAGTCCGTCAATAGGCGGTGACCGTTGTAATGGAAATCTCCGATCAGGGGCACATCGATCCCCATGCGATCCAATTGCTCCCGAACATACGGCACTGCCGCCGCCGCCTCGGGCGTGTTCACGGTAATACGAACCAACTCAGAGCCAGCAAGCGCCAGCTCCTTGACTTGGATGGCGGTTCCCACCGCATCGACGGTATCCGTGTTGGTCATTGACTGCACCCGCACCGGAGCATCTGCCCCAATGGTCACGACACGCCCCCCCCAGACCACGCGCGCCTGGCGCGTACGTCGTGCCAACGGTGCAGCCACCAACACAGGAGAAGTAGATTGGTCTCTCAAATTCACGGCTTCACCTCAAACCGAGCAACGTTATCTTTGGACACTGAGGCCAGATCCAGAACCTTGCCACGCACCAGTACCTCAGTCGCATCAGCCTTGCCTACCACCACTGAGAAGGGTGGCTTTCCGGGTGCTGCCACCGATTCACCAGCGGTAAGGAGCTTTTGAAAAATAGTTATTCCCGAGGCATCTCGAACCTGAACCCAAGATTCACCAAGGGCACGAAACAAGAGAACTGGGTTTTGCGCCACATCTACAGCAGCGATCGCGACCGATGCGCTCGGCACAGGCGCAGGAGCGATAGGAGCCATTGAGTCGACCGCTGCAGACGGACGAGTCAGTCCCGCCTCCACGGCCGCAACCACAGCAGCGGTTACGGGCGCCGCCGCAGAACTCTCTGGCATTGCTGGCGCAACCGCGAATGGAGCCGCTGTACTAAGGTCGCTCGCTACTGGCAGTCCCTGCTCTTGCGATTGGGGATAGAAAACCAAAGCGGCAGCACCGACCAGAAGGACCATCGCAGCCAGGAATGCAGGCCGCATCAGGCGCGCCAATGCAGGGCCCACCCGGGATTGTTCGGTGCCGTCCTTGAATGTGGCATTGATACCGGCATGATCGACAGAAAGTTTGGGTGCATTGCTTTGCGGCATAAGGGCCAGCACGGGCGCAGGATCCAGCTTCAAAGATCGGCAGACACTGGAGGCCAAGGCCCTCGCAAACACGGCGTCCGGCATGGCTTCAAAGTTATCCGCTTCCAAAGCCTCCAGCTTGCTGACCGGCACCTTCAGCGACACGGCCAATGCCTCGATATGCACCCCCGCCGCTTGGCGCGCCGCACGCAGCATGCCTCCTGCTGAGGCCTGCGGTGACGAAGTCAACTCCGGCCCTCCCGATGGTGCCTGTCCCTCTTCAATCATTGAAAGCACCCCGCTCCAATGCGGACAGCTCCCGAGAATCGGGAAACCGTTTGCGCAATTGCTCAGCCAACTGCCGCACGGCCACGGTATCGCCAAGGCCGCGCTCGATCTTGATGCCAAGCCACAACGACTCGGCATTTGCGAACTCACTGTTATTGATGCGGCGAATATAAAACTGCGCCCGCGTCAGATCACCACGCCGGGTCAGGAGATCGGCAAGGGTGTAGCCGACCATGGGGTTGCCCGCATCCAGCTCATATGCGCGCAGCAAAGTTTGCTCCGCCACAGTGTTGTCGCCTGCACGCGCCTGACAGAGCCCTTGCGCCATCAACGTTTTGCTGCGTGCAACATAGGTGGGGTTGGCCAAAACAAGGGCAAATTGCTTGTCGGCCTCCGCATACTTCTGTTGTTGGCACAGAAGCCATGCGTGGTTGTGCAATACGTTCGCATCCGAGGGACGAAGTGAAAGCGCCCTGCGGAAGCTGTCCTCGGCCTGCGCCATATCGTTGAGTCGCATGTAAATCAGGCCGCGCAGATTGTAGGCATCGGCATACGTCGGATCATTGACCAGCGACTGCTTGACTTCATCCAACGCCACCGTGGCCTTACCCATTTCGAAGTAATTGACTGCCAGCTCCAATCGGATACGGGCACGCCGTCGCACCTCAGGCTCATCAGACGGCGTGATGACCTCTTGACTGAATCCTGATCCAGTACTTCCTCCCGGCGTGGCACACCCCGTTACCCCCACCAAGCCCGTCAACAACACAAAAATGGCCAACGGCCCTTTGATCCTTATTTGGTGCCAACGAGCAACGGTTTCTGCCATGTCATGTCTCCTTGTATGTCGGGGCTCCCGCATCAGCCAACTGAATACTGATCGTACGGCGCTTGGCCATACGTTCCACTACACGGGTTCTGTCTTGGACCTCGCCTGCCAACTGACCACAGGCGGCATCAATGTCATCGCCTCGGGTTTTGCGCACCGTCGTCACAATTCCAGCATCCATCAGTATTCTGGCAAACGCCGTTACCTGCTCGGCTCCCGACCGATACAAACCCGAAGCAGGAAACGGATTGAAGGGAATCAGGTTGAATTTGCACCAGACACCCGAGCGAGCATGCTGCTTTACCAATTCAACCAGTTGCCTAGCATGCTCCGGCTGGTCGTTGACCCCATCGAGCATGCAGTATTCAAAGGTAATGAAGTCCCGCGGCGCGTGCTCCAGGTAACGGTTGCAGGCATCCATCAGCTCCTGGATCGGGTATTTGCGATTCAAAGGAACAAGGTTATCGCGCAAGACATCACTGGGTGCATGCAGCGACACAGCCAAAGCAACGGGACAATCCTGCGCCAGACGGTCGATCATCGGTACGACGCCTGATGTGGAAACCGTGACCCGCCTGCGCGACAGGCCATAAGCATGGTCATCGAGCATGACCCGCAATGCAGGCACGAGCGCCGCATAGTTTTGCAAAGGCTCGCCCATGCCCATCATGACGACATTTGAGATAACCCGGTCGGCACTGCCCAGCCGCTTACGAAGCACACGCTCGGCAAACCACAGCTGGGCCACTATTTCGCCCGTCGTCAGATTTCGACTGAATCCCTGGTGCCCCGTGGAACAAAATCGGCACCCTACAGCGCAACCAGCCTGGGATGAAATGCAAAGCGTTCCCCGATCGTCTTCCGGGATGAAGACCGCTTCGACCGCATTTCCAGCTCCCATGTCAAACAACCATTTGACGGTGCCATCGGCAGACTGGTGTTCACTGATCACAGGCAAAGCGAGTACCTGCGCGCACCCTTTGAGTTTTTCACGCAGTGACTTGGCCAAGTCACTCATCTGGTCAAAATCGTCGGCCCCACGCTGATGTATCCAACGAAACAACTGCGTGGCTCGAAAGCGCTTTTCTCCGAGCCGCTCGCAAAACAAGGCCAACCCATCAAGGTCGAAATCGAGGAGATTGACTTTCATGGGCGACTAACGCTGTTGCCAGCGCAATAATCTCGCAAACCCCGGGCGCACGATGACCCACGACGGGACGGAAAGCGCATCCGGGGACATGCCATATCAACGTGAGTAAATTGCCATGCCAGGGAAGAAGAAGGCAATTTCCGCCTGCGCCGTTTCCGCGGCATCGGAGCCATGCACTGCGTTGGCATCAATGCTGTCGGCAAAGTCGGCGCGAATGGTGCCGGCATCAGCCTTCTTGGGGTCGGTTGCGCCCATCAGTTCACGGTTCTTCAAGATGGCGTTTTCACCTTCAAGGGCCTGGATCATGACGGGACCAGACACCATGAAATCCACCAGGTCCTTGAAGAAGGGACGGGCCTTGTGCACAGCATAGAACTGCTCGGCTTCCAGGCGGGAAAGGTGCGCCATGCGGGCGGCAACAACTTTCAGGCCAGCCGCTTCAAAGCGTGCATAGATCTGACCGATGACATTCTTGGCCACGGCATCGGGTTTGATAATGGAAAGAGTGCGTTCAATAGCCATTTGATAATTCCTGAATAAGTTCTTGGATGATGATTTTGCCTTGCAGACAAAGCCTTTGATTCTAACCCGGCGTCCTCAAAAGAGAAGCTTCAGCGACCGCCCCGACCACCACCACGCGGCCCACCCGCCCTGCGGCCATCTCGGCGCTGGGCCTGGCGCTGGCGCGCAAGACTGTCTGTACCGATATAGCCCACCGAGGTCTTCAGCGGGTCAGGCTGGGCAGAGCCGCCTTGATTGCGCACCTCCGGATTCCGGTTCTTGGTAAAAATCGGGCGGCCCTGCGCACCCCGCCCTGCCTCACCCGGGCTACCGCGTCGTCCACGGGCATTTCTATCATTGCGCTGCGATACCGGCGCGTCGCGATCAGCGTTCATCCGGGGGGAGCGCTCCGCTCCAGCCGCTTTCATCAAGGCCGCGATGTCAGATTCTTCCAATTCCATCCAGGCACCACGCTTAAGCCCCTTGGGCAAGACCATGGCACCGTAACGGATGCGAATCAGTCGGCTGACGGCATGACCCACAGCTTCCAACATGCGCCGAACCTCGCGGTTCCGTCCCTCGGAAATGGTCACGCGGTACCAGCAATTGGAACCCTCACCACCACCATCCTCAATGGACCCGAAAACCGCCATACCGTCATCCAGTTGCACACCCTCCAGCAACCGAGATTTTTCTTCGTTGCTGAGCGCACCCAGCACCCGAACGGCGTACTCCCGCTCCAGACCAAAACGGGGATGCATCAGTTTGTTGGCGAGTTCACCGGAGCTGGTGAACAAAAGCAAGCCCTCAGTATTCAAATCCAGACGCCCCACAGACTGCCACTTGCCTTGCTGTAGACGCGGAAGCTTACGGAATACGGTCGGTCGATTTTGGGGGTCATCGTGGGTTACCACTTCACCAATGGGCTTGTGGTAGGCAATAACGCGGGCGGGCGGTGGATCGATGCGGTAACGAATGGGCTTGCCATTCACCTTGACCTGGTCTCCATGCTGAATCCGCTGGCCAATGTGCGCAGGCTCGTTGTTGACGGAAATACGCCCTTCCAGAATCAACTGCTCCATCTCCAGACGTGAACCCAGTCCCGCCTGCGCGAGGACCTTATGCAACTTGGGCGTTTCAACTTGGGGCAGCAAAACCCGCTTCACGGGTGCGATGTCGCCATTGGCTTCGTCGGCATCAAACTGCCCGGAGACGACATCGGCAAACTGATAGCCTTGGGCGGCCTTGTCCTTAGACCCCGATCCTTTGCCTGCGCGGTGCACATCACCCGCTGCCCTGGACTGTTGGCCACTCCGGGCTTGTCGGTTTTCTGCAATACCCTCTGGCTCCGTCGCAGCAACGGGCTCGGCCAACGGCACAATCCCCGCATCGGCATGTACGCCCGCAGGAGAAATCTTTTTGTGCACCGGCGGCTGCGTGCCAGCCTCTGCAGACTCCATCAAAGGAGAAGACTGCGCAGTCACGTCGTCGGGTGGCATGTTGTCGTTCATGGTCATTTTTCCGGGATGCTGCCTGCAGCATCTTCATGGTTATGGTTCGGGGCACTGGCATCGCCCGGCATCACGGTTTCAATCGCATGCTCTGTCCCCGCCTCCTGGTCGTTGGCGACGCCAAAGGCCGGTAGCTCCGGTTGTGCTAATGCCTCATCTTCGGGCAATTGCAGAGATTGCAGCATCCGCTCCTGCACAGCAGGTTCGTCCAAAACCGGCAACTGATCGAGTGACTGCAATCCAAGGTCATCCAGAAAATGCCGGGTTGTTGCCAGCAACGCCGGGCGCCCCACCGTTTCTCGGTGACCAATCACTTCAACCCAACCCCTGTCTTCCAACTGCTTGATGATCAAACTGTTGACTGTCACACCGCGGATGTCTTCAATGTCGCCCCGTGTCACGGGCTGACGATAGGCAATGATGGCCAAGGTCTCCAGCGTAGCGCGGGCGTAGCGCGGCGGTTTCTCCGGGTGCAGGCGATCCAGATGCTCCCGCATTTCAGGACGACTCTGAAAGCGCCAGCCCGTGGCCACCGGCACCAACTCGACTCCACGCAGAGCCCAGTCCTGCTGTAAATCCAGAAGTAGCGTCTTGATCGTATCCGACCCCAGCACATCATTGAAAAGCACGCGCATATCACGCACCGCCAACGGTTGTTGTGCACAAATCAGCGCGGTTTCAAGAACCCGTTTGGCGTCCACCGTATTCATGGTTCAGCAATTCCGGGAAAAGGGTGCGGCTCACGCCCGAGCAAGGCACAACACCAACAAAAGAAACGATCTATGGGGACTGTAGGGGTGCAGGCATCACACCTCACCAACACCTAGCGGGAACCCGCTGGCATACGAGCAGAGCCAAAAATGGCCGTCAGGCGCTATTGTATCCCAGCCCCAAAACATCAAGGGCCGAGCGCATATCCGTCGGAACGGGCGCTAAAAACTCCATCGCCTCACCCGTCACCGGATGCAAGAACGCAAGGCGGAAAGCATGCAAGGCCTGGCGCTGCATACCTGCCAAATGAGCCCCCCCGTACAACACATCGGCTACCAACGGATGGCCCTTGAAGGCCATATGCACCCGAATCTGGTGCGTGCGCCCAGTGTGCAGGGTGCAACGGACCCAACACGTTTGCGCACCGTTCGCCAACAACTCCACATCCGTTCGGGCCGTCTTGCCCGCATGCATAGCCAGATCCACCACGGCCATCCGCAAACGATTACGAGGATCGCGACCTATCGGGGCATCCACAGGGATCAGTTTTGCGCCTTGCCACGTGCGGTGTGCCAGAGCCAGATACTGGCGATGCACCTGTCTTTGCGCAATCATGTGCACCAGCGCATCCATGGTGGCACGGGTACGGGCGACCACCATCAAGCCACTGGTGTCTTTATCCAGCCGATGAACGATACCGGCACGTGGCACCTGCGCGCATTTCAAATCCCGCGCCATCAGGCCATTGAGCAGCGTTCCACTCCAGTTTCCAGGCGCGGGGTGCACCACCAGTCCTGCAGGCTTGTTCACTACCAGCAGATGTTCGTCTTCATGCACCACATCAATGGCCATGGACTCGGGACGGAAGGCCTGGCTCTCCAGGGTGGGGCGCATTTCCAGCACCACCCGATCCCCGGCCTTGATCTTCTGGGCGACCTTGAAGAAGGGTTGTCCATTGAGCTGGACCGCGCCATCCTCCAGCAGCTGCCGAAGATAACTGCGCGAAAACTCGGGAACCCTGTCGGCCAGTGCCTTGTCCAGGCGCTCGCCATGCTGGGCGACGCCCATGTCAATGACCCGCGATTCGGTTTCTGACAGAACCGCTGACTCATCCTCAACCAGGTCCTGCGCCGATTCCTCACCCGGCGCCGCCTGCCGATCCATCACCATGGTTAGCGCGACGGCAAAAACCGCGCCGGATCAACCGGCTTGCCCTGACGGCGTATCTCAAAATGCAGCTTGACGCGATCGGCGTCGGTACTGCCCATTTCGGCAATCTTTTGGCCCTTGCGCACTGATTGATCTTCCTTTACCAGCAAGGCTTGGTTGTGGGCATAAGCCGTCAGGAAGGTGTTGTTGTGCTTGAGGATGATGAGATTGCCGTAGCCGCGCAAACCCGCACCGGCATAGACGACCCGGCCATCAGCGGCAGCCAGAACCGCATCGCCGGCCTTGCCGCCAATATCAAAGCCCTTGTTGCGCGCCTCGTCGAAGCCCGCCAGCAAGGAACCAGAAGCAGGCCAAATGAAGCCCAGCTCGTCCTCCCCCCCCGTCGGTGCGGGCACTGGGGCCGGTGCAACCGCCACAGGGGTCGGCGGGGGGACGGCGTTCGAAGCGCCCGGCTTCGGGGCAGCCGCAGCCGGGGCGACGCTAGAAACCGCCACAGGCCGCGTCACAACTCCGCCACTGTCCTGCACCACAGGTGCTGCCGCCACCGCCACGGGGGGCGCAATCCGCAGCACCTGCCCTACCTCGATGAGGTTGGGGTTGTCCATGTTGTTCCAGCGGGCGATGTCTTTCCAGGTTTGTCCTGAATCCAGGCCGATACGGATCAGGGTGTCTCCTGGCTTGACGGTGTAATAGCCCGGCCGCCCCGCATTCTCGGCACCCGGCAAGGTTTTGACGACAGGCGATGCGACGACCTCGCCGGGCTGCGCGGCCACGGCGGTCCCCCGATCCTCCACGGGAGCCCTGGTCATGCGGGTACCGCAGCCCGCCAGTACAAGGCTTGCCAGCGCCACAGAAACCCACACACCACGACTACGCGATACCAACATAAGCAATTTCCTTCAAGCAACGCCTGATTTTAGAGGGACAAAGTGCACGGGTTCGAGCACGGTTTGTTTCAATCCGTGCGCAGTCTTATCCACTACCAGCAGCATTTGCTGCCCGTCGGCGCCGGCAATGGGGGCGATCAGCCGCCCACCCACCGCCAATTGTTCGCACCACTGGGGCGGAATCGCCGCACCACCTGCGGCCGCCACAATAGCGGCGTAGGGCGCTCCCTGAGCAAAGCCCAACATTCCATCACCAAAAAGCAGGTGCACATTGGCCAGACGCAAAGGGCGCAAGTGAACGCGCGCCTTGTCGTGCAAGCCACGCAGGCGCTCAATGCTGTAGACCTCGCGGGCCAATCGACTGAGCACCGCCGCCTGGTAACCGCAGCCAGTGCCAATTTCCAGCACGCGCCCCAGAGATCCTGACGTGCGAATAATCTCGGCACCCAGCAGCAATTCGGCCATGCGTGCCACGATGCTGGGCTTGGAGATCGTCTGCCCCAGTCCGATGGGCAGGCTGGTGTCCTCGTAGGCCTGATTGACCAGGCCCGAATCGACAAAACGGTGCCGCTCCACCGCGCCCATGGCTTCCAGCACCTTGGGCATCGTGATACCAGCGGCTCCCAAGCGCCGCACCATGCGCGCGCGAACCGCCACCGAATCAAGCCCCAGCTCTGTGGACACGGTGATGGCCTGCGACGCCCCGACGCGCACCGGGGGTGCAGCCACTGGTTTGCCTGCGCCCGACGCCAGTGGAATACGTGCCGGAAACCCGGGGCGCCGTTGCTGCATCAAACGCTTTCGGGAGGGGCTTCCCCCGCCGCCAAGTGGGCTGCGGTCTGCGCCCAATACCCTAGATTCTGGTGGTCGGTGAGATCCACTTTGAGGGGCGTGATGGCCACATGCCCTGCAGCCGTGGCATGGAAGTCTGTGCCTTCGGCATCGTCCTTGGCAGCGCCCGCGCTGCCAATCCAATACATGACTTCACCGCGCGGGCTTTCCTGGGTGATAACGCGCTCGGCGGCGTGCCGACGCCCCAAGCGACACAGCTTCAGGGAACGCATCGCGTGCAAAGGCAAGTTCGGTATATTGATATTGAGCAGCCAGGGCGCCTCGCCCACCAATTTCCGCGCGGTCATCTGCCGAACGATCTCTGCCGCCTTCTGTGCTGCGGCCTCGATCTCGCCCCAACCCTTGTCGACCTGCGAGAACGCAATGGCCGGAATTCCAAACAGATAGCCCTCCATCGCAGCACCCACGGTGCCGGAATAAATGGTGTCGTCGCCCATATTGGCGCCGTTATTGATGCCCGACACCACCAGGTCGGGCCGATACCCGAGCAGGCCGGTCAAAGCGATGTGCACGCAATCCGCTGGCGTGCCATTGACATAGCGAAACCCATTGGATGCCGTGTGCACATACAGGGGCGAATGCAGCGTCAGCGCGTTGGACTTGGCGCTGTTGTTGTGCTCGGG
>Ga0073902_10000574_pt1 | contig 21666 bp, 17 predicted proteins | sample KloWWTmeKNB19Kit_FD_66667 | JGI IMG/M metagenome (GOLD analysis project Ga0073902, IMG submission 66667) | Active sludge microbial communities from Klosterneuburg, Austria, studying microevolution and ecology of nitrifiers - Klosterneuburg... | ecosystem: Engineered > WWTP > Aerobic digester >...
GTGGCGTTGCCAGCGGCGGTGACGGCAATCACTCAGCATCGCAACCGAGTGTCGGCATCTATCTCGACGAGCAGCCGGTGACGACCGCACAGGGTTCGCTAGACGTACATCTCTATGACATCGCGCGCGTCGAAACGCTGGTTGGTCCGCAGGGCACGTTGTACGGAGCTAGCTCGCAGGCCGGCACCATTCGCTTCATTACCAACAAGCCTGATACGACGGCGTTTGCGGCCGGGTACAGTGGTGAGCTGAACTCGATGCACGATGGCGATAACGGCAATGTCGCAGAGGCGTTCGTCAATATGCCGCTCGGCGATAATGCGGCAATTCGCCTCGTCGGCTGGAGTCGTAGCGACGCCGGCTACATCGATAATGTCTCTGGCACGCGTACGTTCCCGACATCCGGTATCACCGCGAACAACGCCGATCGCGCTAGTGCCGACTACAACTATGCAGACACCGCCGGTGCGCGCGCAGCGCTCAAGATCGACCTGAGTGACAACTGGTCGATCACGCCGACCGTCAACTACCAGCGCACGCACACCAATGGCCTTCCGGCACAGGATGAAACCGTTGGCGAACGTGAACTGATGCACTTCTATCCGGAAGTGGCGACCGATGAATGGGTACAAGCGGCATTGACGATCCAGGGCAAGATCGGCAACTTTGATCTGACCTATGCCTATTCCAATCTGGATCGCGACATCGATTCCGAGGCCGACTACAACGACTATGGCTTTTGGTACGACACTCTGGCTGGATATGGTGCATATTTTTACGACAACGATGGCGTACTAGTTAACCCGTCGCAGCACATTCAGGCGGCAGATCGATTCAAAAAATCGAGCCATGAAATTCGCCTGGCGTCGCCGACTGAAGACCGCTTCCGTTTTGTCGCCGGCTATTTCTGGCAGGATCAAGAACACGATATCCAACAGCGCTACCGGATCGACGGCTTGGCGGATGACTTGTCGGTCACCGGCTGGGCGAGCACGATCTGGTTGACCAAGCAGATCCGCGACGATCAGGACTCGGCGTTCTTTGGCGAAATGTCCTATGACTTCACGGATCAGTTCACTGCAACAGTGGGCGCGCGTGTGTTCGAGTCGAACAACAGCCTCGAGGGCTTTTTTGGATTCTCCCGCGGCTATTCGTCGCAGGGTTCGAGCTTGCCCATAAATCGCTACGGTGAAGCCGGCTGTGCGGCGGCCTACGGTGATGACTCTTCGAGTTGGGTGCCCTTCAATGGCGCACCGTGCAAGCAGTTCGACAAGTCGATCAAGGAAAATGACTGGCTGGGTCGCGTCAACCTCGCCTATCACCTCGATGACGAGAAGATGATCTATGGCACGTGGTCGGAAGGTTACCGGCCCGGTGGTATCAATCGCCGCGGTACGCTCGATCCGTATCTCTCGGACTACCTGACGAATATGGAATTCGGGTGGAAGACCAGTTGGAACGACAACTCGGTGACGTTCAACGGTGCGCTGTTCCAGGAAGACTGGAAGGACTTCCAGTTTGCCTTGCTCGGGCAAAACGGACTGACCGAAATCCGTAATGCCAATCAGGCGGAAATCCGCGGTCTGGAACTGGATCTGCAATGGGCCGCCACCTACAATCTGAGGCTGTCGACCGGGCTAGCGTTCTACAACGCAGAGCTATCAGAAAACTATTGCGGCTATCTGGACGCGAACGGACATCCGGAAACCAATTGTCCGGCCGGAACAATTCCGCCGGGCGAAGATGACCCCGTCAGTGGTCCGCAGGCAGCCGCTGGAACGCGCTTGCCGGTCACTGCCGACTTCAAAGGCAATGTCACCGCGCGCTACACGTTTGACCTCGGCGATTTCGGCGCGTTCTGGCAGGGCACGATTGTGCACGAAGGCGAACGGTCTTCGGATCTGCGCGATCTCGAAAATGGCATCATCGGCAATCTGGATGGCTACACGACGTTGGACCTGACTGCTGGCCTGCGTCGCGACAACTGGTCCGTCGACTTCTACATCAAGAACGTGACCGATGAAAACGTCGCGAACTATCGCTTCGTGCAATGTCCTGAAACGGTCTGTGGTGCCCAGCGCTACACAATCGTTGCACCGCCGCGTACATTCGGTGTGCGCTTCTCGCAGGAGTTCTAACGCGAGAAGTTTTTCTTCGACGACGAACCCGCCGCAGCCGCGGCGGGTTTTTTTTAGTCCAGTGCGTACCCGAACTGCTGACGGAACTGGTCCGCGAACTGCGCATAGTCGAAGCGTTGGTTCTGCGGACCGAGGTGCTCGATCTTGATCGCACCCATTAACGACGCGATGCGACCGGCAGTGGCCATGTCCATGCCCTTCATTAAGCCGAAAATCAGTCCGGCGCGATAGGCGTCGCCGCAGCCGGTCGGGTCGACCACGCGCATTGCGGTTGCTGCCGGAATAAGAGCCATGCCGGATTTGTCGTGTACTTCGGAACCCTTCGGGCCGCGCGTGATGATGTAAGCCTCAACACGCGACGCGATCTCCTTCTCGTTCCAGCCAGTGCGCTCCTGCAACAGACTCGACTCATAGTCGTTCACGGTCACATATGTCGCCTGCTCGATCATCTGCGACAGTTCCTTGCCGTTGAACAGTGGCATGGCTTGGCCAGGATCGAAGATGAAAGGAATGCCGAGTTCGGCGAATTCCTTGGAGTTCTGCAGCATCGCCTCGTAACCGTCGGGGCCGACGATACCGAACTTCACGCCGGCGACATCGCGCACATGATTCTCGTAGGAACGCATCATCGCGCCGGGATGAAATGCAGTGATCTGGTTGTCGTCAAGGTCAGTTGTGATGAACGCCTGTGCCGTGTAAAGGTCTTCGATCTCCTTGACGTGCTTCAACGTAATTTCGCAAGCTTCAAAGTGTTCACGATAGGCGCCGAAATCCTGGCCAACGGTCGCCATCGGGATCGGCTCACCACCCAGCAGTTTCAGGTTGTAGGCGATGTTGCCGGCACAGCCGCCGAACTCGCGACGCATGCGCGGTACTAGGAAGGAGACATTCAGGATGTGCACCTTGTCCGGCAGGATGTGGTTCTTGAACTGGTCCGGAAACACCATGATGGTGTCGAAGGCGAGGGAACCGCAGATCAGTGCCGACATGAAAGATCCTTGAATGCAAAGGTTGCGAGTTTAGCCGGTCACGCCAAGCCGTTCGCGCAACAGTTCGTTGACTTGGGTTGGGTTGGCTTTGCCTTTGGTGGCCTTCATTGCCTGGCCGACCAAGAACTGGAATAGCTTGGCGTCGCCGGCCCGGTACTTCGCGACCTGTTCCGGGAACTGTGCGAGTACGTCGTCGAGCATCTGCCCGATGGCGCCACTGTCGCTGATCTGGCGCAGGCCGCGCGCGTCGATGATGGCATCGGCCGACTGTTCACCAGCCCACATCGCTGCGAACACGTCCTTGGCAATCTTGCCGCTGATGGTGCCATCGACGATGCGTGCGAGCAGTCCAGCAAGTGCTGGGGCGCCAATTCGTGACGCCGTGATCGCGCTCTGCGCTTCATTCAATGCCGCCGCAAGCTCGCCATTCACCCAGTTTGCGACCAGTTTCGAATGTCCTGGCAGGGCGTTGGCCACGGCCTCGAAGTAGTCACTCGTCGAGCGTTCCTCGGTGAGCTTGTTGGCATCGTAGGCGGTGAGTCCGTGCGCATCGATATAGCGGCTACGGCGCGCATCCGGCAGTTCCGGCAGCGTTGCGCGGAGTGCGTCGAACTCGGTCGCCGTGACCCGGATCGGCGGCAAATCCGGGTCCGGGAAGTAGCGATAATCCTCAGCATCTTCCTTGCTGCGCATGGTGCGTGTCTTGTTCGCAGCGGCGTCGTACAGGCGCGTTTCCTGAACGATGCGCTCACCGTTCTCGATCGCGCGGATCTGGCGCTCGATCTCGTAGTCGATGGCTTTCTCGACGAAACGGAATGAGTTGACGTTCTTGATCTCGCAGCGCGTACCGAACGGTGTGCCTGGCTGATGCACCGAGACGTTCGCGTCACAACGGAAACTGCCTTCCTGCAAGTTGCCGTCACAGATATCGAGCCAGCGCACCAAGCGATGCACCGCCTTCATGTACGCGACCGCCTCGGCCGACGAATGCATCACCGGTTCCGAAACCACTTCGATCAGTGCTGTGCCAGCACGGTTCAAGTCGATGCCGGATGCGGCATGAAAGGCGTCATGCACCGATTTTCCAGCGTCCTCTTCGAGATGTGCGCGCGTCAGTTGCACGGTGATCTCGCGGCCATCATCGAGGCGGGCAAGAATGGTTCCGCCAGCAACGATCGGGCGTTCGTATTGCGAGATCTGGTAACCCTTCGGTGAGTCCGGGTAGAAATAATTCTTGCGCGCGAAGATCGATTCCGCGGCGACGTCCGCCCCGACTGCAAGCCCGAAGGTGACGGCCTTGCGGATCGCTTCGATATTCGGCACCGGTAGCGTGCCCGGCAAAGCGACATCAACCCAGCTGGCTTGCGTGTTCGGTTCTGCGCCATAAGCGGTGGACGCGCCCGAGAACAGCTTGCTCCGGGTATTCAACTGCACATGGATTTCGAGGCCAATGACGGCTTGCCAGTCATTCATCGCACCGCTCCTGGTGCCATGGCCAGATGCCAGTCAGTGCGCGATTGCAGTGCGTGTCCGGCGGCAAACAGGCTGGCTTCGTCAAAGGCCTGGCCGATCAGTTGCAGGCCGGCGGGGAGGCCGCCGATGAATCCGGCGGGGACCGACATCGCCGGCAGGCCCGCGAGGTTCACCGCAACGGTATTGATGTCGGCCGCATACATCGCTAGCGGGTCGGCAGTCTTCTCGCCCAGTTTGAAGGCAACATCCGGCGTCGTCGGCCCGGCGATCAGATCGACCGTCGCAAAAGCGCGCGCGAAGTCGTTGGCAATCAGGCGCCGAACCTGCTGCGCACGCAGGTAATAGGCGTCGTAGTAGCCGGATGAAAGCACATAGGTGCCGGTCAGAATGCGACGCTTCACTTCGGTGCCGAAACCTTCAGCCCGTGAACGGCTGTAGAGATCATGCAGACCTTTCACCGCCGCTGCACGCCGGCCGTAACGCACACCGTCGTAGCGTGCGAGATTGCTCGATGCCTCCGCAGGCGCAATGACGTAATACGCGGGAATCGACAGTGGCAACGACGGCAAATCGATCTCGACCAGTATTGCGCCAGCCGCCTCCAGTTCGTGCAGTGCGCGATGCACGGTGGTCTGCATGGCATCACTTACGCCGGCGCTAAATAGTTCACGCGCGATGCCGATACGCAAACCACGCACGCCACGATCGAGCGCTGCGCGGTAGTCGTCGACGGTGCGGTCGACCGATGTCGCATCGCGCGGATCGTGTCCAGCCATTGCCTGCAGCACATCGGCACAGTCCGCCGCTGACCGCGCGATCACACCGGCCTGATCGAGGCTTGAGGCATACGCGACCATGCCGTAGCGGGAGACGCGGCCATAGCTCGGCTTGAAGCCAGTGACACCGCAGAAGGCCGCCGGCTGGCGCACCGAGCCGCCGGTATCGGAGCCGGTCGCGAAGGCGACGACATTGGCAGCGACGATGGCTGCCGATCCTCCGGACGAGCCGCCGGGTACGCGGGTTGTATCCCACGGATTCAGGACTGGACCAAAGGCGCTGTTCTCGTTCGACGAGCCCATCGCGAATTCGTCCATGTTGGTCTTGCCGATCGACACCGCGCCTGCACTGGTTAGGCGCTCGACGATGGTTGCGTCGTAAGGCGGCACGAACTCGGCCAGCATCTTGGAAGCGCACGTCGTGCGCAGTCCGCGGGTGCAGAACAGGTCTTTGTGTGCGAACGGAATACCGGACAGCGGGCCGTCGCCAATCGCAGCAGCACGCGCGCCTTCGGCATCACAGCTAATCAACGCATTCAAGGAAGCTGTGGACGCCGCACGAGCCAATGCCTCCTCGGTGAGATCGCGTGAACAACGACCTGCGGACAACGCCGCCCGCTGTGCGGCCAGAGTCAGCGCGCTCATTCGATCACCTTCGGTACCAGGAACAGGCCAGATTCCATCTCGGGGGCGATCCGCGCTAGTGCACCAGACTGATCGACTTCGGTGATGCGATCCGGGCGCAGCGATGCGGACAGGTCATGCGGATGCGCCATCGGCGTAAGGCCTGCGACCGGCGCATTCTGCAGTTGTGCGATCAGGCCGAGCAGGCCGCCGAGATCGTCGGCGAGGAGACGTTCTTCCTCTGCCGGCAAATCGAGTCGGGCAAGGTGGGCCAGGCGGTGCAATTGGGCGGTTTCGATGGCCATCGGCTGCTTCGTGACAAGACCGCCATTTTGCTGGGGAACCGCCTTGTCCCACAAGCGTGCGCGCGTTAGAGTCCCGCGCCATTTGCTAACCCGTAGCGCGCTTCGCGCCCGAAACGTTCGCAATCACTCCCAATTACTGGATTCGCGCCATGTTCAAGAGCCTGCGCGGCGTCTTCTCGAACGATCTCTCGATCGATCTCGGCACTGCCAACACCCTTATTTATACCCGCGGTCAGGGCATTGTCCTGAACGAACCCTCAGTCGTCGCTATTCGCCAGGATCGAGGTCCCGGCGGCCCGCGTGCGGTTGCCGCAGTCGGTTGGGAAGCCAAGCGCATGCTTGGGCGCACCCCCGGCAACATCGTCACCATTCGGCCAATGAAGGATGGCGTCATCGCCGACTTCACGATGGCCGAGCAGATGCTGCAGCAGTTCATCAAGAAGGTACACAAGTCGCGTTTCTTGCGTCCGAGCCCGCGCGTGTTGATCTGCGTGCCCTACGGATCGACGCAAGTGGAACGCCGTGCGATCAAGGAGTCGGCCGAGAATGCCGGTGCCCGTGATGTCTATTTGATCGAAGAGCCGATGGCGGCGGCAATCGGTGCCGGTATCCCGGTGCACGAGGCGCGCGGCTCGATGGTTGTCGATATCGGTGGCGGCACGTCGGAGGTTGCAGTGATTTCGCTGAACGGCATCGTCTATGCGGCCTCGGTGCGTATCGGCGGCGATCGCTTCGACGAATCGATCATCAATTATGTGCGCCGCAACCACGGCACCTTGATCGGCGAGTCCACCGCCGAGCGCATCAAGGTCGAGATCGGTTGCGCCTATCCGCAATCGGACGTGCGCGAGATCGAAGTCTCCGGCCGCAATCTTGCCGAAGGTGTGCCGCGCATGTTCACGATCAACGCCAACGAGATTCTCGAAGCGTTGCACGAGCCACTAGCTGGCATCGTCGGTGCGATTCGCGCGGCGCTTGAACAGACGCCGCCGGAACTATGTTCTGACGTCGCTGAACGCGGCATCGTGCTGACCGGTGGTGGTGCGTTGCTCAAGGATCTCGATCGCCTGATCTCGGAGGAGACCGGCCTCGCCGTGCATGTCGCCGACGATCCGCTGACCTGTGTCGCTCGTGGTGGTGGCCGTGCGCTCGAGTTGATCGACTTGCACGGCAGCGAATTCTTCTCGCCGGAATAAGCGCCGCGTCGGGAGTTCGCCATGCCGGTCTACAGTGCTGAAGGCGCACCGCTGTTCTCGGAAGGTTCGGGCGGTTCGTTGCGTTTGCTGGCCTATCTGGCAATCGCTGCCGCACTGATGGCGGTGGACTTGCGCACGGGTTTGCTGCATCAGGCGCGCATCGCGGCGAGTGCGGTGATCTCGCCGCTGCAGACGATTGCAACCGCGCCGCTGCGCATTGCCAAGTCAGTGCGCGAAGCCACGGCTCAACGTACCGGGCTGGTCTTGGAGAATGCCGACCTGCGCAAGCAATTGTTGTTCGCACAAGCCAAGCTCGATCGTTTGGCGATCGTGCAGGAGCAGAACAACCATTTGCGTGCGCTGCTCGATGCACGCCAGAAGCTCGGTCTGAACGTGCAGTTGGCCGAACTGATCGACGTTGATCTCGATCCTTATCGGCACCGTATCCTGATCAATCAGGGCAGCATGCATGGTGTCTTCGTCGGTGAAGCGGTGATTGATGCCAAGGGTCTGATTGGTCAAGTACTCAATGTCGAGCAAGAGCGCGCCACCGTCATCCTGCTCAGCGACCCCAGTCATGCCGTGCCGGTGCGCGTGCAACGTACCGGCTTGCGCGTCATCGCTTATGGCAGCGGTGATCCGATGCGCGTTGAGCTTCCGCATGTGCCATTCAGTGCCGACATTAAGGTCGGCGATCTGCTGGTCACATCCGGCATTGGTGGACGTTTCCCACCGGGTTTGCCGGTTGCGACTGTCTACAAAGTCGAGACCGATAACAGTGCCACCTTTGCTGTCGCAGAAGCCCGCCCATTGGCTGGCATCGCCAACTCCTCCGAACTGCTGCTGGTGAGCGATGAAGCGCTGGCTTTGACCCCCTTGCCGGCGCCGGAGGCAGAGTTCGTCGGTCCGCCGGAAGGCTTGGCCAACGACGCGCCAATGGAGCCGGTGCCATGAGTCGCAGCCGTGCCCTGACCGCCTGGTTGTTGCTCAGCATCGTCCTTGCGTCGGTGCTGACGCTGATCGGATTACCCGAACCGCTGCGCGTACTGAGGCCGTTCTGGCTGGCCCTGATCGTCATCTATTGGACGATCGAAGCACCCGAACACTACGGGATCGGATTCGCGTTCGCGCTCGGTCTGCTGCAGGACGTGCTGATCGGCACGATGCTGGGTGAGCACGCATTCCGGCTGGCGATTATCAGCTTCATCGTATTGCGCTTCCGCTCGCGCATACGTTTCTTTCCGATGTGGCAGCAAGCATTGGCGGTCGGCGCGTTATTGCTGAACGACCGCATTGTGGTGTTGCTGCTGCGTGCGATCGCTGGCGAGTTCACGATTGACTGGCGTTACTGGCTGGCGCCACTGGTCGGTGCCGCTCTGTGGCCTTGGATCTTCCTGCTGCTCGACGATTTGCGTTCACGCAGCAGGCAACGCGACGCATGACCTGGCGCGGGCGTGACCGCAATGCAGTGAAGGACCTGGCGCAGGAAGCTGGCCTGTTCCGTGTCCGCGCCGCCGAAGGGTTCCTGATCATTGCGATCTGCCTCGCCGTGCTGCTTGCCCGATACGCCTGGTTGCAGGTGCTGCGCCACGATGAATTCAGTGGTCGCGCCGACGAAAACCGGATCAAGCTCAAGCCGCTGCCACCGAGCCGTGGATTGATCTATGACCGCAACGGCGTGTTGTTGGCTGAAAATATTCTCGACTACCGTCTGGAGTTGATTCCGGAGCAGGTTGGCGATATCGACGAGGCGCTGCAGCGGCTCGGCAAGGTGATCGCGATTTCTGCCGACGACCGCGACCAGTTCGAGGCGCTGCGCAAGGTCAAGCGGCGCTTTCACAACATCCCTTTGCGGTATGCGTTGAGCGAGCAGGAAGTGTCGCGCTTTGCGCTCGAACGGCATCGTTTTCCGGGCGTCGAAGTCGTGCCCTATCTGACTCGGTTTTATCCTCATGGCAGTGATTTCGCGCATGTCATCGGTTATGTCGCGCGTATCGACAGTGACGACCGCGAACGTCTGGAAGAAGCGCGTTACAGCGCGACGACGCACATTGGCAAGACCGGCATCGAGCGGTATTACGAAGACCTACTGCTCGGTGACGTCGGTTACGAACGCATCGAGACCAATGCCGAAGGCCGCGCTCTGCGTGTGCTCGGGCGGGTGCCGTCGAAGCCTGGGCAGCATCTGCGACTCAGCATTGATGCCAATCTGCAACGCGCGACGGTGGCTGCGTTCGCCGGGCGAACCGGTGCTGCAGTCGCGATTGACCCGCGCAATGGCGAGGTGCTGGCGATGGTGTCTCAGCCGGCCTTTGACCCGAACCTGTTCGTCAACGGCATCTCCCGCCGCGATTATGCAGCACTGCTGAATGCCGTCCAGCGGCCGCTGTACAACCGTGCTGTGCTCGGTGGCTATGAGCCGGGTTCGACGATTAAGCCGTTCATTGGGCTGATGGGGTTACGGCTCGGATTGCGCACACCGGAGACCACGATTTGGTCGAGTGGTGAATTCCATCTGCCCGGGCAGAGTGCGGTCTGGCGTGACTGGAAGCGCGGTGGTCACGGTAGCGTTAACTTGCGCGAGGCACTGGCGCAGTCGGTGAATACCTACTTCTACGGCCTTGCGGTCGACACCGGCATCGACCGCATGGAACCAGAAATGCGTGCGTTCGGTTTTGGTGCGCCGACCGGACTTGACTTGACCGGTGAGCCGTTCGGGGTCGTGCCATCGCGTAGCTGGAAGCAGAAACGCTTCGGCAAAACCTGGTATCCGGGCGAGACCGTGATCGCCGGTATCGGCCAAGGTTATTGGGTGGTGACGCCGGTGCAGCTCGCACATGCGTTGGCGACGCTGGCGGCGCGTGGGGTGTCGCATCCGCCACACTTGTTGCTGAGCCTGCAGGCGGGTATCGACGCACAGCCGCAACCGGTACCGATCGCTGCGGATGGCCCGCCGATTGTCGCGTCGCCGGAAATGTGGGATGCGATTCGCGAAGGCATGGAGGCGGTGATGCACTCACCGACCGGCACTGCACGCGCATTCGGCATTGACGCGCCCTATCGCATTGCCGGCAAGAGCGGCACCGCACAGCGTGCGCGCCGACGTGGCAATCAGGAATACAACGAGAACACTACCCCCGAGCATCTGCGCCATCAGGCATTGTTCGTGGCATTTGCGCCGACTGATGCGCCAACGATCGCGGTCGCGGTCGTGGTTGAGCACGGATCGAGTGGTTCGAAAGCAGCGGCACCGGTTGCACGCGCCATTCTTGATGCGTACCTGCTGAAGCCCAAGTCGGAAATGTCGCCGTGATCGACTTTGATCTGATGGCACGCTTGGAATACCGCCTCGCACACTGGCTGAAGCGCCCGCGCGTTGATCTGGCCTTGCTCGCGGCATTGTTGGCGGTCGCTGCGGCCGGCCTCGTCGTGCTGTTTAGTGCCAGCGCCGAGGATCCCGGTCAAGTCGTGAATCAGACATTGCGTCTCATGCTCGGGTTTGCGGTGTTGTTCGTGTTCGCCCGTATTCCACCCACCGTTTTCCGGACGTGGACGCCGTGGTTCTACGCAATCACGGTGTTGTTGCTGGCCGCTGTGCTGGTCTTCGGCGAAGGCCGTGGTGCGCACCGCTGGCTCGACTTCAAGGTGGTTCGCTTCCAGCCATCGGAGTTCGCCAAGTTGGCGTTGCCGATGATGGTTGCCTGGTACCTGCATGCGCGCGCCTTGCCGCCGACCTGGCGCAATCTGGCCGTATGCGCGTTGTTGATCGGTCTGCCGGCCGGGTTGATCATGGACCAGCCCGATCTCGGCACCGCCTTGCTGGTCCTCGCCAGTGGGGCCTTCGCAGTGTTTCTTGCGGGGCTCGGCTGGGGACGTATCGCACTGATCGTTGGTGCAGCGATGGCGACACTGCCGGTGCTCTGGCAGGGCATGCACGAATATCAGCGAAACCGCGTGCGCATGTTCCTTGATCCGGAGGCCGATCCGCTTGGCAATGGCTGGAACATCATCCAGTCGCAGATCGCGGTCGGTTCCGGAGGCGTGGTCGGCAAAGGCTGGCTTGGGTCGACGCAGGCTCGGCTCGACTTCCTGCCCGAACACACCACCGATTTCATCTTCGCGGTGTATTCCGAAGAGTTCGGTCTAATTGGCGTCGTCGCCATCATCGCCGCCTATTTGTTCATCATCGGTCGCGGTCTGTGGATTGCCGCGAATGCGCGCGACACTTATTCGCGGCTCTTGGCTGGTTCGATCAGCATGACCTTCTTCGTTTACGTCATGGTCAACGGCGGCATGATTGCCGGCCTGATGCCGGTGGTGGGCGTGCCAATGCCACTGGTGAGTTACGGCGGTACCTCGGCGGTCAGCCTGCTCGCCGGCTTCGGTATCCTGATGTCGATTCACGCGCACCGCTTGCGTGGGCGCTAGGCTAGGCGCTTCTATGAACGGATTTGGCATGACTGCATTGCTTCGATTGGCTTTGATCGTTCTCATCGCACTTGCGACTTCCGTGGCCGGCGCGAAGGCGCGCGAGGCGCACCCCGGCAGCAATGCGCTGCTGCGCGAATTGCGTCAGGAGACTCATGCCGATCGCGCGACCGTGCAACGCTGGCGTGCGCTGCTGGCACAGGCAAAGAAACAAGACAGCATTCTCGCCGCGATCAGTCGTCCGGCCGAAAAGACCAAGTCGTGGAAGGACTACCGGCCGATCTTCATGACCGCCAAGCGTCGTGACGACGGCATCGCGTTCTATCGCGAAAATCGGGTGCTGTTCGACCAGGTCGCGCATGACACCGGTGTGCCGGCGGAGATCATCGTCGCCATCATCGGTGTTGAGACCAGTTACGGCCGCATTACCGGCAATTACCGCGTCATTGATGCGCTGGCGACGCTGGCGTTCTATTACGAGCCACGCGCGCCGTTTTTTCGCGGCGAACTGAAACAGTTGCTGAAACTGGACGGTCGATTTCCGCAGCCGCTGGAGGAATTGAAAGGTTCCTATGCGGGCGCGATGGGCTGGGGGCAGTTCATGCCGACCAGTTTCGCGCAGTGGGCGAAGGACGGCGATGGCGATGGCCGCATCGACCTATGGGCGTCGAAGCCCGACATTGTGCATTCGGTGGCCAACTATTTCGTCGCCCATGGTTGGACTCGCGGCGCACCCGTCACCGGCCGCGCGATTGCCGCGCCGACGGCGGTTTTGCCCGAGATCCGCGCAACCGAAACCATCTACAGCATCGATTCGTTGGCTCGGGCGGGCTACACGCTGGCCGAGCAGTTCGATCCCGCGTCGCCCGCCACTCTGCTGGTTCTAGAGGGTGCGGAAGGTAGCGAATATTGGATTACATTCCAGAACTTCTACGTGATCTCACGTTATAACCGCTCGCCGCTTTACAGCATGGCGGTGTGGCAGTTGGCGCAGGAGATCGCGCGCGGCGCGACGGCGGCCCGGTGATTTGGGCACGTCTCGCTCTCGCTGGCATGATCGTCCTGCTCGCTGCTTGTGGACGAGATTCTGTGCGCCCGGGCGTACCACCTTCCGGTCCCGGTCAGGACAGTGCGCCGCTTGGCAATGTTGACGTCAGCCTTATTCCTGAGCCGGTGCCGCGAGCCGAACCGCGCGCGCAATATGGCAACCACTCGCCCTACACCGTGCTCGGTCGCAGTTATCGGGTGATGGCCAGCGCCGACGGTTATCGTGAGCGTGGCGTCGCCTCTTGGTACGGCACCAAGTTCCACGGCAAGCTGACATCGACGCGCGAACCCTACGACATGTACGCGTTTACCGCCGCACACAAGACGCTGCCGTTGCCGACCTATGTGCGCGTGACCAATCTCGACAATGGGGAGCGCTTGGTCGTGCGCGTCAACGATCGCGGCCCCTTCCACGATGGGCGCATCATTGATCTGTCCTATGCCGCCGCGATCCGTCTTGGTATCGCCGCCACCGGCACCGGTCGCGTCGAGGTTGCGGCGATCGATACGAAACACGCCGCCACGACCACGGCACCACGCCCGCAAACCGCCACGCCGCAGCCGCTCTATGTGCAGGCCGGTTCATTCGCCAGTCGTGATAATGCGCTGCGCCTGCGCGAACGCTTGGAAGCGGCCGGATTCCACGACCTCTCTCTCGATCGCGTGCTTACCCGCGGCGAGTTGTTCCATCGCGTGCGCCTCGGCCCGGTCGATTCCATCGGTGCCGCCGATGCACTGATTGAACGTCTGGCCGCAGTGGGCGTCCGTGCTGTCTCGACGCAAGTCGAATAACCCTTTCCATATCGAGTCTCGTCTTCTCCATGACCGTTTCCCTGAAGTCCCTGATCGCCGCGCTCTGCTTGTCCGCTGCCGCCGCCGCACAAACCACCTCTCCTGCCGCTACGCCGCTGTCCCTGCCCGCCGGCAATGCGGCAAACGCGGGTGCGCCGGTGCCGCCACCGCCGACCGTCGGCGCCAAACAGTATGTTCTGGTCGACTACCAGACCGGACGCGTGCTGGCGGAACAGGGCGGCGATGAACGCGTGCCGCCTGCATCAATCACCAAGGTGATGACGTCTTATGTCGTCGCCGCCGAACGCAAGGCAGGCAAGATCAAGGACTCCGATCCAGTCACGATCAGCGAGAACGCTTGGCGTCACGGCGGTGCCGTCACCGATGGCTCGACCAGTTTCCTCGAATTGAACTCGCAGGTGCCGCTCGGTGATCTGCTCAAGGGCATGATCATCCAGTCCGGCAACGACGCGTCGATCGCGATTGCCGAACACGTGGCGGGTTCGGAATCGACGTTTGCGGCACTGATGAACCAGTATGCCGACAAGATCGGGTTAAAAAATTCGCACTTCGTCAATGCGCACGGATTGTTCGATCCCGAGCACTACATGAGCGCGCACGATATCGCCGAGTTGTCGCGCGCACTGATCCGCGACTTCCCGGAGGAATACGCGCATTACGCGCTCAAGGATTACACTTGGAACGCGCACACGCAGCGTAATCGCAACATCCTGTTGTGGCGCGATCCGAGCGTCGATGGCATCAAGACCGGGCATCTGAGCCAAGCTGGCTATTGCCTCGCAGCATCGGCGAAGCGTGGTGATACGCGCCTGATCGCGGTGGTAATGAACACCGCCGGTGAGAAAGTGCGCGCCGATGAGGCGCATGCGCTACTCAACTACGGCTTCCGCTTCTTCGAGACCCACAAGGTCTATGAAGCGATGGCATCAGTCAGCGAAGTCACGCTGTGGCATGGCGACGCGGCCAAAGCCAAGTTGGGTGTCGCGCAACCGGCGCTGGTGACACTGCCGCGAGGCTCATATCAACGCTTGGCGGCGACCATGAATGTGCAGAAGCCATTGTCGGCACCCTTGAACAAGGGTCAAGTGGTCGGCACCTTCAAACTGGCGCTCGACGGACAAACCGTCTACGAAGCGCCGCTGGTCGCCCTGGAAGACTATGCCGAAGGTGGCTTCTTCAAGCGCATGAGTGACTCAGTCTGGTTGTGGTTCGATAACGGTGAGTAATCGATGAAGGAGCTGAACGAAGCGCAGGGATTCTCATTTCCAACCACGCTGGAAGTGAGTGCCTTGGGCGCATCCGATGCCGGACTGCAGCACATCGTGCCGGATGTCTTGGCTGCAGTCGGTGTCGATGTGATCGTTGGTTCACTGCGCATTCGTCCATCGCGTGAAGGACGCTACATGTCGGTCACGGTAGCGTTTTTATGCGCGGACCGGGCGACCTACGACGCCGTGCAACTTGAACTGCGCGCGCATCCGGCGGTGAAGTGGACGCTCTGACCTCGCGGCCGCTGCAGGTGCGCTCATTCGGGCGCCTGCCCTACGAGCCTGTTTGGCGCGCGATGCAACGCTTCACCGACCACCGTGACGCTGGCACGCTGGACGAACTCTGGATACTCGAACACGACCCGGTGTTCACGCTCGGTCAGGCCGGCAAGTGGGAGCACGTACTCCTGCCCGGTGACATTCCGGTGGTGCCGGTCGATCGCGGCGGTCAGGTGACCTATCACGGTCCCGGTCAACTCGTTGCCTATCCGCTGTTCGACCTGCGTCGGCTCGGCATCAGCGTACGCGAGCTGGTGCAGCGCATTGAGCAATCAATCATCGATACGCTGGCGCGTTATGACATTGTCGCCGCACGCCGTGACGGTGCGCCCGGCGTCTATGTCGGCGATGCCAAGATCGCAGCGCTCGGTTTGCGCGTGCGCCGTGGCTGTTCGTTCCATGGACTCGCCTTCAACGTGGCCATGGATCTTGATCCGTTCACGCGGATCAATCCCTGTGGATATCAGGGGTTGGCGGTGACCCAAGTGTTAGACTGCGGCGGCCCGAGCGCGCTGTCCGTGGTGGCCACCGACCTGATCGACACGATGTGCGCGCAGTTCGGTTTTGCCGCGACTGCCGCGGATGCGCGCCTTCCTGAACCCGCGGACGCCTGAGATGAGCGAGACTTCCAGCAAGACCATTCCCCTCAACCTCGTCGAAGCGAGCTTGGTGCCCGGCGCGAAGCAGATCGCGCGCGACAAGATTGCGCGCAACCCGGTGACGTTCGATGCCGAGCGCCCAATGCTGCGTAAACCGGATTGGATCCGTGTGCGCTTGCCCAGCACGAATGCCGTGCAGCAGTTGAAGAATAAGCTGCGCGAGAGCGCGCTGGTCACGGTCTGCGAGGAAGCCTCGTGTCCGAATATCCACGAATGCTTCGCAAAGGGTACGGCTACCTTCATGGTGCTTGGCGAGGTTTGTACGCGTCGCTGCTCATTCTGCGACGTCGCGCACGGTCGGCCGAAGCCGGCGGACGTGAATGAACCGAAACAATTGGCGCAGACCATCGCCGACATGCAGTTGCGTTACGTCGTCATTACCTCAGTCGATCGCGATGACTTGATGGATGGCGGCGCGGGTCATTTTGCCGACTGCATTCGCGAAACGCGTGCACTCAGTCCCGCCATTCGCATTGAGATCCTGACGCCTGACTTCCGCGGAAAGGGTCGTGTCGAGCGGGCGCTGGCGGCGTTGGCAGCGAATCCGCCAGACGTGTTCAATCACAACCTGGAAACCGTGCGTCGCGTTTATCGCGAAGTACGCCCCGGTGCCGACTACGACTGGTCGTTGCGGTTGTTACAGCAGTTCAAGGCCGAGCACCCGACGCTACCGACCAAGTCCGGCATCATGCTCGGTCTCGGCGAGACATTGGATGAGGTCCGCGAGGCGATGGCCGATCTGCGCGCGCATGCGGTCGACATGATTACGGTTGGCCAATATCTGCAACCATCACGCCACCATCATCCAGTTGAGCGTTATTGGACGCCTGATGAGTTCAAGGAAATCGAAACGATCGGTTATGCGCTTGGCTTCAGCCATGTTGCCTCCGGGCCGCTCGTCCGTTCGTCCTATCATGCCGACCAGATGGCCCATGCAGCCGGCTATGCCTGACGGCACCCGCGGGAACATTCGGGTTGGGCTAGGGTCGGACCCATCATTGTTGTATCGAGAATTGCCATGAACCTGCGTCTGATCGCTGCCATTGTCTCCGTCGTTATGCCCTTCGGCGCGGCTTTGGCCAAGTCGGAGCCGGTGGTCGCTTATAGCTACAAGCCGAGCAGCGAGCAGGCCCAGGCAGCGCTGCTGGCGACCCGCTTCCTGACCAACTTTCACTACAAGCGCGTGCCGCTTGACGATGCGATGTCGGAGACCATCTTCGATCGTTATCTCGAGTCGCTCGATGGCGACAAGCTTTTCTTCACCGCCGCTGATATCAGCGAGTTCCGCATTTATGCGGATGCGCTGGATGACGCCATTTTCGACCAGCGCCTCGCTCCGCCGTTCGAGATTTATGCGCGTTACGTTCAGCGTGTCGGTGAGCGCACGGCGTATGCGCGCACGCTGCTGGTGAAGGGTTTCGATTTTGCCGTCGATGAGCAGTACCGCTTTAACCGCGAGCATGCGCTGTGGGCAGCGAGTGCGAAGGAACTCGATGAGCTCTGGCGTCAGCGTGTCAAAAATGATTGGCTACGTTTGAAGTTGGCCGGGCGCGACGACCAAGGTATTCGCGACACGCTCGACAAACGCTATGCTGGCTTCGAAAAACGCCTCGGTGAACTCGATGGTGATGACGTGTTCCAGAGCTTCATGAATGCCTATTCGTCGGCCATCGAACCGCATACGAACTACATGTCGCCGCGCACCTCGGAGAACTTCAACATCCAGATGCGCCTGTCATTGGAAGGCATCGGTGCCGTATTGAGCCGCGAGGATGAATACACGACGATTCGCCAGATCGTGAAAGGTGGTCCGGCTGATCTGTCCGGCAAGCTGCAGGTCGGCGACCGCATCGTCGCGGTCGGGCAGGGCGACAAGGGCGCATTGACCGATGTCGTCGGCTGGCGCATCGACGACGTCGTCGATTTGATCCGTGGCAAGAAGGGCACGACCGTGCGCTTAGACGTTCTCGCCGCCGACGCTGGTGCTGATGGCAAACCGGTTCAGCTCTCCTTGCTGCGTGACAAAGTGCGATTGGAAGAGCAGGCGGCGAAGTCGGAACTGATTGATGTGGGCACCGGTAAGTCAGCCCATCGCATCGGTGTCGTACGTCTGCCGACCTTCTATCACGACTTCGAAGGTGCTCGTCGCGGCGATGCCAATTATGCGAGTTCGACACGCGATGTCGCAAAGCTGATCAAGGAACTGAAAGTCAAACAGATCGATGGACTAGTGATTGACCTGCGCGGCAATGGTGGTGGTTCACTCACCGAAGCGTCGGATCTTTCCGGCCTGTTCATCGACGAAGGCCCAGTAGTGCAGGTGCGTGATGCGCAAGGTCGGCTGACGATCGAGGGCGATGCCGAGAAGGGCGCGGCTTGGGATGGCCCGCTGGCGGTGATGATCGATCGCGAGTCGGCGTCGGCTTCTGAGATCTTCGCTGCTGCGATGCAGGATTTCGGTCGTGCCCTGATCATCGGCGAGAACTCATTTGGCAAGGGCACCGTGCAGAATCTGATCGACCTTGATCAGTACACACGCGATCCAAGCGTGCATTTCGGTCAGCTCAAGCTCACCGTCGCGCAGTTCTTTCGTATCAATGGCGGCAGTACCCAGCATCGCGGTGTGCTGCCAGACATCGCCTATCCACAGACCGCTTGGGCCAGCGGTGATTTTGGCGAGAGCTCGCTCGACTTTGCGCTGCCGTATACCGAAGTGGCGGCGGCCGACTATGTGCGCAGCGGTGATCTGTCGGCGCTGAAGCCGTTGCTGGAAACGCGGCATGAGACACGCGTCGCCAAGGATCAGGAATTCAAATGGTGGTTCGAGGACCTCGCGGAATATCAGAAACAGCGCGACCGCAAGGAAATGTCTCTACTCGAAAGCACGCGTCGCAGCGAGCGTGATCTGAACGAGGCCAAGCGTACCGAGCGTAAGGCGGCGCGTATCGCAGCGGGTATCGATCCGCCGGGTAAGGACGCCGCCCGTGGCGACGACGGGCTGCTCGCCGACGAGCGTCATGATGACAAGGCAGCAAGTACCGAAGAGGTGGTCGAGAAGCCCGACTTCTTACTTCGTGAAGGCGCCCACATTCTGGCTGATGCGATTGATCTGCTCCGTACCGACCAACGCCTGGCGGCACAGGTCAAGAGTTTCGATCTGCACACCGAAGCGCGCGTCGTCGATTGATTCTTCAGCCGGCGTAGCGTCGCTTCAGCAGTTCGTATACCGCGCGCAGCCCCATCGCCTCGCCGCCACGCGGCCGGCCGGGGCGTTCGCTGTCGTTCCAGGCGTAGGTATCAAGGTGCAGCCAGGGAATAGTCGACGCGACGAAACGCTGCAGATACAAGGCAGCAGTGATCGCACCCGCGTGACGCGAGGCGCTGCTGTTCGCGAGGTCGGCAATGCCGGATTCGAGCATGGTCAAGTACGGCTGCCACAGCGGCATCGGCCATAGCGGATCCTGCACCTCACGACTGATCGCCGCGAGTTGGTCGCGCAGCACGTCGTCGTTGCCGAACAACGCCGGTAGGTCAGGTCCGAGCGCGATTCGCGCGGCGCCAGTCAGGGTGGCGAAATCAATCATCAGGGCCGGCTTTGATTCTGCGGCGTAGCTAAGCGCATCACACAAGATGACGCGACCTTCAGCATCGGTGTTGTCGATTTCGACGGTCAGTCCGGAGCGTGTGCAGATCACTTCTCCCGGTCGGTAGGCATTCGCGCTGATCGCATTTTCGATCGCAGGTATCAGCAGACGCAGACGGATCGGCAGGCGCCGTTCCAGCACCAGTTCGGCCAGTGCGATGGCGTGTGCTGCGCCGCCCATGTCTTTCTTCATGTGACGCATGCCATCGGCGGCCTTGATGTCGAGACCACCGGTGTCAAAACAGACACCCTTGCCGATGATGGCGACTTCCGGATGCGTGGGATCGCCGGCGAGCAATTCCAGCAGCCGCGGTGCACGATGGCTGGCGCGGCCGACGGCGTGGATCGCAGGAAAGTTTGCGTCGAGTAGTTCGTTGCCGATCCATTCGCGGTAGTTCGCGCCGAAACGTGTTGCGATCGCACGCGTCACTTCGCCGAGATCGGCTGGGCCCATGTGTTCGGTCGGCGTGTTCACCAAGTCGCGCGTGCGCGCCGTGGCGGCCGCCAGCGCCGCTACTTCGTCGAGATAGTGTCCAAGCGGCGCCATTAGTCGGGCGGGATCACGGCGTGGCTTTTTGTAGCGGGCGAACTGGTAGCTGCCAAGCGCGAAACCGAGCGCAACACGCGCCGCGTCCAGCGCCAGACCGCGGTCAGCCAAGACGTAGTCACCGGGCGGCAACATCAGCGGTAAATGTGCGAGCGTGTTCACATCGGTGCTATTGACGACGCCGACCAGTACTTCGCTGATACCGCCCTCGTCATTTGGCACGATGCAGTGCGTCAGCGGTTGCGCTCTGAAGTGCTGGCTTGCGACCCAGCGTCGGGTGCGCTCGCTGCGGGTCGCCAGATAGGCGTCGAGATCGGTGCCGGTCAGTGCGACCAAGGCGATGGTGTCGGACATCAGGTCACTCCATGGACGTGGGGCTGGTGCGTGTCCAGCCAAGCACACAGTTGGTGCAGATCGGCAACTTCTAGGTCGGGACGCTGCGCATGCGGCCAGTCGCGACCATCGCGATTCAACCAGACCGCGAACAGGCCAGCCTGTTTCGCGCCGAGTACATCAAGCTCCGGGTCGTCACCGATGTGCGCGATCTGCGCCGGTGCGAGGCCTAGCAGTGTGCACAGATGCGCGAAAATTGCGCGATCCGGTTTCATTATGCCGACGTCGCGCGCCGAGATCCGTTGCTCGAAGTGCGCTGCCAGACCGATGCGTTCCAGATCGGCATTGCCGTTTGACAGGCTGGCCATGCGAAAGCGCGCCGATAGTCTGACCAGCGCGGATGCGGCATCGGGATACAGCGTGACCTCGTTGCGCGCCGCGTAGAACGCCGCAAATGCGGACTCCACCAGATTCTCGCGTTCGGGCTGATCGGCCAGCACCTCATGCAGGCTGTGCCGACGTTGGGCGCTGTAGTCGTGGGCCAGATCGGGACGGCGCGTGGCAATGTCGTCGCGATGTGCGCGCAGGCGCTCGCTCGGCCAGAGTGGCGCGATCTCGGGCACTCGCACATGCAGCCAATGTTGCAGGCTGCGCTCAGCGTGCAGGATGGTGGGTTCGATCGGCCACAGGGTGTCATCGAGGTCGAAGCTCAGCGCGCGGATCATGCGCCGTCTCCGGGTGTCGGCGATGGCGTACTTGCCGGTGCGGGTTCCGCCAGTGGCGTGGTGATCACTTCGCCGGGCATCGGCGTGGGCGGGTTCTTCAGCAGTTCAAGCAGGCGCTCTTCGCGCTTCGCAAACGTCTGATTCAACAGGCGCGCTTCGCGGATCGGGAGCAGCTTGCGTCGCTTCAGCCACGCTGCCGTGGCCGGCGCTTCGAGGAAACGCACATAGCGCATCGCCACGTCGCTCGGGATCAGATCGCCGCGATGCACGAAATACAGGGGTGTGGTCAGCAGGTATTCACCGCTGCGGATGGTCTTAAGCAGAGGCGTGACGCCCTCGACTTTGATTGCCCGCAGTTTGCTGTTGGCGAACACGTTTGATAGTGCACTGACGCCAAGTGCGCTCGGGTCGATCGCGATCGCG
>Ga0073902_10000582_pt1 | contig 21564 bp, 16 predicted proteins | sample KloWWTmeKNB19Kit_FD_66667 | JGI IMG/M metagenome (GOLD analysis project Ga0073902, IMG submission 66667) | Active sludge microbial communities from Klosterneuburg, Austria, studying microevolution and ecology of nitrifiers - Klosterneuburg... | ecosystem: Engineered > WWTP > Aerobic digester >...
TTCACGCCGGCGGCGAGATCGGGTGCGGTGAAGCTGCGAGCAATCTGGCCGGTGGCGGCGAATGGTTCATTGATGTTGCCGGCGAATACATCGCCTTCGATCTTGCGGTCCGGATCATTCAACAGCGCGCGGCCGAGTCGGAACAGAGCGATCTGTTCTTGGGTGCTGAAATAGAACTTGCCATTCCAGACGGCGCGGCCAGTAATCTCGCGCGCCATCGCGTAGACCTTGGCGTCATAAGCCGCTTGCGCCAATCCGTTTTCGTGAGTCAAGGCGACCATCAACGCCAAGTCGCGCAGGTCGGTGCCGTAATCACCGATCCAGGCCGGGCGTTTGAACTCGCGGGTGAAGGCTTCCTCGATCGCTTTGCTGCCACGTTCCGTGTCGCCCATCAGCTGCAGTGCCACACCGAGATGCACCAACGGTAACGGTGCGATCAGCTTGCTGCGCTCGTTGTCGTAGAGCGCACGCAAGGTGCCGAGCGGCGCGCGTTTCTGGCGGGCGAGTACGTAGCCGGCTTGCATCATCTCGGCTAAGCGCAAGTGCTCGGAATAGTCGTAGTCGTAGTGCGCATTGCCGCCGGCAAGCAAATCATCTTCCAGACGTTTCAGCGTGCGCTCGAGCAACTGCGCCGGTGGCTCGAAACCGGCATCCTTGGCGGCGACCAGCATTTCGGCGACATAGGGCGTGATCGTCGAGACGACGTAATCGCCTCCCGGCCACATATTGAAGTGGCCACTCTCGACCTGCATCGACGCCAGTCGCGAGAACGCCACATTCATGCGCTCAGCGCGTTCCTTCTGCGTCAACGGTGTGACCGCAAATTGTTTTGCGGTCGCTTCATCGAGGAAGATCAATGGAAATGCCTTGCTGGTGGTCTGTTCGACACAGCCGTAGGGATAGCCAATCAGATCGGTTGCGACCGATGCGAACGGTAGCGGCGGCAGTGTGCCGAGGGTGATTCGCGACACCGTCGATTCCATCACCAGACCGCTACGCAGCGATGCATCGGCGACGACCGTCGGGTTCGCACCGAGCACTTCGACACGCGCACGGCGTTCGATCGGATATGCCGGACGCACCGCGAACTCGATGCTGCGATCGACTTTCACGTCCTTGCCGCGTACCGTGATCTGCACCTTGGCGATGCCGAACTTCTGGCGCGCCGAGAGCGGAAAGCTCAAGGTCGTGCGGTCGCCGTCCGCGAGTTTCAGATTGCGCTTGCCATTGGCGACGTTGATGAATTCGCCGCCATCGACCATGACTTCGTAGCTGCCATCGGCACCACTGAGGTTGTCGAGATCGAGCGCGAGTTCGGCGCTGTCACCACTGGCCATCGCGCGCGGCGCGCTGGCTTCGACGACCAGTGGCGCCTGCACGATGATCTCGCGTTCGCCGGCGCCGTACTGCTGTTCGGCATAGGCGACCGCCGCAAGGCGCAGGGTGCCGTTGAAGTCCGGCAGCCGCAGCGGGATTGTCGCGGCACCTTGTGTATCCAGTGCGACCGGCGCATTGAACAGGTCGACGGTCTGTACCTTCACGTTCGGGCGGCGTGCTTGCGGCAGACCGAGCATTGCCGCGTCACCGCCGTAGCGCAGGCGTGCTTGCAGACCGTCCAGTGACTCGATGATGCGACCGTAGACGTCATAGGCATTGATGGCGTGGCGGCGCGGTGAGAAGAACCACGCGATCGGGTCTGGCAACGCGAATTGGGTGAGGTTGAGAATGCCGACATCGGTGGCCGAGAGCGTGATGCGTGCGGTCTTGCCGGCCAGAGCAGGAACCGAGAGCTTCACCTCAACCAGTTCGTCCGGACGTGCCTTGTCCTTCGCGGCGACGCTGACATCGACCTTGCGGTTCTTGCGATCCAGCGGCAGATGAATGACGCCGACCGCGCGTGCCGGGGTGATTTTCTCGGCCGCTGATCCGGGGCGAAACACCAGCGTGGTGATGTACAGGTCATGCCGATTCCAGGTTGCATCGACCGGGATGCGCAACGTCGTTTCACCGCGGATATCGATGCGTTTCTGCCATAGCAACTGGTCGCTTTCGACCATCACCAAAGCCGAACCCGGATGCGGCGGCTTGATCGTGAGTTCGACGCTGTCACCGGCGGAATAGGCCGCCTTGTCGAGCGCCAGCTTGACCTTGTCCGGGCGACTGCCGCGGTCTTGGCCTTCGTTGTACCAATTCCAGCCAGCCGTGAACGGCACTCGCGTCGTCAGTTGCGTCGTCGGGTCGAAAATTTCGAGGCGATAACCACCCCAGCGGACGTGGGCGTCGTAGCGCATGCGTTCGCCGGCCTTCAGGTCGAGATCACGTTCTTCAACGGTTTCCCACTTCGACAGGTAGTCGGCTTGCCAACCGCTGCCCGAAACCCAGCGCCAGTTGTAGTTGCGCAGTTCGTGCTGCAGTTTGAGCTTCAGTCCCGACGCTGCGAGCAGGTCGCCTGCGGCATTGCTGCGAATGATCTCGAAGCCGGCGTTGTCGCCCGGATCGGCACCATCGTCCATGTCGAACAATGGGCGCGCCCCGACCAATTCTGCTGCCGGCCAAATCGTGCGCTTGAGCGGACGGGTCACCGCGCGGCCACCACTTTCAAACAGTGAACCGACGACGATCACGGCGAGCGGGCCGGTCGGCGTTTTTGCTTCATCGATCACGATCTCGGCTTCGAGTAGACCCTCGTCGTCGAGCACGTCATCGAGTGCATCGCGTGGCTGCTTTGGCAGATCGGCAAGCGGATCGCCGAAATGGAAATCTTTCAGTGCGACGATCGGATGCACGTCAGGTTGCACCGAAACACGTGCAGTGAAGCGGTTACCTGCAGCCGGTGCGCCGTAAAGCCAATCACCATCGACTTTGAGCCGCAGCGCTTCGCCAGCAGCGAGCACGGGTTGTGCGTCGAGCACCAGCTTCATGCGTTCGGGCAGAAATTCCTCGACCCGTACCGGATAACTGGTCGGGTTTTTCATCGTCGGATCGGTGCTGAACTCGACACTCCATTTGCCGGTCGGCACATCGCCGTCGAGTGTGCGTTCATAGCGGGCGTAATTCAGCTCACCCGGCGCGAGTTCGCTGCGTGCCAGTTCGCGTCCATCGGGTTGGCGCAGCGCCACGAACAGCGGCTGCGTGGGCGTCATGCGGCCATCGAAGTCGCGCAGGATCGCGTTTACGCCGATCGTTTCGCCGGGGCGATAAAGGTCACGACCCGACCACGGAAAGATATCCAGCGGCATCTGTGAGCGGCCGGCAATCGCAAACTCAGACAGGTCTAATGCCGGCGTGTTGAAGCTGAGCAAGGCGTAGTCATCACCCCAATGCGCGATCAGGGTGTCGGCGGCATTGAGTTTGTAGTCGATCAGCGCCATACCGCTGTCGTCGGTGGCGGCGCTGACCAAGGTTTCACCTTGGCGATTGCGCACTTCGATGGCGACACTGGCCTTGGCGTTGCCGGACTCCAGCGAAGCGGTATGCACCAGCACGCGGTCGGCGTAGGCGCGCACATGCAGGCCGATGTCGCTGACGAAGAACATCGCGGTGTCGTATTCGCCGCGATAGCTGCCGGATTTCTTGAGCACCGCATAGTAAAGACCGGACTGCTTCATCTCTTGGATATCGCGAATCGGCAGATAACTGACACTGCGTTCGTTGCGCTTCACATCCAACGCGAAGCGATTGGCGTAGACCGAGTCGCCATACTTGGTGAGTTGATCCACCGACCAATTCCAGCGCTGGCCGTTTTTCTGGAACTCGTCGAGGAACGGACGCACCTGCTTGTCGCGGATCTTGAAGAATTCGACATCGGCCTCGGCGACGTTCACTGACACGATCGGCAGACCGCGCGACTCATGCAGCGGCAAGATATGACCCTGACTGGCGAATCCGACCACGGGTTCCTGCTCTCCGGCATAAACCTCGTGCGACTGATCTTTGCCGAGAGTGCGACCATCGGTCGCCATCAGACTGCCCTTGATGGTGACGACATAGGTTACGTCGGCCGCGAGGTAAGGAAAGCGTAGTTTTTGGCTGTCCTCAAGGAACCAGCTGCCCTCCGGCTTGGCACCGCCTTTGATGGTGATCGAGATCAGTTCGTCGAAGGCCTGCTGCGACACCAGCGGTTGCGAGAATGGCAATACGATCGAGGCACGCCCTTCGTAAGACTCACCGGTCGGTGTATCCAGCGCGAAATCCTTGCGCGCTATTTCCGCGACGCCGGCCTGACTCGTCTGCAACTCCGGCGGCGCGCCATCGTCGCGACCACCGCATCCCGTCAGCGCCAGCGAGACCGCCAGCATCCATCCCGACCAACGCACAATACCCATGTCTGATTCCCAAGTTCGCTCGAGAAACCCTTCCCGCCGCGTGCCGCAAGTATGCCGCGTGCGTCGTTTGACATGTTGCGATAACAGCCTTTGTGCGGCCCGGAGTCGGCCAGCTTCGGCGGAATTGCAGGCAGCGTGCTCGGTGTTCGCTCAGCGACCGGTCATCGACAAGGCCACCGCTTGTGCCACTTCGATGCCATCGATTGCGGCCGAATAGATGCCGCCGGCATAACTTGCGCCTTCGCCGGCTGGGTAGAGACCGTGGGTGTTGATGCTTTGATAGTCGGCACCACGAGTGATGCGCAGCGGTGACGAGGTGCGAGTTTCGACTGCGGTCAACAGCGCATCCGCCATCGCGTAGCCTTTGATCTGGCGATCGAGTGCGGGCAGGGCTTCACGCATCGCCTGAATGGCGTAGTCGGGCAGGGCGGTGGCGAGATCGCACAGACGCACCCCCGGTTTGTACGAGGGTAGAACAGCCCCGATATCGGTCGATGCACGCCCGCCGAGGAAGTCACCGACGCGTTGGGCTGGGGCCGAATAGTCGCCACCACCCAATTCGAAGGCCCGACGTTCCCAATGGCGTTGGAACTCGATGCCGGCGAGCGCGCCACCGGGATAGTCTGCCGGGCTGACGCCGACGACGAAGCCGGCATTGGCATTGCGTTCGTTGCGTGAATACTGGCTCATGCCATTGGTGACCACTTGGCCGACTTCGGAGGTCGCCGCGACCACGGTGCCGCCCGGACACATGCAGAAACTGTAGACCGAGCGGCCATTGCCGGCATGGTGCACCAGTTTGTAATCAGCGGCACCGAGGATCGGATGGCCGGCGAAATCACCGAAGCGGGCGCGGTCGATCAGCGACTGCGGGTGTTCGATACGGAATCCGATCGAGAACGCTTTCGCTTCCATCGATACGCCTTGCGCATGCAGGGCATAAAACGTGTCGCGGGCGCTGTGGCCAATCGCCAGCACGACGTGGTCACTGTGCAATTCCTCGCCGTCAGCAAGGCGCACGCCACGTACTGCACGGTCTTCGATCAACAGCTCATCGACGCGCATGCCGAAGCGGATTTCGCCACCTAGCGCTTCGATGTCGCCGCGCATTTTTTCGATCATGCTGACCAAGCGGAAGGTGCCGATGTGCGGCTTGGCGACGTAGAGAATTTCTTCGGGCGCGCCGGCCGCGACAAATTCGTGCAGCACCTTGCGGCCATAGTGATGCGGGTCTTTGATCTGGCTGTAGAGCTTGCCGTCCGAGAACGTGCCGGCACCGCCCTCGCCAAATTGCACGTTCGACTCGGGGTTGAGCACGTGTCCGCGCCACAGTCCCCAGGTGTCGCGCGTACGTTCGCGCACGGCCTTGCCGCGTTCGAGCACGATCGGCCGAAAGCCCATCTGCGCCAGAATCAGCGCCGCGAACAAGCCACAAGGGCCGAAACCGATGATCAGCGGACGCGACTTCAACGCTGTCGGTGCTCCGGTGACGAAACGATAGGTCATGTCCGGGCTGCGACCGACGTGGTTGATCGTGCGCTGCGACAACATCGCCTCGGTGGCTGCGGTCAGCGTCACATCGACGGTATAGATCAATGCAATCGCGCTACGTTTGCGGGCATCGTAGCTGCGCTTGTAAACGCTGACGGCGATGAGTTCCGCATCCACGATGCCAAGTCGCGCCAAGATCGCAGTGCGCAGGTCAGCGTCCGCGTGGTTGAGCGGCAGCTTGATTTCGGTGAGTCGCAACATCGTGAAACCCGGATAGCGGTCGATTCGGCATGCTAGCGTCCCGGTCGATGAACGATCCAGTTGACGTGGTGGTGATCGGTGGCGGTGCCGCCGGCTTGATGTGTGCACTGACCGCTGGCCAGCGTGGGCGGCGTGTGCGCGTAATCGAACACGCGAACCGGGTAGGCAAAAAAATTCTGATGTCCGGCGGCGGGCGCTGTAACTTCACCAACACCGGCACGACTGCGGCCCATTTCATCTCGGCAAATCCGCATTTCTGCAAGTCGGCGTTGGCACGCTTCAAGCCAGCGCAATTCATCGACATGGTCGAGCGCCACGGTATCGGCTATCACGAGAAAGAACTCGGCCAACTGTTCTGCGACGACTCCTCGAAGCAGATTGTGCGCATGCTGCTCGACGAATGTGCGGCCGCCGGCGTGCGCATTGATACCTCGTGTGGTGTGGAACGCGTGCAGCAGGTGGATGCCGGCTTTGTCGTGCATACGACGCTCGGTCCGATCGCTACGACGGCGCTGGTGGTCGCGACTGGCGGCCTGTCGATTCCGAGCATGGGCGCGACCGGCTTCGGTTACGACATCGCGCGCCAGTTTGGGCATAACGTGCGGCCGACCCGCGCCGGTTTGGTGCCGCTGACTTTGTCGGGCACGCATCAGACGCGCTGGTGTGACTTAAGCGGCGTAGCGTTTCCGGTATCGGCTTGCTGCAATGAGCAACGATTCGACAACTTCATGTTGATTACCCATCGCGGTGTCAGCGGACCGGCGATTCTGCAGATCTCCTCATACTGGCAACCTGGCGACGACTTGCGCCTTGATCTGTTACCGCAGGTGGATGCGTTTGCGGCATTGAAGGCACTGCAGAAACAACGCCCAGCGGCGGAACTGCGCAGTGTGCTCGCCGAGCTGTTGCCGAAACGATTCGCCGAACGCCTGTGTGAGTTCTGGTTTGAGAGCCGACCGATTCGCCAGTTCAATGATCCAGAACTGCGCGCCGTGGCCGCACAACTGAACGATTGGCCGTTGGTCGCGAGTGGCACCGAGGGCTACCGTACTGCCGAGGTCACGCTCGGCGGCATCGATACCGACGAACTCTCGTCCACAAGCTTGCAGTCGAAGCGGGTAACCGGCCTGTATTTCATTGGCGAAGTCGTCGATGTGACCGGCTGGCTCGGCGGCTATAACTTCCAGTGGGCATGGGCGTCTGGGCATGCCGCGGGCAGTGCCGTCTGATCCGGTCGGATGCACGCATCGCTACACTCACTGGCCACGGCTCAAGCTTGGAGACGATATGTCGGCAGTGATGCAGCCGGAAAAGCGCGCGGAGGATGCCATCGTCTCGATCCGCGGATTGACGAAAACTTATGCGAACGGCTTTTCGGCGCTGAAAGGCATCGACCTGGAGATCAGGCGTGGCGAGATTTTTGCCCTTCTCGGACCGAATGGTGCCGGCAAAACCACGCTGATCAGCATCGTTTGCGGCATCGTCAATGCCTCTGCAGGGGTGGTGATCGCCGACGGCTTCGACAATGTGCGCGAGTTCCGTCGCGCCCGCGCACGTATCGGACTGGTACCGCAAGAACTGCACACGGATGCCTTCGAAACGGTCTGGGCGACGTGTAATTTCAGCCGTGGATTGTTCGGCTTCAAGGCGAACCCGGAGCACATCGAACACGTCCTCAAAGATCTGAGCTTATGGGACAAGCGCAATGACCGGATCATGACGCTTTCCGGCGGCATGAAGCGCCGTGTGCTGATCGCGAAGGCGCTCGCGCACGAGCCCAGCATCCTGTTTCTCGATGAGCCGACGGCAGGCGTTGATGTCGAACTACGCCACGACATGTGGAATGTTGTCCGTCGCCTGCGTGAGCGTGGCACCACGATTATCCTGACCACGCACTACATCGAGGAAGCCGAGGAAATGGCCGATCGTGTCGGTGTGATCCTCAAGGGCAAAATCATCCTCGTCGAGGACAAGGATGTGTTGATGAAGAAACTCGGCAAGCGCGAGCTGGCGTTGCACTTGAATGCACCGTTGAGCGCGGTGCCGATGGCACTGACCGACTTGAACCTGGAACTTCAGGATAACGGCAGCGTGCTCGTCTATCGCTTTGATGCCGGCGGCGAGGCCACCGGCATTTCGCGCCTTTTGAATCGACTGGGTGCTGAGAGCATTCAATTCCACGACCTCAAGACCAGCGAAACCTCGCTGGAAGAAATCTTCGTCAACCTGGTCAAGGAGCGCGCATGAACTGGCTCGCCATTGCGGCGATCTACAAGTTCGAGATGTCGCGTTGGTTCCGCACCATTGGCCAGAGCGTCGCTTCGCCGGTGATCTCGACCTCGCTGTACTTTGTCGTCTTCGGTGCCGCCATCGGTGCGCGCATGGGTGCGATTGATGGTGTGAGTTACGGTGCCTTCATCATTCCCGGGCTGATGATGCTTTCGATCCTCAATGAAAGCATTGGCAATGCCTCATTCGGCATCTATTTTCCGAAATGGTCGGGCACCATCTTCGAGATTCTGTCGGCACCGGTGTCATGGGGCGAGTTGTTGCTCGGCTATGTCGGTGCGGCGACGACGAAATCGATGTTGCTCGGTATTTTGATCCTCGTCACCGCGCGCCTGTTTGTGCCCTACCAGATCGCACATCCATTCTGGACCGTGTGCTTCCTGCTGTTGACTGCGGCAAGTTTCTCGCTGTTCGGGTTCCTGATCGGCATCTGGGCTGATTCTTGGGAAAAACTGCAGACTGTGCCGCTGTTGGTGATCACACCGTTGACCTTCCTCGGTGGCGCGTTCTACTCGATCGACATGTTGCCGTCGCCGTGGCGTGAGATCACCTTGTTCAATCCTGTCGTCTATCTGATCTCCGGATTCCGCTGGAGTTTCTATGGCGTCTCCGACGTGCCGGTTGGCTACAGCGTGGCGGCCATTGCGGCATTCCTGATGTCCTGCGTGTTGATCGCGCGCTGGATGATCCTGAGTGGGTATCGGTTGAAGCGGTGACTGTTCCTGTTTCACGACGAGTCGACGACCTAGGACGTTACTCTGCGGTTCTGGTGGCAGGATGACGTATGACGAAGGTTCTGATTGTTGGCGGCCGCGGTGGCGTAGGCAGCGCGTTGGCGTGCCGATTGGCAGCAAATGGTGCGCACCTGGTGTTGGTCGGACGCAGCGGCGCCCCGGGAATGTTGCCGGAAGGGGCAATCTGGGTCAGCGCCGACGCAAGCACATCCTCTGGTGCGAAGCAGGCTATCGATGCCGCCACCGAGCAATTTGGCGCACCGCCGGACGCGCTGGTGAACGCCGCTGGATCGATTCTGGTGGCGCCGATCGTGCGAACCAGCGAAACGCAGTATCGCGACACGCTGGCTGCGAATCTCGATACCTCATTCTTTCTGACGCAGTCTTATCTTTCTGCGCTGCAGAAAGCGAAAAAGTCGGGAAATATCTTGCTGTTCTCTTCGGTTGCGGCGCGCGTTGGTCTAGCCAATCACGCCGCGATTGCGATAGCGAAGGCCGGGATCGAAGCGTTAGTGCGTTCATTGGCCGCCGATGCTTCTACACAAGGAGTGCGTGTCAACGCAATTGCACCGGGTTTGCTGGAGACACCGCTCGGACAGCGATTTCTTAGCTCGGATTCGATGCGCGAGCAGATGGCTGCGCAGTATCCGCTAGGGCGTATCGGTACCGCCGCCGATGCCGCCGCACTTGCCGAATTTTTGCTATCGGACGCCGCCCACTGGATCACCGGGCAGGTCATTGGACTCGACGGCGGCTTTACCGCAGTCCGGCCTGCGGTGCGTAAGTCGGCATGAGTGTCGCCATCGTCTGGTTTCGCCGCGATTTGCGGTTGATCGATAACGCCGCACTCGATGCAGCGGTGCAGACCGGGTTGCCGATCGTGGCGCTCTACGTGCATGCGCCGGATGAAGCGGGCGAGTGGCGGCCTGGTGCGGCTTCGGACTGGTGGTTGCATCACAGCTTGAGCGCATTGGATACACAGTTGCGTGCGCGCGGAGGACGCTTGATCGTGCGCCGAGGTCCGTCACTGGCGGCGATCACGCGACTGATTGGCGAGACCGAAGCGGTGGCGGTGTTTTGGAGCCAACTGTACGAGCCGGCAGCGATTGCGCGCGATCACATCATCCAGCAGCAGTTGCAGGCCGACGGCTACATCGCCGAAAGCCACAATGCGGCTTTGTTCGTCGAGCCATGGCGGGTCAGCACGCAGGCCGGCCAGCCCTATCGCGTGTTCACGCCGTTCTGGCGCAATGCGGTGACGCAGATTGCCGATGTCTTGCCGATCGCCGCACCGGCATCGATGCGCTTCGCCGATGCCACGCTATCGTCGGAATCGATCGACACGCTGGCGCTATTGCCGACGATTTCCTGGGACGCTGGCCTGCATGCGACCTGGTTGCCGGGCGAACTGGGTGCATTGGCTCGGCTGCGCGACTTCATCGATGAGGCGGCGCGTTATGGCGATGCGCGCAATCGACCGGATGTTGCCGGTACGTCGATGTTGTCTCCGCACCTGCATTTCGGCGAGATTTCACCGCGCCAAATTCTGGCAGCGCTGCAACTTGCTGCGCTGGGCGATCCGGGCTGGATGGACCGCGTCGAGCCGTATGTGCGCGAACTCGGTTGGCGTGAGTTCGTGCATCACCTGCTGTTTCATTTCCCACATACGACCAACGCCAATCTCAATCGGCGCTTCGATGATTTTCCGTGGGCAACACCGGACACGGCCCTGCTGGACGCGTGGCAGTGCGGACGTAGCGGTTTCCCGATCGTTGACGCCGGTATGCGTCAGCTTTGGGAAACCGGTTGGATGCACAACCGCGTGCGCATGATCGTCGCATCCTTCCTGACCAAGAACTTGCGCTATCACTGGATTCATGGCGCGCGTTGGTTCTGGGACACCTTGGTCGACGCCGACCTGGCCGCAAATACTGCCGGCTGGCAATGGGCCGGCGGCACCGGCGCAGATGCCGCACCGTATTTCCGCATCTTCAATCCGGTCCTGCAGGGTGAACGGTTCGACCCGCATGGCGCCTACGTCAAACGCTATGTGCCGGAACTGGCTGGTGTCCCAGCAGCGGTCATCCACAAGGCCTGGCTGCTAAAACCGTCGGATCAGGCCGCATTCGGTATTCGCGGCGTTTATGCGCGCCCGCTGCTTGATCTGGCGCAATCTCGTGCCGACGCGCTTGCTGCATACGCTTCGATCGGTCGCGACTGATCGTCGTTGACGGGTTCCGAATGCACCGGTACAACCGCTGCAAGTGAATCGGCGACAGGAGCGGCGGACCATGGCGGTGATGACGATGGGACGACGCGGTCGCGAGCCGATGTCGAAGGTCGATACGGCGTGGCTGCGCATGGAGCGCGCCACCAACCTGATGATGATCTCTGGCGTGATGATGTTTGAGTCGCATCTCGACATTGATCGCTTCAAGCGCATGTTGCGCGAGCGTTTTCTTGCATTTCGCCGCTTCGGCCAGAAGGCGGTGGATACGCCGGCCGGGGCGTATTGGGAAACCGACAACGATTTCGATCTCGACTGGCATGTGCGCCTGACCGCATTGCCGGGCAAGGGTGGGCGTGAGGAATTGCAGCGACTGGTGTCGCATCTTGCGTCAACGCCGCTGGACGCGTCGAAGCCGCGTTGGCAGTTCCACATCGTCGAGAAGTACAACGGTGGTAGCGCGTTGATCACACGCATCCATCATTGCTATGCCGACGGGGTCGCGCTGATCCAAGTGTTGTTGTCACTGACTGATGTGAAACCCTCGCCGGAAAAACACATCGAACTGGCCAAGACTTGGCTGAGCGAAGATCGCGGTTCAGTCCTCGAGCGTCTGTTGCAACCGGCACGCGAAGGTTTCAATTCGGCGTTGCACATGGGCGAGAAGGTGATCGAGAAGGGCAAGGAACTGATCGCCGATCCCGAATTGGTGCAGAAATTGGCGGTCGAAGGCGGAGAGATCGCGCGCGAACTCGGCATCGCGCTGAGCCTGCCAGACGACCCAATCACGCGCTTCAAGGGGGCGCTCGGCGTCAGCAAGCGTTGTGCCTGGGCCGAGCCGCTGCCGCTGGCCGAAGTCAAAGTGATCGGCAATGCACTCGGTTGCACGGTCAATGACGTATTGCTGGCCTGCGCAGCGGGCGCGTTGCGTTCGTACCTTCTGGAACGCGGGGACGACCCGGACGGATTGACCATTCGTGCGACGGTGCCGGTGAATCTGCGCCCGCTCGAACACGCGAAGAAGCTCGGCAACCATTTCGGTTTGGTGTTCCTGAACCTGCCGATTGGTGAGTCAAATCCGCTGCGACGGCTTGAACGCGTCGCCGAAAACATGCGCGAATTGAAGCGATCACGTCAGGCGATCGTCGCATTCGGGTTGCTCGCGGCACTCGGTATGGCCCCAGCGAGATTGCAGAAGACGGCGCTGGAAATGTTCAGTCGCAAGGCGTCTGCAGTGGCGACCAATGTGCCCGGTCCACAGATGCCACTGTATTTTGCTGGCTGCAAAATCGTCGAGCAGATGTTCTGGGTGCCGCAAACTGGCTCGATTGGCATGGGTATCAGCATCCTGAGTTACGACGGCGCGGTGCATTTCGGATTGATCACCGATGCGAAACTCGTGCCGGATCCCGAATTGATCATCAACCGCTTCGCGTCCGAGTTCGAGAAGCTGCTGTTGATCGCGTTGATGGAGGACTGGAATACCGACATCACGCCCGCCGATGCGGAAGCGACGTTGCGCCGTTTCGTCAACGTGCAGGCCGCTGCGCCGGGTGCGAAGAAGCGGGCACGCAAAGTGGCGGAAAAACGCCTGTCCGGTGCCGAAGCGCAGAAGCGCAGGTTGCAGGAACTCGCCTGAATCATGTGTTCGGGTACACCGTATGGCGGTCGCCGGCGTGGTAGTTTCGCGGCCGCTGTCCTCACGGAGACGACCATGATCAAACTTATTTTGCGCGGCCTCGTGCTCACCTCTTTTGCGCTTGGAATGATGGCGTGCAACACCGTCAAAGGCGTTGGCAAGGACATCAAGAAGGCCGGTGAAACGATCGAGGAAACCGCCGAGAAGCACGACTGATCGCTGCATGATTCGAACGAAAACCCGGCTTGCGCCGGGTTTTTCGTGAAGACCGTGTGGGCCTTGGTGCCACGAGGTTGTTCCGGATATTCAATTGACCAAGCGTGCAGCACTCAGCGTATCGACCGGCTCGTTGTTCTCCAGCGTCAGTTGAGAAGCCTGATAGACACCATTGCCGGCATTGATGATTGCGCCGAGTGAAGTTTCGACGAGTTCCGGCATCGCCGTATTCTCGCGCACGCGAACTTTGGACAGCTTGAGTTCGCCGAGATTGAGCACCGCCGAGGCGGCGATCAACGAATCGTAGCGACGGCTGATCCAGTTCGATTCGATGCTGGATCGCACCAGTTCTAATCGGCCGTAGTTGAGCACAGTGCCCGCATCACGCTGGGTACCGGCGATTTGGTTGTAGCTGATTTCACTGTCGAAGATGCGGAGTTGGCCATAGTTTTCGATAATCGCCGGTACGTTTTTGGCGATGTTGTCGACGACACGCACTCGATCGAGTTCGAGGACTCCCCGGTTCACCAATGCACCGCGCGATCCTTCGGCCAGAGTGATGCGTTCGAGTTTGAGTTTGCCGCCGTCGGCCACGGCGATGAGAGCGAAGTCCTCGTCCGAATAGCGGCGCAGGTCGGCGTCATTGCCGAGAATCGTGATGTCACCGGTGATGGCTGGAAGGCCGAGTTCACGGTTTTCGTCAGCTGCGGTAACCAAGGTGTACAAGCCCCCGTGTGCCAGTCGAATCGTGGTGGCTTCCCGCGATTGGTTGGCGTGATGAATCGTGGCCGCCAGCGCATCGACATCACGATCGGGAATGTCGACCGTCGTCGTGGCCATGGCCGGAGCGATGACCAAAAGGAGGAGAAGCGCAAGCAATCGGCAGGTCGTGTTCATTGGGGTCCTTTGGCATGGCAGTTTTGCCCGACTGAAAGCTGAATGGATTGGCTAGAGTTTTCCTTCTACAACACGTCCGTGCGCCCGCTTCTGCTACTGGTTTGCGTATGGATAACAAGAGGATGACGAATCGCGGGTTGCGACAATCGTTTGCACCTTGCGCGCCCATGGATAGAATCGCTCCACTCCCGCATGTCGACCCGGCATGCGGCCAATTGGTCTCCACCCTGTGAGGAATCGCATCATGAAGAAGCTGTTGCTTGGACTTGCCACCGTCGCCACGTTGTGCGGCGTGGGAACAGTGTTTGCTGGGGGCGGCAAGCCTTCAGTCGCGGTCATTGAGTTCAATAACGAAACCAGTGCCGGGTGGTGGAGTGGTGGCGTGGGTTGGGAACTCGCAGGCATGGTCTCGAACGAGCTCGCTGCGACCGGTTCGTTCAAGGTGCTGGAGCGCAGCAAGATCGAAGCCGTGTTGTCGGAGCAGAATCTGGCAGCGTCGGGTCGCGTCTCTGCCGGTACCGGTGCGAAGATCGGCAAGTTGACCGGCGCCCAGTATTTGATCGCCGGCACCGTCAGTGCCTATGAAGAGAACACGGCGAGCACCGGCGGCGGCATCAGCTTCAAAGGCATTTCGCTGGGTGGCAACAAGGAATCGGCCTATCTCGCGATCGATCTGCGCGTCATCAACGCGACGACCGGCGAAATCGACTTCGTCCGCACCATCGAAGGTAACGCCAAGGGCGGTGGCATGAGTGTGGGTATCTCGCGCGGTGGCTTCGGCGGCGCGCTCGGTAGCCAGAAGAAAACGCCCGCGGGCAAGGCCATTCGTGCGGCGCTGATCGAGATTACCGATTATCTGGACTGCGTGATGGTTCAGCGGGACGCTTGCGTCGACGAGTACGACGCCAAGGAAAGCCGTCGTCGCGAGAAGACCAAGGGTGCGCTCGATCTGGACGATTGATCCAGATACGTGCTGCATCGAACAAGGGAGCGGGCTTCGGCCCGCTCTTTTTTTGTCTTGCAGGACGAGTCGTGTCCGGCGTCTAATCGAGCCGGGATGGGCGGGGTGAGGGGATCGTGATGATTCGCGTAATCTTTGTGGATGACCATGCGATGGTGCGCGCCGGGTATCGCGCATCGCTCGCCAATCTGGCCGACATTCAAGTTGTCGGCGAGGCCGGAACTGGCGAAGACGGCGTGAAACTGGCGCGTGAATTGAAGCCGCATGTCGTCTTGATGGACTTGCATCTGCCAGGTATCAGCGGGCTCGAAGCCGCTGTGCGCATTCGTCAGCACGATCCCGACTGCAAGGTCATCGCGCTGACCGGGCACAATGAATCACCGTTTCCACGCAAGTTCATCGAAGCGGGTGCGGCCGGATACGTCACCAAGGACTGTCCCGTCGAGGAACTGGTACAGGCGATCCGTACCGTCGCTTCCGGCCGCCGCTTCATCAGCCAGCACATTGCGCAGGCGATGGCATTGGATGCGATGAACGGCGCGACGTCGTCTCCGTTTGAACAATTGACCAAGCGCGAGATCGAGATTGTCGTCGCGCTGGCGCAGGGTGACGACATGCCGACCATCGGCAAGCGTCTGCACGTCACTGCGAAGACGGTTGCCTCGCACAAGTACAACGTATTCAAGAAGCTGGACGTCGATAGCGACGTTGCGTTGGCACACCTTGCGATTCAGCACGGGTTGGTCGACGCCGGCAAGAAAAAGCCGCGCTAGGCGCGGCTGGTTTCTTGTCGCTGAGGTAGTGTCCTGTTAGGGCGCTAGTGGCGGTTGTTCCGACGACTCCACCGCAACGGACGGCGCGCTCGGTTCTGTGGCGAGATTGACTTCCGGCACCGATTCCTCGCTCACCACAGGCTCCGACTCCACCGGCATCAACGACGGCGCATGCAAGGCATAGGCAATCGCAGCCGCCATCGGGCGAGCCTGTGGGATATCGGCATAGCGCGGCATCTCACGTGCGGCGCGTGCGGTCGGCGGTGCAGACTCCGGCTTCGCTGCCGCAGCTTCCGGCGAGGTCGCCGTGGCCACCGGCAAATCCAGTGATTCCTGAGCTGGCGCGGCGGCCGGTTCGGGCTTGCGCGCCGGTACTTCAATGTCAATCTTCGCCATCGTCACAGTTGTCGACGCCGCGATATCGAGCGCCGGTAGCAATTGTGTCGTGGCTGAAGATTCAGTCGCCATTTCGGGGATCGTGTCGATCGATGATGGCGTCGAGGCTGGGGCCGGAACTGGGATTGCGGCCACCACGGCAATCGGCTCGACCGCGTTGTCACCAGACTCGATGTCCTGATCGTCGTCGTCGTCCATATCTGCTGCGTCACTGCTGACACCATTCAATTCGACGTCACCGGCTTCACGCTCGCCACGACGGCGACGACGGCCACCGCGGCGTCCACGACGACGCTTGCCGTCGCCATTCGCGCCGGATGCTGAGGCCTCGTTGCCCAAAGTCGCAGCTGCGTCGCTGGCGACCAGTGCGGCAATGATCGGTGCGGCTGCAGCAGTCGCCTCGTCCAGTGTCGGTGCGGCGATGGCGGCGGCTGTTGATTTTGCTGTCGGTTCGGCAACTTTTGACTGCTGTTGCGTACGCTCGCCGCGCTCTGGGCGCTCTGGGCGCTCCGGACGCTCGCCTCGATTCTGCTGTGGCTGTTCAGAACGCGGCGGCTTCGGCTGTTGCGTCGACTTCGCCTGCTGTTGTTCGTTGCGCGGGCCGCGGTCCGGCTTGTCTTGGCGCTGTTGCTGACCACGATCCTTCTGACCTTGCGGCGGTCCGCCACGATCCTGGCGCTCGCCACGTTGGCCATCCTGCGACTTGCCGCCACCTTTGCGCTCGTCACGGCGTTGTTGAGGTTTGCCCGACGGTCGGCCATCACGGCCTTGGGTCGGTTTCTGCGGCGATGCCGAGGTCGACACGGTTGATTCGCCGGCACCGAACATGCTGTCCCACAGGCGGCGGAAGAAGCCCGCTCGCTTCGGTGCTGTTGCAGCAGCCGCGACCTTCGCGACCGGTTCTGCCGACTCTTCGCGCATTGGCACCGGTGCCGCCGGTGTGATTCGGGTAACTGCCGGCTGCTCCACTGGTTCGACAGGTTGCGTCGACGTCGGCAGCGGCGTCGCCGCAATCGGGGTTACGCGTTCGTAGCTTGGTACGTTTTCGAGCGCGATTTCGCTGGCACGCAGTCGCCGCACTTCGTAGTGCGGCGTGTCCAGCTTTTCATCGGCGACGATGATGATGCTGGCTTCCTGACGCGTCTCGATTTCAATGATGGCGCGGCGCTTTTCGTTCATCAGGAAGTTTGCGATGTCGGCCGGCACCTGCACCAGCACTTGGCCAGTGTTTTCCTTCATCGCCTCTTCCTCAACGATGCGGAGAATCGACAATGACAACGATTCGATGCCACGAATTCGGCCATGACCCTCGCAGCGCGGGCAGACGTTCTGGGTGGCTTCGCCCAGCGAAGGACGCAGCCGTTGGCGCGACATTTCGAGTAAGCCAAATCGTGAGATGCGACCAATCTGAACGCGCGCGCGATCGACCTTAAGTGCGTCGCGCAGACGTTCTTCGACCTCGCGCTGGTGCTTGGCCGATTCCATGTCGATGAAGTCGATGACGATCAATCCGCCCATATCGCGGATGCGCAATTGACGCGCAATTTCGACCGCCGCCTCGAGGTTGGTGTTGAACGCCGTTTCCTCGATATCGCCACCCTTGGTGGCCTTGGCCGAGTTGATGTCGATCGAGGTCAAGGCTTCGGTCTGATCGATGACGATGGCACCGCCTGACGGCAGTCGTAGCGTGCGCTCAAACGCATTCTCGATCTGCATCTCGATCTGGAAGCGCGAGAACAGTGGCACCGTATCTTGATAGAGCTTCAGCTTGCGCAGGTTTTGTGGCATCACCTGCTGCATGAACTGGCGTGCATCCTCGTACAGATCTTCCTTGTCGACGAGGATTTCGCCGATGTCGTTGCGCAGGTAATCGCGCAGCGCGCGGATCATCAGCTTTGATTCTTGATACACGAGGAACGGGGCAGGGCGGTCCTGAGTTGCTTCGTTCACTGCTTTCCAGACCTGGAGCAAGTAATCCAGATCCCATTGCAATTCTTCGGCATCGCGGCCGAGGCCGGCAGTACGGATGATCAAGCCCATTTCGTCTGGGAGCTTGAGTTCATCCATCGTTTCCTTGAGATTCGAACGATCCTCGCCTTCAATACGGCGTGACACGCCACCGGCACGCGGATTGTTCGGCATCAGCACCAGATAACGACCAGCGAGGCTGATGAAGGTGGTGAGGGCGGCGCCCTTGTTGCCACGTTCCTCTTTGTCGACCTGGACGATGATCTCGCGACCTTCTTTCAGCAGATCGCGGATGCCAGCCTTATTTGGATCAAGCCCGGGCGTAAAATACTCACGCCCAATTTCTTTGAGCGGCAGGAACCCGTGGCGCTCGCCGCCGTATTCGATGAAACAGGCTTCGAGGCTGGGTTCGACGCGGGTAATGCGCCCTTTGTAGATGTTCGATTTCTTCTGCTCGCGCGACGGAATTTCGACATCGAGGTCAAACAGGTTCTGGCCATCGACGATAGCCACGCGCAACTCTTCTCGCTGAGTTGCGTTGATCAACATACGCTTCATTGTGAATGCTTCCTTGCGCTCCTGGCGCGGCGCCCGCTTCAGCACTGGATCTTCGGGTCGTCGCGCGCGGGGCTTTCGCCTCGCCACGCTGCGTTCGACTTCTTGGATCCTGCGGCGGTACGCCCGGTCGGGCGCAAATAACGTTGGGGTGTTGGATTCGGTAATCTCCGGTCGAATCCTGGCCGGTCGGTGACGTCACACCGAGGCGGTTGTGCTTCCGCACTATCCGCAAGAGCCTGCTGCTCGGATACGATGCGCGGGTGCAGGACGTTTTCGTCACTACATCATTCCCGCCCCGTCCGTTGCAGCAGGCGCGACAAACGACTTCGATAAGTAATTGATCGAAGCCCGTTTTCGACGCTGATCGCAGCCCGAGTCTAGCCGCCGATGAGCAAACCCGCAAACCCGAGGCCGTCCGAGGCCGAGCATGCCACCGTGCCATCGGTGCAGATCCTCAGTATTTCCGAGGATCGCGATGGTCAGCGCCTCGATAATTTCCTGTTCAATGCGCTCAAGGGCGTGCCCAAGACGCATATCTATCGCCTGCTGCGGACTGGTCAGGTGCGGATTAACGGCAAGCGCTGCAAGCCCGACACCCGCATCGCCACCGGCGACCAGGTGCGAGTGGCGCCGGTGCGGGTGCCCGAGCCACGCGACCCTGGGCAGGCCCCGGAACGGCTGTTGAAGGCAGTGCCGACCTGGATCGTGTTCGAAGATCGCCATTATCTGGTGTTCAACAAACCGACAGGAATTGCTGCACATGGCGGCAGCGGCGTCAGTTTCGGCGCGATCGAATTACTGCGTCAGGCTCGGCCTGACGAGGCGTTTGAACTGGTACATCGTCTCGACCGTGATACCAGTGGCGTGCTGGTGTTCGCCAAACGTCGTCCGGCGCTGACCCAGCTGCAGACTGAGATTCGCGATAACCGTACCCGCAAGCGTTATCTGGCGCTGCTCGCCGGGCGGCTGCCGAAGGATAAAATGCACGTCGATGTCGCGCTTGCGAAGAACGTGCTTCAGGGCGGTGAACGCATGGTCACCGTGGACGATGATGGCAAGCCGTCGCGCAGCACATTCAAGGTGCTGGAACGGCTGCGCGATGCGACCTTGGTTGAAGTCATCATCGAAACTGGCCGCACGCATCAGATTCGTGTTCACGCTCAGCACCTCGGTTACCCGCTGCTTGGCGACGAGAAGTATGGCGATGCGGCGGCGAATCGTGCCGCGAAACAGTACGGCTTGAAACGATTGTTCCTGCATGCCGCCGAGTTCGGCTTTAGTGCTGGCGAGCCGCGCCGTGACTATCTGTTTCACGCACCGCTGGCGCCGGAACTCGAAGCGGTGCTGGCGACTTGGCCACGCGCCTGATCAGGGCGCGCGCTCGACATGCAGTGCCTCGACCTTGGCAGCACAGATGAAGTCGTTCTCCGACAGTCCGCCGACATCGTGCGTATTGAAGCGGATCAGGCAATAGCCGTAGCCGATTTCCATATCCGGGTGATGGTCTTCGACATGAGCGATCCAGGCCACAGCATTCACAAAGGCCATCGTGCGGTGGAAGTCGCGGAAGCGAAAATCCTTGCTGATCAGGTTGGCATCGTCGGACAGCGCCCACCCTGATAACAGCCCGAGCCGGAGTTCGGCTTCAGTGCGGCTGAGCGCGTGTTCGGCACCCTTGCGCGGCTTGCAGTGCTGGGCAGCGAGTGTGGCGAGTGTTGGGCTCATCAGAGAATTTCCCTGTCTTGTCGTGGCGACGCGCGGCACCATATCGCTATCCACCGAATCGTCAAGTATTCGCACTTCAGGGCACGCCGATGATCTCTATTTCCGATTCCGCGCAAGACCATTTCCGCCGCATTCTCGAGAGTCAGGGGGTTGTCGGGATGGGAATTCGTCTCGCCGCTGTGCACCCCGGCACGGTCAAAGCCGATTGCAAACTGGAATTCTGCGAGCCGAGCGATCTTGATGGCCGTGAATGGATGCTCGAATGCAACGGCTTCAAGCTGTACGTCGATGCCACCAGTACACAGTGGTTGGATGGCGCCGAAATTGACTACCTCAATAGCGCGACTGGCGGCCAACTGACGATCCGTGCACCGCACATCAAGGGACGCGAGCCGGGAGTGGATGCAAGCATCATCGAGCGCGTACGTTATGTGCTTGATGCCGAAGTCGCGCCACAACTTGCCGCGCATGGTGGACGCGTGACGCTAGAGGAAATTGATGCTGATGGCGTGGTCGTGCTGCGCTTCGGCGGCGGCTGTCACGGCTGCGGCATGGTCGAAGTGACCGTGCGCGAGGGCATCGAAAAGACGTTGATTGCGCGTGTTCCGGGCGTGACTGCCGTGCGCGACGCCACTGATCACAGCGGCGGTGACGCGCCCTATATCAAACGCTGAAAGACGAAGCCCCGCACGCGGCGGGGCTGGTCGGAGAACTGCCGAATCCGGCTCTTGCATCAATGATGCGGAATTTCCTGAATATCGCCAGTCTGCGACGCGAAGTATGCGGCGAGATCGTCGATGTCCTGATCCTTCAGGCCCGCAGCCTGCGCGCCCATGATGGCGTTCGCCCGCGCGCCCGAACGGTAATCCTTCAAGACTTTCACGAGATAGTCCTCGTGTTGGCCAGCAAGCTTGGGCGTATTGGCGTCGATTGGCTTGTTGCCATCGGTACCGTGGCAAGCGCCACAAACCGCCGACTTGGCCTTGCCAGCAGCGGCATCCGCCGCGAATACGGACGGCGCCACGGCAAACAACGTGATAGCGGAAAATAGGAAAAGCTGGCGCATCGGAGTTGTCCTCACTTCGCAGTGGAAAGGTAAGCCGC
>Ga0073902_10000584_pt1 | contig 21511 bp, 21 predicted proteins | sample KloWWTmeKNB19Kit_FD_66667 | JGI IMG/M metagenome (GOLD analysis project Ga0073902, IMG submission 66667) | Active sludge microbial communities from Klosterneuburg, Austria, studying microevolution and ecology of nitrifiers - Klosterneuburg... | ecosystem: Engineered > WWTP > Aerobic digester >...
TGGCAGGGTGACATGAATTTCGTTGATAACGTTGATAACGTTGATAACGTTGATGACGTTGGTAAGGTTGTTAACGTTATTAACGTTAAGAACGTTATCAACGTTATCAACGTTACCAACAAAAAAGGACCCCCACAGTGACAAGCCGAGAAACACACCCCGAAAGCGAAATGATGCGCCTGGGCTATGACGCCCAACTGGCCAGCGGCGCGGTCAAGCCGCCGGTGTATCTCACCTCGACCTTTGCCTTCAAGAAAGTCGAGGATGCTGAAGCGTATTGCCAGGTCATCAATAACCTGCGCCCGCAGCGCGAGGACGAGGACTTCAGCAACACGTATATCTACGGCCGCGACACCAGCCCGAATTTGGCGATCTTCGAGAAGCGCCTGGCTTTGTGGGATGGGGGCGAGGTCTGCGCTGCATTTGACAGCGGCATGGCGGCGATCACGGCGGTTTTCCTGGGCTATCTGAATCCTGGCGATGTGATTCTGTTCGGTGAGCCGTGCTACGGCTGCACCGATTTCGTGCTCAAGTCCATCCTGACCCGCTTTGGGATCCGGCCGGTGGGGTATCGGCTGATGGATGGCAACGAGGGGATTCGGGCGGCGCTCGCCCAGCCCGGGGTGGCCGATCACCTGCGCATGATCTACGCCGAGACGCCCAGCAACCCCACCAACGCCATGGCCGATATCGGCTTCTGCGTTGAGATGGCCCGTCGCTACAGCCGCCCGGATCACCGGGCCTTTGTCGCTGTGGATAACACGTTTCTGGGCCCGCTCTTCCAACGCCCGTTTGATCACGGCGCGGACTTCACCCTGTACTCCGCGACCAAGTACATCGCGGGACACAGCGACCTCATCGCCGGCGCCTGCGTCGGGCCGGCCGAGTTGATGGGCCAGGTCAAGCTCATGCGGGCGATGCTGGGCACAACGGCCAGCCCCCACACAGGCTGGCTGCTCACCCGCAGCCTCGAGACGATGAAGCTGCGGATGGAGGCCCAGGCAGCCGGAGCGCGAAAAGTGGCCGACTATCTTGCCGGGCATCCGGCGGTGGAGCGGGTGTACTACCTTGGCCTGTTGCAGCCGGGCGACCCGCAGCGGGCGGTCTACGACAAGCAGTGCCTTGGCCCGGGCAGCATGATCTCGATTGATGTGAAGGGCGGCAAGGCCGGGGCGTTTGCCTTTCTCAATGCGGTCCGCCTGTTCCACCTGGCGGTGAGCCTGGGCGGGAACGAGTCGCTGGCCGAGCATCCCGCCACGATGACCCACGCCGAAGTCGATCCCGAGGACCGCCTCGAGGGCGGGATCACCGACGCGATGGTGCGCCTGTCGATCGGCATCGAGCACCCCGACGATCTGATCGCCGATCTGGAGCAGGCCCTCGCGGCGTCGCAGCGCTCATCGCCCTGAACCTGGGAGGTCGGCGCCATCGAACCGCGCCGAGCACGAATTGCGGGCGCCGACCTCCCAGGTTCAGGATCACGGTGCCGATGCCCCAATGCCGGCATCCTGGTTCATGCGGTAGCATACCCGTATTCTTGGTACACTCTCGCAATGCAGAAGACGATCCCGCTTGAGCCGGGAAAGGTCTACCACCTCTACAATCGCGGCAACAATCGCGAGGATCTATTTCGCGACGAATTTGACTATCAGTGTTTCCTCCAGTCGTACCGAAAGCATGTTCACGCGTGGGTCGACACGTTCGCTTATTGCCTCATGGGCAATCACTTCCATCTGTTGGCCCGGATCAGAAATGGCCCACGCGTAGCGGATGATCCCTGGCAGGATGGCCCATACGGAGTCACTCAGGCACTCTCCAACTTCTTTTACGCCTACACAAAGACCATTAATGCGCGTCACCTACGCTCAGGCAAGCTGTTCTCCCAGCACTTTGGAAGAATCGAGGTGAGCGATGAGACGTACTTTGCGCGCTTGGTCGGATACATCCATCGCAATCCACAGAAGCATGGTTTTGTGGCCGACTTCCGAGCATGGAAGTGGTCGTCTTATGCAGCCATATGCTCGACTGCGCCAACCTTGGTCGAGCGCACTGAGGTGCTGGCGTGGTTTGGTGGCTTGGAGGCATTCAAGAGCGCTCACCTGCGTGACGAAGACGATGCCGGTCTCACTTCGATGACGGGGCCCGACGCGACTACGTGACGGCCCTGTGATGTGCGTGTTGCTGCAATTCGGAGCCGGGCGCTACAGTTCCTGAACCTGGGAGGTCGGCGCCTACAACTTGTGATCGGCACGGTTCTATGGCGCCGACCTCCCAGGTTCAGGATCAACAGCCCCTATTACTTCTCCAAATTCCTCGCCAGCAGCACAATTGCCGCGCCGACCTTGGCCGCCAGTTCCGGGGCGACTGCAACCGCCAGGACAATCACCACGACGGCCAGGATGAGCACGCGGCCGAGCCCCGCCGGCCACTGAGCGATGACGCGCCGGCGCCCGCCCGACGTTACCGCCAGTTCCATGCGCTCGCGTGAGCGCTGCTGTCGGCCGGTGCGGCGGGGACGGGGAGGGGTGTTTGGTTTTCGCGTCATGTGAGTAGAACATTTGTTCTACTCAAATTATACGCGACTCCTGCGGGCGCCACCGCATGACTCCGAGATCAATGTCCCCCGGCGACGCCAGGGGACATTGATCTCGGAACATGCTTCATCGGACTGAGCGAATCTTCTTGACCAGGACCGTGCCAAGCACGAAATAGAAGACCGCCAGGATGAAAATGGCGGTGTAGCCCAGGTTGGGCGCGCCGCTGGTTGCCCCAATCCGTTGGAATCCATCCAGCACATTTCCCGCGATCGGGTTGCCGATGACCTGGGGCAGGGTAAAGGCAACATGCCACACGCCCATGTCCCGGGCATAGTTCTCGTCCGAGGGCAGGGTATCGCTGGCCAGCGCCCAGTCGACCGCCGTGTAGGCCCCGAAGCCCAGGCCGAACACAACGCCCAGGATGACGGCGATGTTCATATTCGCCCGAAAAATCAGGACGATTGGCACGATCGCCTGCAGGATCGACGAGGCATACACGATACGTTTACGGCCGACCCGATCGGACAACAATCCGGCGCCAAGCGAGCTGGCCAGCGCGCCGATGAGCAGGGCGACGATGAAAAACGAGGTCGCGCTCTCGGCGTTGTCGGCGACCTTCACCCCGAACAGGGTGAAGTCCTTGATCACATCGCGGAAGAAGTACTGCAGAAACTCCTCGACTGTGAACGTCCCCATCGTCATCAGCAGGCGGGTGAAGAACACCCAGCGGAAGTCATGATTCTTCAGCGGGTCATACAGCCCGCGCAACAACGCGCCCGCAGTCAAGGGCGGCGGCACCTTTGTGACGGGCGGCTCCTTGACGAAGATGACGGTGACGAGCATGCTGACAAACATCATTCCGGCCAGGAAGTAGTAGATCCCGGTGATGTCGGTGACGCCATTTACGGTGAAGATCAACCCTGCGATCCCGCCGGCGAAGTTGCCCAGCATGTTCATCAGCCCGAGCCAGCCCGAGGCGCTCCCGCGTTGCTCCTTGGGGACCATGTCGGGAATGAGGGCTGAGAACGGCGCGGTCGCGACGTTGTTCCAGAACTCCACCCACATGAACGCGCCGATATAGAGGGGGAGCGAGCTCATGTCGTTGTCGCGCGGGAAGTGGGCGAGCCCGAACAAGCCGATGATGTTCATCAGCGTGCCGAGCACCACCCACGGCACGCGCCGCCCCCAGCGGGTGACGATGCGGTCGCTCAGCGCGCCGAAAAGGGGCGCCACGAGCATTGACACCAGCGCGCCTGCGGCCAGGACGGTGCTGAGGGTCCGGCCCTTGACCTCATCGCCTCCAATGCGGAGGGCCTGATTGGGCAGGGTGGTGATCAGAATCGCCGCCCAGTGCGCGTTAGTGCCGAGCCAGAAGAACGACAGCATCGCCTGCCGGAGCGGGCTCAGGCGCGGGCGTGCGGGGTCAGTGGGGGCGAGAGTGGCCATCATGAGCGCTCCCGGAATCCGGGATGCGCCATTCTGGCCTATTTTCGGGCGAAGCGCAACTATTGCGACTCAGGATCGGGTCCACAGATTACGCAGATTCCCGCAGATGGAAAATGGAACCAGATTGCGCGGCACCGAAGAGATGGACTTCTCCAGCCATCCGCGCGAATCGGCGCAATCTGTGGACCAGATTCGGACCTGCGGCTAAACTTTCGACGTGGGCTCGGCCGGCGGCGGTGTCTCTGATGACGCGCGGCGCAGGCGGCGGCGCGGCTCAGGCTCAGTGGCGGGCGGCGCTTCGGGCCGGGATACCCGCTCGCGGCGCTTGAACAACTCAGCGGCGACCTTGCGGCCGCGCTCGAGCGCGCCGCTGTAAAGCTGGCGGGATACGGCCGCCGTCACTTCCTGGCCCGTCGCGCACCAGCGCACAACGGCCTCACCCGCGGCATACGTGCCGGCGAAGGCAACCGCCACCTTGGGGATGATGCCCAGCCCGGGGACAAGCCCGACCAGCCCGCGCGCGACCTGCCGGAACAGAAAGCCACCCCCGATGACCCCGCCGATCTGCGGCATGATCTGCCTGAAATCGGCCTCCATTCCCATCGCCAACGCGATCTTGTACGACATGATGCCCTGGTTTTTGGTCAACACCAGCATGTCGGCCAGGTTCATCGGAATCGTCGCAACGGGGTTGATCTCGACCAGGCCAGTCGTCAGGCTGTAGGCGGCATTTGCGGCCGCGGTGTCTTCGATGAGGCTGCGGCAGACCGGATCGCGAAAGGCCGGCAGAAAGCGGGCCAGGGCCAGCTCATCAGTGAAACGCAGCGCGCGCAGGCCTTTGATCAGGCTGCGGGTGGCGAAGGTGTCGTCGATGGCGGTCGGAGGCGGAGCGCCGGGTGCCGGTGTTGGCAGCAGCGCGGCGATGGTGGCAGGCAGCCACTGTTGTCGAATCGCGCCCGGAATGGCGTCTGCAAACGCGATCAAGACGGGAATCTTTGCCGTCTGAAGCCGGTGGGCGAAAGCAAGTTCTTCCGCATTCGGATCAGACTCGCGCGTGACAATGACGACGGCCGAGGCGCGCAAGGCCGTGGCTTCGGCGTCGCGGTCCCCCAGCGAAATTGCGCGCGTCACGCGGTCGTGCGGGCGCTCGTGGGCGCGCGGGCCGCGGTAAAGCAACCCGATCAGGTGATCGGTGATGGCGCGATCGCGGCTGGCGAAGACCAGGTCGAATGGCCTTTCGGCCGCGGCCCGGATCGGGCGCACGTCGACCTCGCGGAGCACATTCAGCACCGCGCCGACGCTGCCCGTTCCGAGCACAGAGCTTAGTGAAAGCGATGGCATGCAGCCCTAAGCCCACTCCGGGTGGAGGATGGCATTACCTGGCTTCTTCCTTTTTGGTTTCTTCGAGTTTGGCGTTCTTGTCCTCGTCCCCCTGAATTCCCTTGCGGAATTCGCGGATGCTCTTGCCGAGCTCGCCGCCGATTTTTCCAATCCGGCCGACGCCGAACAGAAGCACGACGATGAGTAGAACGATGATGATCTCAACGGGTCCGATATTTGGCATGGGTTCTCCTTTGCGCGGGCATTATCCTATATCCTTTCGGGGCCTTTGGTCTTTCCACCTGATTGGCCGAAATCCCGAACTTCCGTATAATCGCCAACTTATGCGCAAGATCTTTGCAAAACCCCTCAATGTGCTCTTGCTTTTTGTCCCGATCGCCATTTTCGCCGAGATTGGCCACTGGAACCCCGTCATCATCTTCCTTGCGGCGGCATTGGCCGTCGTCCCGCTCTCCGGCCTGCTCGGGGACGCGACCGAGGAGCTGGCCGGTCGCACCGGCCCGCGCATCGGCGCGCTTCTCAACGCCACCCTGGGCAATGCGGCCGAGCTGATCATCACCATCCTGGCCCTGCGCGAGGGGCTATATGACCTGGTTCGCGCCTCAATCACCGGCTCCATCATTGGCAACCTGTTGCTGGTAGCCGGGGCCAGCCTGATCGTCGGCGGCCTCAAACACGGCACCCAGCAGTTCAGCCGCAAGGATGCCGGTCTGAATGCCACGCTCCTGATCCTGGCGGCGATGGTCCTGGTTGTCCCCTCTTTGTTCTCGATTGCGATTGAACCCGCGCGGGCCAACATCGATAACATCAGCGTCATCACGGCCGGCGTCATCATCGTGCTCTACGTGCTGAGCCTGATCTTTGGTTTTACAGCCAAGCACGCCGAGTCAGTCACCCGGGAAGCCGCGCATGTGCCGCACATGTCGATGCGGGCTGCCATCATCATCCTGGTCGTGTCCACCCTCTTCATCGCTGGAATGAGCGAAGTCCTGGTCAGCGCGGTTGGGCCGATGGTCACCCAAATCGGGATCAGCGAGCTCTTTGTCGGCGTGATCCTGGTGCCCATCATCGGCAATGTCGCCGAGCACGTGGTCGCCATCGAGGTCGCGGCCAAGAACAAGATGGATCTGAGCATGGGTATCGCGGTCGGTTCGTCGCTGCAGATCGCGCTCTTCGTCGCGCCATTGCTCGTCTTCATCAGCCTGCTTTTCGGGCGGACGCTCGACCTCGAGTTCACCAGCTTTGAGCTCATCGCGCTGATGGCCTCCTGTTTTATCGCCGCGCACGTGTCGGTCGATGGCGAGACCAACTGGCTGGAAGGCGTGATGCTGGTCGGCCTCTATATCATCATCGCCGTTGCGTTCTTCTTTGTGCCGTTTGCGACGGCCGTTCATTGAGCCAGTTCACCTGCTCAGAAACGACATCCCCCCCGGCTCCGCCGGGGGGGATGTCGTTTGTGGATCAAGAGGCCATCAGGATGAGCCGGAATGGCACGCCGCTCGCCTCGGCCCAAATCTCGCAGGCCTCCTGAGCGACGTCGATGAAGGTGGCGTAGTCGTCGGGCGAGCGGGTTTGGAGCAGGCCGGGGTTGCGGTAGAGCAGCGCATATCCATTCGCCGGACGCCAGGACATGTCGCTCAGGCTATCGCGCAGGGCGTCCCAATTGAAGCCAAACCAGGCCGGGAACTCGCAGCTCTGGTAGATGGCGTGCAGCAGCGTCGCCTTATTGAAGACTGGGGCGCGATCGACCCGCGGGGCGAACCAGCCCGCCCGCGCGAAGGCGGCGGCCAATTCGGGGCTGCTGAACAAATCGGGCCGGGCCGCAACCTGCATCGGCGTGCGCGGGTCAGCGCACAGCTTGAGCAGCTTGTCGGCTTCGGCGCGAAGGGTGGGGGCGCGGGCGGGGCTCATTTGATGCGAATGAAGGTGTCGTAGTGGTCGGGCGTGTAGTAGGCCTCGCCGTCCTTGCCCGTGATCAGGCGCTGCGGCCCGACCTCGCGCAAGCCGGGGGTGCGCACAACGTATTCGCGGTAATACTGCCCGTCGCTCTTCGACGGCAGGCGGCGCTCGCGATTCTGAAAGACCGTCCCGTCGTTGGGGTGCGGGTCGCGGATGCCGGCCGCGATCCGCTCGAGGGTCGGCCCAAGATCGACATCGCCCTGGTAGGCGAGTTTGCCGTCCAGGTCATACACCTTGACGTTCCGGACGAGAAACGGATTCGCCGCCCGGGTTGCGGTTGCGCGCGCCGCCGGGGTGGGCGTTCTGACGGGCGTCGCGGTGCGGGCCGGGCCGGCTGGAGACGGCGTGGGCGTCTGCTCGAAGCGCGGCGCGGTCGGACTTGGGATCGGGCCGGTCGGGCGCGCTGTGGCGCTTGCCTCCAGCCGGGCGGGGGTGGGCGGGCTGATCTGTGTCGGCGCGGCGAGATTCGCGCTGGCAGCCGTTGCCGCATCGCGAGCGGCCGACAGCAACGCCATCGTGCCAAGACCGCATGCGATCAGGACGACGGCGATTGCCAGACCTGCAATCCACAACCATTTGGGCGTCGATGAGGGTTTGGTGTTCATGGCAATGGCCGCATTATGCCGTCTCGGGCGCCTGAATGAAGCGGACGGCGGCCGCGATGACCTCGGCGTCACGGGTCACCGCGCGATGCCCCAGCCCGCTGGTCGCCAGACGACGCGCGGTGGGAACGTGCGCGAGGATGGCGTCGGATTCCTCAAATCCGACCATGTTGTCGCGTTTGTCGTGGACGACCAGCACCGGAACCCGAATGTGGCGTCCGAAGCGCGCCACCGAGTAGAGTTCGACCGGCCCGCCAAACCGTTCGGCGAAGCGCTCGCGAAAGGCGCGCTCGTGGGCGGCATCCCAGCCTTGGGCGGCGACCAGGTTGCGCAGAAGAAAGCTCACGCCTGATCCGGCGCCGAGTGTGACCACGTGGGTCAGGGCTGAGCCGGGCGGGAGATGCGCCGCCAGCCACAGCGCTGTGAGGCCCCCGAAGGAATGCCCGATAACGGTGGTGACATCGCCGCCGGTTGAGCAGACATCTGCGATCGCGGCCGCGCCGTCCGGAACATTGAGCATCGAGCCACCCGAAGCGCCGTGGGCGGGCAGATCGATGGCGATGACTCGGTAGCCGGCCCGAAGGAGCGGATTGACGAAATGGCCCATCCGGCCGGCCTGAAGCTCCCACCCGTGGACGAGGGCGACAGCGGGGAGCTCTTTCTCTCCCCACTCGTACACGGCCAACAGGATGGGCTCCCGAGTTGGGTCCGCAGGGATTTCGAGGATCTGACGATGCGCGACGTGGCGCATCCTTGCGCTGCCGAGGATGGCCAGATCGCGCGGGGCGGTGTCGCGCGTCTGCGGGGCGCAGAAGGTGTCAATGGCGGCATCGGCGAAGGCGAGGAGCGAGGTAGAAAGCATCGTGGGGATGCGATTATCCAATACGCTTTCCTGGCCATGCCCTGTTTCTTCCTTCCCTTCTTCCCTTTTTCGTAACTGCTCAGGCCACAGGCAACGCTCACCCCCACCCGTGTCATCCTGAGCGCGCCCCTTCGTGCGCCCGCAACGCTTGTCCCCGCGAAAACCTGCTGGGCGCACTCAGGATGACAATCATGTAGGGTTCGCGCGATGACTCCAACGCTATCAGCCACGACAGAGTCACCGCTTGCGCCATCGACGACGGGGCCCGCAGCCTTGACCTGAGTAGTTACCCTTCTTCTGTCACAAGCCGCGCCTAATGAAAAATGACGCACGACGCACGACGAATGGCGGATACTTTGCGTATGCTTGCGTCACTCGCGCTTCTCCTGGGCTATCAACTGGTGGGTGAGGTCGTCGCCCGGGCGCTCAATTTACCCATCCCCGGTCCCGTGATCGGGATGCTGCTCCTGCTTCTGACCCTCATCATTCGGGGCCAGGCACCGGAGCCTCTCAAACGTTTGTCGCATGAGCTGCTGCAACATCTGGCGCTGCTCTTCGTTCCGGCCGGGGTCGGCATCATCGCCCATTTCCAGTTGCTTCAGGCTGAGTGGGTGTCGCTGACCCTCGCGCTGGTGATCAGCCTTATCCTGACCCTGGCGGTGACGGCGCTGTCGATGAAGGCCTTGACAGGTAGGTAGCGCTATGGGATCCCTTACCCGGCTGTGGGTCTATCTGGCCCAGACCCCCCTCCTCTGGCTAACGGTCACTGTCGCGGTATATGCCGCCGCGCACTGGCTGCATCAGCGTGCCCACGCCCGGGCCATTCTGAATCCGGTTCTGATCGCGGTGGCGGTCATCGTCGCGATCCTGTTGCTGACCGGCACGAGCTACGAGACCTATTTTGATGGCGCGCAATTCGCCCACTTTCTGCTGGGCCCGGCCACGGTCGCATTGGCCGTGCCGCTGTATGCCCAGCTTGGCAAGCTTCGCCGGCTGGCCGTGCCGGTCGGTGTCTCGCTGCTGGCTGGATCGATCACAGCGATCGTGTCCGCCGGCGCCATTTGTTGGGCGTTGGGCGCATCGCGCCAGACCATCCTTTCGATCCTGCCCAAGAGCGCAACGACGCCGATTGCCATGGGCGTGTCGGAAGGGTTGGGAGGTTTGCCCTCTCTTACGGCCGTGCTGGTGATTCTTACGGGCATTCTGGGCGCGGTGGCGGGCACCGCCGTGCTGGACGCGCTGCGGGTGCGGGACGAAGCCGCGCGCGGGTTTGCGTTGGGTGTGGCCGCGCATGGCATCGGCACCGCCCGCGCGTTTCAGGTGAGCGAGGAGACCGGGGCGTTTGCCGGCCTGGCGATGGGCCTGAACGGCGCGCTGACCGCCGTGCTCGTGCCATTCCTGGCTGGGCTTTTTGGGCTGTGACGAAGAATTCCCAACAGAGTCTTTTTTCGATGTGACATCCCCCCGGCTCCGCCGGGGAATATCACATCGGAAAGAGGGGTTGTTTGTGGTTCCGCTGGGCTATTGCACCGCAATCGAAGCAACCAGCAGGCCAGCCATGAGCCAGCGCCCGGCGTGGCGCGATACGCCGCCCAGCCCGCCCAGGAGCTGGGGGAGCCAGCACAACGCAAACAAGAAGGCCCCAACCGAGTGCCGGCCGGCGGCCAGGACCGCCAGCGCCGCGGCGTTGCCGGCCTGCCAGACCCGCGGATTTCGTCCCGCGCGCAAACCCGCCCAGGCCACGGCTACTGCGCCCGCCAATGCAAGCTGAGCGCCGGTTGGGGCCGCGAGCAGGCCGGCGCCCAGGGCAAACGGCAGCCCCAGCTCAACCAGCCCGGCATCGGCTGCCGCCAGGCCAGGCCCAAACGCAAGTCCGCGCCCAAGCACGGCCACTTGCGGCGAGAGCAGGGCGGCCAGTGAGAGCGCCAGCGCCCAGGGCCCAAGCGCCCAGCCCAACAGCGCTGCGGCCACGAGCGCAGCGATGGCTCCGCCGATGATCGGCCCATATGCCGGAATCAACCTGCGGCGCGCGAAGTCGCGGAATTGGCCCCCCGCGATCGACAGTCGATGCGCGTCCGAGCCCGGCTCTGTGTAGGGCAGGGCCGGCAGCGGCTCGCCCGAGCGCCAGGCGCGCCAGCCAGCCAGGGCCAGGTCCCAGTTGTTTTCGGCCAATGCCTCGCGCCAGAACTGCCAGGCCACGATCGTCGCCAGGGCGAGGGCGATGCTGAGGGCCGGCGGCAGTCCCGCGCCACCGGACGCGATCAGCCCGCACCCCAGGGCGGCGGCCGGGGTCGCGAGGCGGATGGCGCGACGGGAGGCGGGCAGGGTCATGCGATGTTTATGGCGCCGGTTTGACGCCCGTCTGCAGGAAGTTTACGGCCGCATCAAGCTGCGGGTCGCGGTTGGCCTTCGAATCCTCGCTGCTGCGCGCGACGGTGATGTCTGGCGCGATTCCGGTGCCATGGATGGCCCGATCCTTGGGGGTGAACCAGCGCTCGATCGTAATCCGAAGCTGGGCCCCGTTGGAGAGGGTCTTTGGCAGTTGGACGCTGCCTTTGCCAAAGGTGGTCTCGCCGATGACCTGGCCCCGGCCATAGTCCTGGATCGCGCCGGCGACGATCTCGGACGCGCTCGCCGATCCGCCGTTGACGAGGACCGCCAGCGGAATCGTCTGGGCAATCCCGCTGTTCGTTGTGCGCAGGCGCTTGACATTGCCGGCCTGATCGCGCTCGATGATGAAATCGCCCTCGGGCAGGAACAGATCGCCCACCTCGACCGCCTGCGACAGCAGCCCGCCCGGGTTGTCGCGCAGGTCGAGGATCAGCCCCTTCGGCTTCTGGTCGAGCAACTCGCGGATTCTGGGTTCGAGCTGTTGGCGGGCATTGGCGCTGAAATCGTACAGGCTGACATAGCCGATTTTGTCGGTTCCCGTCCCGATCATCTTCGAAGTGACCAGCGGGATGACGATCTTGCCCCGCACAACGGTGATCTCGAACGGTTTTGGAGTGTCGGCCCGGCGCAGCCGCAACACCACAGGTGTGCCGCCCGGCCCGCGAATGAGGGCGGCCACCTCGGTCGCGCTCAGCGTGGCGACCTTGACACCGTTCACGGATTCGATCGCGTCGCCGCTTTGCACGCCCGCCTTTGCGGCGGGGAAACCGTCAAAAACCCGCACGATCTGGATCCCCGCCCCATTGACCGAACGCAGTGTGGCGCCGATGCCTTCGAAGCTGCCGCTGGCGTCGTCCTCGAGCATCCTGGCGTACTTGGGTTCGACATAAGCCGTGAAGTCATCGCCCAGGGCCGCGACCATGCCCCGGATCGCGCCGTTGGTGAGGGCGTCGCTGCTGGGCAGTTCGCCGTACCAATTGTTTCTGAGCTGGGCGAGCGTCTCGTTGATGAGCTTCTGATCGACTTCGGCCGCGCGAGCCGCGGGCGTGACGCTAATGCTGCCGGTGGCGGTGCCCGGCGGCGGGAAGGCCGACGCGCCGCGGAAGCTGAAGTCACCGCGGGTGAGGGTGATGCCGGCGGCGATGCCCATCGCGAAGATGATCATCCCGGCGAACACACCGACAAGGGCCAGGGCCGTGCCGCGCAGAATTTGAGTGGAGCGGGAGGGTGCAGGTTGGTTCATGGGTTTGGGTTCAGGGGAACAGAATTGCCAGGGCGGCCGCCAACTGGCTGTCCTGGCCGCGCCGGGCTTCGTCTTCCGGGCGGGCAAGATCGATGTCGGGGATGAGGCCGACTCCGTCGATGGAGCGGCCCCTTGGCGTATACCACTTGGCGAAGGTGACATGCACCGACGAGCCATCGCTCAAATCGTAGATGTACTGGGCCGAGCCTTTGCCATAGGTCTTCGTCCCGACCAGCTTGGCCCGGCCATTGTCCTGCAGCGCGCCGGCGACGATCTCCGAGGCGCTGGCTGAGTTGGCGTTGACCAGCACGACCAGCGGCATGCTGGTCGCAAATCCGCCGCCACTGGCCCGGAAACTTACGTCGGTCTGCTCGCGGCGCCGCTCGAGCAGGACGACACCGTCGGCGATGAACTGGCTGGCAACCTCGATCGAGGCGTTGAGCAATCCGCCCCCGTTGTCGCGCAGGTCGAGGACCATCCCCGTGACGCCGTCGCGGCGCAGTTCGAGAATGGCGCGCTTGACCTCTTCGGGGGTGCGGGCGGTGAAGGACTGAATTGCGATCACGCCGGCCTTCGCGCCGGCGGTGCTGGTGACAATTCGCCAGGTGGTCGAGGGGGTTTCGATCACCGCCCGGACAATGCGCAACTCGTAGCGGTCGGCGCCCCGTCCAACGGTCAGATTGACAATGGTTCCGACATCGCCGCGGATGCGCAACAGCACCTCGTTGAGCTCCGGCTTTGGCGCCAGCGGCACCCCGTCGATGGCGAGCAGGATGTCGTTGGCCTTCAACCCGGCTTTCTCGGCCGGCGCGTCTCGGATGGGGGTGAGAACGATCTGGCCCTCATCGTTGATGAACAGCGTCGCCCCGACGCCCCCAAAACTCCCGCGTTGCTGGTCGCGCTCGACCGCCCGAATCTGGGGCTCGATGAAGATCGAAAAGCGGTCGTTCAGGGTCTGAATCGCGCCCCGCACCGCGCCGTAATTGCGCAGCGTGTCGGATGGCACCTCGCCGACGTAACTCTCGCGCACCTTGGACCAGGCCTCATCGAGCAAAGGCAAGCCAGGCCCGGCCTGCGCTTGTGGCGCGGGCTGGGGCAGCGCGCCACCGGGGCTCGACATCCCACCGCGTAGCACCCAGCCGCCAAAAAACATGGCGAGCCCCCAGCCGATGGCGAGCAGGGTCAGTAGGATCGGGCGTTTGAGACTCACGGTGGCGGATTAGACCACCCCCGGCTGAAGATCGGCTGAGGCGGTCCGGTGGCCTTGCTCGCACAACACTTGCCGAGATCACTATCCCCGCGCTTCGCACGGGGATAGTGATCTCGCAAATATCATCGGAGCACTTCTAGAGCTCGGTGGGGAGGTCGATGAAGACCGTTTCAAGCCCGAACTTGGCCGCGATGTGGCGCATCAGGGCTTTCAGTCCAACGGTTTCGGTGTTGTAGTGGCCGCCGTAGATGACGTTGAGACCGCGCTCGCGGACCGGGTGATACCAGTTGTGGCTGGTCTCGCCGGTGATCAGCGTGTCGGCGCCTGAGGCCAGGGCCTCATCGGCGAAGGTGACCCCGAATCCGCTGCACACCGCGACCCGCCGGGCAACGGGTTCGCCGTCCGTTTCGCCGGCCTGGACGAGGTTGCCCTCGCCGATCTGATCGCGCAGGCGGGCGTACAGGTTGGCCAGCGGCGTGGGGGTGGGCAGATCGCCGATGAAGCCGATCACCACGCCATCGTGCAGTCCCCACGGCTCGATGTTGGTCAACCCGGCCAGCCGGGCAAGCTCGATGTTGTTGCCGACCTCGGCGTGGGCGTCCAGAGGCAGATGGGAGGCATACAGGCCCAGGTTGTTGGCGATCAGCGTTCGCACCCGGGCATAGTGCGGGCCGGTGATCTGAATGTGCCGCGACCAGAACAAGCCGTGGTGGACGATTAGCAATTGCGCCCCCCGCGACACGGCCGCCTCAAACGAAGCGAGGCAGGCGTCAACGGCAAAGGCCACCCGCGTGACCTCGGGGCTCCCCTGCACTTGCAGGCCGTTGTTACTGCCATCCGTAAAGCGCGCTGGCTCGAGGAATGCATCCAGGTAGGAGATCAGATCGCGTGTCAACATGATGGCATTCTATAGGCCGGAATCGATGGCCCGTCCCGGCATACGCCGGGGCGGGCCATCGATTCCGGCAAGTTAGAATTAGGCCATTGTCCCAATCCTGATCCGGAGGCCTGATTTACGATGAAAGAATACGCAACCGAGAAGCTGCGGAATGTTGCCCTGCTCGGACACAGTTCGAGCGGCAAAACCACTTTCGCCGAAGCCCTTCTGTTCGCCAGTGGCGCGATCTCGCGCATGGGCAAGGTGGAGGATGGCACGACCGCCAGCGATTTTGATGAGGAGTCGAAGCGGCGCCATCAGTCGCTCAGCTTGAGTGTGCTGTCGCTCGAGTGGAAGGACTACAAGATCAACTTGATCGATACGCCGGGTTATGCTGATTTCCAGGCGGAGATGAAAAGCGCGGCCCGGGCCGCCGATCTCGGCCTGATCTTTGTCGATGCGGTGTCTGGCGTCGAAGTTGGCACGGAGATTGCCATGCAGGCGGTCGATGACGCGAAGATTCCGCGGGCGGTGCTGATCAGCCGGATGGACCGCGAGAATGCCAACTATGACAAGGTCCTGGCCGATCTGCGCGAGGCCTTTCACCAGGACATCGTCCCGCTCATCATTCCGGTGGGGGCGCAGAGCAAGTTCAGCGGCGTGGTGGACCTCATCAGCCGAAAATACCTGAAGGGCCCCAAGGGCGAGGAAACGCCGCTTCCGCCCGAGATGGTCGAGGAAGTCGAGCGGGCGCGCGAGAAGCTGGTGGAGGCCGCCGCCGAAGGCGAGGACGGCCTGATGGAGAAATTCTTCGCTGGCGAAGAACTGACGATGGACGAGTTGCTGCGCGGGTTGCGCAATTCGATCCGCAACCGCCTGTTTGTGCCGGTCTTCTGCGCCTCGCCGGCCCTGAGCATCGGCGCGCACGCGATGCTGTATTCGCTGGTGAACTACGGGCCGATGCCGTTTGAGATGGGCGCTGATCCCGATGACGGCCAGCACGGCGTGGGTCTGTATGTGTTCAAGACCGCTGCTGACCAGTTTGTCAGCAAGATCTCGTATTTTCGGGTGATCGAAGGCCCGGTCCGGGGCGGCGACCTGCGCGTGGTTGTGACCCGAAACAACGCCGAGGAGCGCATCTCGACATTGCTCGTTGTCCGCGGCAAGGAGCAGATCGTTGTGCCGGTTCTGCATGTCGGCGATATTGGGGCCGCGACCAAACTCACCAACACGGTGACCGGCGACACGCTGTGCGACAAGAACCACTGCGTGACGCTCGACGCGATCGCATTCCCGAACCCGCTGTATGGCGCGGCCCTGCATCCCAGGAGCAAGAATGACACGGCCAAGATCAGCCCGTCGATTGCCCGCCTGGTCGAGGAAGACCCATCCCTGCGGCTCATCCACGACCCCGAGACGCATGAGATGGTGCTGATGGGCATGGGCCCCGCCCACATCGATGTGGCGGTTTCCCGGCTCAAGAGCAAGTTCGGAGTGGAAGTCGACACATCGATCCCCAAGGTCCCGTATCGCGAAACCATCTCGCGCCGGGGCGAGGCGCGCCATCGCCACAAGAAGCAGACCGGCGGGGCCGGGCAGTTCGCTGAGATCGAAATGGCGGTCGAGCCCGCCACGCCCGGCGAGAATTTCGAATTCCAGTGGAAAGTTGTGGGCGGCTCGATCAGCCACAGCTACGAATCCAGCATTGAAAAGGGCGTGCGCCAGGTGCTTGACACCGGTGTCATCGCCGGCTACCGCGTGAGCGGTGTCAGAGCCCAGGTCCTCGACGGGAAAGAGCATGCCGTTGACTCGAAACCGATCGCCTTTGAAATCGCCGCGCGGTCGGTCTTCCGCGAGGCGTTCGAGCAGGCCAGCCCGTCCCTGCTCGAGCCAATCTACGAGTTCATCATCTTCGTGCCTGACGCATACGCCGGCGATGTGATGAGCGCGCTCAAGACCAAGCGCGCCCAGGTCATGGGTATGGACCAGCGCGGGAACAAGACCATCATCACCGCCCACGCGCCGCTGGCCGAAATGCAGCGGTTCGGGAATGACCTGCGCAGCCTGACTCAGGGCCGGGGCGTGTTCGAGCTTAAATTCGAGCGGTATGCCCGCGTCCCGCCGGCGCTGGCCGAGCCGATCATCGCCAAGCACAAGGCCGAATTGGCGGCTCAGAAGGAAGAATAGATTGCCGTATACGCCGATCCTCGCCACCCTTGGTTACGTGCTGTCCCCCGATGGGCGCAGCGTGTTGCTGATCCATCGCAATACCCGGCCGGAGGACACCCACTACGGCAAGTTCAACGGACTGGGTGGCAAGATCGAGCGTGGCGAGGACATCGTCACGGCGATGAAGCGTGAGCTGCGCGAAGAGGCGGGGATCGAGGCCACCCGCCTGTGGCTGCGCGGGACGATCAACTGGCCGGGCTTTGGCAAGCAAGGCGAGGATTGGCTTGGCTTCATCTACATCATTCGTGAGTTCAGCGGCGAGCCGCACTCGGCCAATCCGGAGGGCGAGCTTGCCTGGGTGCCCGTCCAGACCTTGCTGACGCCGGGGGCGCTGAACCTGTGGGAGGGCGATCCGCACTTTCTGCCGCTGGTCTTCAGCGACACGCCGCGGCAGTTCCATGGGGTGATGCCCTACCGCGATGGCAAGCCAATTGGCTGGACGTATGAGTGGGTATAACCGTCATCCCGCGCGAAAGCGCCGTCATCCCGGCGAAAGCCGGGACCCATACCGCGGGTTGGCGAAGGCGCAGCCCAGGGTGGTCTTCGCCGGGATGACCTCTGGGTCCCGCTGTCACTCCGGCCTAGGCCGGAGTTTCGCGCGGGATGACGAATGGACGTGATCGCCAAAGCACTTTCCTCCGCCCTCGGGGCTGACCGCGTTCAAGCCGATCCGGCCGACACCGCCGCGTATGGGCTCGGGCTGCGCACGCCCGATGCCGTTGTCGCGCCAGCCTCTGTCGAAGAGCTGGCCGCCGCGATGGCCATTGCCCACGAGGCCGGCGCGGCTGTTGTGCCGTGGGGCGGCGGCACACGCCAGACTTATGGCCGGCCGTTGACTCCGGCTGGCTCATGGATCGTGCTGCGCACCACGCGGCTGGACCGGGTCCTCGACTACAACCCCGACGATCTGGCAATCTCCGTCGAAGCCGGAATCACAATGGCGGCGTTGCGGGACACGCTCGCCCAGCATCGCCAGATGTTGCCCGTGGATGTTCCCCTGCCGGACCGCGCGACGCTGGGCGGCACCCTGGCGCTCGATTCCGACGGGCCGCGCCGAGCCGGCTACGGCACGAACCGCGACCTGCTCGTGGGCGTGCGGGTGGTCGAGGCGACCGGGCGGAGCAGCAAGGCCGGCGGGATCGTGGTCAAGAATGTCAGCGGTTTCGACTTGATGAAGCTCTACATCGGCAGCGCCGGCACCCTGGCCATCATCGCCAGCGCCAACTTCAAACTGCTGCCGATGGCGCGCGCGTCCGCCACCCTGGCCTGCGCTTTCCCGAGCCTCGACGCGGCCTTTGCCTGCATTGATGCGCTGCACGCCAGCCAGCTTGTGCCAACGGCCTGTGAACTCAGCAACTGCGACTGGATGCCCGAGGGCGATCTCCGTCTGGCGGTGTTGGTCGAAGGCCTGCCGGCTGCGGTTGAACGCCATCGCGCGGATATTGGCCGGATGGCGATCGCCGCAGGCGCCCTCGAGTCCCGCGCGCTCGAACCTTTCGAATCGCAGGCCGTGTGGGCGCGCATTGGCGACTTTCCGCGGGCCGGGGACGGCGACCTGTTGCTTCGGGTGGCGTGTTTGCCGTCGCAGCTCGCCGCCGGGATCGGCGCGGCCGGCGCGCTTGCGGCCCGCTTTGGGCTGCGCCTGCGCTACACCGCCCGCGCGCTGAACGGGGTGGTCTATGCCCGGGTGGACGGCCGAGAGCCGGCCGCGTGGCTCCGCGCGTTGCGCGATGCGCTCCCGGCCGCCAACCTCGCCCTCCTCGATCCGGCCGGCATTTCCGGCGGCATGTCCGAGTCAGTCACCCCAGGCCGGCCACCCGAGGGCCTGGCCTTGATGCGCCGGATCAAGGCCGAGTTCGATCCCAAAGGCTTGCTCAACCCCGGGCGTTTTCACGTTGACGCCACTCCCTGAAACGTCCAACATCATGAGCCAAACCTCGTTGATCGGCTTTACCGGCGCCGACGTTCCCGATGCGGGCGTCATCAACAGCTGTGTGCATTGCGGGTTGTGCCTGCCCACCTGTCCAACGTATCGCGCAACGTCGCTCGAAATGTCCTCGCCGCGCGGCCGGATCTATCTCATGCGCGCCGTGGCCGAAGGCGCCGCCTCGATTGACAACGATGTCTTTGTCGGGCAGATTGGGGAGTGCCTGAACTGCCGCGCTTGCGAAGCCGTCTGCCCGAGCGGCGTGCAATATGGCTCAATCCTCGAGGCCAGCCGCGCCCAGGTGCAGCGCCTGCGCGCTGGCGAGATCAAGGAGGCGGGACCGGCGCATGCGATGGGCGCCGGCGAGCGGCTCATTCGCGGAATCGTCTTCAACCAGCTCTTCAAGAAAATGGGCCTGTTTCGAGCCTTTTCGGCCCTGATGCGGCTTTACCAGCTCACCGGCCTGCAGGCCCTGGCGCGCAAACTTGGGATCATCAGGTTGTTTGGCATGGCCGACGCTGAGCGCATGCTGCCCCGGATGAGCCCGCGTTTTGTCACCCCGCACGGCCAGGTCTACGAGGCGATCGGCGAGCGGCGATACCGGGTGGCCTTGCTGAGCGGCTGCATCATGAGCACCGCCTTTGCCAACATCCACGAGGCGACGATTCGGGTGCTCCGCCGGAACGCGTGCCAGGTGGTCATTCCACCCGAACAGGGGTGTTGCGGCGCGCTGCACACCCACGGTGGCGACCTCGAGGGCGGGCGCGAGCTCGCCCGGCGCAACATTGCCGCGTTTGAGGCCGCCGGGTTGGATCTGGTCGACGCCATCATCGTCAATGCGGCCGGCTGCGGGAGCACGCTCAAGGAGTATGGCCATCTGCTGGCCGGCGATCCGGTCTGGGAGGCGCGGGCGAAGGCCTTCGCGGCCAAGATCAAGGACGTGCACGAGTTCCTCGTGTCAATCCCGCTCAACACCGCCGATCTGCGCCCGCTCCCGCTGCGGGTGACTTATCAGGAGCCCTGTCACCTCGCCCACGCCCAGCGCATCACCGCCCAGCCGCGCAAGCTGCTGGCGGCGATCCCGCAACTGCAGCTGCTGGAGATGGCTGAAAGTGCGTTGTGCTGCGGCAGCGCCGGGATCTACAACGTCACCCAGCCTGAGATGGCGGCGGTGTTGGGCGCGCGCAAGGTCGACAATGCCACAGCCACTGGCGCGGACGTGGTCGCGACCGCCAATCCGGGCTGCGCGTTGCAGCTCACGGCCGAGCTGGGCAAGCGCGGCTCGCCGATGCATGTGCGCTGGATCGTTGAATTGCTGGATGAGGCCTATGGCCCCGTGCAGCCACTGAAATGACCCTGAAAAACCGAACTGTCCTGATCACCGGTGGCGGCGGCGGCCTGGGCCGCGCCATGGCTGAAGCGTTCGCCCGCGAGGGCGCCCGCGTCATCCTGCACGATGTCGTGCCCGGCGCGCGCGAAGTCGCCGACCGCCTCGGCGGCGTGTTCCTGCAGGCCGACCTGTCCGATCAGGCGGCCGTCCGAACGCTGGCGGCTGACGCGCTGGCGGCGGCGGGCGGGCGGATCGATATCCTGATCAACAATGCCGGCTTCCAGAGCATCAACCCGATCGACGAGTTCCCCGAGGAGATGTGGAACAAGATGATCCAGGTCATGCTCACCGCCCCGTTTCAATTGATCAAGTATCTGCTCCCGGCGATGAAGGCAAATCGCTGGGGCCGGATCATCAACTTGTCGAGCGTGCACGGCGTGGTTGGCAGCCCGTTCAAGGGTCCGTATACGGCCGCCAAGCACGGCATCCTTGGGTTGACCCGGGCCGTGGCGTTCGAAGTCGGCGAATATGGCATCACGGTGAATGCGCTCTGCCCGGCCTATGCCCGCACGGGGATTGTCGAGAAGCAGATTGCCGACCAGGCCCGCACCTTGAACATCTCGGCCGAGGAAGTGGTTGACAAGGTCATGCTGGCCCCGGTCGCCATCAAGCGCCTGATCGAGCCCGAGGAGATCGCCGCCTTCGCGCTGTATCTGGCCTCCGACGCCGGCGCGATCATTACCGGGGCCGGGCACATGCTGGATCTGGGGTATACGGCGCGGTAGTTTCTGGCGCTTGCAGTGAAACCTCGCGGGTCTTCAAGACCCGCGAGGTTTTTTGGTCCTGGCCGCCCCATCATCCCGGCAGCGCATACGCCCGGGTCGGCGAGAAGCTCCACCATGCCTCGCTGCCTTCGGCCAGCACCTGGCCCGGCGCGACGGTGTAATCCTCCACGATCAGCAAATGCTCGCCGAAGGTCAGCTCGTACTCGACCATGTTGCCGAGATAGGTCGCGCTGCGCACCCGGGCCGGATAGCCTTCGCCACCCGCGCCCACGGCCATCGCCTGCGGTCGCACAACGATCGTCGTTTTGGCGCCGGCCTTGACGCCTGGATCGGCCGGGATGCCCGCCACGATCGTCCCCGCCACCCGGGCGGTGATGCCCGTTGGCCCGACCTCGAGGGTCTCCGCGGGGATGAAGTTCGCCCGCCCGATGAAGTCGGCCACAAAGCGGGTGGACGGCCGGGCGTAGATCTCGCCCGGTGTGCCGGCCTGCTCGATTCGCCCGGCGTTCATCACCACGATCCGGTCCGACAGCGCCATCGCCTCGGCCTGGTCGTGGGTGACGTACACGCTGGTGATCCCGAGCTGTTTCTGCAAACGCCGAATCTCTATCCGCAGGCTGACCCGCAGCTTGGCATCCAGGTTGCTCAGCGGCTCGTCGAAGAGCAGCACCCGCGGCTCGATGGCCATTGCCCGGGCCAGGGCCACCCGCTGCTGCTGCCCGCCTGACAGCTCTGACGGCCGGCGGCGATCCTTGCCCTCCAGACCGACCAT
>Ga0073902_10000585_pt1 | contig 21505 bp, 21 predicted proteins | sample KloWWTmeKNB19Kit_FD_66667 | JGI IMG/M metagenome (GOLD analysis project Ga0073902, IMG submission 66667) | Active sludge microbial communities from Klosterneuburg, Austria, studying microevolution and ecology of nitrifiers - Klosterneuburg... | ecosystem: Engineered > WWTP > Aerobic digester >...
AGGTTGGCAGTGGCGGCTATTACTTCTTTTAACGAATCGGCAGGGCTATTCCATACAATTTTACTTCCTGATGAAAAATTATTTTTGGCTACCAATGCTCCCAGAAAAAATCTTTGTCTTACACCTATCCAGCTTACCGCATCATTAAACTCTTTACTACTGCGTTTAAACATGGAGTGATAATCAAAACTGCCGTCTTTTACATAGCCAATCTGTGTATTTTCTCTTTCATAGCTCATGCTGCTTTCCTGTTGAGCTGCGGCATACTGCCAAATCATATTCATTGTACCACCTGAAAGAATTTTTTCAGCTCCTCCCATTTTTACGTTGAAATCAATCATGTAATCATCTTTCTTCATTATAAATTCATGTGTAATGTAGGTATTGCCACTATCCAATGCGAGTGTGAAAGAAATGGATTGATTGCCATTTGAATTGGTAACAGTATCTATTTTTGAGAAGAAAAGTTCGCTTGTAGAAGCGGTTCCCTGATTGGATGAAGAAACAGCATTAATCTGGTAACCCAATTTGTTAAATGAAGTAGCTCCCATTTTTACCCAATTGCTATCGGTACCGCGATAGTTCTTTAGCTCCACATCTTTAATACTTCCGCCCTTGTTACTAAATGTAACACGAATCAGACTATTTGATAATGATATCGTTTTTTCTTCTGTATCTCCTATTTGTTTAAAAAGCTGAGATTTATTAGCCAGTGCTACAGAATCGCTGATATGCTTTAACGAATCTTCAACCGGCTTACGCAATTTTGCAACTGAATCGATTATATGTTGTTCTTTTGCAAGTTCTTCCTGTTTTTGTTTACGAGTTGCTTTTTGATCTTTATTGATAATGGCAAAATACCCAATGAATAAGATGCCCAATAATACAAAACCCATGACGGTATTTCTGTCAAGTTTCATTCATCTGTTTTTAGGGGGGCAAAGATAGGGCAAAGAGGGTTGAAAGAAACAGGAATACGACAGACGGTAGCTATCTGCCGGTTAAGATTTTTGAGCTAAAATATTTAAGAAAACCAGCGTGTTAGAACACTCCGGTGTCAAAACAATTAAATCATTTCACTTTGCAGAAGCGGGTTTTTAATGTCCGATTTTTTATCGGCATAGGCTTTGGCTGCTTTTATAAAATGGACAAATATTGGTTGTGGATTTTCTACTGTACTCTTTAACTCCGGATGATATTGTACGCCAATAAAAAAAGGATGATTGGATAGTTCAATGATTTCAACTAAATCTGTTCCTGGGTTTCTTCCACTGGCTATCATTCCTGCTTTTTCAAATCTTTCTAAATATTGATTATTGAACTCCCAGCGGTGACGATGTCTTTCAGTGATTGTTTTGCTGTTATAAATTGTAAAGGCAAGTGTAGCCTCTTTGATTTCACAAGGGTAGGAGCCCAATCGCATTGTGCCACCTTTTGCTGTAATTTTTTTCTGCTCATCCATTAAGTCAATTACAGGTTCTTTAGTATCAGGGTCCATTTCAGTAGAGTGGGCTTCTTTTAGTCCTAAAACATTTCGGGCAAATTCTATGACAGCCATTTGCATTCCCAGACAAATACCAAAGAAAGGCAATCCTTTTTCTCTTGCATATTTAACTGCAACAATTTTTCCTTCTACACCACGATGCCCAAAACCGGGGGCCACCAATAAGCCATCCAAGCCGGAGAGTTTTTCTCCAACATTATCATCTGTAATAAACTCACTATGTACATTAATTATCTGCACCTGACATTCGTTGATGGCGCCTGCATGAATGAATGATTCCAAAATTGATTTATAGGCATCCTGCAGTTCTATGTATTTACCTATTAACCCAATGGTTACTTTGCTTTTAGGATATTTTAATTTGTCCAAAAAGCCTTTCCATTTTGTCAATTCAGGTTCTTCAGTTACCGGCAGGTTCATTTTTTTAAGACAGATGAGGTCTAGTTTTTCACGCATCATCAACAAGGGCACTTCGTAAATAGTGGATGCATCCAGTGCTTCAATTACGGCTTCTGTTTTTACATTACAAAAGAGCGCAATTTTTCTTCTTAGATCAGGAGTTAGTTGTTTTTCTGTTCTGCATACAATCACATCCGGGTGTACGCCTTCCTGGCTCAGCATCTTTACACTATGCTGTGTTGGCTTTGTTTTTAGTTCTTTGGCTGCTTTTAAATAGGGAATTAATGTGAGGTGTACAATGACAGTATCTTCATCTGGAAGCTCCCATTGCAATTGTCTGACTGCTTCTACAAAAGGCAAACTCTCAATATCGCCTACAGTACCGCCAATTTCAGTTATTACAATATCATATTCATTGCCCTTACCCAGCTGCAGCATTCTTCTTTTTATTTCATCAGTTATATGTGGCACTACCTGTACGGTTTTTCCCAGATAGGCGCCTTCTCTTTCTTTGTTGATGACGGTTTGGTAAATACGACCAGTGGTTACATTATTGGCTTGCGATGTAAATATGTTGAGAAATCGCTCATAATGTCCAAGATCAAGATCGGTTTCTGCACCATCTTCAGTTACATAACACTCACCATGTTCATAAGGGTTCATGGTACCAGGATCGATATTAATGTAAGGGTCAAATTTTTGAATTGTAACTTTTAAACCTCTTGCCTGAAGCAGTTTGGCAAGTGAGGCAGCTATAATTCCTTTGCCCAATGATGAAGTAACACCTCCCGTAACAAAAACATATTTAGCCATACAAAATGGTTATTTGTTTAAATCAATTTCAAAAAAAAATAATCTGTTGTAAAAATTCCAGTCGTATGACCAGCAGCGGAATTGAGCGAACTTCCTAAATTTAATTCCGGGAGGTCATGCAAAGCTAAAAGATAAAAATGGATAGAAAAAATTGAAATTCAGTTTGTGGAAAAAATGAAAATTATTTTTTAGAATTTTCATGTTTTTCGCGACAAAAGTTTATCGGGAACTGTCTGGCAGTTTTAAAACCTTAATTCGGCAACCGCCTGCGGGCACACTATCCTCTTCTTTTCCCCAGGGGTTAATTTTTTCAATATCAAACTGAATGTTTTTGATAAAAAACCTATCTAATGCAGTGTTAAAATGATAGGTTGAGTCTTTTGTTTTTACAGTTATATCGCAAAAGGCTCTTTCATAAGCGGGTTCGCCATTAGTTGAAATCCATTGTCTTCCACAACTTTGATTTTTTATGGTAAGACCCAACTCCGCTATTGAAATCGATTGATTTGCGCCAAAGGTGATAGTTTTCTCTTTGAATTGTTTCTGCGGATACATACAGCCAAAGCACAAAATGATGATGAACAAAAATTTCATCTATAAATCTACAAACAAAAAATAAAATGAAAGAACAAGCCAGGATTGAAAGAATCAGTCCTTTGCAATTTTTTTGTAACTGGCTACAATTCCTTTGATGAGTGAGGAACTGAAACCCTGATGCTCCATTTCATTAAGCCCGGCAATGGTACAGCCCTTTGGCGTTGTTACTTTATCTATTTCCTGTTCCGGATGACTTCCTTTTAAAAGCAGTAGTTCGGCAGCCCCTTTTGTTGTTTGTGCTGCAATTAATGATGCAGTTGCTGCATCAAATCCAATTTCTATACCACCCTGAATGCTGGCACGTATATAACGCAAGGCATAAGCAGTGCCACAGGCACCCAATATGGTTGAGGCATCCATTAGTTTTTCATCTATAGTAACAACCTTGCCCAGTTTGGCAAATAATGCTGATACATATTCAACATCATTGCCAGCAGCTTGTTGGTGGCTGATGCATGTCATACTTTCCTGAATAGCAATTGCAGTATTGGGCATAGCTCTGAAAACCGGAATTTTTTTTCCCGTTATTTCCTGAATTTCTGAAATGCTCACTCCTGTTACTACAGAGATCAATAGTTTTTTGTCATTGAAGTCTTTTTTAATTTCCTGCAATACTGCCGTTGTTTGAAATGGTTTAATTGCCAGAATAATAACCTCTCCGTTTTTCACAGCTTTTGAGTTATCAGTAGTAATCTGTACACCTTTTTGCTCCAGTGCTTTTAAAGTTGAAATATTTCTTTTGGTTACGGTAAGCTCAGCAGGTTTACAAAATTTGCTTTTTAATAATCCTTCGGCAATGGAAGCACCTAAGTTTCCGCCTCCAATGATGGTAATCATTCGTCCCATTTCTTAAAAATATTTTTTTGTTGAAAGATAATTGCTGATAAAATCATTTACACCTTCTTCTACTGAATAAAAGGAGTCAGTGTATCCGGCAAAATACAGTTTGTGCATATTGGCTTCTGTAAAATATTGATATTTATCTCTTATGTCTTCGGGTGTATCCACATACTCAATGGCAACGGGCAGGTTCATACTATTAAATACCGCCGTCAATAATTCATTAAAGGTTCTGGCTTTTCCTGTGCCTAAATTGTAAAGTCCATTTTTATTTGCATCCCATTTTATACTCAACATTTCTTCCGCCATCCATAAACAAACTTTTGCAATATTGGCTACATAAATAAAATCACGTAGCTGACCCCCATTTTCAAAATCGGGGCGGTGCGATTTAAAAAGTTTTACACTTCCTGTTTTTTTAATTTGATTAAAGCCATGAAAAACCATACTGGCCATGCGTCCTTTATGGTATTCATTAGGCCCATAAACATTGAAAAATTTTAATCCTGTCCAAAAAGGTGGTTGTTGCTGTTGCTTCAAAGCCCATTTATCAAATTCATTTTTTGAAATGCCATATGGATTCAAAGGCTGAAGTTGATTGATGATTTCATGGTTGTCATCATAGCCAAATTCTCCTGCTCCGTAAGTAGCTGCTGAGGATGCATAAATAAGTGGAATATTTTTTTCGGCACAATAATTCCAGATTTCTTTTGAATAAGCCACATTCCATTTTTCATGAATGGCATAGTCAAATTCAGTGGTATCAGTTCTGGCACCCAGGTGTATTGCCAAATCTATAGTTGGGTTGGATTCTTTTAACCAATCAAAAAGTTGTGATCTTTCAATTTTGTTCAAATATTTTTTTTCATCCAGATTCCACCATTTTTCTTCATCGCTAAAATCATCAACGATGATCACTTGTTGATATCCACAACTATTAAGATAACCGAGTACATAACTCCCAATAAAACCTGCAGCACCCGTTAGCAGTATTTTTTTCTCTGTATTCATTATATAGAACTTAATGCAGCGCCAGCTTCTTCTTTTGATAAATAATTTTCAAGTGCCGTATCGTATTTTTCTTTCCATGTATCAATATTACCCCAATGGTTGCCATCAATTTTTACTTCGCTGGTGGTGACAATACCAATTTTTTCGGCAGGAAAACCATTCAGTATTTTTTCAAAATCTTTTACCAGGTCAATATTTACGGAAACCATTACACGGCTTTGCCCTTCGCCAAAAAGAAAGGCATCTTTTCTGATAGCGTTATTGGTAGAAATGGAAAAACCAAGTTCATTTGTAAAAGCACTTTCGCAAAGGGAAATAAACAGACCACCTTCGCTTATATCTTGAACGGAGCGGACTAATTTGTTTTCAATCAGCTCAGCCGTTTTTGCCTGTAATGCAAATTCATCATCAAGATAAAAATGTGGAGCAGGGGAGTAATTTATTTTTTGTATTTGCGATAAGTATTGGGAGCTTGCTATGTCATTTGTCACATTTCCCAAAACATAAATAATATCGCCCTCTTCTTTAAAGTTTAATGTCATTTTATTGTTTATGTCTTCAAGCAAGCCTACCATGCCAATGGTAGGAGTGGGAAACACCGGGCCATCAGGATTTTGGTTATAAAAACTCACGTTGCCACCTGTTACGGGTGTATCAAATTTTCTACAGGCGTCGCCCATGCCTTTTATGGCATGTACAAACTGATAATATACTTCAGGATCGTAGGGGTTACCAAAATTGAGACAATTGGTAACGCCCAGCGGCTTGCCGCCGCTGCACACAATATTGCGGGCAGCTTCAGCCACAGCTATCATGGTTCCTTTATAAGGGTCAGCATATACATAACGGCTATTACAGTCGGTCGTAATGGCAATGCTTTTTGTAGTTCCCTTTACCTTCACAACTGCAGCGGCCGTTGGTGCATTGGTCGACACATTGCCGGTGCCCACCATACTATCGTATTGGTGATAAATCCAGCGTTTGGAAGCAATCGTAGGCAGTTGAATTATTTTTTCAGCAATCTCTTTCAGATTTTCGGGAACAGCAATTGTTGCAGGATTGTATTTTTTTATATGCTCAAAATATTTTGGTTCTCTGTACTCTCTTTCATATTGTGGTGCACCGCCTCCCAGTACAAGTTCATAGGCAGGTATGGATGCTTCCAGATTTCCATGCATATAAAAATTGAGGAGCCCGTCATCCGTTACTTCTCCAATAACTGAGCAGGGGAGATCCCATTTTTCAAATACATTTTTTATTAATTCTTCTTTGCCTTTCTCAGCTATCAAAAGCATCCTTTCCTGGCTCTCACTCAACAACAATTCCCATGGCTTCATATCTTTTTGTCGAGTAGGCACTTTTTCAAGATCTATTCGCATACCCACTTCACCTTTGGCACTCATTTCGGCAGTGGAGCATATAATACCCGCAGCACCCATATCTTGCATGCCTATTACTGCACCGGTTTGAATAACTTCAAGACAGGCTTCTAATAATTTTTTTTCCTGAAAAGGATCGCCAACCTGAACAGCAGGTAAATCCTGAGCACTTTCTTCAGTAATATCGGCTGATGCAAAAGAAGCACCACCAATACCATCCTTACCCGTAGCACTGCCAACAAACATTACCGGATTTCCTTTCCCTTTTGCTGTAGCTGAGATTGTTTCTCCATTTTTTACTATTCCTACACTCATTGCATTTACCAATGGATTGGTATGATAACAGGCATCAAAATAAACTTCGCCGCCCACTGTAGGTACTCCAAAGCAGTTGCCATAGTGCCCAATGCCATGTACCACGCCTGATAAAAGGTGTTGCGTCTTATCTTCTTCAATCAAACCAAATCTTAAGGAATTAAGCGCAGCAATAGGACGAGCACCCATTGTAAAAATATCGCGGTGAATACCGCCCACACCTGTAGCAGCACCTTGAAATGGTTCAATGGCTGAAGGGTGATTATGAGATTCAATTTTAAAAACAACTCCCAGTCCGTCGCCAATATCCATAAGTCCTGCATTTTCTTCACCAGCTTTCACCAGCATCTTACTACCATCACGAGGCAGTGTCTTTAGCCATTTAATTGAATTTTTATAACTGCAATGTTCGCTCCACATACCACTGAAAGCACAGAGCTCATTAAAGTTGGGTGTGCGACCAAGTTTTTGTTTTATAAGTTCAAATTCTTCTTCAGTTAATCGGAGTTGTGCTGCAGTCTTTGCTGATACTTCCATGTAGTAGGAGATTGAACGGCAAAGGTAACATCATTGCTCTTTTAGAAGTACAGAACTTTCCAACTTTGTACTGACAATGCGCCAATAAGTTTTATTTTGCAGGATTAAATCGAATTGATTGGAATATCTTTTATTTGTATGTTATCTGGTTTTCTTTGCATGGCTGATTACTAAAATTGGTTTTTACCGTGCAGCCGGGCTTAGTAAGTCGCAATTAATTATTTTCTTTCTTCTGAAAATAATTGCTGGAATATTTTATGGTTGGATTGGTATTTATTATGGGGGGCTGGCGCAAATGTGGGATACCTGGGGCTATCATCAAAACGGGATTTTGGAATACCAATTACTTTTTCATAATCCACATGAATATTTTACTAATCTTTTTCATAATCCTTACAAAGACGGCATCACCCAGTTTTTAAACACATCGGATTCTTATTGGAATGATTTGAAAGGAAATGTCTTTATCAAAATACTTTCAGTTTTCAATATTTTCAGTTTTGGTAATTATTATGTCAATGTCATTTTTCTGGCTTTTATCACTTTTTTGGGACCACTTGCCTTTTTCAGAGTAATGACAGATGCTTTCCCTAATCGTAAACTGTTAATCATGTTAGGATCCTTCCTGGTTCCTTCATTTTTATACTGGACAAGTGGTATTCATAAAGAAGGATTAATCTTCACAGGCATAGCTCTGATAATTTATTGTGTCTATTTTGCTGTAAAGGAAAGGCGATTAGGTGCAAAACGTATAGCTGGTCTTATTGTTGGTTTCCTTTTGGTTTTAACGCTTAGAAATTTTATTATTATTATATTAGTTCCAGCTGTTATTGCCTGGCTAGTTGCTATGTGGCAGAATAGAAGGAGTTTTTTGGTTTACTCCATTATGTATCTGATTTTTATTTTGATTTTTTTCAATGCAAAATATATCAATCCCATTTTTGATTTTCCTTTAGCAGTTGTTGACAAACAAAAAGAATTTCTTAAGCTGGAGGGTGGAAGTAGTATAATACTTAATTCAAAACTGGAGCCTACAGCAACAAGTTTTTTAAAAAACTCATTTGAGGCTATTAGTTTATCTGCGTTAAGACCTTATCCAACGGATGTAAAACATATCCTTTCTCTCGCAGCATCTATCGAAGTATTTGTTTTATTGTTTTTGTTTGCCATTTTTTTATTTTTTAGAAAAAAACGGGAAGGCTCAAGCCCTTTATTTTGGTTCTGTATTTTCTTCTCCATTTCTATGTTACTTACAATTGGATTTAGTGTAAACAATCTTGGTGCTATAGTCAGGTATCGTAGTATTATTTTGCCATTGCTCGTAGTTCCTTTGGCAGCACTTACTGATTGGGCTAAAATTAAGATCATTTTTACTAATATTATTAAAAAATATAATATGATTAAATATTGATACATGCCTTAATATTTAAATAGTATTTTAAATATTTTTACACTTTTTTATTTAAAATCTTTTGAATTTGTAAAAATTTCAAAATTTTTTTGATTTTTTTTGATTTTTTATTTTTATTTGTACAAAAATCAACAATGTCGCTCAGATTTAATGCTATTGAGAACCTCTCAGCTTCCGGAGAGCCAAAAAAAGTGGAAGTGCCTTCAAAAATTACCAACTGCTTCGGAAGTCATGTTTTTACTTTAAAAACAGCAAGGGAATATTTAAATGATGAAGCTTTTAAAAGTTTACAGGCATCCATTAAAAACAATCAGAAGATTGACCGCAATATGGCCAATCAGATTGCAAACGGTATTAAAGCCTGGGCAGAAAGTAAAGGTGTTACACATTTCTCACATTGGTTTCAACCACTTACCGGTACTACTGCCGAAAAGCATGATTCATTTTTTACAGTCAAAGGCGATGGTACACCCATTGAACAATTTGAAGGTGATGCATTAATTCAACAAGAACCAGATGCTTCATCATTTCCCAGCGGCGGATTAAGGGCAACATTTGAAGCAAGAGGTTATACTGCATGGGATCCTTCATCTCCAGCATTTATTATGGACATTGGCAATGGAAAAACGCTTTGTATTCCTACCATTTTTGTTTCTTATACCGGCGAATCGCTGGATTATAAAGCCCCATTATTAAAATCGCTTGAGGCATTGAATAAATCGGCGGTTGATGTATGTAATTATTTTGACAGAAATATTACCCGTGTTATTGCTACACTTGGGTGGGAGCAGGAATATTTTGTAATTGATGAGAGTTTGTTTAATGCCCGCCCCGATCTGGTAATGTGTGGCCGCACCGTTTTCGGTCACAACTCAGCCCGCAATCAGCAATTGGAAGACCATTATTTTGGCTCCATACCCGAAAGAGTGTATGCCTATATGCGTGACTTTGAAAACGAAGCGTATAAATTAGGCATTCCATTACGTACCAGGCATAACGAAGTTGCTCCGGGTCAATACGAATGTGCACCCATTTATGAGGAAGTAAGTGTAGCAGTAGATCACAACTCACTATTGATGGATGTAATGGAACGTGTTGCACGTCGTCATCACCTGCGAGTATTGCTGCACGAAAAACCATTTGCAGGAATCAACGGCAGTGGTAAACATAATAACTGGAGTATGGCAACAGATACCGGTGTAAATCTGCTGGCTCCAGGCAAAACGCCCAAAACCAATTTGATGTTTCTAACTTTCTTTGTAAACACCATCAAAGCGGTACATGATTATGCAGATGTGTTAAGAGCCTCCATAGCCTCTGCGCCCAACGATCATCGCCTTGGTGCTAATGAAGCACCACCGGCAATCATTTCGGTATTTATTGGCCAGTACCTCAGCAAAGTGCTGAATGATGTTAAAGAAAGAGTTTCTGAAAAAATGGATGAAACCGATGAAAGTCTTTTGAAAATAGATATTCATAAAAGCATCCCCGAACTGTTGATGGATAATACCGACCGCAATCGTACATCTCCATTTGCATTTACGGGCAACAAATTTGAATTTCGTGCAGTGGGTTCTTCGGCAAATTGTGCCAACCCCATGACGGTGCTGAATACCATTATGGCCGAAACCCTGAAGCAGTTTAAAACGGAAGTAGATGCCTTGATAGAAAAAGGGGAGAAGAAAGAAATTGCTATAATGCATGTTATTCGTCAATACATAGTAGCCAGCGAAAAAGTTTTGTTTGAAGGCGATGGTTATAGTCAGGCCTGGGAAAAGGAAGCTGAAAAAAGAGGATTACCCAATGTAAAAACAACGCCGCTGGCATTGGATGCAATGATAACCGAAAAAGCAAAAACGCTTTTTGAAACGAATGACGTTTACAGCCATGTAGAATTGGAAGCACGTCATGAAATTGAATTGGAAAAGTATATCAAGAAAGTGCAGATAGAAAGCAGGATGATGGGGGAGTTGGCCACCAGTCATATATTGCCCCCGGCCATTCGTTATCAGAATTTACTTGCAAATAATATTAAAGGATTAAAAGATGCTGGCGTTGCAGAAACCGGTTATAGTAACCAGATGCAGGTGCTCAATCAGATTTCATTACACATCAATCAATTGAGTGATTTGGTAGAGAAAATGATAGAAGCAAGAAAATTGTGTAACAATATGGAAAATACCCGCACCAAAGCCATTGCTTATCAAAGTCAGGTAAAGGATGTGTTCTTTGACAATCTCCGATATCATGCCGACAAGCTGGAGTTGCTGGTAGATGACAGGGAATGGTATTTACCAAAATACCGGGAGATGTTGTTTCTTAGATAAATGAGTTTGAAAAATTTAAAGAAGCCTGCTGCTGTTAGTGGCGGGCTTTTTAGTTTTAATTAGTAAATATTATTATGTAGTGCTATTGTAAAATATCTGATGTGCAGGGAAGACAGACTTCGTGGAATAGAAAATATGTAGAGCTTCGTAACGGTACAATGAGCTAGTGCTTGCTCATATAACTTGACATTGAAGTGAATGGTGGCGAGAGTGTGAGATGATGGGGGAAAATTTTAGTGTTGAAAATGTTTAAAGTCGTTATTCATAAAGGAAATTAAATTTGTCTTTCAAAATTAAAGAAACCGAAAATATTGAATGATTGAGTTATTTAAAATTGAACTAATTAATGTTATATGGGAGAAGAGTTAAGTAAATATGACAAGCATATCATCAAATGTATTCTTACTTCAAATCAATTTGGAATTACACAAGTATGTGGACTTGTAAGTATTGTTTTAATGAACTTTGTACAAAAAGATTATCCAGAAATAAGTAGGATGTTGCAAAAGAAAGACATTGAGTCATTAAAAAAAATGGCAGATAATTTAGGGAAGGTGAATGAATATTTAGATATTATGATTTTCAAAGACCAGAACAATAAAACCTACACAACTACGGTTTATGATAATAATGAGTTGTGGCAAGACCCACAAATAATAGATATTTTTCCAATGCAATAATAATATGTATTCCCATTAATTCCCATGAGTGTATAAAAAAACTATGTACGATCAACATTGCGCTTTAAGCGACTAAACATTGGGAGTAATTTATGCCTTAACATAAATGCAACTCAAATTTTCGTTTTCTTCACCTTTAAATAATCAGCACCCAAAAATTCCCTACATTTATCTCAGCATTTATTAATGATATAAAGTGGTTCTTTGAAAATTTATTTGTGTTATAATGTTACTACCCGTTCGGGTTAGTAATGCAGGGGATTAGTAGTAAGGCGTTGGGGTTTGTGGAACCTAAGAATAAAGAAAAAACATTTCAAGGTCAAAGATTTGATGACGAGTTAGGACTGAATTGGGTACAGTTCAAATGGCGAAACCATGACCCGCAGATAGGTAGATTCATTGAGATAGATCCACTAGCTGATGACTACGAATATAATTCTACTTATGCTTTTTCTGAAAATAAGGTTATTTCGCATGTTGAATTAGAAGGATTGGAAGCTGCGGCTGTGATTTGGCCAAGGGATTTATCAATTTCAGATCAAGATAAGCAAGATTTTTATCATGCTTATAATCAGAGCTTAGATAAGGGTGCTACAAATATTTTAAAAGGAGTAGCGTTGGTTTCAGCGATAGTTGGCCAGCCAGAAATTGCTGCTGGTGCAAGACTTCTTTTAAGAGCTTTGAAAGGAAATGAAGATGCTCCTTCTGTGAATGGGAATAAAAAAGTCCCAAGTCCAAATGGCAGGAACGGTGGTAAAGCACATCAAAGTAAAATTAAAGAAATGGAGAAGAGTATGCAAGAGCGAGGTCTAGATACCAAAAGGGAAGTGAAAATAGAAACTCCTGGAGGTAGTAAGAAAAGAAGGTATATTGATGTTGAAAGGAAAGACCCAAAAACAGGAAAAACAGAACAAGTGCAAGTTGGAAGACAAAACAAAAACGGCACTCCCGTGTCCAGAGAAAAGAAAGCCTTGGATGATGTAGAAAAAGCAACTGGCACACGACCAAAATTTGAACCATATAATCCAATTATACCCAAGAAAATGAATTAATACATAATGAACTCAACGCAAGTTAATTTCTTTTTAGACCCCGATGAAATATCTGAAATAAATAACTTTTTTTTAGATTTGAAGTGTAGCTTTTTAAAAAGAGAAAGCATGAATCCGGATAATATCATCAGCTATGATATTCTTAGAAATCATGAACACATTTTTCAGATATATTTATCCAATGATGGAAACATTGAGAAGATTTTTTACGAGCATATTGAATCAAAAAACTCGTACTATATAGATATTCTTAAAAGTTACTGTATAGAATTTTCTATTGGAGGATTTTATCCATATAGTGATAAAGAACTTCACTCGAGTAGACTATATTACGTTCTTAAGTATTATGAAAAAGGGAAATTGCTTCAAAAAGATAAAGAGTTTATTAGATGGGCAGAAAACATTATAAATAGTTTTAAGAGAAAATTTTTGACAAAATCTCCTACTTCGTCTGCTAATTTTATTTCTAGAAAGTTTATTATATGGGAAAAGGAGAATAATGCGAAAATATCAACTGATGGAACAAAATTTATTATCAAATAAACTGCCCCCGACCATAGTCTCCCTCTCTCACCACCTTCCCCTCTATTTATCCATGTCATACTATGTGAGCAAGCAATGGAACATTGGGCTACTACGAAGCACTACATATTTTCTATTCCTTAAAGCCATACACTATTATTATTTTTTTACAACCATCCACTTTTCCCATTTCCATTAATTCCTTTTCTCCCTTTCTTAATCATCCACACACCAACTTCAAAAGAGGAATGTAAGATGAGCAAGTTTAATGTGACTAATTAAACTTGTATGAAATTTTTCATTCATAATATCCAAAAAGGGATGAATGAAAATTTAATGGGAGCTCCTCTTGGCCAAAAAACGCTATTAAATAATCAAGAGAAATTTACTAAACTATTTTCAGAATTATTCCTTAGCTTATTTAACGCAGCCGCCGGTATCGCTGCAATTTTTTTTGCGCCATAGTCAAAGCAAATCATTCCTGTTTTTGCAAAGGCAACTGCAATTAATTTGTCGTCTTTTCTTTTTTCCAGTTTGTAATAAAGGTCAAATCCTATTTTTGAAAATTCTCCTGCGGTAACGGAGATAAGCACCTCTTCTCCATAAAACAATTCAGTCTTAAATTCAAGAGCCGCATCAGACATAATCATGCCCACACCATCTATATTCATTTCTGAATAGCCAAGATGGTGCAGGTATTGCATTCTTGCTTCATGTATAATGGAAAGTATGGCATCATTGCCAACATGGTTACCATAATTAATATCCGTTATTCTTACAGTAAGTGTACATTGAAACTGAAATTGATCAGGTAGATTGATTTTTATTCGGGCCATGTACAGTTTTGATATAGGTAAAGATATTGGTGAAGATTAAAACTTTTATTGATCGTCGCCCAGGGCATCTACCAGTTCCATAATGTCAATAAAATTTGCCGGATGAGCAGCAGCGCTTGCCATTTGTTTTCTCCATTTTTCCAATTTGAGTTGGCAACTTTTGTCCACCACTTCGCCGGTAATACAACAGGTAAGATGTTCGAATTTTTTTGAGATACGTATCAGGTTACAATCGGGCGTCATTACAGTAATGTACCGGTTATTATTTTCAGCATGGGTGGGGGCAATTCCTGATTTCAAATTATTAAGACCGGCAGCATTATCTTCCAATGCACTTGAAAACTGATAAGCAGCAGCAATGCGTTTTATTTTATTGACGGCCGGTGGTTCCAGTTTAGCAAAGGTATGTTTGCTCGCTTCCAGTGCTGCATCATTTCTTTTTTCTTCGGCAATAATAATGGCATTATCGGTTGCGGCTATCTCGGAAGATTCGCTTAATGTGTCGGGATTTCCATCTGCGACAGTAGCTTTTTCATCTGTTATAGAAGTACCAGTATTAATTTTTACAATTGTATCAGTTGGATTATCGTTGTTTTTATTTTTTAATAAACTATATCCGCCAAAAACCATAAGTCCGGCTACGGCTGCAGCAGCGGCATATTTCAAAAGTGGCGATAAAACTCTTTTTTGAGAAATAATGGTTTCTTTGGTTTTATTTAGTGAAGCTGCAATAAATGACCAGGCAGCAACAGGTGGAACGGCTTCAGCATTTTTTAACTTAGACGCAAGTAAAGGTGTTAATTCATCAACTGTTAATGCGGAAGAAATTGCATGCCAGACGGATGCTGGAGGTACAGCGATTGCTGTTTGCAATTTATGTGAAAGAGAGGAAGTTAAAGCAGCATCATCCAATGCATTGGCGATATTACTCCACGCTGATGGGGGAGGAGTAACTTCAAATTCCAGCATTTTATTTTGAACGTTGTTACTCATGATTTTGCTCTTGCGCCTGCCTGTTTATCAATATATTTTTTTACCATATCCTGCAAAATAACTTTTGCTCTTGATAGTTGCGATTTACTGGTGCCTTCGCTTATTCCCAATATGTCTCCAATTTCTTTGTGGCTATAACCTTCTACCACATACAAATTAAATACGGTGCGATAGCCTGGCGATAGTTCTTGCACTAAGGCCATAATGTCGGCAGCAGCAAGATTATCGAGAACTGAGAGGTATTTACCTTCAATGGTGTTTTCCTCTCTTTCTGTTACCGGCATCAGGTATTTTTTGCGGCGAAAATGCTCAATGGCTGTGTTTACAAAAATGCGACGTACCCAACCTTCAAACGAGCCTTCGCTGCGAAAACTATCGAGCTTTTTAAAGACCTTTATAAATCCTTCTTGAAGTATATCCTGCGCTTCTTCGGCATTGCCTGCGTAGCGGAGGCATACTGCATACATTCTTGGAGAAAATCGGCGGTAGAGTTCTTCCTGCATACGCCGGTCATCTTTCAAACATCCTCTTATTAAGTCGCTTTCAGTAATATTTTGGTTGCGTTCAGGTATCAAAATCAGTTATTTGTTTTTAAGGTTTCCAAAAATTTTACCAGTTTTTCTGTTGCCCTTGCTCTATGACTTATTTTTCCTTTTTCATTCAAAGTCATTTCTGCAAAAGTGGTTTTAAAACCAGCGGGCATAAAAACAGGATCATAACCAAAGCCTTTTTCTCCCAATCTTTCTTTTGTAATAGTCCCTTTACAAATTCCCTCAAACTTATGTTCTTCGCCGTTAATTATCAATGATATAATAGTTTTAAATTGAGCTTTGCGGTCTGATTTTTCGGCCAAATTAATCAAAAGCTTATCAATATTTGCATCAAATGATTTTTCTTCACCTGCATAACGGGCACTTTTTACCCCTGGCTCTCCATTCAATGCAAAAACCTCGAGCCCCGTATCTTCTGAAAAGCAGTTGATTCCTGTCATTTTAAATATTGTTTGAGATTTTGCAGTAGCATTTTCTGCTAATGTATCAAATGGCTCTGGAATATCTATTTCAATTCCGGCTTCTTTTAATGTGATAATTTCAAAATCATTTCCAACAGTGGTTCTTATTTCATCCACTTTGTGCTGATTGTTGGTTGCAAAAATGAGTTTCAACTGTTGCTTATTTAAATATTAAATAATCTTTTCAAACTGGTCCAGAGTTTTGTTTTTATGTTTTTGTCATTTTCAATTTGTGCCAAAGCTGGTGCATGTAAATAAGTGGCGCCATCAAAAGCCTGTAATTGAAATGTAGGAAAATTGAGTGGCAAACCAAAAGCATCTGGCGTTATATCGAAAAGTAAAACAATTTTTGATTTCAGGTGAGTTGTAAAAATTTTGTAGCTGGTTCCTGGATAGTTTTTAATATTTAAAATGGCTACATCATTTAAACTTAGTTTGCATGCAGATAAAATGTCACTCAAAAATTTCAAATCTTTATCAGGCAAAAAACGAATGTCATCATATTGTAAAGCGATTAATATATGCTGATTGTTATTACCTAAAAATTTGAAGCTATTATCATTATCAATCTTTGAATTTGAATTTTCTGAAGTAGGATTATCTTTTTCAATGAAATTTATATTTTTTTCATCATCAATAATCAACTTATTGTTGAATAAACCAGCGATAATTGCATCAGAAAGTTCAATTTTATTTATACTCATTTTTCTGTGGGTAATTATAATAACAGGTGTTAGTTTTTTTCGTTTCTTTGGCCTGTAAAAATAAGGTATATGACAGCAGCTATGGATATTACAATCAGAAAAGCATCAGCAAGTAAATTAAAAGACATTAATCTGGAAAATCTTCCATTTGGGCGCTATTTTACTGATCACATGTTGGAAGCTGATTATGAAAATGGTGAATGGAAGAATGTAGAGATAAAACCTTATCAGCCATTGCTCCTAGAACCTTCGTTAGCATCATTGCATTATGGTCAGGCAATATTTGAAGGTATTAAAGCATACAAAAACAGTGAAGGCGATGCTTATATTTTCAGACCTCAGGATAATTTTAGAAGGTTTAATATTTCTGCAGAAAGAATGCAGATGCCGGCTGTGCCCGAAGAAATATTTATGGAGGGCATGAATAAACTGATTGCGCTTGATAAAAACTGGATACCTGCAAAATTTGATCATTCTTTATACATCCGTCCGTTTATGTTTTCGGCCGATCCGGTTATTGGTGTTCGTCCTTCGGAGACTTATAAATTTATGATTATCCTTAGTCCTACTGGTCCTTATTACAGTGCACCCATGCGCATCTATGTGGAAGAGCAATTTGTAAGAGCATCACCCGGTGGTGTAGGTTATGCAAAAGCTGCTGGCAACTATGGTGCGGCAATGTATGCAACGGCACAGGCTAAAACATTGGGTTACGACCAAGTTTTATGGATGGATGCAATTGAACATAAATATGTTCAGGAATGTGGTACGATGAATGTTTTTTTTATTATTGGAAATAAAGCGATCACTCCGGGTCTTGAACAAGGTACTATACTTGATGGCGTTACCCGTCAAAGCGCAATTACGCTTTTACAGGAAATGGGCTTTATAGTTGAAGAAAGAGATTTAGGTATTGATGAAATTACAGCCGCATATAAATCCGGCCAGTTATATGAAGTATTTGGAACCGGCACGGCTGCTACAATATCCCTTATCAAAGAATTGAAGTATAAAAACTTTGAAATAAAGTTTGATGTGGAAAAATGGAAAACGGCACCCTTGCTTAAAAGCTGGTTGACAGATATACGAGAAGGCAGGAGAGTGGATAAATATGGTTGGATGCAAAAAATCGGCTAAATGCTGATAATCAGTAAATTAAATTTAGTTTTCTGTAAAAATTATTTGCGCTGAAAGAGTGCAAAAAGCAATTAATTTTTATTATTGTTAGTATTGATTCCTCAAAAATAGGGTTCGTTTTCCCTCTCATATCCACAACCCGAAAAAAACGCTTATAATTTTTGGGTAATAGGCCTTTCACCTTTACCTTTGCCGTCCCAAAAATCGGGATAAATTAAAAGGTCAAAATGCCTACTATTCAACAATTAGTAAGAAAAGGAAGAGAAATCATCAGGGCTAAAAGTAAATCCAGAGCACTGGATGAGTGTCCACAACGCCGTGGTGTTTGTACAAGAGTTTATACAACAACTCCAAAGAAGCCTAACTCTGCACTTCGTAAAGTTGCTAAAGTTCGTTTAACTAATAAAATAGAGGTGATAGCCTATATTCCCGGTGAAGGACACAATCTTCAGGAACACTCTATTGTTTTGATTCGCGGTGGCAGGGTTAAAGACCTTCCAGGTGTACGTTACCATATTGTACGTGGTTCATTAGACACTGCCGGTGTAAAGGACAGAAAGAAGAGCCGTTCTAAATATGGTACTAAAAAAGAGAAAGCAAAAAAATAATCACGGATAAAGTAATAATAAATCATGCGTAAAGCACAAGCAAAGAAACTGCCGCTGGCACCCGATCCTAAGTTTAGTGATAAACTGGTAACCCGTTTTGTAAACAACCTGATGTGGGAAGGCAAGAAAAGCGGCGCCTTTACCATTTTCTATAATGCACTTGATAAAGTGGCTAAGCAAACCAATGAAGATGGCTATGAAGTTTGGAAAAGAGCTTTAGCCAATGTTACTCCGGCTGTTGAAGTTCGTAGTCGCAGAATTGGTGGTGCTACATTTCAGATTCCTGCTGAAGTACGTGCCGACAGAAAAATATCTTTGAGTATTAAATGGCTAATTCGTTACAGCCGTGAAAGAAATGGTCGTAGCATGGCCGATAAGCTTGCAAATGAAATTGTAGCAGCAAGTAAGGGTGAAGGCTCTGCTTTTAAGAAAAAAGAAGATACACACCGTATGGCTGAAGCCAACAAGGCTTTTGCTCACTTCAGAGTTTAATTTTCTAAAGAACAAAATAGATAAAGCCATCTGTTAAGGATGGCTTTATTGTTTTATAAGATGATTTCAATTATTTCTCACAGGATTCAAATGTATATTCCATTTCCTGCCATTTTTGGGATTTGTAGTTTTTTGCATTGAACAGGATGAGTAATTTTTGCTGTTTTCCCTTTTTTTCCAGCTTCCAGGGTTTTGATGTCCATAATGAAGCATCGCCAACAACCGGTGGAGGGGTTTTAAAAGCGACTACTAAGTCCCCCTCTTCAATAGTAGCCGAAAAAATGGCTTCAGTACTTTTGTCGTTTTCTAATTCTGTTGAAATTACTTTTCCATTTATTTCTTTTCCTTTTGCTTCCCATTCAATACTTACATGATACTTGAGTCCGTCATTCTCAAAGCATTTTTTTACTGTTTTGTTTTCTACGGGCAATACATGCGGTGGGAGGGGAGGTTCAGGTTCGTTGGTTACGTCTCTTAAATTTACATCAGTAACTTTTGCTTTATCGTTTTTGTTGTTACAGGCATAAAAGAAAATTGCTGTTGAGGAGAGAAGTACAAAGACGAAAGCCTTTGAAAGTAGTTGAATTTTCATAATCTTAGGTTTTGGTATTATGAAGATAGAAAAAACTATAATCCCAAAACATCTTTCATTTCATAGACACCTTTCTTACCATTTAAAAACTCGGCAGCTGTAACTGCACCCGAAGCGAAGCCTGTACGGCTGTGGGCGATATGGGTTATTTCTATTGTATCAATTGTGGATGCATATTTTACATGATGTGTACCGGGCGCAGGGTCTATACGCTGACTGATAATTTCAAGGTCTTCAGGATTGTCACTCAGTTCATTCACCCATTGCTTTTTTCTTTTGATTCTTCCCAGTACTTGTTCGGCCAGCGTAATGGCAGTACCACTGGGAGCATCTTTTTTTTGGGTATGGTGAATTTCCTCAAGCAACACTTCATACTCATTATGTGGTGACATGAGGTCGGCAAGTTTTTTATTTAATTCAAAAAAAAGATTGACCCCCACACTAAAATTGCTGGCATAGATAAAACTGCCGTTATTTTCTTTACAGATTTTTTTTGCTTCTGAAAATTGATCTGTCCATCCGGTAGAGCCGCAAACAACGGGCACACCGAATTCCAGTAGTTTCTTTATATTTTCAAATGCGCTGTGTGGATTTGTAAATTCAATTGCAACATCTGCATTAGCCAGTTTCTCTTTTGTAAATTCAGCAATGTTTTCACGATGAATTGCCAATACAATTTCATGTCCTTTTTTTAGCGCAATTTGTTCAATTGCTTTTCCCATTTTACCATAGCCGATTAATGCAATTTTCATTTACTAGTTTTGTGACTGAAAGTTAGAACAAATTATTTTCCGATTTTCAGAACAAGGCTGATGCCTGTAGTTTGAGCAAGATCACTATAACCGGGTTTTATTTGCAGACTAAGGTCGGGGCTTACATCAAATGATTTCAGATGAGCATCAACGGCAGCATCCACCACATTCAATCCCCAAAAAACGAGAAAGAAAATGGCTGTATAATCAAGGTCACGACGAAACTGGTTTCGGTAAGAGCGAAGTGACTCCTCATCAATTGGTTTTAATTCGTTTTTAATCTGATTATATAAAGTAGAATCTGTATGGTAAACTCTCATGTTATACTTTACTTTATATGCAAAACGGGTGTCTTTATAATACCCCAGGTTATAAATAAAGATACCGGCTGTGGTGCCCAGTGCGCCATATACAATTGGCAGTTTCCAGTATTTTTTATTATAAATCTGACCCAAACCGGGCAATAGTGCTGATCTGATAGCTGCTACTTTTGGACTGTGGGCTTTAGTTGCAGAATCATATCTGTTTTTGTAAGCCTTCTTTTGTGGTGGGGCAATAGAGTCAGTTTCTACAGGTGTAATTTTTTTTTGAGCTTGTGAAAAAACACTAACAGGCAAAACACTCAATAAAAAAACAGCAACACAAATTTTATTTGAGAAGAATTTTAGAAAATGAAACTTGCCTGATTTGTACTTCACGTTGGGTGATTAAAGTTCTGCATTCATTTGCCGAAGAATATTATTGAGTTCTTCAGTAGAATAATATTCAATAGTAATTTGTCCGCTTCCGTTTCTGCCATGTCTTAGTTTTACCCGGGTACTGAAATGTGATGCTAATTTATCTTCTATTCGCTGAAAAGCAGGAGACATATTGCTTTTTGTCGGTTTTTTAACAGCACCGGTTTCTCTGTAAATATTTCTTACCAGTGCTTCTGTTTGTCTTACCGACAAACCTTTTTCCTTAATTTCTTTAAAAATATAAAGTTGTTTATC
>Ga0073902_10000590_pt1 | contig 21356 bp, 10 predicted proteins | sample KloWWTmeKNB19Kit_FD_66667 | JGI IMG/M metagenome (GOLD analysis project Ga0073902, IMG submission 66667) | Active sludge microbial communities from Klosterneuburg, Austria, studying microevolution and ecology of nitrifiers - Klosterneuburg... | ecosystem: Engineered > WWTP > Aerobic digester >...
GCGTGAAGGTGCGGCCATACATCGGCACCTGCGCCTGCAGATTCATGTCGTTGTCGATACGGGTCACGACCTCGCCATAGCCAGGGATCGCAAAGCGCCCGTGGCGCGGGGCCTTCAGAAAATTCAATGACTTCGACAAACGGGTCAGGTAGTCGTACAAACGCTCCATCGTTGGCAACGTCGTCTCTTTGAAGAACTCGCGCTTCGCCTTCAGCACCTCTTCCTTGCTGTCGCGTTCCAGTTGTGCCTGCTGTTCAAGGTCGTCGAGTAGGCCCATGGCGATTCCGGTTCCTGATCTGTAATTGGTCTTTGTGAGGCACATTGTACGCGCGGTCAAGCTTTCGCCAAAAGCCCAGCGGCAGCCCGGCGTGTGGATGCTGAGAATCGGTCGGTGAATCTTGGTCACGGCAACAGCCATTCACACGAACGTGACCCACATCACACTTGCGATTTTGCTGATTTTCGCCATGATTACTGCCTTCACCCGGGGATTACCATGGCTATCGATCTAAAAAAACTCTCGCAATCGCAATTGAATGACCTGATCGTTCGCGCCGAACGACGCAAGGAAGAAATCGCCGTCGAAGGCGTTCAGAAAGTACGCGACCGCATTCACAAACTGCTGGCGGACGAAGGATTCACCTTCGAAGATGTTTTCGGAAGCAAACGCGGGCGCGGCAAAGCCAAGGGCAGCAAGGTCAAACCCAAGTACCGTAATCCGGCTGATCCATCACAAACTTGGGCTGGACGCGGCAAGCGCCCACGCTGGTTCACCGAGGCGTTGGCGGCCGGCAAGAAAGAAAAGGATCTATTGATCGCCTGATCGGCCAATTGCAGCTGATTGAACCAGAGCGATTGAACACGGATTGTTGAACAGGGTCGGCGATGCCGGCCCTGTTCGTTTTTTGCAAATACTGTCAAATCGATCGGCGCGGCGGCACCAGCAGATTGCCGAACAGCAAGCCTGCGACCAGTGCAATCAGAATTGCGAGCAGGGAAAACGCAGTATCGAGACTCAGATACACATCGCGCTCAAATGCGAAGAACAGACTGCGAAAACCCACTGAACCCGGGACCAGCAAAATGATACCGGGCACGCGTACCAGCGCCCCTGGACGTTCGAATTGGCGCGCATAGATATTGGCCACGCTGCCGACCACTAACCCGCCGATGAAAACGCCAAACTCGGGCCCAGCCCAGATCGAGCCATAACGGGTCGCCAAATATCCCAACCACGCCGACGCCATGACCAGCAGATAATCGCGACGTGCGGCCTGAAACAACACTGCGAACGAATAGCTCGCCGCCAGTAACGCGACCCATTCAGCCCAAGGCGGCACCGGCAATTCGCCACCCGGCAGCGCGATCCAGCCAGCGGCCTTGGCAACCTGCACACCGGCGACCGTTCCCAGCGACAACTTCAACAGCACTGCTGTTGCGCCCATCAGCCGCACTGTGCCGGCGACCAGATGCTGGGTGGACAACTCGGAAACGGCGGTCGTCAAGGTTAGTCCCGGCATCAGCACGATCAGCGACGCAATCAATACCGAGCGCACGTTCAGTGGCACGATACTGGACGCGATGAACGACGCGGCAAGCATCGCGACAAACGCAGCCACTGCCTCGAACGACGGCGCAAAATTGGGCCGTCGTTCGGCGACGAGCGCGAGCAAGCCGATGAACAACCCGATCGCCGCTGCCGCAATCACATCCACCCAGGTGGCATGGATCAAGGCGGCGACGGTACCGCCAGCAATTCCGAAACTCAGCACCTGCAGCCACACTGCGCGTACCGACAAACTCGAGCGCACGGCACGCAGTTCGGCCAGACCACGATCGATATTCAGCTCGCCGCGTACCACGCGTTCGGCGATGGCATCGACTTCACACAAACGACGAAGATTCACATCGCCCGGATTCACGCGCAGCACCATCGTCCGATGCGGCAACGCGTCGATGCCATCGGCGGGATCGGCAAACGACAAGGTGATCGATGTCGGCGTCGACAAACTCGTCGGAACCAGCCCCAAACGCGCACTCACGTTGTCGATCGCGCGTTCCAACCGTGGTGCCGACGTGCCGTACTGATGCAGGCGGCGCGCAAGCTCGGCGACAAAGCGCACACGAACGTCAAACTCGCCCTGATTCATGCAGCGGCACCAATGGCCGGAATTAGAAATCCGCGCGCCACCATATCCACGAGAAAATGATCCAGATCGGCGTCGGCCTGCACCTTGTCGACACGAAATTGGCGAACGATGCGGGCGCTGATGTGATCGCGGCTCAATCCGTCGCGGCAGGCACACAGGATGAGACTGGCCACCGGATTGGCGGCAAAATAGCGGCCCAACGCTTCATCGAGAAGCACGGCTTCGTCCAGATCGAACTGGGCCAACAACTGGGGAGCAAGGCGAAACGTGGTCGTGGTGTTCATCGGCGCGACTGTCCCTGATGCCAGTGGTCGCTGCAAGCGTCAAAACGACGAACATTCAGCCAATGCCGCGGCGACCTGCGCCGGAATCTGGTCGATCGGACATTCCGGCCACGCCAAGGCAGCAACCGGAACGCGCTGAACCAGAGTCGTCACGGCATCGAGATGCCAGGCCAATAGCTCGGAGGGAAACAGTCGTGCCGCCACGGTGTGCCGGATCAGACGCAAGCGAGCGTCGGCGAGCGGCAACGGTTGAATCTGCAATGGCGTCGTACCGCGCTCGATGAACACGATGGCGCTGATTGCCTCGGCACAATCCGCGACTGCCAGCGGATTGGGCCATTTCAATTGTGGAAAGCGCGGCAGTAGCAGCGGCCTCGGCGCGATGCGACAAGGCGCGATATCGTCAACCAGCGCTTCCGCACCCGCAACCGCCGCCGATCGCGCAAAACTGGATTTCCCGCTTCCGGATACGCCGCAGAGCAGCACGATACGACCGGCATGGCGAACTGCCGAAGCATGGAGTGCAATGACGCCACTCGCCGCCAGCGGCAACAGCAAACCGGGACCCAGCAACAATTCGGTGAGTGCCAAATCGGAGATCCCGGCATCGGCGATGGCCAGACGTCGTTCGAGATCGACCGACAACCCGCCGAGACCCGCGAACTCGTAGCGATGCCACGAACCCGCGCTGCGCATCTGAATCAGTCGCCGTTCGTCGGCCAGAAAACCCTGAGTCTTCTGGACGTCGCGCCACGGCTCAGATCGTGGCGCGAGCGTGATCGGCATCGCAACGTCGCCGGGCCGAAAGCCTTCGAAGGGTAGGGTTGATCGTACGACGGTGCCGGCGATCCGGGCTTCGTATGCCGCCAACGAATGGCCGCTGACCGCAAGTTCGAGATGATCGTCGACGGCCACGCGGTGTTCAGCGCGTGCGGCCGCAATCACTTGCGCGGCACGCTCCGGCCAGGAGCTTTGAACGTGCCGGCACCGCCGGAGTCGCCGGTACCCGGAGAAGACCCGAGCGTCAGATCGCGCACGTCGCCCAACTCACGCAATGCCGGGGCGGCATAGCTGGCGCGATCATCCTGATCACTGGGTACGACGGGGTTCAGGTCGCGGGACATGGCGTTCCTAGGCTCAACAGGCATCGGCGAGGATGCTAACACGGCGGGTCCAAAACCTCGTTGAGCACGACACCAAAGTTCATAGGACAGTGCCAGCCAGATCGGCAACAAGGACTGATCGGAATCAGGCGTCGCAAAGGCACGCCGCAAGGCTTCTCGACGCACATACCGTGGCCAGTCAGCAGTGTCTGCCCAGAGGATCGACTCGACCTCCGCACGATGCCGATGCAACACGCCGAACTGAAACAAAGGCGTCAAGCTGCCGAGCTTGGGGCGTTGCCGAACCGCTTCCGGCACGCGCCCGGACAATACGCGCCGACTCAGCCATTTGGCGCCGCGTCGCGATTCCGAATAATGCGCTGGCAAGGCCAGCACAAACGTCAGCAAGATCGGATCACGGTAAGGAAAGCGCAACTCCAGACCGCACATATTGGCAAAGCGACGCGCCAATTCGGCGTCCTGCGCGCTCGCGCGCCCGAAGGCTTCGTCCAGTCGCAAGGCCGAACCATGCCGTTCGGCGCGTGCGCACAGACGATCGCGGGCGTGGTCGGTCAGCCACGGCGGTTGCCAGGCCTTGCCATCACGGAAGCGCGGTAGCAAGCCGCGCAGGCCGGCATCCTGCCAAGGCGCGACGCGTCCGCGGAACGCCTGAACCACGCACTCGGCGGTAAACGCGAGCAGGCCTCGTTCATGCACGAATGAAGCCGGCCAATCGCGCTCGCGGGCATAGACATGGTCGCCGAAATTTCCCGACAGCAGCACCTTCGCGCCCTCGTCGCGTGCCGTCGCGAACAGTGCCTGATTGAGTCGGCGATAGGGATTCGCCAACGGCGCTTCGTCTTCCATCGGCCAGTGCGGTAGATCATCCAACGGCAAATGATCGCCGGTCGGCGCCAAGACATGGCGCAACTGCAAGCGTGCGGCGGTCGCGATCGCCAACGCCGATTCGTCGCAGGCGGGCAACGTCGGCACCGACCAACTGACGGCGACGCCACGACGATCGAGAAACGCCGCCAGCAAAGTCGAGTCGATGCCGCCGCTGAGCATCAGTGCCGGCACGGCGACGTCGGCGCTGGCGCGCATCACCGCCGTCGCCAGTGTCGCCTGCCACGCCTCGGCGGCCTCGTCATCGCTGCGAAACCGCAACGACACCGTCGGCAAGGGTGGCGCAAAGCGTCGGCGCCGTTCACGGCCGTCGTCGATGACCAGTAACGCCCCGGCGGGCAGTTCCTCAACCCCCTGCATCCAGGCCACGTCATCGGGCGGCGCCCGCAACGCGAAAAAGTGTGCCATGGCGGTCCCATCGGGCTGGAGCCGCTGTCCACGCAGGGCCACGATGGCACTGCCACGACTGCATACGACAAGTCGTTCGCCGTCGCGCTGGAAACGCAGACCACGTTCGCCCAATGGATCCCGATACAGCAACACACGGCGTCGCCCGGGATCGATCAGCAGCAATGCAATATCTGCATCCAGTCCATCGAATAGCTGCAGGTCGACTTTGGCGTAGGCGTGCAACAGGGCGAAAGCGTCGCTGCAATCGGCATCCAGACCGAAGCGCCGGCGAAAACCGCCGCCCTCGCGCAAACGCCCGTCGATCGCCAATGTGCAGCCGTTTCCACAGGCAATTGCCGTGCCCGCGAACGACCGCGCCACCCATAGCCAATGGCCGTCGTCGTGAACCTGGTCGGCACCGAACGGTGCGAACCCGCCCAGTGAATGGACACCTGCGGCCTTTTCCGGTTCCGTGATGGTCACCGCACCGGCCAGTGCGACGACCCCGAGCAATGCGGTCATGCCGCGAGCATACCCGTCGGCTTCATTGCCCCGCGACCGCTTCCGCCGGGATAATGTCGACCTTTGCACAACGGGATCGAACCATGAGCGAACGCGAAATCATGCAATACGATGTTTGCGTGGTCGGCGCCGGCCCGGCCGGACTGGCGTTCGCGATCCGGCTCAAGCAGATCAAGCCCGAAACCCACGTCTGCGTGATCGAGAAAGCCTCGACCGTCGGCGCTCACATTCTGTCCGGCGCAGTGATCGAAACCGCACCGCTCGACCAGTTGCTGCCGGACTGGCGCAAGTCACCGCCGCCGATCTGCATCGACGTCGCCTCGGATGAGTTTTATCTGCTGCGCCCGCACAAGCAATGGACATTGCCGCTGCCGCCACAGATGAACAATCATGGCAACGTCATCGTTTCGCTGGGCGCGCTTTGCGCATGGCTGGCAGCGCAGGCGGAAGCACTCGGGGTCGAGATCTTTCCGGGCTTTGCAGCCAGCGAGCCGGTGTTCGACGCCCAGGGCGCGGTGTGCGGTGTGCGCATCGGCGACATGGGTGTGGCCAAGGATGGATCGCACAAGCCGAGCTACGCCCAGGGCGTCGATATCCATGCCGCGATCACCGTGCTCGCCGAAGGCGCGCGCGGCCATCTCGGCAAGCAGTTGATCAAACGCTACGCGCTCGACCAATACAGCGACCCGCAAACCTATTCGGTCGGCATGAAGGAACTGTGGCAAGTGCCGGCGGGCCGGGCAACACCGGGGCGCGTCATCCACACCGTTGGCTGGCCGGCAGACAACGCCACTTATGGCGGCAGTTTCATCTATCACCTCGACCAAGATCGTATCGCCGTCGGCTATGTCTGTGGTCTCGACTACCAGGACCCGAAGCTGATGCCGTTCGAGTTGTTCCAGCAACTCAAGCACCATCCGCTGATCAAACCGATGCTGGAAGGCGGCACCATCCTGTCGGGCGGCGCACGCGCCATTGCGGCGGGTGGTTACCAGTCGCTACCGCAAGTCGAGATGCCAGGCGCCATCCTGATCGGTGACAACGCCGGCACGCTCAACTTGCCGAAAATCAAGGGCACCCATCAAGCCATGCGCGGTGGCATTCTCGCCGCCGAACACATCGCACGGACCAACAGCGTCGCCGGCTTCGACACAGCACTGCGCGCCTCGCCGATCGTCAGCGAACTCAAAAAGGTCCGCAACATCAAACCGGGTTTCCACGCTGGTCTGTGGCTGGGCATGATCAACGCCGGTTGGGAAACGGTGACGGCGGGTTATTCGCCGTGGACGCTGCGCAACCATGCCGATCATGCGCAAATGCAACGTTTGAACGAGGTCGGCACGATTGATCGGCAGTGGGTCGAACGGTCACTGCCGCCGCGCGACCGCCTGGCCTCGGTCTACTTCGCCGCGACCGAGTACGACGAGGACCAGCCGGTGCATTTGCAGATCAGCGATCCGCAGATCTGCATCACTCGATGCGCCGAAGAATTCGGCAACCCGTGCACGAAGTTCTGTCCGGTCGGTGTTTACGAAATGGTCGAGGACGCCGCCGGCCAGCGGCTGCAGATCAACGCCGCCAACTGCGTGCATTGCAAAACCTGCGACATCAAGGACCCGTACCAGATCATCAACTGGGTGACGCCGGAAGGTGGCTCGGGGCCGAACTACCAAAACCTCTGATCCGCGCACGCAATCACGCCCTTCCGCAAACAAAACGGGCCGCGTCACGCAGACGCGGCCCGCTTGTTTTCAAACGCGATCAGCGAACCGGCTGGGCCGGATCACCGAGCAAGGTCGCGGTCAGAAGGATGTCGAGGTAAGTGCTGCCTTCGGCCGCAGCCAATTGCATTTTCGCGAGCCGGAAGGCATCGCCGATGCGGGTCCCGGCGACCAGTTCTGGATAGAGATACGCACCCAGCGCTTCATGCGAACTCACTTCGGTGAGGCTGGTCACGCCGATCACGGCACTGGCGCCATGGCTGGCCGTATTCAGGAACTTGTGCGCCAGGGTATTGGCCGATGGCGACACGAAATAGCTGTTCCAGCAGCCCCACTGCACGACCAGATCGACAGGCGATCCGGTGGTGTTGGCGATGTCGGCCGAGGTCAGGATCGGATCGAAACTCCATTGCACCGAAGCCGAATGGCCGACGAAGGTCAACAGGTTGTAGTCCGAATTGAGCGCACCCAGCAACGACGAGCGCGTCGCCGGCACGCCGATGACGTCGGCATAGGCACGCGTGGTCGTCCAGGGATCCGTCAACTGCGCGGCAAACGCATCACTGATGCTGTCGTAGTCGGCCTCGTCATCCGCCAATTGCGCGACCATCATCAGCTTGCGGTTCGTGACCGGGCCATTGACCGCCGCCAGCTTGGCCAGCGACGCCTGCAATTCCGCAAGCGAGCGCACCGGCAAGCGACCGAGCGCAAATTCCGGCGCGCCGTCGCGATCGGCATCGGCATACAGTGCATCGACCGGAGCGAAGGTGATGATGTCGCCGACCTTCGTGTACTGCGTCGGCAGCAACGAAATCGAACCTGTTCCCAGGAAATTCTTGTAGTCGTAGGTATCACCACCGACCAGCAACACGTAATGCACGCCCAGCGCCGGCACCGCGGCATCGAGATAGCGTTGGATCGCCACCGCTTCCGGCACGGAATGGTTGTACTGGTCGTAGATCGTCTGCAAGTTGACGACGCGCGTCGTCAAGCCACGCGACTGCTGCAAATTGACGAGTGATTGCAGTTCATCGAGGAACACCGGCGGGCTGATGATCAAATAGTCGGCCTGACCGGAAATCAGCGCGGCGGCGTCCGCCAGCGACTCGACTCGCGGCACATGCAGGCCCGAGGTGTTCGACACCCAATACGACGAACCGGTGTCCGACGGCACCAAAGCGGAACCGTCGCTGGCACTGGCGACCTGTGGCAACCAATCCCAATCGTCACCGCGCCCGACATAGGCGAAGACTTCGCCGTCCGCCAGACCGTCGACGCGGAAGCCGATTACCTGGTCTGGCCCTTCGAAGCCTGAAACCAGATGGGCATCGCTGAATCCATCGCCGGCGCCTTCGCTGAAGAACGCTGTGCTGCTTTGCAATGCGTCGATCCACAGACGTTCGCCATCAGCGTGCGCCTGGCGCGGGTAACGCAAGCGCATGGCATCGAGGTGATTCAGGTCGAAGGCGAAACCGGTATCGCCGGGCACGACCACGCTGACATCGAGATTGCCGTCGGCAAACAGCGGCATACGCGCCAGGAACCGGTTCGCGACCGCGCCATCGAAGCGCTCGTCCGCCACCGTCTGACCGTTGACCTGAAGCTGGACATGATGATCGGCTTCGCCGCCGTCCCAGTTGGTGACGCCGGCCAGATCGACCGACAACTCGGAAAACTCACCGCTATCAGCGGCCACGGCGGTGACGCCCAGCGCCTGCGCATGGCTGACGGGCAAGCCCGGACGACCCAGCAGCGAGACCGCAAACCACGGATCGGCGGTCGGCGAGGAATGGTTGTAGATCAGATCCGGCGCAAACGTCGACTCGGCCCAGTACCAGGCACTTTCCTCGGCATTGGCGGCACGCTCGTTGCGATCGATGACGATCACGCCGACGCCATCGCCACGGACGATGTAGGGGAATTCGCGGGTGTACAGCGAAGTCGCTGCCGAGGCCGGGAAATCGATGTAGGAACCGGCAGCAAACGTTCCGGTATCCGGCATGACGCGGCGCGGCACCCCTTGGCCACGGAACGTCACCGCGATCTGCTCGACTGGCACGCCGACCAGTTGCACGCCGGCCGTCGCCAGTTGTGCGGCGGTCACGCGGTGGAACCCGGGTTCGCTGACCCACAATTTGCCGGCATTGCTGACCGTGCCCATCGTGCGCGCCTGTTCCACCGCACGCGCGGTGGCCGACCAGTTGAAGCGGTCGGCACTCAGGTCCTGTCCGACGCGGGCACCGACGGCAAACGGCCCGTGTTCCTGGCGACGGCCACGAGCGTCGTGGTCGACGATGTAGAACGCGCCACTGGCGGGCAGCGTCGACAGTCGAACGCTGTAGGCCTGGGGTTCGGCCGAGTTGGACGCCGCACTGGCGACCAGATCGTGCAGCACCTGCCAGCGTTCGCCGGTCTTTTCTTCGATGGTGAAGCCGACATTGTCAGTTTCCGAGGCGGTGCTGAAGCGCAGGTCCAAGCCGCCCGAGGTCACCGTCGATTGGACCGACGCCAAGGTCACCGGCAGGGTATTTGGGGGCAACCGGTGATCTTCCACTTCGCCGTCGCTGGCCAGGCCATTCGGCTGCGGTGAGGCGTCCGACATGAACGACGCATCAGTAGTGATGCGCAGGCGCAGGTAGGTTTCGGCCATGGTGACGGTACCCGTCAAGCCCGACCAGACCAGCACGCGCCTCCGACTGCTGGTTCCGGTGGGCACGTTGGCGGTGGTGAAGGTGGCGTCGCCGGAGTTCCCCGATGTGTATCCACCCAGGCGCGGGATGCTGCGCTCGTTGGCGTCGTTGAAGTTGCCGTTGCCATTGGCATCGAGCCAGCCGACCAATTGTGCGCCGCTGCCCGAAGCGTTGGTCACATTGACGGTGACGCAGAACTCGCCGACGGCGGTTACATAGTTCCCAGCGACATCGTCTCGAGCGCATTCGAAATGCGCACCGACCTTGGTCGGCAAGGTCAGCGAACCGTTCTCATCTGCGCCGTCACTATCGGCCAACCCGCCCGGCACGGCATCGGTCTCACCATCGGGGATGGTGCCCATGTAGACCGAACGCGCCCCCATGATGTGGTGCGGCCCGAGGGTTCCGGCGTAGTCGGTGTTGTAGCTGTCTGGTGCGTCGCCAAAATCGAAGGCGCAATAGCTCATGTCGCCGATGCCGATGGCCTGATTTGACGGGTCATCATCCGGTTGATCACCAGCGGCATAAGTCACGCGCAACGCACTAACCGGCTGCGTGAAGGTCCATAGCGTGTTGCCGTCGGTTGTAGGTTCGTCAGCCAAAGAATCTGCCTCGATCCAGTCACCGGCATAGCTGAGCTGGGCGTTCTGATTGACGGCCTGTCGCGGCACTTGCGTGGTTAGGCCGGTATCCGCGAAACCCTCGACGCGGACGTAGTCTTCAAAATTTGAAAGGTCAATGTCGAGCGTACTAAAGGAAAGCCCGTGCACCGGAACAGCGAAATTGAAAACGGTCCATTCGACACCCGTCGGCTCGGGGTCACCAGTGAGATCAAACCAGAATGCGTAGTGGCCATCATCGTCCGCCCCACGCTCCTCTGTACGGGTCGTAAAGCTTCTCAGCCCGTTTACGCTGTCGTCGATCGGATTGTTACTGTTCGACGCTTCGGAAAATGTGATGCCTTTGATTGTTGCGCTGGAAAACGCGTTCTCGTTGCCGTTCGTGCCCCAGTTATAGGTCGATTTCGTGCCACAAGACGCAGCGGCCGTGCCGGCATTGTTGCGCAATACCAAGCGCACGCTGTTCAGCGTTCCCAGATTACCCTGATTATCTAAGTCGCAGACACGAACGGTCCATGTCCCATTCGCCGCTCCGCCCGTCAATCCGGTTCCCGACCTGGTCACCAATCGGCGGTAACGTACCGCCGCACCGGCAACGTCATCGTCACCGTCGTCGGCCAAGCCCTCGGTATTACTCGACAACATGATGCGATAGTTGTCGTCCGTGTCGGTGCTGGTCGGGAGTACGGTGGTGAATCCGGTCGCCCCCGGCGGATCAATCTGTATCTGAATCTGACCACGACGATTGTGGCTAATGTCGACGCCCAAAGCGACGTCGCCGACCGTGAATGTGTCGGTCACAGTGAAGGGGATGTCGACTGAACGAGTCAAACCCGACGGAGCGCGGCAATTGGCTTGGCCGCCATCTTCCGGAATGCTGATCACGGGTGCCGCATCATAGGTGTACACCACCTGCGCCTGCGCCATGCCGCCGGCGCCGAGCAGCGCGACGAAGGTCAGCAGGATCGACCACAGGCGGCGTGGATGACGGTGTGTGTGCTGCATAAGAACTCCCGAAGGGCGCCGGTCGACCGGATAGAAGTGCGGATTCGAAATCGCGAACATGGACGTCCCTGCAAGAAAAAACGGCTGACGGGCAGTATTGCGTAACGTGCGGTCCATCACAAACTGCACTCTAGACCAGTGGAAGCAAGCACCGCGCCAGATATCGACTAACTCACCCAGAAACAAATGTGAAATGGCGTATCACAACATCCTGCGGACGGCGCGCTAAGATCAATGTCCGCTTGGGAGTTCGGCCGATGCGAACGATTCGACTTGCTGGAATGGGTGCACTGCTGCTGAGCGCACTGGTTCACGCCGGCGACGCCGAATGGACCACCAGCGGACCGCTCGGCGGACACGCGCAGGAAATCGTGTTCGACCCGACCACGCCCAACAAGGCCTATGCCACCACCCCCGGCGGCGTGTTCCGCTCGATCGATGGTGGCATGACTTGGACCGCAGCCGATTCCGGCATCGTCGCCGACACCGTCTACGCCTTGCCGTTGATGCTCGACGCCGAGCAACCGACCCGGCTGTACACCTTCGATTCCTGGGGCCGCATCTATCGCAGCGACGACAGCGGCACGACTTGGGCGATCCTGCCCGGTTCCCCGACTGGCGTTGGTGCCGCGGAGCGGATGGGCAGCGGCGTCGTTGTCAGCGATATTCACCCGACCGCAATGGTCGATGTCCCCGGTGCCGGCCAACCCTGCGCCTTGCTGCTCGGCACCGCCACCAGCGGCAGCGGCAACGGCGCAATGTTGTATCGCAGCAACACCTGCGGTTTGAGCTACACGCACATTGGCGACGGCCTTCCCGACGACATCGCGGTGACCTCGATGCTGTTTGATCCGGCCAACCCGTCGCGCGTATTGGTTGGACTGGTGACCGGCGGCGTCGGTAACCAGCCACTGTATGTCAGTAACGATAGTGGCCTGACCTTTACCGCGATGACGCTCTCGGCGATCGGCAGCGTTGATCGGCTGTCCTTCGGCATCGATGGCGATATCTGGGTGGTGGTCGGCAGCTACGACGTGTTCCACAGCAACGATGCCGGTGCCTCCTGGAATCCGGTCGGTATCGCCGGGATCTCGGTGACCGCTGATGCCACCGTTGCCGACCGCGCCTGGATCGCCAGCAGCGAGGGTGTGTATCGCATTGATGTCAACGGTTCGCTATACACGCCGACCGCCGTGTTCGACGGCCTGACGCCGAATCCTTCCTACACCGCTGCGGGCGAATCCGTGCCGGCCGGCGCTCGCCATCTGGTTTGGCGCGGCGGTGCCACACCGACACTATTCGCATCCACCACCGGCTCGGGCCTCTACACCCTGGATGCAGGCGGAACCCACTGGACGCCCGTGGTCGCCGCACCTGCCGCCGCCGTGATCCACGCACTCGCCATTCATCCCGCGATCGTCAACGCCGGCGTGAGCCAGAAACTGTGGGCCGGACAAACCAGCTTTGCCGTGTCCTCCCCGGCCCTGCATACATCGACCGACGGCGGAACCACCTGGAGCGCGGCGAACAATACCCTGCGCGCTGCGGACATCGCCGCCCTGGTCATCGACCCGACCACAGTGGCCACGCTCGCCACCACCACGATCTTTGCTGGCGGCCACGCCGCAGCCAGCGGCAACACGGGCTATTTGAATTTCGGTCTGTACCGCAGCGACGACGGTGGCGCGAACTGGCTAACGCTTGATGGCGCCTTGCCGATCTCGAACAGCTATCTCGGTGCGGTGCGCGCGCTGGCGCTTGATCCAAACTCCTGTACGTCGCCGCCGTGCACGCCGTCGAACGGACCCTTGCAACGCGTCTACGCGGTCGGGCACGGCCGCGCGCCCAACGATCAAAACGTCGCCGACGAAACCCACCGCGTCTTGCGCAGTGATGATCGCGGCACGAACTGGGCCGACCTGAGCGTCAATCCGGGATTCCCACGCAGTAACTTTCGCGTCAACGAACTACTGCAGCGGGTGACGGCCACCGTAGTCGCCGTCGACCCGGTGAATCCGCAGCGGCTCTACGTCGGCACCGAAGCCGAGTTCTACGACCTCAATTTCAGCGATGGCATCCTGCTCGACACGACGCGCGAAAGCGGACTATTTCGCAGTATCGACGGCGGCGCGAACTGGACGCGCGTGGCCGGCCTGCCGCCCAAGGTGAACGCTACCGTGTATCCAAATGCCTCGCGCGATGTCGTCGATCTGCTGATCGACCCGCGTGATGGCAACGTCTTGTGGCTGGCGCTGCGCGACCTGTATTCAACTGGTAGCTCGACCATTCTGCGCAGCAGCGACGGCGGTGATACCTGGTCCACCTTCGACAACGGCATCGCCGCCAGTCTGGAATTGCACGACCTCGCGTTTGATCCGCAGAACCCGGACATTCTGTACGCGGCGGCGGGCGGCAATGGCGCGAATCCGGGTGCGATCTATCGCGGCGTCTGGAACCCTGGCACGCAATCGATCCAATGGCTCTCGATCAGCGTCGGTCTGCCGGCCGAATCGGCCTACACCGTTGCCGTCGATCCGAACAACCCGAACCAACTGCATGCCGGCACCGACACCGGCGTACACAGCATCACCCGCTCGCCCGATCAGGACGGCGACGGCATTCCCGACGACGACGAGGACATGGCGCCGGACGTGCCCGGCGGCATCCCGGGCCTTGGCGATGGCAATGGCGATGGGCAGATGGATTCGGCGCAGCGGGATGTCGGGACGTCGGTCATCGTGATTCGCAGCCCCACCGGAGGAACCGCGATCACCAGCGCCATTGTCTCGGGAACCGGCCCGGCACCTTCGGCGTGCACTCAGGCCGTTGATGTCACCGCAATCTCTGCGACGGAGCTCGCCATCGATCTCGATCTCGCCACTGGCCAGACCCTGCTTCACCCGTATCCTGCCTGTCAGTTCGACATCGCCAACTGCGCCACCGTGCTCGTCGACATCACTTACCATGGTCAGGATTTTTCGGCGCCTGGCTGGCGCTTCCGATATTTCGGACCGGAGGAAGCTGGCGAGCAGGACAGAATCGGCTGGCACGATCTGCCCGGTGTTCAGCGCGTCGGGCCGTCGACCTGGCGCACAGCGCTGGTTGCCGGCGCACCGGGGAGCTATCGTCCGGAGAGCGATGCCATCCGTTTCGTCGGTGCGCCGACCTGCATCGATGATCGACTATTCGCCGATAGTCTCGAAAGTGCGCCGACAGTCATGTTGAGCTGCGCACAATGACGACCACACCGTAGCAGCCGCGAATGCGCGTACCCTGTACTCCTCACATGCAAAGCAAATGGTGACCGCCATGACTCGATCGATTCCCACGGCATGGATCGCTGTTTTCATGATGACCATGGCCGCAACAGCGTCGGCAGGTAACGGCGTCTGGAGCAGCAATGGCCCCGATGGCGGTATCGTCTACGAAGTTCGCTTCGACCCCAATGTCGTGACGACGATGTACGCAACGACACGGGGGGGCTTCTTCCGGTCCGAGGACGGCGGCATCACTTGGAGCGCGTCGAATGACGGTCTGGTCGACGTGACCAACTCACCGTTGGTCGTCGATGCCGAAGCGCCAGGGCACCTGTACGTGTTCGATTTTGGCAATCGTCTGTACAAGAGCACCGACTACGGGCAATCGTGGGTTCCAACAGGCTTTGTCCTTCCGAGCGGTCAGTACCCCTCGTACGCGGTCGACGAACCCGGCAGCAGCGGCAGCTTCTTGATGACGGTTTCGCTTGGAAGCTGTGCAGCGACAGCTTCCCCGCTTCTGCTCCGAACGACCGATGGCGGCGTCTCTTTCTCGGCTCCCGGAACGGGGCTACCGAACTCGGGCTTCTTCGGTATTGCCGTCGAAGCCGGCTCGCCGAACCACTGGATTGTCGGCGTCGAATGTGACGAAAGCACTGTTGGTCCGAAGCTCTTTCGCAGTATCGACGGCGGCAACGTCTGGACCCCGGTTGGACCCGATGCGACCTATACGACGGATATCAGCTTCGGTGCAGGCACATCCCCGAATCGCACCGTCTATGCGTCAATTGACGATGTGCTGCACAAGAGTATCGATTCAGGCGCCACCTGGACCGCAACCAGTCGGATCGTCTGGCAAGTTCTTGCTCATCCAACTCAATCGGCGACAGTGTTCTTCTCCGATGGATCGTTGTCGGACGGGCCGCAGGTGTCCTACGACAGCGGCACAACGGCGACACCCATCACCTCAGGGCTGACATCGAATCCAAGCTATGTCGACGGCGCCGGCAGACCCGTGATCGTGCAACCTTTCATGTTCAACTTCAGCCCCGGATTCCCGGCACCGGGAACGTCAATGTGGCTTTCAACGATCGGCGACGGGTTGTTCCGCAGCATCGATGGCGGAGCGACTTGGGCAACCAGCCATATTGGTCTTCGTGCGAGCAACATCCGTGCGCTTGCGGTGCACCCGAATCCATTGACGATCGGTACCGGCGGCGCGTCGAAGTACATTTTCGCTGGCTTCGGAGATTCCTCCTATTCTTCACCAGCGCTGTACCGTTCGGTTGATACCGGAACCAATTGGAGCCCGCTGAATACCGGATTGCGTGCGAGCAACCTGCGTGCCGTGATTTTCGACCCGACAACTGCAGGTGTCGGCGCCGCCCCGCCATTTCCAGCGATCAATGCGGCGACGCTCTATGCCGCCGGACTGTCGTCGCGCGCAGGCTATCCGATTGACCGCTATCGCAATGCCGGACTGTTCAAAAGCACGAATGGTGGACTGAACTGGAGCGTGATTGATGGCGGGCTACCGCGGACCCCATCCGGCGCTACCAGCTACAGCGACCTTGGTATGGTGCGCGCAATCGCACTTGATCCGCGTTCCTGCACCTCGCCGCCCGTCTCGGGACCATGCATCGCGGGTCCGCTGCGCACGCTGTGGAGTGCGTCGGACGGTGCACGCATCAATAGCGTCGATCTGGTGTCAGTGCCCGGCACACGCAGGACTGCGACCACGCAATCTTTTCAGTTGGCAAAGTCACTCGACGGCGGTGCAAACTGGAGCCCATTGGATGGCGCTACCAGCGGTTTCCCGGTTAGCGCACGGATTACTACCTGCCCCGCATATCCCGACCCGCCGAACTACTGCAGCGGGCCAACCACAACGGAGTCGTATTTCTTAATCCGGCCGACGACGGTGGCGCTGTCGCCGACTAATTCGAATATCGCCTACGTAGGCACCTACGTCGCGGCACTACCGACGGGGACGAGCCCGCAGAGCCCGGTCAGCGGCATGTATAAAACGACCGATGGCGGCGCGACCTGGGCGCCGATCAATACCGGCCTGCCGCTGAGTGGCGCATCGAGCACGATTCACCACAGCATGCTCGCGCTCGCGATGCATCCGACCAACGACCAGATTCTTTGGGTGACGGACGTCGATTTGAACACGTCGAATTCCGGGACGATCTACAAGACGATCGATGGCGGCGCATCCTGGTCCGAATCCGGCGAAGGGCTACGGGGCAAGGCCGATATCCGCGCCCTGATTGTTGACGCCTCCGACCTGAGCGGCAATACGCTGTACGCCTCTGGCGCTGGCACACCGGCCAATCCCGGAGCGGTGTACAAGAGTCAGGACGGTGGTGCGACCTGGTTGTCGATCAGCGTCGGCCTGCCCGCTGACTCGGCGCTATCCATTGCGGTCGATCCGTTCAACTTCAACGTCGTTCATGCGGGCACGAACACGGGCGTTTGGAGTCTGACGCAAGTTCCGGACGCCGACGGCGACGGCATCCCTGATGGCACCGAAAATAATGCGCCCAACGCTGGCGACGGCAATGGTGACAATCAGTCCGATGCGGTTCAACGCGACGTCGGGTCGACCGTCATCGTCATTCGTCGACCGGGTGGCGCGGGCGGTTTCTTTACCAGCGACATCCAGACCGCCTTGTCGACGCCCGTCGAAACCGGCGGCTGCCAGCAGGCCGTTGACGTCCAAGCCCAGTCGGCGTCGCAGTTCGGGCGCGACTATCTCCCGAGCAGCACGCAGTACTTCAAGTACCCGCGTGATCTCGCACGATTCGAGGTGCTCGATTGCAGCCGTGCCGTCGTCGATATCACCTTTCACCATGCCGCCTTCAACACTGAGTATGGCTGGAGCTTCCGCTTCTTCGGCCCACTTACGCCAGGTGATGACAACAGCCTGCGCTGGAGCGACTTTTCCAGCCGCGCGCAGCGTCTCCCGGGAAGTCCGACAACGTGGCGTCTGACGCTCGATGCAAACCAGTTCGGCAGCTATCGCCCGGCGAACAATTCGATCTTGTTTGTCGGCGGACCCGCTTGCTTCGACGACCGACTGTTCCGCGATGGTCTTGAATCGAGTCCGGATACTGGCCCGCCCACCTGCAACCACTGATTGCTCAGAGTTGGAGTGCTGGCGCCAAACGCTCCAACTTGCCCCACTCGCGGTAAAGGCGCTCCAGCCGGCGCTTCAACACGTCGATGCGTGCGTCTTTTTCCGGAAGCACCTTGCGGATCGTCTGGTAACTGGCGATGAGCAGCGGTTCGGCTTCGTCGAATCGCCGTAGTTCCAGCAACGCAAGTCCAAAATTGCCTTGGACCGCGCCGATCGTCACATGCCCTTCGGGAAGCGTTGTCTGGGCGATCTTCAGCAGTGATGCATAGCCCTCGGCGGCTTCCTGTGCTTTTCCCGAATCGCGGAGTGCGGCGAGATAGTTGTTACGGATGACGATCGACTCCGGATGGCTGGGGCCATTCGCCCGCTCATACAACTCAGACGCCTGCCGCAGCAGCGTCGTTGCCCGCCCATAGTTCTTGCCATCGATCGCCATCACCCCGAGCACACCAAGGACGCGCAGCGTCTCCGGATGGATTTCGCCGAGCACACGGCGGCGGCGCTGGTAAACATCATCCAGAATCCGTTCGGCATCGGCAGTACGGCCAACGGCACGCAGCGACACGCCGTAGTTCATGCGCATCGTCAGAACGTCCGGATGGTCAACACCGAGCAGGGCCGTTCGCTTCTCGATCAAGGGGCCGAACAACGCGATGGCTTCCGAGTTCTTGCCAGAGTTGGCCAACGCCACGGCAACATGTGCCCACCAACGCAAGGTCTCTGGATGATCTCGTCCAAGCACCTGCTCGGCATTTTGAGCGGCTTCCCGGTAGCGTTGCTCGGCGAGCGCGAAATCCCCGCGTCGAAATGCCAAGGTCGCGGCATTCGACAGCAGTTGCAGCACCGACGGATGCGCCTGGCCCAATCGCTGTCGTTCGGTGTTGTAGGCCTCGGTTGTCAGCCGTTCCGCTTCATCCCAGGAACCGCGCTCTCCCAGAACATCGGCCAGTGCCGCTTTCGCACCACTTGCTGCTGCGCTGAATTCGCCGCCGCCGGCAATCGCCCGCAGCAGATTATCCCGCGCCAATACCTCGGCAGCTTCACCGTCGCCGAGCGCGGCCAACGAGTTGGCGGCGGCTCGCCGCACCTCGTCCACCGTCTCCGCCGGCAATCCGGGAACGCTTGAAATATTCGGCAATAGCCGGTCGAATATTTTTCGTGCCTCGCCGTGCTCACCCTGCTCGCTCATGATCAGTGCGCGTTCCAACTCTGCTCGAACTCGCGGCCCGGCCTGTGCCGGATAGGCCCGTTCGAGATCAACGACGGCGGTATCCAACTGCTTCCTTGAAGCCTCCAACTGCCCCAACCGTCGCAGCGTGCGCCCGAGCATGGTCGCAATCTCGCCGCGCAACGCAGGGTTGTCGGCGAGGCTTTTTTCGAGATTGGCCGCAGCCGTTTGCAAGGCCTCGACGACACGCACATTGCGGGTTTCCGGAGTGCCACCCTGCAACTTCCACGGGTCCGGTGCGGCGATCATTTCTTCAAGGAAACTGCGCGTGGCGATGGCGCGTTCGCTTTCTGATTCAGCGCGGTCACGTTGTTGCTGCGCATCCGTCAATGCCGCTTCGGCGCGCGCACGCTGCCGTTGCGCCTCGATGGTCATGTAACTGGTGCCGATGATGCCGAGAATCAGCGACAACACCACCGCCGCAGCCGCACCGACCGCGAGCTTGTTGCGCGCGATGAATTTGCGAGCGCGATACAACTTGCTCGGCGGACCAGCCAGCACCGCTTCGCCCTGCAGATAGCGGCGCACGTCGGCGGCAAATTCCGAGACCGATGCATAGCGTTGGTCGCGCTCACGTTCGAGCGCCTTCAGCGTGATCCAGTCGAGATCACCTGCCAGTGTGCGCGACAACGACGGCGCATCACTGGCCATCGCACGCTTCCAGTCAGCCTGATTGACTCTAGTGTCCTTGGCGATCTCCAACACTTTGCGACTCGGCGGCCGGATCGTCGCTTCACGCAACACCCGCGCGAGATCACCATCGACTGCCTTCGATATGGTGTCGCTGGAGATCGGCAGATCGTGCGTGATCATGCGGTACAAGACGACACCGAGCGAATAGACATCGGTGCGCGTATCGATCGCCGCGAGATCGCCGGCGGCCTGTTCCGGACTCATGTACGCCGGCGTACCGATCGGCACACCGACACGGGTCGAACCGGTGTCGCCGCGACCGTGGCTATCCATACTCTTGGCGATACCGAAATCGATCACCTTGACCAGCAACTGACCGTGGTAGTCGGCCACCATCAAGTTCGACGGCTTGATGTCGCGATGGATCACACCTTTCTGGTGTGCGTGCTGCACGCCTTCGCACACCTGCAGAAATAATTCCAGCCGATGCGCGATATCCATACCGCGGCGGTCGCAGAATTCGTTCACCGGCACACCCGGCACGTATTCCATCGCGAAGTACAGGCGCCCTTCCGGCGTAGCACCAACGTCGAGCACTTGGGCGATGTTCGGATGATTCATCCGCGCCAGCAGTTCACGTTCGGACTGGAAGCGTGCGAGCACGTCCTCGCTGTCCATGCCGGCCTTGATCACCTTCAGCGCCACTTGGCGCCGTACCGGCTCGAATTGCTCCGCCAGGTAAACCGCGCCCATGCCACCGACACCGAGCTCAGCCTGAATCTTGTAAGGCCCAATCCACTTCCCGATCAAACTCAAGTGTGAGTCACCCGAGCCCTCACGCAACTCAACTTTCATCGTCGATGCAGATTTGACGTCGGCGCCATGAGCGACAACGAGCGTGCCGTCCGGCATTGGGCCGCTGCCCGCCGTCGGCGTCGATTGAAGTTGGGTCGGCAGATCGGAATCTGTTGGTCGTTCGCCGCTCATGCGTTGCTCTGACTGTCGTGTGGATCATCGCGGGTCGCGGCACGCGCGGCAACCGCAAATCGACAGTCGTTTCCCGACATCGCCGCATGACTTAGCATGTGCGTTTCCGTCGCTGGATGTCGTCATGCCCAAGATCGCGCTGGTCACCGCCACTGAAGCCGAAACGCTCGACGAAGATCTGCCGCCATTGATCGCTGCGTTTAACGGCGAGGCGACGGCCGTGCGCTGGGATGACCCCGCAGTCGACTGGTCAAGTTTCGATCTGGTGTTGTTGCGCTCGACCTGGGACTACGTGCCGCGCTTGGCTGAATTTCTCGCTTGGTGCGAACGGGTGGCGGCGCAGACGTTGCTGCTGAATCCACCGGCACTGGTGCGCTGGAACACCGATAAGCACTATCTCGCCGATCTCGCCGCGCAAGGCTTGGCAACGGTACCCAGTCATTTCCTTGAACCCGGCCGCCATCGCGCTGCCGAACTGCAAGGCATCGTCGCGCAACTCGCCAGCGAGGAGTTCGTGGTGAAGCCAGCGGTCGGCGCCGGATCGAAGGATGCGCAGCGCTATCGTCGCCGCCAGCTTCAGACCGCGATCCGCCACGTCGATGTGTTGCTCGTTGATGGCCGCAGCGTGCTGGTGCAGCCCTACCTCGACCAAGTCGATAGTGCCGGCGAAACCGCATTGATGTTCTTCGATGGTGCGTTCAGCCACGCTATTCGCAAGGGG
>Ga0073902_10000591_pt1 | contig 21351 bp, 26 predicted proteins | sample KloWWTmeKNB19Kit_FD_66667 | JGI IMG/M metagenome (GOLD analysis project Ga0073902, IMG submission 66667) | Active sludge microbial communities from Klosterneuburg, Austria, studying microevolution and ecology of nitrifiers - Klosterneuburg... | ecosystem: Engineered > WWTP > Aerobic digester >...
GTCGCGACGTCCGCGTCCTTCTCCCGCCAGATGCCGTTGATCCATTGCTGGAACCCGGCGCGGAACCCGCGGTCGCCCTGGTAGTCCCCGTGGATCAGCGCTGGCGGGATCTCGCGCTGGCGCACCTGCACATGTACCGCCGGGATGCGGTTTGCCAGCAGGTCCAGCAGCGATGGGCGGCCGGCAGGGTAGACGATGGTCACGTCGAGGATCGCGTGCAGGCCCGCGCCCATCGCATCCAGCACGAACGCCACGCCACCCGATTTCGGCTTCAGCAGGTGCTGGTAGGGCGCCCCCTGCGCCGCATGCTTGGCGACGGTGAAGCGGGTGCCTTCGACGAAGTTCATGATCGAAACCGGGATCGCGCTGAATTTCCCGCAGGCGCGGCGGGTCGCCTCGATGTCGCGCCGGGCCAGTTCGGGGCGGCGCGCGACCTGCTTCGGCGTGTAGCGACCCATGAACGGGAAGTCCAGCGCCCACCACGCCAGCCCCAGCAACGGTACCCAGAACAGCTGGCGCTTCAGGAAGAAGCGCAGCAGCGGGATGCGCCGGTTGAACACCTTCTGCAATACCAGGATGTCGACCCAGCTCTGGTGGTTGGCCAGCACCAGGTAATGGCCATCGGCCTGCAGCGCCACGTCCTCATCCAGCTGCAGGCGGGTGCCGGTGAAACGATCCCACATCCAGCTGTTCACCCCGATCCAGCTTTCCGCCAATCCGGTCAGCACCGGATTGCTCGCCACCCGCACGCGCTGGAACGGCAACACCGCCTTGAACAGCGCCACCACCAGCAGCGGCGGTACGTGCAGGAGCGTATTGGCGGCGATCAGCAGGAACAGCAGGACCAGGCGCAGCGCGAGCATGTCGGGTAGGCGGACTCGAACGGGAGCGGCCCATTGTCCCGGAAACACGCCCGGCGAATCGAGGCCCGCGGCGCGAGCCTGCGCTCAGCAGGCCCCTGGCAGTCCCCGTGCGTCCGCGGCCGCCTTGTGGAACAGCGCCGCCGACGCCAGCCACGGCAACCCGAACATGGCGGTGAAGGTGAGCTCGCGTGCGTCGTATCCACCCATCGCCAGCGCCACGCCCACCGCCGCCAGCTGCGCGATCGCCGCCGCGAGCATCGCCAGCGCCATCCCGCGCGGCCTGAGCCCGGCGATCAGGGCGCCGGCGGTGGCGATGAACAGCACCCCGGCGAACACCAGGTTGATGGTGCCGTCCTCGTCACCCAGCATCCCCACCGCCAGGTTGACCCAGATCGTCAGGAAGCCGGTCAGTGCCGCCAGCCCGAAGCCCGCGCGGTAGGCGATGTTGTCGCTCATCCACGCGCCCAGCTCATAGAGGCCGCACAGGATGGCCAGCAGCACGCCCATCGCGATGAAGTCGAGGGCCGTCCAATTCACTTCGCTCGCCGGGAACCACTGCATCGCCACCGCCGGCAGCAACAGCAGGCATGCGGCCGCGCCCCAGACGAACGGCCGCAGCCGGTTCCCGCGCGGTCCCTTTTCGATCGCCGATCCACCTGTCATTGCCCTGTCCCTGCGCTGGTGCGTGAGGCGGCAGTGTCCGCGCCGCCGGTGAGCGGCGGATGGGGCTTGCGTGAAGCGCAGGCGAAGCCGTTACCGCCGGGCCCCGGTGCCGTGGCCCGGTGGAAGCCGCGTCAACGATGGCAGGTGTTGATGCCCAGCAAGCGATACAGCAGGCAGAAATTGAAGACGCCGGTGGCCAGCGGCACTGCACCTATCCACGCCCACGCCGGCCCACCGGTCGCCGCCCACGCGATCAACGCCAACCCGAGCACGATCCGGATCCATCTGTCGATGCCGCCCACGTTCGCCTTCATGGTGTTTCCTCCATTGGGTCCGGGCAGGGTGGCACCGCCGCGGGCGGGCGACATTGACCGCGATCAATCCGTGCACGCCCCGGCACCACGGCATCAACGCAGCGCGCGGGTACACTCGCAGCGATTCCCACCCCACGGGCACCACCATGCGCATCCTGATGACGGGCGCCACCGGACTGGTCGGACAGGGCGTGCTGCGCGAGGTACTCGCGGATCCGCGGGTGACGCGGGTCGGCGTGCTCGGCAGGCGCGGCACCGGCAACGACGACCCGCGGGTGGAGGACCTGCAGGTCGAGCGCTTCGACGCGCTGGACGGCGTGGCCGGCCGGCTGGCGCCGTGGGACGCCTGTTTCTACTGCGCAGGCGCGCCGCCGCTGGGCACGCCGGAAGCCGAGTACCGCCACGTCACCGTGGCGCTGACCCTGCAGGTGGCGCGCGTGTTCGCCGAGCGGAATCCGGGCGGGCGGTTCCTGTACGTGTCCGGCGCGCACGCCAACCCGGGTAGCCGCCTGATGCCGCTGCGGGTCAAGGGCGAGGCCGAGGCTGCCCTGCGGGCGCTGCCGATCACCACCGTGATGCTGCGCCCCGGCGGCATCCAGCCCGCCCATGGCGAGCGCAGCCCGCATGCCTGGATGCGCCCGCTGTATGCGCTGGGCGCTCCATTGTTGGGACTGGGCGTGCGCCTGCTGCCGGGCGTCGTGACCAGCACCGCGGCGGTCGGCCGCGCGATGCTGGTGCTGGCCGCGATGGCCGATGCACCGGCGGTGGTCGAAAACGACGGGATCAACCGCCTGGCGGCCGCGGCGCGGGACTAGCCCCTACTCGTCCTCGCCGGAACACGCGACCGCATCGCCGCGCGGCACGTGGCGGGCCGCCCACATGTTGTCGACCAGGTTCGGATAGCGACGCCCCGCCTGCGCCGCCCGGCGCCGTGCCGCCTCGACCTGCACGGCACTCAGCGGGCGCGACTTGCCGGGTGGCGACTTGCGTTTCCACGGCGGCAGGCTGGAGGGATCGACGGGTTTGCGCGGCATCCGCGGATGGTAGCCGGATGCACGCCGCGAGGTTCGCTGAAAGGTCGCGGTTACAGCATCCGGCGCAGGGTGTCGTCGCGGCGACCGAAGTGGTGCCACAGCGCGGCCAGGACGTGCAAACCGATCACCCAGTAGAAGGCCTCGCCGATGCTGCCGTGCAGGTCCTCCAGGGTGTGCGCGAGGTCCTCGTTCTCGGCCAGCAGCGCCGGTAGCGCGATCCCGGTGAACGGGACCAGCACTGCCTTGCCATCGGTCCACGCGGTGGCCATGCCGAGCACCGGCATCACCAGGAAGAACGCGTACAGCGCCAGGTGGAACAGCTTGGAGACAATCGCCGTCGCCCGCCCCAGCGGCGGGGTGACGCCGGGCGCGCCATCGATCCGGCGCCGGGCCAGCCGCCACCAGGCCAGCACGAACACCGTGATGCCGACCCAGAAGTGGCCCTGCACCATCGCCGCGCGCTCCGCGCTGCCGCGCGGGAACACGCCGCGCTGCTCGATCAGCAGGTAGGCGGCCACGATCAGGATCGCCATCAGCCAGTGCAGGCGCCTGAGTGCCGGGGTATAGCGTGGCTTCAGCGGATTGTTCACGGGCAGTCTCCGGTGGGTGTTGGCCAACGATAACGCCTGAGTGCGCCATCGGTGTACGACGCCATCGCTGGGGTTGCACTCACCACGGCACCGGGCTGCCGTCCCAGGCGATGAAGCGGCCGCTGTCGGCCGGGGTCAGGCCGGCGATGACGTCCAGCAAGCGGCGCGCGGCGTGTCCCGGCGTGGACAATGCCGCCGGCGGCACGTTGGCCTGGAACGGTCGCGACAGCGGGGTGTCGACCGTGCCCGGATGCAGCAGCACGCAGGTCGCATGCGGATGCGTGCGCCGCCACTCGATCGCCAGCGTGCGCAGCAACTGGTTCTGCGCCGCCTTCGAGGCGCGGTAGGCATACCAGCCGCCCAACCGGTTGTCGGAGATCGAACCGACCCGCGCCGACAGCGAGGCGAACACCCGCGGCGCGCCCGGCCCCAGCAGCGGCAGCAACGCCTTCGCCAGCAACACCGGGGCGAACGCATTGAGCGCGAACACCTGCGCCAGCGCATCCCGCTGCAGCGTCGCCAGCGATTTCTCCGGGCGCAGTCCTGCGCCATGCAGGATGCCCGCGCAGTTGACCACCAGGTGCAGCGCGCCGCCGGACGCCGCCGCCGCGGCCACGTCCGCAAGGCCGGTGTCGCAGGTGAGGTCGGCGGCGACCGCCTGCAGCCGTTCGCCGTGACGTTCCCGCAACGCCTGCAGCACCTCGCATGCACCGCCACGCCGCGACACCGCGTACACCCGCGCCACCGCGGCGTCCTCCAGCAGCGCCTGCACCATCGCCAGGCCAATCCCGCTGCTGGCACCGGTCACCAGCACCCGTGCCGGATCCTGCAGGCCTTGGACCGGCGCGTTCATTGGTGCGCCTCCGGGAGCGGCGAGAGCAGGCCCCTGCGCCGGAACCACCACTCCAGCGGCAGCGTCACCAGCGGCGGTATCGCCGCCAGCAGGCCCAGCAGCAACGCCCAGCCCGGCCAGCGCTGGCGGCTGGCGGTGATCATGGTGGCCACCATGTAGAACAGGAATGCCGCGCCATGCAGGCGGCCGAACAGCCAGACGCCGGCATCGGTGACGTTGGCCCCGTACTTCAGCCACATCCCGACCAGCAGCCCGGCCCAGGTCAGGGCCTCGACGAACGCTGCAATGGCGTACAGGCGTCCGCTCGCGGACAGGGGTCGGACAGGCATCGTGGATTCCGTGCGGGATGGCGGAGCATTGTCCCCAAAACGGCAGCCGGCGTGGTGCTGCTGGCGCGCGCCGGCCACCCGCCGGCACCTGCAGCGCTCAGGCCGCGTGGCGCCGGTTCCAGACCTGCAGCAGCAGGCGGGTGATGGCGAACACCACCGGTCCCAGGATCAATCCCGACGACCCGAACACCACCAGGCCACCGACGATCGAGACGAAGGCCAGCAGCGTATGCAGCTTCAGGCGCCTGCCCACCAGCATCGGATACAGCACGTTGTCGATGCCACCGACCACGACCGACCCCCACACGGTGAGCAGCAGGGCCTTTCCGCCGCTGCCGTCCAGCAGCAGGAACACTGCCGCCGGGATCCAGATGATGAAGGCCCCGAGCACCGGCACCACCGCCAGCAAGCCCATCAGCACGCCCCACAGCAAGGGCGCCGGCAGCCCCAGCCACCAGAACATCAACCCGCCGAGGATGCCCTGCACCATCGCCACGATCAGGGTGCCGTACACGGTCGCGTGCACGGTGTCGTCGATGTCGCCGAACATGCGCGCGGCATCGGCCTTGGCCAGCGGCAAGTGCGATTCGATCGCAGCGAGGATGCCGCGCCGGTCGCGCAGGAAATAGAACAGCATGTACAGGGTCAGCACCATGCCGACCAGCTGCAGCAGCGACTCGCGCGCCACCGAGGCCATCGCGCCGGTCAGCCACGAGGTGACCGCGTCGACGGTATCCGGCAGGTCGAACTGGCGCTCGACCCAGTCGGCCACCGGGGCGAGCAGCGGGTGCGCCTCCAGGCTGCGCCGCCATTGCCCGGTTTCGACCATCGCGGTGAGCGCGTCGGCGCCACGATAGGCTTCGTCGAGCAGGTGGTCGGCGACCAGCATCGCCGGCAGCACCAGGACCACGCCAACCAGCAGGACCAGCACCCCCGCGGCAAGCCCGGGCGACCGCAGCTTCGGCTCCAGCCGGCGCTGCAGCGGCGCCAGCAGGATCGCCAGTGCCAGCGCCCATGCCAGCGCAGGCACGAATGGCGCCGCCATCCGGTAGCACAGGTAGAGCCCGACCACCGTCGCCGCCATCATCACCAGCGCATGCACGTGGCTGCGCGAATCCCAGTCGCTGCTGTCTTCGCGGACGGGGGGCGACGGCTCGGATGCGGTCATGTCGGTCATGGCGTCGGGAAGCGGGACCGCATCAGTGTGCACGCTTGCGGCCAGCCGCGCCGTGCACGCTGCGCGCCGGACCCGGTCCGGCGTCCAGGACCGGGGCTTTCCAGGTGCCGCTGGCGGCCAACGCCGCGGTCAGGCGTCGACACCCGGCGGCGGCGCGCCGATCACCGCATCCAGCACCAGCCGGACCATGTCGTCGACGCCGCACTGGCGCTGTTGCGGCGACCAGCTGGCATGGCTGCGCAAGTGGTCGGAGACCGCGCACACCGCCAGTGCCTGCACCCGGTGCTCGGCGGCGATTCCGTACAGCCCGGCCGCTTCCATCTCGATGCCGAGCACGCCCATCGCATCCAGCGCGTCGACCAGGGTCGGTTCCGGGTGGTAGAACAGGTCGGCGCTGAACAGGTTGCCGATCGCCACCGGCATCCTGCGCTCGCGCGCGGTGGCCGCCACCGCCGCCAGCAGGTCGAAGCCGGCGATCGCGGCGAAATCCATGCCGCGGAAGCGGCTGCGGTTGACCCCGGAATCGGTGCAGGCGCCCTGCCCCAGCACGATGTCGCCCAGCCGCAGCGACTCCGACACGGCGCCGCAGGTACCGATCCGCAGCAGCCGGCGGACGCCGTATTCGCGGACCAGCTCGGTGGCGTAGATCGACGACGACGGGATGCCCATGCCAGTGCCCATCACCGAGACCGGCCGGCCGTTCCAGCTGCCGGTGAAGCCGGCCATCGCACGCACGCGGGTGACTTCCACCGCGTCGTCCAGCAGGGTTCGCGCGATGTGCTCGGCGCGCAGCGGATCCCCCGGCAACAGCACGGTGTCGGCAAAGGCGCCGGGCGCGGCGGAGATGTGCGGGGTCGGCATCGTGGTCCTCAGCTGGATAGCGGGAGCGCCACGCCGTGGCGCAGCGGCGGCAGCCCGAAATGGCGGGCCAGGGTCTGGCCAAGGTCGGCGAAGCCATCGCGCAGGCCGGCGGCGCCGGTGCGCAGGCCGCCGCCAACGGCCAGCAGCGGCACGCATTCGCGGGTGTGGTCGGAGCCGGGCCAGGTCGGGTCGTTGCCATGGTCGGCGGTCAGCAGCACCAGGTCGCCGGCCTGCGCCAGCCGCAGCAATGCCGGCAGCCGCGCATCGAAGTATTCGAGCGCGGCGGCGTAGCCGGCGACATCGCGGCGGTGGCCGTACTCGGAATCGAAATCGACCAGGTTGACGAACGTAAGGCTGCCGTCAGGCGCGTCGGCAAAGGTGGCCTCGGTCGCGTCCAGCAGGGCCGGCAGGCCGCTGGCCGGGATCGCGCGGCTGATGCCCTGGCCGGCGAAGATGTCGGAGACCTTGCCGATCGCCAGTACCTGGTGGCCGGCGGCGACCAGCGCGTCCAGCAGGGTCGGCGCGGTCGGCGGCACCGAGTAGTCGTGGCGGTTGCCGGTGCGGCGGAAGCCGTCGACGGCATCGCCCGCGAACGGCCGCGCGATCACCCGCGCGATCCGGTAATCGTCGACCAGTTCGCGCGCGATCCGGCAGGTCGCATACAGCCGCTCCAGGCCGAAGTGCTGTTCGTGCGCGGCGATCTGCAGCACCGAATCGGCCGAGGTGTAGACGATCGGCTTGCCGCTGGCCAGGTGTTCGCGGCCGAGGCGTTCGATGATCTCGGTGCCCGAGGCGCGGCAGTTTCCAAGCACGCCGGCCAGCCCGGCGCGGCTGCACAGTGCGTCCAGCAAGTCCGGCGGGAAGCTGTGCTCGGGCGCGGTGAAGTAGCCCCAGTCGAACTCGACCGGCACGCCGCACATTTCCCAATGGCCGCTGGTGGTGTCCTTGCCGGTGGAGTGTTCCTGCATCGCCGCCCAGGTGGACGCGGGATCCGCGCGTTCGTCCGTCGCCGGTGCGCGTCCGTGCGCCAGCGCGTGCGCGGCGTGCAGGCCCAGCGCGCGCAGGTTCGGCAGCGCCGGCGCCCGCGCCTGCAGGATGTGGCCGAAGGTGTCGGCACCGGTGTCGCCGAAGCGCCCGGCATCGGCGGCACCGCCGATCCCCAGCGAATCCACCACCACCAGCAATGCGCGCGCCATCAGCGGCGTGCTCCGGCGGCGCCCAGGCTGGCAGGATCGAGCAGGCACGCTGGGAGCAGGCGGTCGGACATGGTCGGATGGTGTGCAGTGATGCGCCATCCTAGCCACGCGCGGCGGCTGATGCACGGATCCAGGGCAAGCGTGGCCGCGCGGCGCAAGGCAGTGCGGGCGCGCCGCTGCGGCGCCGCGCAGGCGTGCCGCTGGCGCGGGCGCTGCAACTGGCGCACCCTGCCCCGGCACCCATCGCTGCATTGGCGTGCAATCGCAACGCAACACGGGGGTTCCATGACCGACAACGCGCAACCCGGCCACCCGCCAGGCAAGCTGCTGCAGGTCCTCGGCGTCGCCTTCGGGTTGGCGGTGCTGGTCGGCAACACGATCGGAATGGGCATCCTGCGTACGCCTGGCGAGATCGCCGCGCAGGTGCCCTCGGTCCCCTGGTTCATGGGTGTGTGGGTGGCCGGCGCGCTTTATGCCCTGTTGGGTGCGCTGACGGTTTCGGAACTGGTGGCGATGCGTCCGCGCTCCGGCGGGTTGTATCCGCTGGTTCGGCACGGGCTCGGACCGTATCCCGGGTTCGTGGTGGGCTGGAGCGACTGGCTTTCGACCAGCGGCAGCATCGCCGCGGTGGCGATCGTGCTGGGTGAGTACGCAGGTCCGCTGGTGCCGGCCCTGGCCGGCCGCGAAAAGGCGATCGCCTGCACCGTGGTGTTCGGCTTTGGCCTGCTGCAGTGGCGCGGGATCCGTCTCGGCGACCTCGCCCAGCAGGCGACCAGCCTGGCCAAGGCGCTGGCGCTGGTCGGACTGGCGCTGTTCGCGCTGCTGCTGGCGAAGCCGCAGGCACCGGCCACGGTGGCCACCACGGCGCCGCTGCTGCCGCCGGGGCTGGCATTGGTCGGCGCGGTGATCGTGGCGATGCAATCGGCGATCTACACCTATGACGGCTGGACCGGGCCGGTCTACTTCAGCGAGGAACTCGCGGACCCGGCGCGCGATGTCCCGCGCACGATGATCGGCGGGGTGCTGCTGGTGATGGCGATCTACCTGCTGCTGAACGCCGCGTTCCTGCACGTGATCCCGATCCGGGAAATGGCCGGCGACCCGTTCGTGGCCGCCACCGCGGCGGCGCGGATGTTCGGCCCGGCCGGCGACACCGTGCTGCGCATCGTGATGGTCCTTTCGCTGGTCGCCAGCGTGAACGCGCTGGTGCTGATGGCGTCGCGGGTGCCGTTCGCGATGAGCCGCGACTGCCTGCTGCCGGCCATCCTGCAGCGGGTGAATGCCGGCGGCACCCCGGTGCCCGCGCTGTGGGCCAGCATCGCGCTGGCGCTGGGGCTGATCCTGACCAACACCTTCGCCAGCGTGGTTGCCATGCTGGCCTTCATGTTCGTGGCCAACTACGCGGTGACCTTCGCCACCTTCTTCGTCATGCGCCGGCGGCAGCCGCAGGCGCCGCGGCCGTTCCGGGTACCGCTGTACCCGCTGGTGCCGGCGCTCGCCCTGCTCGGTTCGCTGGCCTTCATCGCCGCGTCGCTGGCCAGCGATACCCGCAACAGCCTGTACGCCCTGCTGCTGGTCGCCGTTTCGTGGCCGGTGTACCGGCTGTTCCGGCGTGGACCCGCCGCGGCGCAAGCGGAGGACTGACCACGCGTTCCGCCGCGAACGCCCCGGGACCCGGCCGATCCGGGCCCCGGGGCGCAGGACTCAGAACTTCATCTGGAAGCGCAGGCTGATCGGGAACGAGGTGCGCGAACCGGTGTCGTTGATCGAGGCCAGGCCAAGCCCGCCGATCGCGCTGTCGTCGCCATCGAGGTCACCGTGGTAGCGCGCGCCGACCTCCAGGCCCAGCGATGCCGCATCGGAAAGCGCCCACATCACGCCAACGTCGGCGCCGCCGCTGAAGTTCCAGCCAGCCTCGAAGAACGGTACGTCGCTGAGCAGGATGTCGGCGTCCGGGATCTCGAAGGTGGCGGAGATGTCGTCGACGCGGGTCGTGCCGACCCGCCCGGCCAGGTACGGACGCACCTTGCCGGTCGCGAAGTAGTGCCGGTAGCCGCCCTCGAGCGACAGGCTGCGGTAGCCCTCGAAGCGCCCGTAAACCGGCAGCGTGGTGCTGAGCGCGGGCACATAGGCGCCGCCGACCTGGACCTCGCCGTCGCTGGAGCTGGAGGTGCGCAACTGGCCGAACACCTCGCCGCTGGACATCGGCCAGCTCATCTCGATGCCGAAGCTGTTCGCATTGCCGTAGATTTCATCGTAGGACCGCGACTCGATGCGCAATTCCGCCGAGACGCCGGCCAGCGCCGGATTGAGCGGGCCGAGGTCGGCGATCGGCGCGATCGCGCCCGTGTGGACGTCGCCATTGACGGACATGTCGCGCCCGGCGAACAGCGAAAAGCTGGGGCCGTCCTGGGCCATCGCGGCGATGGGGGCAAGGCTGGCAAGGACGAGTACCGAAACGAGGGCACGCTTCATCGAAGGTCTCCTGACTGCTGGTCGTTGAGGGGGAATACGGGCCGGCAGTTGCCGACAGACTCCCTTACGCGACCGCACGCCAATCGGATGCACCCGCGTGCACGCCCCCCACCCGCAGTCCTAGCGGCCGCGTACCCGCAAGGTCAGGCCCTTCAGGAAATTGCGCAGCAACTGGTCCCCGCACAGGCGGAAATTCTTGTGCCCGGGCTGGCGGAACAGTGCCGACAGCTCCGGCCTGGAGACCGGGAAGCCTGCATCCGCGAACGCCTTGTGCATGTCCACGTCGGTGAGCTGGAACGCCACCCGCAGCTTCTTCAGCACCACGTTGTTGTTGATCCGCTTTTCCACCGGACGTGGCGGCAGGGATTCGTCGCGGCCGCGGCGGTGGATGACCAGCCCGTCGAGGAAATGCGCCATCACCCGGTCGGTGCAGGCCTGGTAACCCGGCTCGTCCTCGCGCAACAGGAACGCGCGCACGTCGTCCTTGTCGATGGCGAAGCCGGGATCCGCCAGCTGGATGACCTCGATCACCTTGTTGTCGCTGAGATCCAGCATGTAGCGGATGCTGCGCAACACGTCGTTGTTGATCATCGATCCGGCATCGGGGCAAGCGGTGCCGCCAGTCTACCGAGGTCGTGCGCGGGCAGTGCAGGCCTAGCCGCGCAGCAGGTAGACCGGCAGTGCCACCAGCCCCAGCAGGAAGGCGATCGCCAGCAGGGTCAGCAGGACCCGCCCGGGTTCGGCGCGCAGCAGCGAACAGAACGTTTCGGCGGTGCCATCGCGGACCGCAGCGGCGTATTCGGCGCGGGCGCGGATGCGGCGCTGCTCCTGGTAGCCGGCCATCAGGCGCTTGGCCTCCAGGATGCTCGCGTCCTCGGTGACGAAGATGGCGCCCGCGGAAATGCCCCACATGCTCGGCCTGGTTTCGTGGAACGCGATGCGGTTGGAATCCAGCAATGCGCGCACGTCGTCGGCTTCGTCATCGGGGACGTTGCGCAGGTTGAGCAGGAGCCTGGACATCGCCGGATGATAGCGGCATGCCCGTGACGGGATCCGCGGCATGCCCGCATGCTTCGCCCGCCGGTGCCCCGCGTGCGTCCACCATGCGCGAACGGCCGCCGCCGGGGCATCCGCTACACTGGGCGCCACCCCACGACCGGAGCAGCCACCCTTGGCCAAGCCCAACTATTCGTTCGAGAAGCGCCAGCGCGAGATCGCCGCAAAGAAGCAGAAGGAAGAGAAACTGGCGAAGAAGCAGCAGGCGCGCGAAGCCGCCAAGGCCGCCAACCAGCCCGCGGGCGAGCACACGCCGTCCGACCCGCTCGAATAAGCATCCCCGGCCAGCGGATGCAGCGGCCAACTCAAGCATGCGAACCTTCGTACTGAGGGCGCGGGCGGCGCCCACCGACAGCCAGAAACTGCTGGCCTCGGTGGGCAAGGACGCCCACGCCGAGATCCTGGCGCACACGCTGATGAACGCGGTGTTCGTGGCGCAGTCGCATCGCCCGGATGTCGTGGTCTACCTGGTGCTGGAAAGCACCCAGGACTACTCGCGCACGATCCGCTTCGAACCCGATGCGATGCACGACATCGGCGGCTTCGACGAACGCGCGCTGCTCGGCAAGATCGCCAGGGCGCTTGATGCCTCGCGCGGCATGGCCAAGGAAGAGGCGCGGGAGGTGGAATCCGGCGTCGGCGTGCGCACGGTCGCGTTCGAGCGGCTGGTGCAGGAACTGGCGGCAGGCCACCAGTTGTTCGTGATGGATCCGAAAGGCACCCCGATCCGCGAACAGCCGTTCCAGGACAACCCCTGCTTCCTGCTGACCGACCACATCCCGATGCCGAAGAAGAGCTTCAACAGCCTGGAGCGCCTCGGCGCGAAGAAGCTCACCCTGGGATCGAAGATGCTGTTCGCCTCCCAATGCGTGGTGCTGATCCACCACGAGTTGGACCAGCGCTAGCAAACCCGGCGCCGGATTCGCCGCCGCACGCGCAACCGCAGCGGGCGGTACGTGGGCGGCTGGCCGGGAATGTATAGTTTCCCCGTCTTGGTGGGTACGGTGCCCGGCCACTGAATCGCGGAGAGATGCAATGGGTCTTGTTCAAGCTGTCGTAGGTGCGGTTGGTGGCATGCTCGCCGACCAGTGGAAGGATTTCTTCACGGTTCCCGATGGCCTGCCGCCCACCGCGGCGCTGTTCGCGGCGGTGCCGCATGGCACCAATGCCGGGCGCGGCTCGAACACCAAGGGTTCGGCCAACATCATCACCAACGGCTCGAAGATCGTGGTGCCGGAGGGTTACGGCCTGCTGCTGTTCCAGGACGGCAAGATCACCGGCTTCGCGGCCGAGCCCGGTGGCTACGAATGGCGTTCGGACGACATCAACTCGCAGTCGATCTTCGCCGGCGACGGCATCGTCAGCCCGCTGATCAAGCAGAGCTGGGAGCGCTTCAAGTTCGGCGGCCAGCCGGGTTCGCAGCAGGCGGCGTTCTTCGTGTCGCTGAAGGAACTGCCGGACAACCGCTTCGGCACCCAATCCGAGATCTACTGGGACGACGGCTTCCTGGGCACCCAGGTCGGCGCGGTGACGCGCGGCTCCTACACCCTGAAGATCGCCGACCCGATCCTGTTCGTGAAGAACTTCGTGCCGGCCACCTACCTGCAGCCCGGCCAGGTCTTCGATTTCACCGACCTCGACAATGCCGCCGCCGCCCAGCTCTTCAACGAAGTCGTGGGTTCGCTGGCACCGGCGTTCAGCCTGTACACCAACGATCCGGCCAAGGGCAACCGCATCACCAAGCTGCAGCAGGATTCGGTGGGCTTCGCCAAGAGCTTGTCGGACGCGGTGGAAAACGCCTACCAGTGGAAGTCCGATCGCGGCCTGGTGATCGCCAAGACCGCGATCGTCTCCATCGAATACGACGCCAACACCCGTGAACTGCTGAAGACCGTGCAGCGCGCCGATGCGCTGGCCGGTGCGCGCGGCAATTCCAACCTGCAGGCCAGCGTGGCCGCGGGCATGCAGGCCGCCGGCGAGAACGGCGGCGCCGCGGGCATGATGGGGATCGGCATGGCCTCCGGCATGATGGGTGGGCTCGGCAGCCTGCAGCAGCCGGTGGCGCCGGCCGCGCCGGCCGCGGAAGATCCCGTCGCCAAGCTGAAGAAGGCCAAGGAGATGCTGGACCTCGGCCTGATCACCCAGGGCGACTACGACGCGCTCAAGGCCAAGGCGCTGGGCCTGTAAGCCGCCGACCCGCGAAGCCTCCATGTCGAACGCCAACACGCCGCCGCCACTGCCGCCGTCGGTGCCGCCCCCGACCGGGCCCGGATCGCCGCGGGACGTGCCGCCGCTGCCGGGCAGCCACGGGATCGACCCGGAATCATTGCCGGAGCCGATCCGCGAGGAATTGCTGGCGCCCGACCCGGTCGCGATCGACACCGCCGCCGAGGAACTCAAGGACGGCCAGAACCATTGCCCGAAGTGCGGCGCCACCGACATCCGCCACAAGACCGGCAGCGACCTGCTGGTCTGCCTGTACTGCCGCAACGAATGGCACGGGCAACGGGTCGAGGAGGAATTCGGCCTGGGCGAAGGCATCGACCAGCTCAAGGGCACGGTCATCGCCTCCGGTGCGCAGGACATCGCGGCCGACGCCGAAAGCCTGATGAGCTTCAAGTGCAGCGGCTGCGGCGCCGAGGTCACGGTCAACACCGAGAACGCGATGACCGCGCGCTGCCACTGGTGCCGGCACGTGTTCGGCGTCAACGAACAGGTGGCGAACGGCGCGGTGCCCGATGCGGTGCTGCCGTTCCACATCAAGAAGGCGGATGCGGTCGCGCGCATCCGCCAGTTCGTGGACAAGCGGCGCCTGTTCGCGCTGAAGGCGTTCAAGGAACAGTTCACCCCGGAAAACGTGGTGGCCGTCTACATGCCGTACATGATCGTGGACGGCAACGCCAGCGTCTCCGTCGCCGGCCACGGCGAGATCGAGACCCGTCGCTACACCCAGGGCAGCGGCAAGGACAAGAAGACCTACTACGATGCCGACGTTTACGCGATCGAAAGGCACGTCGACTTCACGGTGGACGACCTGCCGCTGGAGTCCTCGGGCGAGCGCGGCAACCTCGACACCAGCAGCAACACCAACAACATCATCAACACGATCCTGCCGTTCGACACCAAGAACGCGGTGAAGTGGAATGCGTCCTACCTCAATGGCGTCAGCTCGGAGAAGCGCGACCTCGACGTGGAGCACCTGCACCCGCGGCTGGAGGACCAGTTGCTGTCGATCGCCCGCTGCCAGGTCGAGCCATCGGTCAGCCGCTTCGACCGTGGCGTGCGCTGGGAGCAGGAACGCCTGGACGTGCATGGCACCCGCTGGGTGTCGATGTACCTGCCGGTGTGGCTGTACTCCTTCCACCAGCCCGGCAGCAACGGCGGCATGCTCCACTACATCGCGGTGAACGGCCGCACCGGCGAGACCATGGGCAGCGTGCCGGTGCAGCAGTGGAAGCTGCTCGCCGCAGCGATCACCACCGGCACGTTCCTGGAGGCAATTGCCCTCATGATCATCGGGAGCCAATGATGAGCGACGACGGTGGGTTGGGCCTGCTCCTGCTTGGCCCGGCCGGCGCGGCCGGCCTTTATTGGATGCTGTATCGCTACTACCGCAACACCGATAAATCGCATGCCTTCGAACGCGAGACCACGGTCGATGCCAAGCCCGTGACCGGCGACCACGACGACCACAAGGTCGACGAGGTGAAGGGCACGCGCGAGACCCGCATCCGCGGCGACAACGTCAGCGAGTACCGCAAGCGCGTCCAGCGCATCGGCGGCGATACCAGCTGAGGCCTGGCCCACCCGGCGTGGTGGCGTCCACCCGTTCACCCGCGCTCGCGCTTGCCTGTGCGGCGCGTGGCGCGGCCCCTGCAGCGCCGGTGATCGTGCAACCGAGGACCTTCGCCCATGACCTTCCAGCAAATCCAGACCCCGGTGCAGGAAGTCGGGCATGTCCGTTTCAAGATCGCGGCCGCGGCGACCTTCGGAGCGGAGACGCCCTCGATCACCATTCCCGGCGGCAGCAGCACCAGCCTGGATGAACTGGCCACGTCCTTGGCCTCGCAGCCCACTGCCCAGAACTTCGCGTCCACCCTGCTGGACCTTGCGCCCCACCCGAGTTTCGCGGTCACCAGCTGGGCCAGGCTGGATACGGTGTTCGACAGCGACTGGTGCTTCTTCCGGGTGGCGATCACCCTCCCGACCGACGAATTGCGTCGGCAGGTGGGCTCGCAGCATTTGGCTGTTTCCGCGGGTGTCTCCCTGATGTTCGGTCCAAGCCGCGCAGCGTGGCTGGCCATCGCGATGCGGCTGGGGCCGCAGTTCGGCGCGTTCTTGGCCAGGATCATGCCCACGATCGCGCCGGAGGTCGCCGCCGGTGGCAGCGCCTTTTCGAACTGGATCAACCCGGTCGGGATGGCGATCCCGCTGGGGATCGCCGTGCGCGACTTCGTGGTCGCCATTTGCGCGGCGGCGCGTGCCCGTGGCATTGCCCGCGGCCACTGGAACCAGGTCGGCACGGCGTATGCTTGGCACGTGTACGGCATGAGCAGCGGGCGCCACTTCAGCAATGCGGCGGCCGCTGAAGTCGGGGCGGCCAGGGCGCGGGCGGACATCGAGCGCCACGGCGCGGCCCGCCTGCGCGGCTACCTGGAACAGCACTTCAGGGAGGGCCGGGCGATGCCGTCGCGGCACACCCAGGCCGGTGAATTCGACGACCGCGAGGTCCTGCAGGTCGGGTTCGAACTGGGCGAGATGATGTTCCGCGCCACCGAACCCTGACCCCGGAAACCGGCCGCAGCGCGGGTCCCGTCTGTGCGCAGGTGCACGCCAGGAGCAGGATATTGGTCGGAATTGACTGACTGCGTCGCCGTTTTCCCCTGTTTCCCCCGCTATGCTTGGGCCTTTGGCAGCGCCAGCAGACCAGCGACAGGAACCAACGATGCGGGATGACGCGCTGGGACAGAAGATCGCCAACCTCCACGATCGCATCCAGGGCGACGTCGGCAACGTCGACCGCATCGGGATCGCCCTCTACAACCCGGCCAGCGACCAGCTCAGCACCTTCCTGCACAGTGCCGACGGACAGTCGCCGCTGGAGCGTTACCAGGTCCGGCTGGCGGACGTACCCTCGCTGCAGGAACTGCATCGCACCCAGTCCAGCCGGACCATCGACGACCTGGCCATCCTGTCCGCCTCGAAGAGCGAGCACACCCGGCGCATCCTCGACGCCGGCTATCGTTCCAGCTACACCTGCCCGCTGTACGCGCGCGGCCAGCTGCTGGGCTTCCTGTTCCTGGACTCCACCCGGACCGGTCATTTCCGCAACGAGCTGCGGATCCAGCTGGACGCCTATGCCCAGCTGATCGCCGCGCAGATCTCGCAGGACCTGTCCCCGGCCCGTGCATTGCGCAGCGCGGTGGCGATGACCCGCGAACTCGGCCGCCACCGCGACGAGGAAACCGCCGGCCACGTCAACCGGGTCGCCCACTACACGCGCAGCATCGCGATTGCGCTGGACCCCGGGACCGGCCTGAGCGACGAGGACATCGAGTTCCTGTTCCAGTTCGCCGGCCTGCACGACATCGGCAAGATCGCGATCCCCGACCAGATCCTGCGCAAGGCCGGCAAGCTGAGCGAGGACGAATACGCCATCGCCCAGTCCCACGTGCACAAGGGCGGCGAGATGATCGACGTGATGATGCGCGAGTTCGGCCTTGCCAACGAACACCATGCGCAGATGCTGCGCGACGTCATCGCCTGCCACCACGAACGCTGGGATGGCAGCGGCTATCCGCGCGGCCTGGCCGGCGAGGACATCCCGCTGGCCGGTCGCATCGTTGCGGTGGCCGATGTATTCGATGCCCTGACCAACCCCCGCCCCTACAAGCAGGCATGGTCGCTGGAGCAGGGCTTCGAGTACCTGCAGGCCAACGCCGGCACCCAGTTCGATCCGAACTGCGTCGCCACCGCCGAACGCTGCTTCGACGATTGGCGGCAGATCTACGCGCGCTTCAACGAGCCGACGCCGGCAACCGCATCAGCGTGAGCCCCGCCCGGTCCGCCGCGCTCCGATCCGGGCGATCGCCAGGATGAAGAACACGCTGCACAGGTAGCTGCCTTCCGGACCTTCGGCGCCACCGGTCAGCGCGTCCACGCCGCTGGGTTGCAGCGCCACCAGCAGCGCCGGCAGCTGTGCGTCGATGCCGGTCACCGGCAACTCGAAGCCGGTCGCCAGCAGCCAGTTCCAGCCCGCGTGCCAACCCATCACGCCCCAGACATTGCCGGTCCGCAGCGCCCATGCGGACGCGAACAGCGAGAACAGGAAGCTGGACAGCATGACCAGCCAGCGCTGGTTCGGGCTGAAGTGCAGCAGGGTGAACACGAGCGCCACCAGCACCACCGCAACCGCCACGCCCGCCTTGCGCGCCAGCACCGACTGCATCCAGCCGCGGAACATGACCTCCTCCACGCTGGACTGCAGCATGAAACCCGGCAACAGCAACGCGACCTGCAGCAGGCTCTGCGGCGACTGCCACGCCAGCCCCCAGCCCGTGGCGCGCAGGCCGCCGGCCGCCCAGATCGCGGACACCACCAGCGCGATGGTGCCCATGCCGATCGCCAGCCCCTGCGCAAACGTCTTCAGCGGCGCCGGCCCGACCAGGCCGATGCTGGCCAACGACCGCCGTTCGACGAAGCGCACCCACGCCAGCACCAGCAGCAGGGTCGGCACGAAGCCGATCCACAGCAGCGCGTGCAGCCCGGGCAGGCCGATCGGATCGCCGCGCGGCGTGGACCACTGCCGTGCTTCCATCCAGTCGTCCAGCGCGATCACCGGCACCGCGTTGAACAGGATCATCAGGATCGGTACCAGCCAGATCCAGGGCAACCAGCCGCGCGCGGGTTCGGGGGAATACAGGGCAACACGGGACATGTGGCGCTCCGGAACGGTGGCGATGGCGCCGCATGCGCACGCACCCGGCCAGCGGACCTGCGCGCGTGCCGGCACGGCGAGCCTGCACGGTGGCGACCACGCCTCACCCTGGCAAGCGCCGATCGACAAGTCCGGGTAATCGGCCGACGAAACCCGTCCCTGCGTTCGCTAGTCCAGTGCGATCCAGTCCACCGAAAGCGCGAATGCGCCTTCGCGCTTGTCCGCGACCAGCAGGCCGATTTCGCGCACCCGCGCCGGGTCCATCGTCTGCCCTTCAAGCAAACTGCCGCGCACGCTGGCCTGCAATCCGTCCAGTGGTACCCGCACCTCGATCCACTGGCCGGCAATGGTGTCGAAGCCGGCGCCGAACGACACCGCGATGCCGCGATGGCGCGCATCCGTTGCCAGCCGCAGCTGGTAGCGGCGGCCATCACCCAGCACCCGCAGCACCACCGCGGTGGCACCGCTGAGGTCGAAGTGGCGACCGACGCTGCGCACCGAAGCGAAGCCTCCGTTATTCGCCAGCGAGAGCGCGCCGCGGAACTCGAGCCTGCCGTCGGCGATCGCCGGAGCGCCGGTCGAACAGCCGCCCATCACCCCGTCGTTCAGTGCCACCCAGTGCGGCTCGCCGGGGCCACCGTCGAAACCGATCAGCGGGCGCATCAGGGCCTCCCGGGCCGACGCGATGGACGCGGTTGGCCCACCGCTTCCTCAATCACGCCGCTTGAGGCGTTGCGCGGCAATCCCGGCTGCAGTCTGCAAGACGCCTGCGTAGGCCGCGCGGCCGCGCGCTGCCTCCTGGGCGGCGGTCTCCAGCCCTTGCACGTAGGCCGCGAGCAATTCCGCGGCGTTGAACTGGTGCCCGAGGTCGTCCAGCGTCCTGGCCACCGCGTCGCGCAGGTGCCAGTCGACGTTGACGCCTGTCTCGGCCTGCTTGGCCAGGTCCACCACGTTCAGCAGATGCGGCGTCACCAGACCCACGATCGTGACTTTCACTTGCCTGGCCTGATCTGCACGGGACCGAAACGATAGCGCGATCCGGCGTTAACGGCGCGTGGTGTGGTGCGATGCGTCCCCTTGCCGGTGGCGCGCCACACGACCGGTCCACGCCAGCGCATACGCGGTCACGGGCCGGCTCCACCCTTCCCGAGCAGCGACTTCAGGCCGGCAAAGGGATTGGAGGTGGCGGCGGCCGGCTTGTCCTCGGCGGCCTGTGCGCTGACCCCGGTGTAGTCGGTCTGGCGCGAGTGCTCGTTGTCGTGGCAGTACACGCACAACAGCTCCCAGTTGCTGCCGTCGGGCGGGTTGTCGTCGTGGTCATGGTTGCGGTGGTGGACCGTCAGCTCGCGCAGGTTGGCGCGGGTGAATTCGCGCGCGCAGCGGCCGCAGACCCATGGGTACATCTTCAGCGCACGCTCGCGATACCCCTGGTCGCGCTGCTCGGCGTCGCGCCGGGCCTGGGCAACGATGCGGTCGAGCTTGGCGTCTTGTGACATAGGCATGGTCGTGGTCATCCGTGGGACAAGTAAACCTGATCCCGTTTTCGGGGAGTGCGTTACGTGGCAAGCCTGGTGGGTGATGGCGATCACCTGATGCAATGCCAACGCTACATCGAATCGAACCCGTCGCGCGCGGCCATGATCGCCGACCCGCGTGACGATCGCGGGCCCAGCCAGCATGCGTTGGCCTTTGCGAGGCCGGCCCGCTGATCACGCCGCCTACCGACTTTCTGACCCCTGCTTTCCGGTTTATGCTTGGATCCGATGAACGGGTTCTCACCGCAGCGGTCATCCCCGCAGGGCAGCGGGCAGCGCGCGCGTGGGGAAGCGCCCTCGAGCGGCTGGCGTGCCGCCGCCCAGCGTGCGAGCGAAGACCCGCAACTCGGCCTGATCAGCTTCTTCGCCGCACTGATCGCGCTGATCGTGCTGCCGTTCTCGATCTACCGGTTCACGCAGGGCCAGGTCGTCGTGGGGATCGTCGATGCGGTGATCGTGGTCGCGGTGTCCGCGGTCGGTATCGTCGCCTGGCGGCCCGGGCAAACGGCGCGCGCCGGGATCCTGATGACCGTCGTGGCGACGACGAGTTGCCTGGCGGTGTCGCTGCTGTTCGCGCGCCACGGCCTGCTGTGGTCCTATGCGGTGCTGACCACCAACTTCCTGCTGACAACCCGACGCATGGCGATGATCGCCAATGTGACGGTGTTCGCCATCCTCGGTAGCCATCCCGAAGTGTTCGCCAACCACGTCGAGCGCGCGGTGTTCCTCAGCAGTGGCTTGCTGGTGACCTTGTGCGCCTTCATTTTCTCGCTGCAATCGACCCGCCAACGGCAGGCGCTGGAACACCTGGCGATCCATGACCCATTGACCCAGGCATTGAACCGGCGCGCGTTCGACATCGACATGGCCAACACCTTGCAGACCCATCAGCTCAGCCTGTCGCCGTGCACCCTGGCGATCATCGACCTGGACCACTTCAAGTCGGTCAACGACACCTTCGGCCACGAGGTCGGCGACGAACTGTTGATCGAGATGGTGCGCACCGTGCGCATCCATCTGCGCAAACAGGACCGGCTCTACCGCTTCGGCGGCGAGGAATTCATCCTGCTGATGCCGGACACCGATGCGCACGGCGTCCAGCGCGCGCTGGATGGCTTGCGCGAGAGGATTTTCCAGACGCTCCGGCGCCCGGACGGCCAGCCGGTGTCGGTGTCGATCGGGGCCGCCACCCTGGAGCCCGACGAGCGGGGCGCATTCTGGCTCACCCGCGCCGATGCCGCCCTGTACCGGGCCAAGAACGGCGGCCGCAACCGGGTCGTGATGGCCGATCAGTTCGACCCACCCGTGGACCAGGCCGTCGACCGACGCGGCGCTGTGCACGACTGAGGCACGAAGAGAAAGCGGGAATCGGATTGGGCCACGGGTATCCTGACCACCCGCCCACCACGCCATCACACATGACCCATCGCCCGCTCCGCCTGGCTGCCTGCCTCACCGTCCTGCTGCT